>Ga0160449_1000053_pt1 | contig 176355 bp, 150 predicted proteins | sample HID1975I_E1MG_FD_108216 | JGI IMG/M metagenome (GOLD analysis project Ga0160449, IMG submission 108216) | Enriched soil microbial communities from UW Madison campus, WI, USA - HID1975I_E1 MG | ecosystem: Environmental > Terrestrial > Soil > Unclassified | place: USA: Madison, Wisconsin...
ATGTGGACGGGGCCCCTAAGCATGGACGATAAGGATGAAGAAGTGTTGTGCAACACTGAATACAAGCTGCGAGCCACGAGCTTCGAGCTACGAGCCTTTAGCTTCGGTTTTTGAGCCTTCCCGCTTCCGCGGGACAAGTTATGCTTTGAATCTCAGGATTTGGCTTTCGCTGTTGCGATATAGCGATTAGCGGTTGGCTGATGGTTATCGGCTGTCGGCTGAGGGCTATTGCCACTGGGGGAATTTTCTGATACGTGTGATCAATGGTTATGGTGAACGTCGACTACCAATCAAAGAGCAGCATGTTAGAAAACAGAAAGAGTTGGGTCCAGGTTTTGGTTGTTGGTTTATTTCTATCGGCGCCTGTCCGGAAACCGGCGGCATCGTTGCGGGCACGCGGGTCTGCACGGACGCATCCGGGTATCCGGAAGGTAAATTATACCGCTCATCTTACTATAGATATGATAAAGCCCTGCTCATTCGAGCGGGGCTTTTTTTATCGCTGATTAGTGGATTATAATGGATTTCACTGATTTGTCTGACCCAGGACTTAATGGATTGAGAGGATCTGGAGGATTGGGGATCTTCATCAAGAAAATAGGCTACCTCCTATGTGGAGACAGCCTATTTGTTTTTTATTCCTTGTGTGTCGTTTTTCAAAAAGCGAGACACCGGTCTCCCGGTGCCTCTCATTCTTAACAAAACAACACTAAACTCCTAAGTGACTGTAAACTTGTAGCAGGGAGAACAAGTGATCGTTGATGATGATCTCCAGCTGTACTTTGTTTTGAAAAAATGATTGCTGAAAGCATTTTCTTTAGAAATGATAAGTAGCTGCCAGGATAAAGGAGCCAGTTGACTTGGTTCCTGTATTATCATGTTTCAGGAAAATATTCTCACTGGCATTATCAAACCTGAATTCGGGTATAATGGTGAGGTTATCGATCTTGAAATTGGCTGATAAAGTTGGGGTGAAGATGGTGCCATCAAAACCCAATACGTTCTTATCATCATTGAGGTACTCGCCACGGAGTGTGAGGCCCAACCAGGTGCTTGGATCATAGTTGAGGTACACTGCTGCACCGTACCAGCTTTCGGAATCAGCCCATTTGCCGGCATTGTCTTTTGAAGACCGGGACTGCCAGGTTCCGTTTACGCCTATGTTGAACAGGCTGGAGAGACTGAATGTACCTACCACATCCAACTGTGTGAGGCGATCATTATCGGTATATTTTCCTCCCTGGAAGTTCAGGAATCCTTTTACAGCACCGTCTTTGGAAGCGGTAGACAACTGACCTATGATCATTTTAGGTTCAGCGCTGGCGCTTTTGAAGTCGGTTGGATTAGTAACACCGACCATTAAGGCGGTGGAACCACCCAGGTTGATATCGGCTTTTAAACCGGTATGAAAGAAGGGACCGTAAGAGAACATATAGCTCATGCTATAGTTGCGGTTGAGGTAGGCATCTACGAGTTCGTAGCCTACGTGGGTACCGAAACTACCGAGGGTAAATTTGATCTTATCGGTGGGAGAATAGGTTACATACAATTGTTTAACAGCCAGTTGGGTGTTTTGGTCATTGTAAGAGAACTCTTCTGCCCTTTTGCCGAAACCGAGGTCGGCCACCATACCTACTTTACCAATAGAATGCTCCACTTTGATGGAGGCCATACCTAAGGCGAAGGTATTGTGGGTGTTGGTGAAGCTGGTCTTATTATTAAAATTATTAAATAATGGATCGGTATCGTCCTTTATAGTTGGGTTGGCAAAGTTGTACCTGTAGTACACATCAGCGGATCCGGAGATTACGAAATTGGATTTTTTTGTCGAGTCTTGCGAGAAAGCACACGTAGAGCAGGCCACACCTATGGCCAATACAGAGAATTTTCTTAACATTGTTAAAGATTTTAAGTGTTAAAAGGAAAGGGTACGGCGGAATGAGCTTGTGTCAGAAGCTTATTTAGAGGCTGTACCTTTTTCTTAATGTCCGCTCTCCACTAATTTATCTTCCATTTTACCATTATCGTGCACGAGTAATGTGCCTTGCAGGTATTTTTCGTTGTGCTGTGTAGCATCGAGACCGAGCTCTTCTTCTTCAGAAGTTACACGCAGCGGCAGTATGAAGTTGATGAATTTGAAGATGATGAAAGACATGGTGAAGCTGAATACGACAGAGATGATCATGCCTTTGAACTGTGTCCACAGGAAACCTGAGTTACCCAGCCAGAGACCATCAGCACCCAGACCGTTTACGGCTTTGGTAGCAAATACGCCTGTCAGCAGCATACCTACCATACCACCTACACCATGGCAGGGGAAAACGTCGAGTGTATCGTCCAGTTTAGATTTTTGCTTGTAGAATACTACGATGTTAGATACCAGGGCAGCTATAACACCAATGGTGATACTTTGGGGGATAGCTACGAAACCTGCAGCCGGGGTAATGGCCACGAGACCTACTACAGCACCGATACAGAAACCCAGTACGGAAGGTTTTTTACCTCTTAAAACATCAAAGAACATCCAGGACAGACCGGCTGCAGCAGCGGCAGTATTGGTTGTAAAGAAGGCAGAAACGGCGAGGCTGTTGGCGCCCAGTGCAGAACCTGCGTTGAAACCAAACCAACCGAACCAGAGTAAACCGGTACCAATCAATACATAAGGGATGTTGGCAGGAGGAATTTCTTTGTGTTCGATGTGAGACTTACGACGTTTCAGCACGAGTACGCCAGCGAGGGCTGCGCAACCGGCAGAAATGTGTACAACGGTACCTCCGGCAAAGTCAAGAACACCCATTTTGAACAGGAATCCTTCAGAATGCCATGTCCAGTGTGCCAGGGGGCAATACACCAGGAGGCTGAAAAGGGCAATAAAGAGAATATAAGACGTAAAGCGAATACGTTCAGCTACGGCGCCCACTACGAGACCTGGGGTAATGATGGCAAACATGAGCTGAAATACAGCAAACAATGATTTTGGAATGGTTCCCCAGGGTTCACCGGAAGCTACTCCCTTGAAGAACAGGTGTGTAGAAGGATTTCCGATCCATCCTCCCATTGATTCACCAAAGCTGAGGCTGAAACCTACCACGATCCAGAGAACACTTACCACACCGGCGGCGGCTACGCTCTTGATCATTGTAGAGATCACGTTTTTGCGGTGCACCATACCACCGTAGAAGAAGGCAAGGCCGGGTGTCATTAAGAACACGAGGGCTGATGCTACGAGTACCCATGTAATGTCGGCATTGTTGTAAACCCCTTTAGTGTCTACGAAATCAGGGACAGCGGGGATAAAGATGGCGATGACTGCTACGGCTGCCAAAACGAGAAATGGCGCCACCTCCTTAAAGGTGATTTTCTTCATACCAGTTGATTTTAGTTGTTAAATTAAGAATGAGTTGAATGTGTTATTATGAATGTAAATTAGCACTTTTTTGCCTGTTATTGACCACCTCGCATATATGCATTTAATAATAATATAACATATTTGGATAAGTTTTGTACGTTGAAACAATTATCCCACCTGATTTATAGAGAATATCAAATATGGAAATAGAAAAAGCTGTCGTTTTTCGACAGCTTCTAAAAAATATTTTTTTCAACAAGGTAATTAAAGTGGGTTTAGCAGTATTACTGCTTCCAGAATGACCTTTTTATCAATATTGATTTAGCATTATGCGTGTTTGTGCTCCCTAACGTGTATATATAACACGAAAGCCACCCACCTTTCGGTGAATGGCTTTTTCAGCACTCTGTATTGTTTTGTTAAACTGCCATGATAACGTTCTGGTCTCTGCTTTCGAGGAGGGATACGCCTCCGCTGAGGAACTCATCGACTTTCCGGGCACATTCGCGCCCTTCGCTGATGGCCCAAACGACCAGACTTTGACCGCGGCGGATGTCGCCGGCGGCAAAGATCTTCTGAATATTGGTTTGGTAGGCTTTTTCGGTAGCACGTACATTACCGCGCTCATCGAGCTCAACGCCCAACTCATTGATCAACCCCTGGTGTTGGGGATGTACAAAACCCATGGCCAGGAGGGCCAGTTCGCAAGGAAGATCGCGCTCGCTGCCGGCTACTTCTACAAACTGGGCCGGGCGGCCATCTTCGGTGATCTTCCATTCCAGGTCTACCACTTTCACGGCTTTCAGGTTGCCCTTTTCATCGCCTACAAAAGACTTGGTGGCAATGGCCCAATGACGCTGGGCTCCTTCTTCATGGGAAGAAGACACTTTCAGTGTCATAGGATAGGTAGGCCAGGGCATAAAGGTTGTCCTGCCTTCGGGTGGTTTGGGCAGCAGCTCAAACTGGGTAACGGACAATGCGCCGTGGCGATTGGAGGTACCCACACAGTCGCTGCCGGTATCACCGCCACCAATTACTACCACGTTTTTACCGGTGGCAAAAATATCTTCGGAGAATATATTGCTTTCGATGGCCGGGTTGGCCAGGGGATCGAGACCCGCATTGCGCTTATTCTGTTGTTTCAGGAAGGTCATAGCATAATGAACACCTTTGAGTTCTCTTCCGGGAACGGGCAAATCTCGTGGAATGGTAGACCCACCAGCCAATACAATGGCATGAAACTCGCGCAGCAGGTCGTTGATGCTTACATTCACGCCTACGTTGGCATTGCATTTAAAGGTGATGCCTTCTTCTTCCATCAATTTGATCCGGCGATCAATGACCCATTTTTCAAGTTTGAAATCGGGGATACCATAACGCAACAGGCCACCTGGCGCATCGTCTCTTTCAAAAACGGTAACGGTGTGACCAACATAATTAAGCTGGGCAGCAGCCGCCAAACCTGCCGGACCTGACCCTACTACGGCTATTTTCTTACCACTGAGCACATTTGGTTTGCGGGGTTTTACAAAACCCTTATCGAAGGCGATCTCTATGATATGCTTTTCAATTTCTTCAATGGCTACGGCTGGCTGATTGATACCCAGTACGCAGGCACTTTCGCAAGGTGCGGGGCAAATACGGCCTGTAAATTCAGGGAAGTTATTGGTAGAAGTCAGGATGTCGTATGCTTCCTGCCAACTTTTACGGTATACGGCATCATTGAATTCAGGGATCACATTACCCAAAGGGCAACCATTGTGACAAAAAGGAACACCACAATTCATACAGCGGGCGCTTTGCTGGTTCAGCTTTTCATCGCTGAAGCGCTCTACAAATTCGTTGTAGTTTTTCACTCTGTCCTGCACCGGCAATTTGCCAGGCAACTCTCTCGTAAACTCTAAGAAACCTGATGGCTTACCCATTGTTTGTTATAGTTTATTATTGTTAGTCTTAGTTGTTAATTTTTACTGATCATGTCGTTAGCGGTTAGCTATTAGCTGTTAGCCTTAGCCGTTTGCTTCGAATCGCTTTATTTGCTTACCTGTACAGGTATTTTTTTTGCCTGCAACACTTTCTTATAATCGGCAGGGAATACTTTCACAAAGTTCTTCAGCTGATTTTCAAAATCATCGAGAACAAACTTGGCTACTGTACTGCCTGTATAAGCGTAATGCTTCATGATCATATCCTGCAGTAATTTGGCGTCTTCCGCATCTACGGGATCAAGGTCTACCATCTCGCGGTTACAACGATCAGCAAACTGGGCTTTCACATCGTATATGTAAGCAATACCACCGCTCATACCGGCTGCAAAGTTGCGCCCGGTTTCGCCCAGTATTACTACGGTGCCACCAGTCATGTATTCACAACCGTGATCACCGGTGCCTTCTACTACCACCTTTGCTCCGGAGTTGCGAACGCAGAAACGTTCACCTGCTTTACCGCGGATATATGATTCGCCGGATGTAGCACCATAAAAGGCCACATTGCCAATGATGATGTTTTCTTCGGGTACATAGGAAGCCTGCTTGGGCGGATATACAATGAGCTTGGCACCGCTCAACCCTTTACCAAAGTAGTCATTGGCATCTCCTTCGAGTTCGAGGGTAACACCGCTGGTATTGAAAGCGCCAAAGCTTTGGCCTGCGGTACCAGTCAGGTTGAAGTGAATGGTATCATCGGGCAGGCCTGCTGCTTTGTATTTTTTTGTGATCTCGTTGGAAAGAATGGTACCCAGGGTACGGTCGGTATTCTTCACTGTAAAAGAAGCTGCTACGCGCTCCTGTTTTTCCAGGGCGGGCTGGGCTGCTTCGAGCAATTGCCAGTCAAGCACAGCGGCTAAGCCATGATCCTGCTCTTCCTGTTTGTAGAGACCTGTATATAAAGAAGCGGGTTCTTTATAGAGAACAGGAGACAGATCGAGCTTGCTGTATTTCCAATGGGTGATATCATCTCTCATTTCGAGGGTATCGACCTGACCAATCATTTCATTGATGGTACGGAAACCAAGGTCGGCCATGATCTCACGCAATTCCTGTGTAATGAACTTAAAGAAATTCACCACGTGATCAGCATTACCGGTGAAGCGTTTGCGCAACTCGGGATCCTGTGTGGCCACGCCTACGGGACAGGTATTGAGGTGGCACTTGCGCATCATGATACAACCTTCTACAACCAGGGCAGCGGTAGCTACGCCCCACTCTTCAGCTCCCAACAGGGTAGCAATGGCGATGTCCTTACCGGTTTTCATCTGACCATCGGCCTGCAGTGTAATACGGCTGCGGAGCTTGTTCTTCACCAGGGTTTGGTGTGCTTCGGCAAGACCCAATTCCCATGGTAAGCCGGCATGTTTGATAGAGCTGATGGGTGATGCACCTGTACCGCCATCAAAACCGGAAATCAGCACTACATCGGCTTTGGCCTTGGCCACACCAGCTGCGATGGTACCTACTCCTGCTTTTGATACCAACTTGACGTTGATACGGGCAGCGCGGTTAGCATTCTTCAGGTCAAATATCAATTGGGCTAAATCTTCAATAGAATAGATATCGTGGTGCGGGGGTGGTGATATCAAACCCACGCCCGGGGTAGAGTGCCTTGTTTTACCAATCCAGTCATCTACTTTATGGCCGGGTAATTGTCCGCCTTCGCCGGGCTTGGCACCCTGGGCCATCTTGATCTGCAATTCATCAGCTTCGGTAAGGTAATGGGCAGTAACACCAAAGCGGGCAGAAGCCACCTGCTTGATAGCACTGCGCATGGAATCGCCATTCTCCATCAACTCATATCTCTTTTCATCTTCACCACCTTCGCCGGTATTGCTTTTACCGCCCAGGCGGTTCATGGCAATGGCGAGGGTAGTATGTGCTTCCCAGGAGATAGAACCAAAGGACATGGCTCCGGTAGCAAATCTTTTATAAATGTTCTCTGCTGATTCTACTTCGTCAATAGAGATAGCAGGTTTATTGCGTTTGAAACGGAATAAGCTTCTGAGTGTACAAGCTTTTTCGCCTTGTTCGTTGACGGTTTTGGTGTACTTCTTAAAAGTATTGTAATCCCCCATCCTTGTTGAATACTGCAACAGGTGAATGGTTTGTGGATTGAAGAGGTGGAATTCACCTTTTCTTTTCCATTGGTATACACCACCCACGGGCAAACGATCTACGGGCACATCCTTGCGGCTGAAGGCAAATGTGTGTTTGGCGAGTGTTTCTTTGGCTATTTCATCCAGACCCATTCCCTCAATGCGGGAAGTGGCGCCGGTAAAATAGTTGTCAACTACATTTTTATTAAGACCGATGATCTCGAGTATCTGCGCTCCCTGGTAAGACTGGAGGGTAGAGATACCCATTTTGGAAAACACTTTCAGCAACCCATCATTAACGGCTTTGATGTAATTCTTTTTCAGGTGATCTACATCGAGTGCGGTATCGAGCTTACCGCTGAGCTTCATATCGCGTATGGAAGACAAAGCGAGGTAAGGATTGATAGCGGTAGCGCCGAAGGCGAGGAGGCAAGCAAAATGATGCACTTCCCAGATATCGCCTGCTTCTACCACGATGCCTACCTGTCCACGCAATCCTTTACGGATAAGGTGGTGGTGAACGGCTGCAGTAGCGAGAAGGGAAGGAATGGGGGCGTGATCAGAATCGATGGCCCTGTCCTGCAGGATCAATACTTCAAAGCCATCCTGTGCTGCATCGACCGCGTAGCGGCAGATTCGATCCAATGCCTTTTTCATGGAGCCGGGTTTGCCATCGGCCCTGAAATAACATTGCAGGGTTTTGGCCTGGAAGATACCGGTATCTATACTACGAATACTTTCGAGTTCGTGATTGGAAAGAACGGGGTGCTTCAGGGCCACGGTATGACAGCTAAGGGGATCTTCTTCGAGCAGGCTACCATTGTTACCCACGAAAGTGGCGAGGGACATGACCATGCGCTCGCGAATGGGATCGATGGGAGGATTGGTAACCTGTGCAAACAATTGCTTGAAATAGCTGCTCAGGTGCTGGGGTTGATCGCTCAATACGGCCAGGGGTGTATCGGTACCCATGGAGCCGATGGGCTCTTTGCCATCCAATGCCATGGGAGCAATGAGTGTATCGAGGTCTTCGGTAGAATAACCGAATGCTTTCTGGTATTTGAAAACCTGCTCATGCTCGAGGTGGGTAAACATAACCCTGGGCTCGGGCAATTCGTTGAGTCTGATCTTGTATTTATTGAGCCACTCAGCATAGGGCTTTTGTGAACAGATGGTGCGTTTGAGTTCGCCATCGCTGATGATACGTCCCTGCTCCATATCTACGACAAACATCTTACCGGGCTGGAGACGACCTTTTTCTTTGATGAGTGTGGGGTGAATGGGCAATACGCCTGTTTCCGAAGCCATGATGACACGGTCATCGGTGGTAACGCAGTAACGGGAAGGACGTAAACCATTTCTATCGAGGGTAGCGCCGATGATCTTTCCATCTGTAAAGGAAATGGATGCGGGACCATCCCAGGGCTCCATCATGGAGGCATGGAATTCGTAGAAGGCTTTCTTCACAGGGTCCATCTCTTCATTGCCATCCCATGCTTCGGGAATGAGCATCATCATTACGTGTGGTAATGAGCGGCCGGTAAGGGCCAGCAGTTCTATTACATTATCGAGGCAGGCAGAGTCAGACTGACCCTCGGTAACGATGGGCAGCAATATCTCCATCTCTTCCTTGCTGAAGTAAGGAGAAGCAAAACCAGGTTCGCTTGTCTTGAGCCAGTTGAGGTTGCCTTGCAGGGTGTTGATCTCTCCGTTGTGTGCTATAAAGCGGAAAGGCTGGGCCAGCTTCCAGGAGGGGAAGGTATTGGTAGCAAACCGTGAGTGTACGAGACCAAAAGCACTTACTACGCGCTTATTGGTAAGGTCGGGGAAATAAGGACGTACCTGCATACTGGTAAGCTGTCCTTTATATACTACGGTTTTATAAGACATAGATGCGATGTAAAAGCCTATCGCATCTTTTTTAACGGTATTGGTAATGGTATGGCTGGCATAATTGCGCAGCACAAACAATTTACGTTCGAAGTCGTCGGGATTGGTAATATGGTCGGGGCAGGCGATGAACACCTGTTCCATTTCGGGTTCCACGCTCAATGCGGTGGAGCCGATACCATCGGGATTGACGGGTACTTTGCGGTAAGCGAGGATTTCCAGGCCCAGCTTTTCGGCTGTGCGGTTGAAAATATCGCGGCATTCTTCACGCAAACGTATTTCGCGGGGGAAGAAGATAACGCCTACACCATAGCGGCCGAAAGGAGGAAGGGGCACGCCCAGCTTAATGCACTCATCGAAGAAGAATTCGTGCGGTGTCTGGATCATGATACCCGCGCCATCACCAGTATTGCTTTCGCAACCACAGGCACCACGGTGTTCCATGTTCTCCAATACAGTAAGTGCGTCGGAAATGTGTTGATGAGATTTGTGGCCTTTGATGTTTGCTACGAAACCTATTCCACATGCATCGCGTTCAAAAGAAGGATGATAGAGACCCTGATTGCTTGCCATGAAAAGAAGCTTTGTTTTGAAAATTTTCAATAAAACCCACGATTTCCATAGGAATTTTCAATATGGCAGCAAGCAACGCTTTAAAAATACAATAAAAAGGGGTAAAAACCGTAGATATATGCAGTTATTTTCCACACTAACAGGCGTCAGTTTATTAAGAAAATGTTATCTAAATCTTAAATATTTGAGTTTTGTTGCAAAACGGTATTGCAAAACTAATCAGTTGTATTTAAAATGTGAATTATCTGTATCACATTTATCAATAACGCTGTTCAAAAATGCATTTTCATAAACATTATTATTATTTAGTATTTTATTAATCTCAAAGAAATTCTTTGCTTTTTTGTGCGCGAACGCACAAAAAAGCCGCCCTTTTTCAACATAAGGCGGCTTCGACAGGCATTTTTACGTCGAGAAAGGGCCATCCTTAGGCCCCTGTAGACGCCTTCGACAAGCTCTGGCTGACAGCCTTCAAGGATACTCATTTATTATAGGTATGGGTGAACTGGACATCGGCGCCGTCGTTATCGCCTATTACGACGATGATAAGGCCATTATCCCATTCCTTATTGCCCACAGCCTGTGTGAAGGGCAGGAAGCCTGTATTGTTGTTGATGAACTTATCGGAGGTATAGCAGCCATTGTCGCAACTCCAGGTGTATTCAGCCACAAATGCATTGGGCCCACCCGGGCCCTGAACCCATTTGTTGGCATACCTTTCTATATAGAAAAGATCCCACCTTGTATCGCGCACTTCTACATCAAAGTGAGGATCGGTATTGTCCAAGGCTATGGCTATTGAAACGCCCAACTGTTCATGCCGGAAGAAGGCATAGGGCTTCCAGCTATCTGTGATGGCGCCTGTAGGTGCGGTTAGGGTAATGGTTTCTTTGGCTCCCCCGGACGGTATGGTGAAGGCTTTTTCTTGCCTGTACCTGCGACCTGCAGAAGCATTGAAGCGGGCAAAGATGTACATTTCGGCTGTCCAGTTGCCGGCGCTCAGGTCGTCAACAGCAAAACTCATGGCACCTGGCCTTTTTTCAAAACGTTTGAATATCTGGTTGGCGCCGTCTTGTTTTTTCAGCACTACAAAAGCAGAATCGACGAGGTTCAGATCAATGGAAGTGCTGCTAAAGTTGATCAGCAACTCCTTTTCGCCGGGTGGCGGTGGATTGTGTTTGTCTTTTCTACAGGCCGTGAATAAGATAATGGCTGTACAGATGATCAAAAAGCGCAGTGGATAAGCGCTTTTGAATACTTGAGCAATCCTGAACCGATGGGGCTGTGCAGGGATGGTGGTTGTTTTTGTTGCTTTCATGGCTTTATACTTTTGTTGTGGCTTATTGACAGCGAAGTAAGGAGGAACGTTGTTAAAGGAATGTCACAAACGGGCGAAACCACATGAACATGTGGTGAGTAAACTTGTTTTCCTTATATTTGGATGAGTCAACGTTATTGCTACGATCTTCTTGCCATTCTTAACCAAAGCCCCCTGCTATGCTAACGAACGAGCTGTTGAATGGCTATTGCCCCGACAAGAATACCTGGGACGAAATGTATGATACCGGCGCTGTACGCAGCCAATACAGCGGGGTAGTAGACTTCCTGCAACACCTGAGCATGGAAGAGCTGGGCAAAAAGGAAGAGCAGGCCAAAAGGCTGTTCATGACCCAGGGCATCACTTTCACTGTATATAATAGTGGAGAAGGTATTGAAAAGATATTTCCCTTCGACATCATCCCGCGCATTATTACTGCCTCTGAATGGAACTATATAGAAAAAGGTATCCAGCAGCGGCTAAAAGCACTTAATCTCTTTCTGAAAGATGTATACAATGAGCAGTTCATTATTAAAGATGGGCTGGTGCCATTGTCTATCATCTATAGCTGTCCGCATTTCCTACGGGAAATGGTACGCTTTCCGGTTCCTTACGATATCTATGTACATATTGCAGGCATCGATCTAATCAGGGATTACGATGGCACGTTCTATGTGCTGGAAGATAACCTGCGCACACCAAGTGGTGTAAGTTACATGTTGGAGAACAGGGAGATCACAAAACGTATCTTCCCGGACCTGCTGCCGCTGATCAATGTACGGAGTGTAATGGAGTATCCCAATATCCTGCACAAGAACCTGGTGTCGATGGCCCCACGGCAAAACAGCAATCCTACGGTTGTATTGTTGTCACCGGGTATTTATAACTCTGCTTATTTCGAGCATACTACATTGGCCCGCATGATGGGCATTGAACTGGTGGAAGGCCGTGACCTGGTAGTAGACAATCACCGGGTGTATATGAAAACCACTGGGGGATTGCAACAGGTAGATGTGATCTACCGAAGGGTGGATGATGATTTTCTTGACCCGCTGGTGTTCAATGCTTCGAGTGCACTGGGTGTATCGGGCATCATGAGTGCCTACCGCAAAGGAAATGTCGCTATTGTAAATGCAGTTGGTAATGGTGTAGCAGACGATAAAGCTATTTACTCTTATGTGCCGGCGATGATCCGTTATTACCTGAATGAAGAGCCGCTGCTTAAAAATGTGCCTACTTACCAACTGGGTAATATGGAAGAACAGGAATATGTGTTCAAGAACATGAACAATATGGTGATCAAGAAGACGAATGAAAGTGGAGGTTACGGTATGTTGATGGGACATACGGCCTCGGATAAAGAGATCAGTGATTACCAGGCAGCTATTTTGAAAGATCCGCGACAGTTCATCGCGCAACCTACGATCAGCCTGTCTTCTGCGCCCTGCTATATGAATGGAAAACTGCAACCGCGCCGGGTGGACCTGCGGCCTTATGCATTGTGCGGCCCCAATGGTATCCGCATTGTACCGGGAGGATTGACACGGGTGGCTTTGCGCGAGGGATCGCTGGTAGTGAACTCATCGCAAGGAGGTGGCAGTAAGGATACCTGGGTGCTGACGGTGTAGGCGTGAGTCGTGAGTAGGGAGTTGTGAGTGCGTTTGCTTCGAAGGTTCCTGCAATTGGTTTTTTGCTGATTATTGGAGAATGAGAAAATTAATACGACAACCAAAACCATCAACTGATACATGCTTAGTAGAGTAGCCGATAGTTTATTCTGGATGAACCGGTACATGGAGCGTACGGATGGCATATTGCGAATGCTGAAGACGAATTATGCGCTTTCGCAGGATGACCTGCAATACTTTTCCTGGCAACCGGTATTAAAGATCTTCACTTATTTGACAGATGAGGAAGCGGCCACTATTGCCACGCAGGGAAGAACGGTGCTGCAGTATATGGTATCGGACAAGGAAAACCCCAACTCGGTTCTGAATATCGTTACGCAGGCAAGAGAAAATGCGCGTAGTGTACAGGATCACATTACGAAAGAACTGTGGCAATGTCTCAATGACTTCTATCATACGGTACGGGATGAGCAATTGCTGGAATGGCTATACAAAGAAGATCCTATCACGGCACTGGACATTCTGATCAAACAAGGGTTGTTGTTTTACGGCACGTCGGATATTACGATGGCGCGGGGGGAAGGTTACTCGTTCATGAATATTGGCCGCTTCCTGGAGCGGGCAATTCAGAGTGCTGATATCCTGGATGTAAAATTCAGTGACAGTAAATTTGACTTTTCGAATATTACGGATACTACTTACTGGCGGTACCTGCTGCTGTCTATTTCGGGTTATGAATTGTACCTACGGAATTATTCAGGCGGTTTCGAAGCAAGGCGGGTAGTGGAACAAATTGTACTAAACAATCATTTTCCCCGTTCTGTAATGTATTCGATCGACCAGGTAAGCCGGTATTTTGAACGGCTTAAGAGTGAGCAGACGACCACGGCCTATAATAGCATCGATTTTATGATCGGCCGGGTAAAAAGCCGGGTACGGTATTCTACACCGGAAAGCATTATGCAGCAGGGGCTACATGAATTCCTTACGGGGGTGAAGAATGAGTTGTATGGCATAGGCACGGCATTAAGTCAACATTATTTTGCTTATACCTGATAAATAGATAGCTGTACTTAATTTGGATTTCGTTTTTATCATTGTAGTGCTTTTAAAGCTACATTTGACCTTAGAACAACCAGAAAACTGATTGTAATTCATGCCAAGATTTAAAATTCACCACGTTACCAGGTATAGCTACGAAGTGCCTGTTGTGGATAGTGCGAACCAGATCATGTTATTCCCCATAGAGGATGAATACCAGGACGTATTGAAACACGATTTACTGATAACCGGTGAACCGGCTGTTGATCTATACCATGATTATTATGGCAACAAGGTGGGCTCCTTCATGTATACAGCTTCTCACAAAGAACTGATCATCGATGCGAAGATGGAAGTAGTGACGCGTGAGCGGAAGCTACCTGTAGAAACGACGTCGAAAGAAGACCAGTGGAGTAACCTGCTTTCTCTTGCATTTGAAATCCCATATATTGATTTCCTTAAACAGGAAAAATTCGACTCGCTCCATGAAGTGCAACATATTGCACATGCTGCAGAAAGCAGGCAGGTGGGTGTGTTGGAAGCAGCGTATAAGCTGACGGAATATGTGTACAAAAACTTCAAATACATCAAAGGGGTCACTACGGTAGAAACTACGCTGGATGAAATATGGCAATTGAAGGCGGGGGTGTGCCAGGACTTTGCGCACATGCTTTCTTCAATGATGCGTATGATCAATATACCCGCGCGCTATGTGAGCGGCTATGTTTGTCCCAACCGGAATGGTATGCGGGGCGAAGGTGCTACGCACGCCTGGGTAGAAGCCTATATTCCCTTCTTTGGCTGGCTGGGATTTGACCCCACGAATAACTGCATTGCCAATGAGCTGCACGTGCGACTGGCAGTAGGCAGAAGTTTTATAGATTGCTCACCGGTAAAAGGTACTTATAAAGGAACGGCCAATCACCGTTTGGATGTAGGTGTATCGGTAGCGTATGAAGACGGGGTCACTCAAAATGATGTGGCCACGGTATTAACGCCTCAGCCTGTAGCGCCTTCCAACGGAGAACCTACTAACTCCTGGCGCAAGCATATGGAAATGATGCAACAACAACAACAGCAGTAATAGTAGTAAAAGGCCAGTGGTAAATGGTGAGTGGCTAGTGGTCTTTAGGTGCGGCTTGTTGACTAATTAGCTATTTGATATTTATACCAGGTAACCAAACAGGTTGTCGTTCTTGTTCAGCTCGGTGTAATTGATATTGTATTTGTCCATATTGCGGAGCAGCACTTCATAATCTTCCCGGGATTGTAATTCCACACCTACAAGGGCGGGTCCGGTTTCTTTGTTGTGCTTTTGCATGTATTCGAAGCGGGTAATGTCGTCATTCGGGCCCAGGACGTGGTTCACAAACTCTTTGAGGGCGCCGGGACGTTGTGCAAAGCGCACGAGAAAATAATGTTTCAATCCTTCATATTGCAGGCTGCGTTCTTTGATCTCCTGCATACGGTCGATATCATTGTTGCTGCCGCTTACAATGCATACAATGTTCTTTCCTTTGATCACGTCGGCATAATCATCCAGGGCAGCAATGGATAAGGCGCCGGCAGGTTCTACTACAATAGCATCTTCATTATATAATTTCAAGATGGTAGAACATATCTTCCCTTCGGGTACCAGGTGCATATCGTCCAGTACTTCTTTGCAAATTGAGAAGGTAAGGTCCCCTACCCGCTTTACAGCAGCACCATCTACAAAACGGTCGATACTGTCGAGGGTTACAGGGTGTCCGGCTTCCAGGGCTCTTTTCATGGAGGGAGCGCCTTCGGGTTCTAACCCTATGATCTTTGTACGGGGAGAAAAGGTCTTAAAGAAAGTTCCCACACCGGCACTAAGGCCACCACCGCCTACAGGAATGAATACATAGTCGATATCAGATAGCTCCTCCAATATTTCAACGGCCACTGTGCCCTGGCCTTCAATGATGCGGTAATCATCAAAAGGGGGGATAAAGGTCATGCCATTCTTTTCGGTATATTCTTTGGCTGCAACGGCACAATCATCGAAAGTATCTCCCACGAGAACTACTTCGATATAGTCTTCGCCAAACATCCTGGTTTGCTTTACCTTTTGGTTGGGAGTAATGATGGGCATAAACACCACACCTTTAGCACCCAGTTTTTTACAGGAGTAAGCAAATCCCTGTGCATGGTTGCCTGCACTGGCACATACTACGCCTTTCGCCAACTGTTCGGCAGGCAGGCTACTCATCATATTGTAGGCGCCGCGCAGTTTGTAAGAACGGACTATCTGCAGGTCTTCCCTCTTGAGGTATACATTGCACTGGTACTTATGGGAAAGGCTCTGATTGAACACCAGGGGTGTTTTAGTCACTATTTTCTTTAACCGGAGGGCCGCTTTATGAAATTCGAGTTTTGTAGTATGGGACGCAGGTAAGCTCATGTGATATTTGTGGTATACGCGGAGGGATCTCTTTGTGCAGAGACACAAAGGCGCAAAGAGAAACAGATGAACTTTGCGCCTTTGGTGCCTTGCAGTTTTATTAATTCGCTACTTCAGCTGCTTTCTTAGCGGGGGCAGCCTGATTTTCAGGACGCAGGCTTCTTACTGTTTTACCAGCCTGCCACATTTCGCTGTCGCGCAGTTCTTTCAGTTCAACTTCCAGTTTCTCGCGGTAGTCGGGCTGGCTGTTGGAATCAATAGAGCGTTGGCTTTCTTTGCCGGTAGCTACGCTTTCATACAATTCAGTGAATACAGGTAAAGTTGCGTCACGGAACTTCTTCCACCAGTCGAGTGCACCACGTTGTGCAGTAGTAGAGCAGTTGGCATACATCCAGTCCATACCATTCTCTGCTACCAGGGGCATCAGGGATTGAGTGAGCTCTTCAACGGTTTCGTTGAATGCTTCGGAAGGAGTATGTCCTTTTTTGCGCAATACTTCATACTGGGCAGCGAAGATACCCTGGATAGCACCCATGAGGGTACCTCTTTCACCGGTAAGGTCAGAATATACTTCTTTTCTGAAATCGGTTTCAAACAGGTAACCGCTACCTACGGCAATACCGAGGGCAATTACTCTTTCTTTTGCTTTACCGGTTGCATCCTGGAAGATGGCGTAGCTGCTGTTCAGACCACGGCCTTGCAGGAACATGCGGCGCAGGGAAGTACCGGAACCTTTAGGAGCTACCAGGAACACATCTACATCCTTGGGAGGAACGATACCTGTTTGCTCATTGAAGGTGATGCCAAAGCCATGAGAGAAGTAAAGGGCTTTGCCGGGTGTCAGATGCTTCTGTACAGTAGGCCACAGTGCAATTTGGGCAGCGTCGCTGAGCAGGTAGCAAATGATGGTGCCGCGTTGTAAAGCTTCTTCTATTTCGAACAGTGTTTCGCCGGGTACAAATCCGTCACGTACTGCTTTATCCCAGGTTTTTGAATCCTTACGTTGTCCAACGATTACGTTGATACCATTATCTTTTTGGTTCAGTGCCTGACCGGGGCCTTGTACGCCATAGCCAATTACTGCCACTACTTCATTTTTCAATACAGCTTGCGCTTTGGCCAGTGGGAACTCTTCACGGGTTACTACGTTTTCTTCCACACCGCCGAAATTTAACTTTGCCATCTTTAAATGTTTATGGTTTTTAGTTTTTTGTTTTGGAACTATTATTATGAATGTTGATTGTTTTTCTTTGGACTGAGAACCATGTCAGGCTGAGTTTATCGAAGCCGCCTTCGACAGCCCTTCGACAGGTTCAGGGTGACATCCTACATCGTGAATACTTCATCCTGCTTGTCCAGGAATTCGTTTTCAATTACATCTTCGCCGGGTTCTGTTTGTTCGAACTCTTTAAGCTTTTCATGGAAACCATGGCTGGCTTTGATGATAGCCACGCGTGCACTACGTACAAATTCTATGAGGCCATAGGGCTCCAGTACGGCAATGAGCTTATCAGTTTCCTCACGCTGACCAGTGGTTTCAAAAACTGTATAGTCTTTGCGGATCACTACGGCGCGGGCGCCGTATTCACGCAATAACCTTTCCACTTTTACCTTTTCGGCAATTTCATCGGTAGGCACTTTATACATGGCCAGTTCCTGCCACACGATCTCTTCGTTGGTATTGTAGTAAGCCTTTAATACTTCTACCTGCTTTTCGATCTGGCGGGCCAGTTTTTTCACTACTTCTTCCACTTCATTGATCACGATGGTAAAGCGGTGAATGCCTTCCACTTCGCTGGGAGAGGTATTGAGGCTTTCGATATTGATCTTACGACGGGAGAAGATAATAGCAATACGGTTCAGTAAACCGATCTGGTTCTCTGTATAAACGGTTACTGTGAATTCCTGCTTTGACATGTCTGATTTTTTTCACTATTTTAAAAGAGGTGACACCTTTCCTCTGCTATGAAAGCGAAAGGTGTCACCTCTTCGCTTTCGATCCACTATTAGCTATTTAAGTCTGATCTCTGCAACGCTGCAGCCCTGTGGCACCATGGGGAATACGTTGTTTTCCTTCCCTACCATTACTTCCAGGAGGTAGGCGCCGTTGTGATCCAACATCTTCCTGAGACCTTCTTTCAGCTTATCTCTTTCGGAGATGCTGTCGCCTTCAATACGGTAACCTTTGGCTACCTGTACAAAATCGGGGCTGGTGATGTTCACAAAGGAATAGCGCTTGTCGTGGAAGAGCTGCTGCCACTGGCGCACCATACCCAGGAACTGGTTATTGAGGATCAATATCTTTACATGTACATCGAATTGCATGATGGTACCCAATTCCTGCAGGGTCATCTGGAAACCGCCATCGCCAATGATGGCCACTACTGTGCGTTTGGGAGCGCCAAACTTAGCACCAACGGCTGCGGGTAAGGCAAAACCCATGGTACCCAATCCACCGGAGGTAATATTGCTCCGGGACTGTGTGAATTTGGCATAGCGGCAGGCTACCATCTGGTGCTGACCTACGTCGGTAACAATTACGGCATCGCCACCGGTAAGTTCATTCAGTAATTTGATCACCTCTCCCATTGTTAATTCGTCGGAAGTGGGATTGAGCTCGGGATTGATACAGGTTTCTTCTTCCTGCTGCTGAAACTCGCGGAATTTCTGCAGCCATTGGGGATATACTTTGGGCTCTATCAATTCGGTGAGTAGGGGCAATGTTTCTTTGCAATCACCCCATACAGGCACGGCAGATTTTACATTCTTATCGATCTCAGCCGGGTCGATATCGAGGTGGATCACTTTGGCCTGCCGGGCGTATTTATCCAGCCTTCCGGTAACGCGGTCATCGAAACGCATACCGATGGCAATGAGTACATCGCATTCGTTGGTCAATACATTCGGACCATAGTTACCGTGCATACCCAACATACCTACAGCCAGGGGGTGGTCGGTTGGAATAGCGCTTTCGCCCAGGATAGTCCAGGCAGTAGGGATACCGGCTTTCTCGATGAACTTCATGAATTCAGTTTCGGCTTTGCCGAGTATTACACCCTGACCAAAGATCACGAAGGGTTTCTCTGCTTCGTTGATCATTTTGGCAGCTTGTTCTACATACTCTTTGCGCACGATGGGCTTGGGACGATAGCTGCGGATATGGTTGCATTTCTCATATCCGGCATATTCGAACTTCTGTATCTGGGCATTCTTGGTGATATCAATCAGTACGGGACCTGGCCTGCCGCTTTTGGCAATGTAAAAGGCCTTGGCCAGTACAGCTGGTATTTCGGTAGCATCTGTTACCTGGTAATTCCATTTGGTAACAGGGGTAGTAATATTGATCACATCGGTTTCCTGGAAGGCATCGGTGCCCAACAGGTGAGCAAATACCTGACCGGTGATACAAACGAGTGGGGTACTATCGATCATGGCATCTGCCAAACCGGTTACAAGGTTGGTAGCGCCGGGACCGCTGGTAGCAAAGACAACACCTGTACGACCAGAAGTACGTGCATAACCCTGGGCAGCATGGATACCACCCTGCTCATGACGGACGAGTATATGGTTCAGTCGTTCCTGGTAATCGTATAAGGCATCATAGATAGGCATGATGGCGCCACCGGGATAACCAAAGATGGTTTCCACCCCTTCGGCCAGGAAGGCTTCCAATACAGCCTGGGAGCCGCTAAGGCTGGTCGCCTTGTCCTGTGTCTGGATCTTTTTGGGTGCCATTTCGATTGTACTGCTCATATATTTTCTTTTAAGGTTCTATTCTTATATATAGTTATGTCAGGCTGAGTTTATTGAAGACGGCTTCGACAGGCTCAGCCTGACAACCGTTAAGCTCAGGGTGACAATTCGATTTAGTTTTCATCTGTCACGCAACCTTCGGATGCATCCTTTACGCTTTTAGCGTATTTGAAGAGGAGGCCCTTGGTTACTTTGAGGGCTGGTTGTGCCCACTTAGCCCTGCGTTCGGCAATGATATTATCAGCCACTTTGAGTACGATGGTATTTTTGGTAGCATCGAGTTCAATGACATCTTCATCCTGTACGAGGGCGATCAATCCGCCTTCAAATGCTTCGGGGGTAATATGTCCTACCACGAAGCCATGGGTACCACCGCTAAAGCGGCCGTCGGTGATGAGGGCAATGCTTTTACCCAGGCCAGCACCTATAATGGCGGAGGTAGGTTTCAGCATTTCGGGCATACCGGGTGCTCCTTTGGGACCTACGTTGCGGATCACCACTACGTCGCCGGCCTTGATCTTACCGGTATTGATACCTTTGATAAGCTCAAACTCTCCATCGAATACGCGGGCGGGGCCTTCAAAGCGCTCGCCTTCTTTACCACTGATCTTGGCCACACTACCTTTCTCGGCCAGGTTGCCGTAAAGAATTTGTAAATGGCCTGTTTGTTTGATCGGTGTTTCGAGGGGAAGGATTATTTTTTGCTGATCGAAATCGAGATCGGGTGCTTCGGCCAGGTTCTCTGCCAGTGTTTTACCAGTTACTGTAAGGCAATCGCCATGCAGGAGTCCTTTCTTCAATAAGTATTTCATTACAGCAGGTACGCCACCATATTGATGGAGATCCTGCATGAGGTATTTTCCGCTGGGTTTAAAATCTGCCAGTACGGGTATCTTATTGCTGATAGCCTGGAAATCATCTTGTGTAAGTGGCACATCCACGCTCTTGGCCATGGCGATGAGGTGCAGCACGGCGTTGGTGCTTCCACCGAGGATCATGATAACGGTGATGGCATTTTCAAATGCCTTACGTGTCATGATATCTTTTGGCTTGATGTCTTTTTCCAGGAGCAAGCGGATGGCTTTACCTGCTTCGATACATTCTTTTTGTTTTTCTTCACTCAGGGCAGGATTGGAAGAAGAGTAAGGCAGGCTCATACCCAGGGCTTCAATGGCAGAAGCCATGGTGTTGGCAGTATACATACCACCGCAAGCGCCTGCACCAGGGCAGGAATTACGTACGATACCCTGGAAATCTTCTTCTGAAAGATTGCCTGCTATCTTTTGTCCCAATGCTTCGAAAGATGAAACGATATTCAGGTCCTGCCCTTTATAATGACCGGGAGCAATGGTGCCACCGTAGACCATGATGGCCGGGCGGTTCAACCGTCCCATGGCGATGAGCGATCCAGGCATATTCTTATCACAACCTGGTAAGGCGATCACGCCATCATAATATTGGGCGCCGCATACGGCTTCAATAGAGTCGGCTATGATATCGCGGCTCACGAGGGAGTAACGCATACCTTCTGTACCGTTGCTGATACCATCACTCACACCAATGGTATTAAAGATCAGTCCCACCAGGTCATTATTCCATACGCCTTGTTTCACTACTTTGGCCAGGTCATTGAGGTGCATATTGCAGGTGTTACCATCATATCCCATACTCACAATGCCTACCTGTGCTTTCTTCAGGTCTTCATCTGTCAATCCAATTCCGTACAGCATAGCCTGTGCAGCAGGCTGGGTAACATCCTGGGTAATCGTCTTTGAATATTTATTTAATTCTTTCATACTGATCCTTGAATGAACTATGATTTATTGTTTTATGCTTATGATCTTGCTGCTATTGCTGCTTTACTTTTTAAACCATTACTTAGGCCGTCTAATCTTTCAGGTGCCAGGGAACGTTCGGTTACTCTATCCTTATAGGCCTGTTGCAATACTTTACCCAGGCTATTGTTCCAGTCGAGCGGGAATTTTACTTTATCGATTGATTCCCAACCGATGACTTCAGCAGCTGTACCGCAGAAGAAAGCGGAATCGGCCTGCTTCAATTCATCCACGGTGAATGTTTTTTCTTCAACTGCTATATTGAGCTCGTCGCACAATTCGATAACGGTGGCCCTGGTGATACCGGGCAGGATATGGCCCAAGGAAGGGGTGTACAGCTTACCATCTTTTTCATAGAACATGTTGGCGCCGGGACCTTCTGCTACGAAACCATGCATATCGGTAAGGAGGGCTTCATCATATCCTTTGGCTTTGGCATCCTGGCTGGCCAGAATAGAATTGACATAGTGGCCGCAGGCTTTGGCTTCTATTTTAAATGCGCCGGGATTAGGGCGTTGAAATGGAGAAGCCATTACGCGCAATAATTTATCACCGAGGAATTTGCCCATTTCCCATACTTCGATCACGATATTGGATTCGGTATTGAGATTGAAGCTCATGTTGGCAGGTCCATATACCAGGGGGCGGATATACGCATCCTGGAGGTTATTCTGCCGCAGCACTTCATAGGTAGCATCGATCAGGTCTACCGCATGCCAGTTATAAGGCATGTTGAGTGCTTCTGCTGAATTCCTTAAACGATCGTAGTGCTCTACGGCTTTGAAGATCTTCGTATTGCCATGCACTGTATTATAGGAACGAATGCCTTCAAATACACCCAGACCATAATGCAGGGTCTGGCCATAGAGATCAACCTTTGCTTCGGAAGCTTTTACGTATTTTCCATTGAGGTATACAATGGTATTTTCGTTGTAATAGGATGCCATGATTCACAAGTTTTTAGTGCCTGAACGGCGGGGTAAAACAAAAAAGAAACCCGCCTCGTGGGAGGCGGGTCGCTTTGTATTTTTAACTATTTAGTTTATACGTTAAACACCACCTCCGTTTGTTGCAGGAATAATAATGACCACGACCACCACAATAATTATTGCAGTAAATACAGAGATGACATTATTTGTTCTGCTTTTAAACATAGAAGGAATGATGCACTGCGAATATACACCCCCCGTTTCAAAAAAAGAACTATAGCAAGCAACTTTATTTTGGCCTCTCCCCGGCCCTCTCCTGAAGGAGAGGGAGAAGTCATATATTATATGATCGTTGATTTTCTCAACTCGATATTGTGCTGATTCACACCATCGGGTATCCTGTTTGCAACATAATCGCAGATCAGTTCGCCAATAGTGGAAGTGAAATAGAAATTAATGGAATCAATATCCTTGGTCACAAAACCATTTTGCAAAGTCCACTCCACGGCCTCTCTTACAATGGCTGCTTCTTTGGTTAACCCTATGTAATCCAGCAGCATAGCGGATGAAAGAATAGATCCCAAGGGATTGGCAATGTCTTTACCTGTAGCCTGGGGATAAGAACCATGAATGGGTTCGAACAGGGCCGAGCCCTTACCTACTGAAGCGGAAGGCAATAAGCCGAGTGATCCGCTGATCACGCTAGCCTCATCACTGATGATATCGCCAAACATGTTTTCTGTGAGTATCACATCAAACTGTTTGGGATTCAGGATGATCTGCATGGCCGCATTGTCTACAAACAGGAAGTCTACAGCTACATCAGGATACTGACCGGCCATTTCCTGTACTACTTTACGCCATAGTCTGGATGTTTCCAGTACATTGGCCTTGTCCACCAACGTTAGCTTTTTCCGGCGCTGTTGTGCAGAGCGGAAGGCAAGGTGTGACACCCGCTCGATCTCCTCACGGGTGTACACACAATCGTCAGAGGCCTGGGTATTTTCCTCGTTTACTTCTTTTTTACCGAAGTAAATGCCACCGGTGAGCTCACGGAAGATCACAAAATCTACCCCCTCAATATTTTTAGTTTTCAATGGGGAAAGATGATGCAAAGAGGGGTACGTGGTAACTGGACGTATATTGGCAAACAATTGTAGTGACTTGCGGAGTTTGAGCAGGCCCTGTTCGGGACGCACTTTGGCGGATGGGTCATTGTCGTATTTGGGATGACCAATAGCACCAAACAAAATAGCGTCGCTGTTCAGGCAGGCTTCAATGGTTTCGTCGGGTAATGGGCTGCCGGTTTTATCAATGGCATCGGCACCCATGAGGGCATATTTATAATGAAATGTATGACCAAACTGTTCAGCAATGGCATTAAGCACCTTGACAGATTGCCTGGTGACTTCGGGGCCGATGCCATCGCCTTCAATTACAACTATATTTTTTTCCATGTAGTTTTTTGTTTTCGGGTTTAGGATCAACGGTTAGGGGCGGGCCGCTTCAAAGGCCTCTATTTCATTGCGCATGCTCAGCAGGTAATCAATGTCGTCATACCCATTGAGCAGGCAGGTTTTTTTGTAACTATTAATATCGAAGGCTTCCCCCCGGCTCCCTCCGGTGGAGGGGGAGTTGGGAGTCCCGATAATTGTTATTGTTTGTGCTTCCAGGCTTACTTCTAATTCGGTGGCGGGGTCGTTCTCTACCGCTTTGAATATTTCCTGCAGGAATGCTTCGTTTACCTGTATGGGCAAGAGAAAGTTGTTGAGTGAATTGTTCCTAAAGATATCAGCAAAAAAACTGCTCACTACTACATCGAAGCCGGCATCTTTGATGGCCCAAGCTGCATGTTCACGGGATGAGCCGCATCCAAAGTTGCGTGCAGCTACGAGTATCCTGCCTTTATACGTTGGATTGTTCAATGGGAAATCAGCCTTGGGCTGGTTCTCATCATCGTTGTTGTAGCGCCAATCGCGGAACAGGTTCTTACCAAATCCCTCACGGCTGGTAGACTTGAGGAAGCGGGCAGGGATAATTTGATCCGTGTCTATATTTTCGATGTTCACAGGAACAATGCTACTCTTTATGATATTGATCTGTTTCATTAATTAGTTGATTAGCTAATTTGAGAATTTGAAAATGCCTTTGCTTTGCCAACATTCACATTACCACATTTTCAAATTATCAAATTATAAGAATTCTCTTACGTCTACAATCTCTCCGGTTATAGCAGCTGCCGCTGCCATTAATGGACTCGCTAACAGTGTTCTTGCATTGGGTCCCTGCCTTCCTTCAAAGTTTCTGTTGGAAGTAGAGATACAATATTTACCTGCTGGTATTTTATCTTCATTCATGGCCAGGCAGGCAGAACATCCGGGTTGACGCAATTGGAAACCTGCTTCTTCAAATATTTTATCAATGCCTTCGGCAATGGCTTGTTTTTCTACCTGCCGTGAACCGGGTACTATCCATACTTCTACATCATCAGCTTTCTTCCTGCCTTTTACAAAGGAGGCCACCAGGCGCAGGTCTTCGATGCGGCTGTTGGTACAGCTGCCAATGAACACATAGTCTACTTTTTTACCCTTGATGCCGGTGCCGGGTTTCAGACCCATGTAGTTGAGTGACTTGAGGAAGGAAGGTTTTTCCTTGTCTTCGATCTCATTTTCGGCGGGAATATGTCCGGTAACGCCCATGCCCATACCGGGATTGGTGCCATAAGTGATCATCGGTTCGATATCGGCCGCATTGATGTTGATCTCTGTATCAAACACGGCATCCTGGTCGGAATACAATTCTTTCCAGGCGCTTACTTTTCTATCCCACTGGCCAACGCCTGGTGCAAACAAGCGGCCTTTTATATAATCGAAAGTAATATCATCGGGCGCGATCATACCGCCGCGTGCGCCCATTTCAATGCTCATGTTGCAAATGGTCATACGTCCCTCCATACTGAGGCTGCGGATGGCTGAACCTGCATATTCCACAAAGTAACCGGTGGCGCCACTGGCAGATATCTTCGCTATTATATACAAAATGATGTCTTTCGACACCACTCCTTTGTTTAATTCACCTTCTACATTGATGCGCATGAGCTTCGGCTTGCTCTGCATCAAACACTGGGTAGCCATCACCATTTCCACTTCGCTGGTACCAATGCCAAAGGCGATGGCTCCAAAAGCACCATGGGTAGAGGTATGGCTATCGCCACAAACGATGGTCATGCCGGGTTGGGTAATGCCGAGTTCGGGCCCTATTACATGCACAATGCCCTGGAATGGATGTCCAAGGCCGTATAATTCAATATCGTGTCTTTTGCAATTTTCGATGAGCTGTTGTACCTGGTTGCGTGAAAGCTCTTCTTTGATGGGGAGGTGCTGGTTGATGGTGGGTACATTGTGATCGGCCGTAGCTACTACCTGCTGGGGACGCAGTACTTTCATGCCCCTGTTCTCCAGTCCTTTGAAAGCCTGTGGGCTGGTTACTTCATGGATAAAATGTTTATCGATATACAACACCGCCGGTCCGCCTTCAATTTGTTTGACGACATGCTTCTCCCAGATCTTATCGAATAATGTCTTGCCCATTTCTTTTTGTGTTTCTCTCGTTTCGTGAATGAAAGCGTGGCGCAGAAGCGCCACGCCTAAACAAAAACTACATGATTATGAGAAAATACTGCTCACTAGGCTACTATCGCCCTTTCCTGGTACTGATTTGCCAGGCTTTGCAAGTCCTCATCACCTACCTCTTTTTTTCTGTCTGCCACTTTCAGGAACTGTTCGTACAACACGTCAATATCATTGCGGTTGTACATGAATCCCAGTTTCTGAAACCGATGAGCAAGGGCGCTGCGGCCGCTGCGGGCCGTCAGAACAATTTTACTACCGTCAGCTCCTACTTCTTCAGGATTAATGATCTCATAGGTTTGTGCATCTTTCAGGAACCCATCCTGGTGAATACCGGAAGAATGGGAGAAAGCATTGGCACCTACGATCGCTTTATTGGGTTGAACCGGCATACGCATGGTATCGGATACCAGACGGCTGAGCGGGTTAAGTTGCTTTGTATTGACATTGGTATAATATCCCATGGTACTGTGCTGCCTGATCACCATCACCACTTCTTCGAGGGAAGTGTTGCCAGCTCTTTCGCCCAGTCCATTAATAGTACATTCAATCTGGCGGGCGCCATTGATAACGCCTGCAATGGAATTGGCTGTGGCCAGGCCGAGGTCATTGTGGCAATGGCAGGAGATCACAGCTTTGTCGATGTTGCGTACATTGTTGACCAGGAAGGCAATCTTTTCGCCATACTGGTGTGGCAGGCAATAACCGGTGGTATCCGGGATATTGACGGTGGTGGCGCCGGCAGCGATGACGGCTTCCACTACCCTCGCCAGGTATTCATTGTCGGTCCTACCGGCATCTTCGGCATAGAACTCCACATCATCTGTAAAGTTGCGGGCCCATTTTACGGCCTGTGCAGCTCTTTCCAGGATATCTTCGCGGGTAGAATTAAATTTAGACTTAATATGAAAATCAGAAGTACCGATCCCGGTATGGATACGCTTTCTTTTAGCGCTTTGGAGGGCTTCTGCAGCTACTTCGATGTCTTTTTGAACAGCCCGGCTAAGGCCGCACACAACAGCATTTTTGATGACCTTACCGATCTCATTGACGCTTTGGAAATCGCCAGGTGATGAGATAGGAAAACCAGCTTCGATGATGTCTACCCCCAATGCTTCCAGGGCCAGTGCGATTTCTATCTTTTCCGTTGTATTTAACTTACATCCGGGAACTTGTTCCCCATCGCGTAACGTAGTATCAAAAATATAGACCTTTTGTCCTGGCATAATAATTTTTGTAAGGGTAATAAGATAAAGGAGCAGGCTGTTTATTTTGTGTTGCTTGCTTGAGAAACGAGATAAAACAACCTGCTTTACCGAAATTATCTCTGTTTACTGAGCAAGTGAAATCAAAATAGTAAGTAATTTACACTGCTTAACCCTCAGCAACCAATACACAACTATTTGAATATCAACAGGTTTAACGTTTATTAAATACGATGCCCAATCGCTCAACCGATGCTCTTTTTCAGCTGATCCATTCCCTGGAAAAGTCAGAAAAGCGGAATTTTAAGCTTTATGTACAACGTAACTCCTCCAGCGAGGAGCTAAAAGTGGTGCAACTTTTCGATGCGCTGGACAAGATGGAGGAGTATGATGAAGCGCTGTTGCTGAGGAAAAATGAAAGTATTAAGAAGCAGCAGCTCTCGAATATCAAAGCTCATTTATACAAACAGATATTATCCAGCCTGCGCCTTATCAAGGACGACAGCAATATAGATATCCAGCTGCATGAGCAGATGGACTATGCCCGTATCTTATACAACAAAGGGCTTTATCTGCAAAGCCTGAAAGTGCTGGATCGCATGAAGGAAACAGCCCGGGCGCATAACCAGGTCACTTATCTATTACAGGTTTTATTTTTTGAGAAGAAGATAGAGGCGCTGCACATTACGCGCAGTATGCAGGACCGTGCAGAGAAGCTGACGAGTGAAGTGAATGAAGTAAATGCCAAACTGGTTAATACAAGTAAATTATCGAACCTCTCTCTTTTATTGTACAGCTGGTACATAAAGAACGGGCATGCGCGTAATGAGAAAGATGAAGCAGCGCTGCGTCATTTCTTTGAGCTGCATTTCCCGCCCGGTGCAGACGAATTGAAAGGATTTTATGAAAAGCTATACCTGTACCAGAGTTATTGCTGGTATGCTTTTATACGGCAGGACCTCTTACAGTATTATCGTTATACGCAAAAATGGGTAGAGCTGTTTGAGAAGGAACCATTCATGATAGAAGTGGAGACTGCGCACTATATCAAAGGTATGCACAACCTGTTAAGTGCACATTTTGACCTGCAGAATTACCAGAAGTTCAATGAAACGCTTTCAAAGTTTGAAGCATTCGGACAATCTGAGATCGCGAACGCGAATGACAACAACCGCATCCAGACGTTTGTGTACCTGCAGATCTCCAAAATGAACAAGCATTTCATGGAGGGTACTTTCAGTGAAGGCCTGGCACTGGTGCCACAAACAGAAGAGAAGCTAAAGGAATATGGCCTGTACCTGGACAGGCACCGGATATTGGTCTTCTATTACAAGTTTGCTTCGCTGTATTTTGGCAGTGGTCATTATGAACAGGCGATCGATTACCTGAATAAGATCATCAACTGGAAAGTAGACCTGCGTACTGACTTGCAGGCTTACTCCCGCCTGCTGCACCTGATAGCGCATTATGAATTGGGTAATTTCGACCTGCTGGAATACCTCTTCAAGTCGGTCTATCGCTTCATGGCAAAGATGGAAAACCTCAGTGTGGTGGAAGAAGAGATCTTCCGCTTTTTAAGAAGGTCGTTCCATGTACAGCCCAAGCAATTGAAAGGAGAATTTGAAAAGCTGTTGAATAAGCTGAAACAGCATGAACGGAACCGGTTTGAAACGCGGGCGTTCATGTACCTCGATATTATCTCCTGGCTGGAAAGTAAGATCAACAATACGCCGGTACAAAATGTGATCCGGCAGAAGTACCTGAATGCGGTAAAGCACAAGGCTTCGGAGTGCTGACGGGTCCAATGTAGCATTCAGGGAAAGGCCCCACCCGAAGGGCAGGGCCTATTTGATATGATTATCAATATTTTGTAAGTTCCGGCTTTACTTCATCAATATAGCCGAGGATACCTCCCTTGAGGTTGTACAGGTTGGTGAACCCGAATTTCTCTTCCAGTTCACGGATGGCTTTGGCGCTGCGTCCTCCCATCTTACAATGCACTACTACCTTGGTATCACGACTAAACCGGTCGGCATTGGCCGCCACGGTGGCGAGGGGGATCAATTCGGCGCCGATATTCACAAAGTCATACTCATGCTGCTCGCGTACATCAATGAGCTGGAATGGCTCACCTTTTACCTGCCAGTCGTAGAGTTCTGTGGCTGTAATTTCTTTAATGGGCTTCTCCACTGCTTTCATACCGCAGAATTGTTCGTAGTCGATCAGGGCCGTAATGGAAGGGTTCTTACCATTAAGGGGATTGTCGTCGCGGCGGGAGATGTTGAAAGTGCGGCTTTCAAAGGTAAGGGCATCAAAAATATAGAAACGACCGGCCAGGGGATCACCTACACCAGTAATTACTTTGATCACTTCCAGGGCCTGCAGGCTGCCAATGATGCCTGGCAATACACCGAGCACACCACCTTCTGCGCAACTGGGCACGAGGCCGGGCGGTGGTGGCGTGGGATACAAATCGCGGTAATTAGGCCCTAATACGCCTTCTTTGTTGCGGTAGTTGAATACGGACACCTGTCCTTCAAACTGGAAAATGGAAGCATAAATATTGGGCTTACCCAACAGAACGGCCGCATCATTGACGAGGTAGCGGGTAGGAAAATTATCTGTTCCATCTGCTACCAGGTCATAATCCTTCAATATATCGAGCGCATTCTGGGAAGTGAGCTGGGTATTGTACAATATGATGTTGATATGGGGATTGAGGGCTTCGAGCCTTGCTTTGGCGGCTTCTACTTTTGCTTTGCCAATGGATTCCACCCCAAATAGTACCTGGCGCTGCAGGTTGCTATCATCTACTACATCAAAATCCACAATACCAATGGTGCCTACACCGGCTGCTGCGAGGTATAATAAGGCAGGGCTTCCCAAACCACCAGATCCGACGATCAGGACTTTGGCAGCTTTCAGTTTTTGTTGGGCTTCGAGGCCAAATTCAGGAATAATGATATGCCTGTTGTAACGGGCAAGTTCTTCTTTGGAAAAGGTTATCGTTGAATGAGTGCTCATTGTTGCATGATTTACTGATTAGGTGTTAGCCTTTAGCTGTTAGCTTTTAGCTCCTGGCTATTGGGCTTTGGCTGTTAGCGGCTTCCGCCGGCGATGGCAGGTACAATGCTGATGATGGTATCTGCTTTAACAGCAGTTTGTCCCTGTTGCAGGTCGCGGATATCATCATTGCCAACAAAGATGTTGACAAAGGACCGAATCTGCCCTTTATCGTCGAGCAGGTGCTTTTTCAGTTCCGGAAAGTTAAGGGTTAATTCGCTAACGGTTTTGTCGATGGTATCGGCCTGTATATCGAGTCTGGCCGTGTTGTTGGTAAACTTTCGTAATGGTGTAGGAATGATTACTGTTGCCATGATCGTTGATGTTATTTGTTGTTTATAATTGAATCGAATCGCTGATTACATTGATTGGATACGGATTTCGCGGATTGCTTCGCTATGTAAAGTTTAGCTGCCTACTATTTGCTCCATTGCTACTGTCTCTTCTTCGAACTGGGTTTCCTCATTCAATCTCCAGGAGCGCAGGGGCCCTATCTTTCCATCCAGTACGGATACGATGATGTACGAGAAATAAGGTTGCGCGGCCACACGGTCATGCTCTGAGGGAATAGCCGGATGATTGGGATGTGAATGATACACGCCCAACAAAAGGAGGTTGTTCTCCTCTGCATACTGCTCGGCCCTGATATAGTCCAGGGGTGCTATCACAAACCTCCTGCGCTTATCGCCTTCTTTGGCATTGATCACTACCTGTATCTTACTGATGCTCCTGTTGCCCTGCTGATCTTCTCTACCAAACAGGAATCCGCAACATTCATCGGGAAAAGCCTGTACGGCGTCATTTAACAATAATTCCTTTGCTGCCGGTTGTAAAGTGATCATCTCAAATGAGTTTATTAATTACTTCGCTGTATTTATCTGCATTATCAGGAAACACGGTAACCACATTACCGGCTTCCAGTTTTTCTGCTACTTTAATAGCGCCCACCAGGTTGGCGGCAGCGGAAGGGCTTAGTAAGAGCTCTTCATATTTCCATGCCGCCTTTATCATTTCATAAGCTTCTTCTGTACCTACTTCCAGGTTTTCATCGGCGATGGTCGTATCATAAATGGTAGGCACCACGGCTGTTTCCATATGCTTCCAGCCTTCCATGCCATGCAAAGGATTGTCGGGCTGCAGGGAGGTGAGGCGAATAGCAGGATTCCACTCTTTTAAGCGCCTGCCTGTACCTACAAAAGTGCCACTGGTACCCAGCCCGGCCACAAAGTGGGTGATACCGGGAAGCTCCTGCACTATTTCGAGTGCGGTGCCATGGTAATGGGCTTTCCAGTTATTGTCATTCTTATATTGATCGGCGTAAAAGTATTTATCGGGATGTGCCAGGGCGAGTTCCTTTGCTGCTGCCTGCGCGCCATCGGTTCCTTCAAAACGGGATGTAAAAATGATACGGGCGCCCAGTGATTGTAATATTTCCTTTCTTTCTTTGGAAGCATTTTCGGGCAGGCAAAGGGTTACGGGAACATGGAGGTTGCTACCTACGGCTGCATAAGCGATTCCGGTATTGCCGCTGGTAGCATCGAGCAAGGTCTTATCTCTCGTCAATTGTCCTTTTTCAATGGCTGCTTTGAATATATTGTAGCCTGCACGGGCTTTTACGCTGCCGGATAATTGTTTCCATTCCTGCTTGGCATAGATGGCTACCTGGGGTTTTGCAAATAGCTTAGTAATGCGGTATAGGGGTGTATTTCCTATTTTACTGCTGAGCAAACGGACACTCTCCAGTAAACGCTCATCAATATGTTCTGATGTTAGCAATGGCATCGGTTCAGTATTATTGTTAGTTGTTCAACATGGATTGAACGGGTATAGAAATAAAAAAAGCCCCACACGATGGTGGAGCTTATAATATGTTGAATATTAATATTCAGTAATTACCAATGGCTATCGCCCACCCCAATAACCCTGGCATGTTGACAACAACAGCAACAACAATTTTTGTATGGGTTATGAATTGACATTTTTGGGAGGACAATTTTTACTGTTACAAATATAAAGGGAATTATTTGGAAAAACCTATCGACAACGTAGACTAATTGTTAAAATAATGGAGGAAGTGGTAAATGGCGAGTGGCGAGTGGGCCTTTGCTTCGCCAGTGACCGCACCGTCCCGGCTGGCCTCTACCCACATGCAACTTCCCTGATCTCAGCAAGAATCGGGTGAGGTGGTTTGTGGGGGTTGCTTACATTTGGCGGATGAAGACGTTGATGATCGCTAAGCCTGCCTTGTTCAGTTTTGAGGAATGTTTGTGGTTCCTGAACCGGAACTATGACGACTGTTTGCATCATATTGAGCCAGGCCAATTGTCTAAAGCGATCTGTATCAATGGAGAAAACATCGCTTTCACGCTGCAGGCCAATGAACAGCACCTGCTGGTGCACCTTACACATGGAAGGCAGGATAGCTTCCCGGAAGCAGCACTGATACAATATATAAGGGAGTGGTTTGACCTGGAAAGGGATATTAGGCCTTTTTACACGCTGCTGCAGAAAAATCGTACGCTGGGCTATATGGCGAAAGATTTCTCAGGTTTCCGCCTGATCGGCATCCACGACCTGTATGAAGCGCTGTGCTGGAGCATCATCGGCCAGCAAATCAACCTCAACTTTGCCTACACGCTCAAACGCAGGCTGGTGGAGCAATACGGCCAAAAGCTGGAAGTGAACGGACATCCACTCTATATATTCCCCCGACCGGAGGTATTACAATATGCCACGGTGGCGGATCTGCGGAAGCAGCAATTCTCTGAACGAAAGGCGGAATACCTGTTGCTGATATCGAAGCTATTTGCGGAAGGCAGCATCAGTCAGCAAATGGTACAGCAATGCGCTTCTTATGAAGCACAGGTGGCACTGCTCACGGCCATCCGGGGCATCGGGGTATGGACGGCCAATTATGCGCTGATGAAAACGCTGAAGCAATTGCAGGCGATCCCTTATGGGGATGTAGGTCTTCTGAATGCATTACTGAATCATGAATTGATCAAAGACAAAAAAGATACGGCAGGTATTGATAAACTGTTCAAACGTTTTAAGGGCTGGGAAAGTTACCTGGTGTTTTATTTGTGGCGGAGTTTGAGTAGCAAGTCGGGAGTTGAGAGTTAAGAGTTAGGAGTCGGAGTACGTTTGCTTCGATGGGATTGGACATTCCTTACACTACCAGACCGGAAGCGGGATCGAGTTCGTCCTGCTGAAAAACTGCAGGCAGGTAAATGGTAAAAGTGGTACCTTCTTTTACACCGGATACGGCTGAGATGCGCCCTTTGTGCAATTTGATGATTCTCCGGGCCAATGAGAGGCCAACGCCAAAACCAGGTATGGAGCCTACTGTATCACCTCTATAGAATGGCTGAAAAATATTTGCAAGATCGTTCTCTGGTATACCTGGTCCATTGTCAATAACAGCAATTACAATTTCATTGTTCACCACTTTGAGTACCACCAATGCGCGGTTGTCCGTGGTGTATTTACAGGCATTGACAACGATGTTCTTAACGGCAGTGAACAGGAGTTCTTCATTGCCAAAAACCAAAAGCTGGTTCTCCTCGGCAGGCAGGTCGCCAAACTCCAGTAATACGGTGTAGTCTTTGTTGATCCTGATCAGTTCGGCGGGGAGTCGCAAAATGATCTCATCTACACGTACCGGCTGTATTTCGAGGCCGCTTTCATTGCCTGATGTTTTGGCAAACTCCAGCAGGGTTTGGGTAAGCTTGCTTAAATGCAAGGCATCTTTGTACACTGCGGTCATTACATTGCGGTATTCACCGGCTTGCCTGTTTCGCTGTAGTGAAACCTCCAGCTGGCTGGAAATGGAAACCAGTGGAGTGGACAATTCATGGGAGGCATGTGAAATAAACCGGCGGTGCATATCAAGTGTCTTCTGCAAGCGGTTGAGCAGGCGATTGAGGGTATCGGACAGGTAATGCCATTCGTCTTTGGCTGTACCTGTTGGTATACGCTGGGTAAGGTTGTTCTCGGATATCTCATTCACTTCATCGGCAATTTCCTTGATAGGCTTCAATAATCTGCCTGCAAAAAAATAGCCGCCTGCCAGGGAAATGACGATACCGCCCATTAAACTGATCCAAAGGGTAATCCTAAGTTGAAAGAGCAGGTTTTTACCAGGTTCATCCACGGTAGCGGATATGATCACAATATCACTTTCCTTATCATAGATAGCAACAACGTCCTTTTTCGCTTTTGTAAAATAGATATTGCCTTGCGCTCTCGCCTGATTTAATAAGACGGTATCGATGATCAGGGTATCATTACCCCTATCGCTATATCCATACACTTTCCGGTTGTCCTTTTCGTATACCTGTACTTCTTTATCTCTCACAACTGCAGCAGTAACGGTATTTATCTTCTGGATCAACTGGCTATTGAATACATCTGACTGCCGGAGCAAACTGTCAATATTATTGGCACGGTTGGTAAGCCTTGCCTTAACCACATCGAGGCGACTTTGATAAAAGATATAATAGACAATGCTGCCTACGATCAATAAGATCGTAAACACGGAGATGGTAAATAAGAGGGTGATACGTAGTCTTACGGGCATTAATCTTCGTTTTCTTTAAGAATAAATCCTACACCGGTATGGGTATGAATGAGCTTAGGATGAAAATTACGGTCGATCTTGTTGCGCAGGTAGCTGATGTAAACATCGATCACATTGGTATTGGTCTTAAAATCAATGCCCCATACATGCATGGCGATATCGGCCCGGGAAACAACTTTGTTCTTGTTGCGCAGCAGAAATTCAAGTAGATGAAACTCTTTGGCAGTCAGGTTGATCTTTAAGTTATTGCGTTTCACTTCCATTTTATCAAGATCCATTTCCAGGTTACTGGTCCGGAGCAGGGAAGCCACTGGCTCCTTACCTTTAATAATGCGCTTCAGCAGTGCATTTATTTTCAGCAATAGTTCTGTAAACTCAACGGGCTTTACAATATAATCATCTGCGCCGGCCTTATAGCCATTGACCTTATCTGCTATTCCGTAGAGGGAGGTGAGCATAATGATGCCGATGGAAGGATCGGCGCTTCGTACTTTTCTGCAGAGCTCAAACCCATCGAGGCCATTGAGGTTGATATCGAGTAATAAAAGATCAAAATGCTCCTGAGAAAAGAGCTCAAAACCGTTTTCTCCTTCATAAGCGGCTACGGCATCGAACCCATGTTCTCTCAGCCCCGACTGAAGGGCATCAGCAATATTTTTCTCATCCTCTACAATTAGTATTTTGGTTATTCTCATAATTTTAGGGAAGGGGTTAAGGTACCAATAACCTCCATTTATATACATTAAAAAATCAGGACTAATAACTTAGCCCTGATCGTAATTCAAGCAATAAACAACTATTGAACCAGGGTGATGGTACCAAGGTCAACGACTTCGCCTTCTTTTACGGCAACATTTTCTTTTACGGCATTCTTGTAGGGGGCTTTAGCTTCCACTAACACTTTGTAAGAACCGGGCTTTGCGTCGGGAAACAGGAAAGCACCCTGCTCTGTTTGGGTTTTCAGGGTATCGGTACCACTGATGGCCCATACAGTTCCAGCACTTTCAGCAGGGGCGACCTTTCCTTTGATACCTGCAGCAGGCATTAAAGCAAAGGAAAAGAAGGCAGCGCTGGCGATCAAAAACAGGGGTAGAAATTTCAAATTGTTCTTCATTTTGTTTTTTTGAGGGTTTACAAATAAGCGATCCTCTAACGCTGCGGTATTTTCCAACTTCTATACCAAAGGCATTTAAGGATTCATTTCTAATAAATTCCTAATAGCTGGCTTTTAATCATTTTTTAATACCGCCCCAAAAAAAAAGAGGCTGTATCTTTCGATACAGCCTCGCGGAAATACACATCTTCTATCCAACTTACAGTACTATCTGCCCGCCAATGGGTACCAGTTCAAGCTCCATCCCTGCTTTGGCAAACGTTTCTTTTGCCCTGTCATGATCGATCTTTATGAATCCAAAAGTATCATAGTGAACGCCCACTACTTTTTTTACTTTCACAAACTGAGCTGCAACAATAGCTTCCTCCGGCCCCATCGTAAGGTCATCACCAATGGGGAAAACGGCAAAATCAAGGGTTGTAAATTGTGGTATCAGTTGCATATCCATGGTAAGCGCGGTGTCGCCTCCGTAATAAAAATTACCATCGGGGGTACTGAGAACAAACCCACACGCGATGCCTCCATAAGTACCATCAGGCAGGCTATTGCCATGTTGCGCTGTTACACATCTTACTGTACCGAATTCAAAATTCCATTTTCCCCCCGGGTTCATAGGATGGGTATTGGTCAACCCCTGCTGATTAAGCCAGTTGTAAGTCTCCCAGGTAGCGATCACTTTGGCGCCGGTACGGGTAGCAATGCGTATAACATCGGTGATATGGTCGAAATGGCCATGGGATATAAAAATGTAATCCGCAGGTATCTCATCTATGGCAATGTGCCGGGCCAGTTCGTTGGGAGAAATATAGGGATCAAAAAGTATATGCTTTCCTTGAATGAAAACAGCAAAGCAGGAATGTCCGTAATAAGTTAATTGCATAAAATTTTATTTAAGGTGAAGAAGAAGTCCATTGTTTATACAAAAATATACTTTCAGAAAAGTAATATCCATTGACAAAACATGCCACTTCTTGTACAATTACCGGAACCTTCTGCAATGACACCGATGATATATACATCACTCCGAAATGTACAAGACATCCCATCAACGGTACATTGACCTGCATAGCATCGTACAATAGTTTTGAGGTCTTTATTTAAATCATCAAACAAAGCAGGTATGAAGAAGTATTTACAATCGTTAATTATTGCAGTATCCATCCTGATAGCCAGCTGCAATAACGCAGAGACGAAAACGGTGCAGGATGCCGGTAAAACTACAGGAGATCCAATTCAGGAGATAAATGCAACGAACTCGAGAACGCAGTTTGCCGAAATTAACAACAAAAAGATTGCCTACCGGTCTATTGGAAAAGGCGATCCCATCATCTTATGTCAGCGATTCAGGGGTAACCTGGACGATTGGGACCCTGCCTTTCTGGATGGGCTTGCCCGTTACTACACGGTTATCATTTTTGATTACACTGGTATGGGTTCTTCAGTTGGGGCTCCCCACACAAACATGCTTGAATTTGCCAAGGATGCAGTTGACCTGGCAGATGCGCTGAAAATTGAAAAATTTATTATTGGCGGCTGGTCACTGGGCGGTTGGGCAGCGCAACTGGTGACTACAGAATTTCCGGATCGGGTTGCTCAAACGATATTAATAGGAACGAAGCCTCCCGGTAAAGTAAATCACCTTTTTGAAGATATCTTCCAGAAAACTGCCTACATCTTTAACAACACGCTGGAACATGAAGAAATATTATTCTTTGAACCGATCTCAGCCTTCAGCCGTGCCGCTGCTGCGAAAAGTCATGCACGGATAGCGGCCAGAACAATAGATAAAGAGGGTCTTGTAAAACAGGAATTATGGAAGCATTATGGCATGGGAGGAGAAGATTTTGTGAAGGACCCTTATCATGCCCGTGATAAACTTACTACCACCAGCATACCTATTCTCGTCATTTCAGGAGATCATGAGATTTGCTTTCCACCGGAAAACTGGTTTGAACTGAACCGAAAACTACCTACCACACAGGTTGTAGTTATTCCCCGCACCGGGCATGCGCCTCATCACCAGTATCCGGAAATGGTAACCAGTTATATCCATACTTTCCTCGATGATAATAAAAGGGCTGGAACGAGTCATTAAACTCGGAAATATGGAGTTAAGCCGGAAAAAGTAAAAGGGCGCCTCTTTGATGAAGGCGCCCTCTTAAGTGTACATCTTATATCCAACTATTTTACGGATCTAATCTTTGTCGTGAATAACGAGTTCCACGCGTCGGTTGAGCCATGCATTGGCCGGTGTGTTTTCGGCAACGGGGTATTCTTTACCATAGTAGCTTACAATCATCCTGTCGGCCGGTATGCCCCTGCTGTTCAGGTAATCGAAGGCCATCTGCGCCCGGCGCATGGAGAGGTAATTGTTGTACTCGGTCGAACCCACGTTATCGGTATACCCCTTGATTTCCACTACTTTCTTAGGATCACGTTTCAACTGTGCTATCACTTTGTCGATGGTACCAAATGCCCTTGAAGTGAGTGAATAATCCTTATAGTAGAAATAGGTTATGAATTTGAGTGCGGGCTTACCGTTGACGGTATCCACCTGGAAGTCGATGAGGTCAAATGCCTGCGCCGTTTTGCCGCCCGCCAGGGAATCGCCATAATCCGCTTTACCATTTTCCCGTCCGGCCCAGTCATTGGGGTTACCATTACCCGGCAGACCGTTCGGATTGCCGTTGGGGAAACCATTGGTGTTGCCATTTGGATTACCATTCGGGTTACCATTGGTACCGTTGTTGTTACCAGCTCTGGCATTGAGCAGGGAGTCTACATTTACGTTGATATAAAAGTTATTGACAATTGATTGGCCATTGACTTTGGAAGTATCGGTAGCCTTTTTAGCAAGGAGGGCTTCTTCGGCTTTCTTAGCAGAGTCGGCGGCGGCCGCAGCAGCAGCTTTCTCTTTATCGGCTTTTTTCTTCTTCTTGTTGTTAATTGGCAGGTACATACCCACAGAGTACATAAGTGTATTGGCGATGTTCTTACTCACTGAATAACCGTATGCCGCCTGTCCCAGGATCATGATCTTTTTCGCATTGAACTTTAAGCCCACTCCTATGGGTACGCTGGTATAGGAAGAGTCATTGATCAGGTTATTGATACCCACGGAAACAAAGGGTTGCAGACGGTAGCGGTGGCTTAGTAAGTGATAATATAAAGTTGCATTGAGCAAATTATAGGTTTGGGCCTCGGTAGTAGCTACCAGTTTATCCTTGCTGGTAACGTGTCCGTAGCTAAGACCAATATCCGCGCTAAAGGACAACCTGCCTGCAATATTCTTGTAGGCTGAAGCCGCGAAAGACGCATTGATCTTATCCATGATGGGCAGTTCATTGGCATTACTGAGGTAACCGTGTTGGTTCTTCTCCAGCATACCAAACTCCTGAACCTGGAATTTAGTGAGGGGGGAAATGAACCATCTGTTATCCCATTCTCTTTCCACCTCCTGCGCCAGGGTGGCTTTTGCGGCCAGCACCAGGCACACCGCCATACAGACTAATACCTTTTTCATTGGTTATTGATTTTCAAGGGTTATGACATAGGTAGTGTTGTGGTAAGGTTTTAAAAATCTAGTCTTACTGCTAACTCTAGTCCATTACGTTTTATTCCTGATGCGCTGATCGCTGAGACATTGATATCATATGAGATTCCCAGTATCAGTTTCATGTATCTCAATTCTATATTGGGCACAAGGGCATCTTCATAGCGGTAGCCCAATCCCAATCCAACGGCCGTACCAGGCATTTTCTTAATGGGTGTGGAATAGGTGCCATTAAAGAAATGTTTGTACGCTTTGCCCTGCCAGTTCATAGAGGCATAAAAACCCACTTCATCGTCATCCTGTCCTGTTATAAACTTGTATCCTCCCTGTACTCCAACCAATTGTGCCAGGCGGAACTCCTTTGTTTTGGCCTGGTCGGTATATGGTTTATTGACGTGCATGACTGATGCGCCAACGTACCACTTATTAAACGCTGAATTATTGAAAATTGAGATGCCGGCGTTCATATTAAAATATCCATATGACCATCCGGAAGCAAAACGGTCGGCACTGGCCATCCCATCCACTGGTCCGTACTTGTCGTATTGATCGGCAAAGAGGGAGCCACCGTGGACATTGAGGTTACTTTGGTAATAAACACCCTGGAAGCCGATGGCGGCGTAGGTCTCATTCTGCCCGATGGGTATGGCATATGATATACCCAGCAGTCCCAAGGTATTGTTGAGTATGCCCTGGTTTGATTTATCCGAGGCAGCTCCGGCGCTGGCACTGAAATAACCGCCGCTGTTGCCGGCTTCTTTCTTCGCCTTGGACACCAATGGCATATCCACCATGGCGCTGATGCTGTTGTAGGCGATGATACCGCCATATTGTACGTTGCGGTAGTTCAGCTTTATAGTGCTTTGTTTATCGGTCTTCAGGGACTGGTTGTACCAGATCGCCATATCCTGCACGCGGGAAAAATTAATCTCCTGGGCCTGGGCAATCCCTGCGAATAAAATACCGCATAGTAGGAACCAAATCATTTTCATTTGGCCATGGTTTTAAATTGTATATCGGATAATATCTTCATTGAGCCTGTTGCTTATTTTAATCTTACCGCACGAGTGATATCATACCTCTGCGGGTAATTTTCTTTTTGTCTTTGTCCAACCCTTCAGCTATCCACATATATGTTTCCACGGGTTGTAATATTCCTTTAAATCGTCCATCCCATCCAACATTCGGATCCTTGGTGGTAAATACCAGGTTGCCCCAACGGTTGTAGATGTTGAAATAATGGAAGGTGGTAATGCCTACTACGATTGGCTTCACGATATCGTTCTGTCCATCGTTGTTGGGGGTGAATACCTTCGGTACATAAATATCGATGGGCACGAAGCGCAATTTGGCCGGGCTGCCATTGATGATCTGTTTATCACCCACTTTGGCTGTTACAGATACGGAACCTGGTGTTTTACTGGCCAGGAGGATGGTCGCATCTCCGTTGGCATCGGTCAATACAGGCTGTATAGTAAGTACAGTAGCATCACCGGATTCTATTTTGAAGAATACTTCTTTCAGGTTGAGCGGTGTGCCGGTGGCATCCACTACGTGTGCTTTTACGCTGTTGGTCTCTACGGCATCGGCAATGGCATCATTGGAGAGCACAATCAGTCTTGTATCGGGTATCTCCACATCGGGATCGGTGGTGAAGGTAACGGTAGCAGGACTATTGTTGATGATGGCAGCGCCATTGACGGTAGCAGTAATATCTACGGTACCTGCAACGGTGCTGGTAAGGGTGATGGTGGCATCACCATTGGCATCGGTGGTAAGGATTGCAGTACCTACAAAGGTGCCTGTACCGCTGGCGATCGCAAACTCAATGGTTGCATTGGGAACAGGATTGCCATAGGCATCTACAATATGTGCTGTCACACTGTTGGTGGCAGTACCATTGGCCAGGGCGTTATTGGTAGCCACGATCAATGCTGTAGCTGTTTTGGTCAGATCAGGAGGTCCTGCAACAAAGGTCACGATGGCCGGGCTACCATTGATGATGGCTGTACCATTGACGGTAGCAGTAATATTCACTTTACCGGCTACGGTGCTATGGAGTGTGATAATGGCGTCTCCATTGGCATCGGTAACTATCGGATTTGTTTCTACAATGGTAGCAGTACCGGACGCAATGGTAAATACAATGTTTGCATTGGGTACCGGGTGGCCAGCTGCATCTACTATATGGGCTTTCACACTGTTGAGGGCGGTTCCGTTGGCCACTGCATTGTCTGTTACCACAGAGAGAGCGGTAGCAGGGTTGGTAACAGACGGCGTACCGGCTACAAACTTAACGGTAGCAGGGCTGCCGTTAACGATCGGGGTACCATTTACGGTAGCTGTTATTCCCACGTTTCCAACAACTGCACTGTGCAGGGTAATGATGGCATCCCCATTGGCATCGGTGGACACAGGGTTGGTCTCTACGATGGTAGCGGTCCCCGTGGCGACGGTGAATGTAACGGTAGCTCCGGCAACGGGGTTACCATTGACATCGACTACATGGGCTTTTACGCTGGTCACTGCCGCATCATCGGCCACAGCACTTGGGGTCACTACGATGAGGGCGGTAGCAGGATTGCCACCAGAAGGTACATCGGCTACAAATTTTACGCTGGCCGGGCTGCCATTGGTAATGGCCACACCATTGACCTTGGCGGTAATGGTAACGGTTCCGGCCACGGTGCTCTTCAGAGAAATGATGGCATCGCCATTGGCATCGGTGGTGATGGTAGCCGGGCCGTCGAACTGGGCAGTACCAGTTGCTATGGTAAAGTCTATGGTTGCACCAGGAACAGGATTGCCCTGGGCATCTTCGATATGTGCTTTTACTTTATTGAGGGCAATACCATTTGCTACTACATCGGTCACCACCACACTGAGGGCAGTAGCCGGGTTGGTAACAGCAGGTACGTCTACGGTGAAGGTCACTGAAGCAGGACTTCCATTGGTGATCGGTGTTCCGTTGACAGTAGCAGTAAGGGTAACTGTACCTACTATGGTACTGTTGAGTGTGATCACGGCGTCACCGTTGACATCGGTCGTCACGGGATTAGTTTCTACTATGTTGGCTGCACCGGTGGCGATGGTAAATTGTACGGTAGCATTTTTCACAGGGTTGCCATTGGCATCTACCACGTGTGCTTTCACACTGGTAACGGCTGTACCATTGGCCACGGCACTGGGGATCACCACGCTGAGGGCAGTAGCAGGATTACCACCTGATGGTACGTCGGCTACAAAGGTCACTGTAGCAGGACTGCCATTGGTAATGGCAATACCGTTTACGGTGGCGGTGAGGGTGACGGTACCTGCGGCGGTACTCTTCAGGTGCATGATGGCATCGCCATTGGCGTCGGTAGTGATCGGATTAACATCGGTTAATGCGGCTCCGCTGCTGGCGGTACCACCGGTGATGGTAAATACAATGATCGCTCCGGGAACAGGATTACCATTGGCATCTACTATATGTGCTTTTACGCTGTTGAGGGCGGTATTGTTGGCTACCCGGTTGTTATCAACCACACTGAGTGTAGTAGCAGGATTACCTACCACGGGAATATCGGCCACAAAGGTGACGGTAGCCGGACTGCCATTGGTAATAGGTGTACCATTTACGGTGGCCGTGATGGTGACGGTGCCTACCAGGGGACTTTTCAGGTGCATGATGGCATCACCATTGGCATCTGTAGTGATCGGGTTGGCATCGGTAAAGCTGGCTGTGGTAGCAGTACCACCGGTGATGGTGAATACAATAGTAGCTCCGGGAACCGGATTGCCGCCGGCGTCTACAATATGTGCTTTTACGCTGTTGAGAGCGGCATTGTTGGCTATCCTGTTGTTATCGACTACACTGAGTGCAGTAGCAGGATTACCTCCGGAAGGCACATCGGCTACAAAGGTTACGGTAACAGGACTACCATTGACAATGGGGGTACCATTTACAGTGGCAGTGATGGTGACGGTGCCGGTAACGGGGCTCTTCAGGTGCATGATGGCATTGCCACTGGCATCGGTTGTTACCGGGTTGGCATCAGTAAATACAGCTGTAGTAGCAGTACCACCGGTGATGGTGAATACAATGGAAGCTCCCTGAACAGGATTGCCATTGGCATCCACCACATGGGCTTTCACGCTGTTGAGAGCGGTATTGTTGGCCACGCGGTTGTCATCTACCACGCTTAATATAGTAGCAGGATTACCTGTGGCAGGGGCATCAGCTTTAAATATGACGATGGCAGGGCTTCCGTTGAGGATCACGTTACCGTTGACGGTAGCGGTAATATTTACAGAGCCGGCCACGGTACTGGTTAAGGTAACAACAGCATCACCATTTACATCGGTGGTGACGGTAGCGGGACTGGCGAAAGTAGCTGTACCGCTATAAATATGGAATACAACGGTAGCGTTGGCCACAGGGTTACCGCTGGCATCTACTATATGTGCTTTTACGCTGTTGGTAGCGGTATTGTTGGCCAGGGCGTTGTTGGTAACTACGCTTAAGGCAGTAGCAGGATTGCCTATGGCAGGCACATCGGCAACAAATTTTACGGTAGCGGGGCTGCCATTAACGATCGGGGTACCCTCTACGGTAGCGGTGATGGTAACAGAACCCACTACTCCACTCTTGAGTGTGACAATGGCATCCCCATTGGCATCGGTGGTAACGGTGGCCGGACTGGTGAAAGTGGCGGTACCGGTAGCGATGGTAAACACAACGTTTGCATTGGCCACGGGGTTGCCATTGGCATCTGCTATATGTGCTTTTACGCTATTAGTGGCGGTATTGTTGGCTATAGCGTTGTCGGTAACTACGCTTAAGGCAGTAGCAGGATTGGTTACGGCCGGTACATCGGCTACAAAGAAGACCTTAGCAGGACTTCCATTAAGGATGGCTATACCATTGACGGTAGCGGTAATGTCTACGGAGCCTACCACGGTGCTGCTCAGAGTAACGGTTGCATCGCCATCGAGGTCGGTGGTGATGAGGGGCGGACTGGTAAAGGTAGCAGTACCATTGGCCTTTGTAAACCTGATGAGGGCGTTGGGAACAGGATTGCCCTGGGCATCTTCCACATGGGCTTTCACACTATTGACAGCGCTTCCATTGGCGATTGCATAATTGAGGACAATGGTCAGTTTGGTAGCCGGATTGGTAACAGACGGCACATCTACCACGAAGACCACGGTGGCAGGACTACCATTGATAATGGGTGTGCCATTGACGGTGGCGGTAATATCAACAGAACCCACTATGGTACTATTGAGTGTTACCACGGCATCGCCGCTGGCATTAGTGGTAACGGTAGCAGAGCTGGCAAAGTTAGCTGCACCGCTGGCTATGGTGAATACGATGGTTGCATTGGGAACGGCGTTACCAGTGGCATCGACAATATGTGCTTTTACGCTATTGGTAGCGGTTCCGTTGGCTATAGCATTGTTGGTCACTACGCTTAGGGCTGTAGCAGGGTTGGACACGGACGGCACATCGACCACAAAGCGAACGATGGCAGGACTGCCATTCAAAATGACGGTACCATTTACGGTAGCGGTAATATTTACATTTCCAACCACATTGCTTTTCAGGGTAACGGTAGCATTACCATTGGCATCGGTGGTGACGGAAGCGGGACTGACAAAAGTAGCGGTACCGCTGTATATGTAGAACAGCACGGTAGCGTTGGCAACGGGATTGCCATTGGCATCTACAACGTGGGCTTTTACACTGTTGGTAGCTGTGTTATTGGCCAGGGCGTTGTTGGTCACTACACTGAGTGCAGTAGCCGGATTGGCGATGGATGGCACATCTGCCACAAAGATGACGGTGGCCGGACTACCATTGGTAATGGGTGTACCATTAACGGTGGCGGTAATAGTCACAGATCCTGCTACGGCACTTTTCAAGGTTACCACAGCATCGCCGCTGGCATTGGTGGTAACGGTAGCAGAACTGGCGAAGGTGGCTGTGCCGGTAGCTATGGTAAATACAATGGTTGCGTTGGGAACAGGATTACCGCCTGCATCTACAATGTGCGCCTTTACGCTATTGGTAGCTGTATTATTGGCAATGGCATTATTGGTTACTATGCTTAAAGCAGTTGCGGGATTGGTCACAGACGGAACATCGACCACAAAAATGACGATGGCCGGGCTGCCGTTGAGGATGGTAACACCATTTACTGTAGCTGTTATCCTCACTTGTCCTACCACATTGCTTTTCAGGGTAACCATGGCATCGCCACTGGCATTGGTAGTAACGGTAGCAGGGCTGGCGAAAGTGGCTGTGCCACTGAATATGTTGAATACGACGGTTGCATTGGGAACAGGGTTGCCGCTGGCATCTACAATATGCGCTTTCACGCTATTGGTAGCTGTGTTGTTGGCCACGGCATTGTTGGTTACTACGCTGAGTGCAGTAGCCGGGTTGCTGACAGCCGGCGCATCGGCCACGAATGTAATGGTAAGGGGACTGCCATTTACAATGGCCACACCATTTACGGTGGCAGTAATGGTTACATTGCCCGCCAGGTTGCTATTCAGGTTAACGAAAGCATCACCACTTGCATTTGTGGTGGTGGAAGCGGGCGTAGCAAAGTTGGCGGTACCGCTGGCAACGGCAAAAACAATAGTAGCATTGGCTACGGGGTTGCCATTGGCATCGACGATATGTGCTTTTACTCTGTTGGTGGCTGCACCATTGGCCAGGGCATTGTTGATGACCACGCTAAGTGCGGTACCAGGATTGGCCACAGCCGGTGCATCGGCCACAAATCTTACTACGGCAGGACTTCCATTTACAAGGGGAACACCATTTACTGTAGCTGTGATGCTTACATTCCCGGCTACGAGGCTGGTAATATTGATATCGGCAAAACCACTGGCATTGGTAGTAACGGTACTGCTTCCTACAATGGTGCCGGTACCGCTGAGGATGTTGAATACTACGGTAGCATTTGCTACAGCATTGCCATTGATATCCCTGATACGGGCTCTCACGCTATTGGTGGCGGTTCCATTGGCCACGGCATTATTGGTAATTACAAGTAAGGCGGTGCTTGCCGCAGTGACATCGGGAGGACCGGCGATGAACGTTACGTTGACGGGGCTGCCGTAAATAATAAAGACGCCATTAACCCTGGCCGTGATTTTTACATTTCCGGCTACTGTACTGTTGAGTGCAATAACGGCATTGCCACTGGCATCGGTATTTACGGTAGTGGTGCCCACAAAGTTGGCTGTACCACTGAAAATGGTGAATACGACTGGCTGGTTGGCAACAACATTGCCATTGGCATCTACTACATGGGCTTTGACGCTGTTGGTAGCACTGCCATTGGCGACAGCATTGTTGGTAACAACACTCAATGCTGTGAGGGGATTGTTTGTTTGGGGAACGTCGGCCACAAAGGTCACGATAGCAGGGCTCCCATTAGGGATATTAATACCATTCATTTTCGCTGTAATATTTACAGGGCCTGCAATGGTACTGATCAATGATATATCGGCATTGCCGTTGGCATCAGTTGTAAGTGAAGCAGGACCTACAAAACTGGCGATACCAGAGGCAATGGAGAATGCGATGGTTTGACCGGCGATGGGGTGGCCATATACGTCGGTAATGTGTGCGCGTACGCTATTGGTAGCGCTGTTGTTGGCAAGGGCATTGGTGGTTAATACGGATAGTTTGGTAGTAGGCGTATTAACGGTAGGAGGCGCTGCCACAAAGTAAGTAACGGCAGGGCTGCCGTTCAAAAAAGGATCTCCATTAACATAGGCCTGAATGGATACAGTACCAACGGTTAAGCTGGGAAATGGCACATTGACATCCCCGCTGGCGTTGGTGGTATAAATGGGTGTAAATCCCCCACTGGAGGAAACGATCACGATATCAACTCCGGCTACGGGATTACCAAACTCATCTACTACATGGGCTTTGACGATGTTCTGATCGATGTTGTTGGCAACAGAGTTGTTCTTTACGATGGTCAACTTAGAATCAGGGTGTGTAAGATCGGGCACGCCGGGCGGGTGACCTGCGCCTGGTGCAAATGCCGAAACGCCTGTGTGGAAACCAAGGGTACACACAAGTATGCAAAACAACACAGTTAATAATCTCTTACAACGTGTTTCCCTTAATGAAAATAAAGGGTGAATAAATCCTGATGCTGAAGCCATACGGTATAGAGTTTATTCAATAATCGAAATCTATTACTATGCTAACGCCGCCGGGGCGGGATAGCCACGCAATCCGTTACCGGCAATACCGGTAAGTAATGATTAGGTTATTGATTACAGGGGTGAAGTGTTTCGTGCATTACTGCCCTGCAAGAGATCCATATATGCCAAGGCATTGCCTGTGGCTATAGGCGCTTGTTTTGAGACAGTTTAAAAACACCGGGTGAAAAGGAGGCTGTAATTGCCTGGATAGTGTAGGGGTTAGAGTCATAGTATTGGTTTTAAAAATCTTTTAAACGGTTTTTGGATTGATATTGGATTTATTGGTCAAAATGCTTTGCGCGTGAAATTAATCGTCTTTTTCAATATTGGAAATAGCCTAAAATACATTCATATTTCCCCTATATATAAACATATAACTGGAATTATGCGCATTAAATTGTATCGTTTTGGGAATTTATTTCAAGGTTGCGTGTAACTACGCACTTTAGATGGCCCGGAATGGGAAAAGTTGTTGAGGATTATCAAGGAAGGGATCAAGGTAATGAAGCATTTAGGCAGGAAGAAGGTACAAATTAAAATTTGGGGAGGGCAAGCGGCAACGAGGCATCAAGGTCCCGGCATTTGCCGGGAGCAACGAGGGAGGGGATAATACGAATCGGAAGAGAATTGCACGAATTGAAAAGTGAGAAGAATAGAAGGGATTGGTCAGGGGCGCTGAGAGGAAATTTTTCAGCACGAGTGATTATAATTAATTAACATACCAATTTTATAGATAGTTAGGTCCTGAAAATTGGCCTTTTGTGTCGAAATTGTTAAGGAAAAGGAAAAAGCGGGGCTATTTTGAATTATTTTTTGCCTTAAAAACAGGTTGGGGATCATGTTGGCTTTGGGCTGGAACCCGCTCCTATGGCGCATTCGCTATTTTAGAAAATGGGTTTACCATACTGAAACGGGCCTTTATTTGGTTTTCGGGGTGGGATATGCCGCTGTATGTTTGCATCATGAAATAAAGAACACACCATCCTGGTGTTGGATACGGGAGCAACGAACTCCTACTTTTTTTCTTCTACATTGCCTGCCTGCCCGATTGCCCATCCCATACGAAGCTTACAGCACTGTTTAAAAACTTTTTAAAATATACATTATGAAATCGATTATGAGGAATTATGGAATTTTGGCAATCGCCTTAGTAGCTTTCACTTTGTCTTTCTCTACCAGCGCGCTGGCAAACAACGAAAAAGAAAAAATTGCTTCTGCTATAGAATTGAAGTTCATTGGTCATTATGAAAATCAACCGGTTTTCCAGTTGAACCTGAACAACAAGGAAGAAGATGAATTTACTATTACTTTCCGTGATGATTTTGGCAATGTGTTGTACAGCGGTAAAGTAAAAGGAACCAGCATTTCGAAGAAGTTCATGTTGAACATCGAAGAGATTGGCGATAACGTATTAAGCGTGGAAGTAAAAGCAAAGAAGAACAATCAGTCTGAAGTGTACAAGATCAACAGGAACAGGAGTTATGTAGAAGAAACTGTAGTAAGCAAGATCAAGTAATAAGCTGGTTTATTGTTTTAGTGGGTGGGACATCTTTTTGAGATGTTCCACTTTTTTTTGTGGGTATACCGTGAATCGGCAATCGGCAATGCGTTTGCTTGGATAGCGGATCTCTCACTGCGCTGCGCTTCGTTCGAGATGACAAACAAGAGTGATAATATAAGGAAAAGGGTGAGCCGCCTTTGGAAGGCGACCCACCCTTTCTCTTTTAGTATTTATAGCTGAATCCTTTGGGGGTTAACAGCATTCAAAATTCTAAGGTGTGCTATCTAAGTGACGCTATCAACTAAACGCCTGGTTCCTGTTTCTTTTTACCAAACAGAGCGGTATAAAGAATGGGCACTACAAATATGCTGATGGTGAGGATGGACACCCCCCAATCGGCAGCATGGCTACCCAGGAACTTACTAAAGGGAGATTCAGGTACAAAGTGTTCATACAAAGAAAGCATGAGCTTAATACCTAAGATGGCGATCACAATAAAAGCGGCAGCTTCCAGGAAAACATATTTTTCCATGAGCTTTACAAAACCCTGTGCCACAAACCGCATGGCGAGGATACCAATAAATACACCCACCCAAATGAGGATGATGTTATCAGAGAAAGCCACGGCAGCAAATACATTGTCTATGGAGAAAGCCAGGTCCATGATCTCTACGAGGGCCACGGTAGCCCAGAAGTTGCCCAGTGCTCCTACTGTAACCTTGTATAGCCAGTTGCTTTTTTTATCGAGGGTATCATCTTCTTTTTCAGGTGTTTGTTTGCTTTTCCACCAATCCCATACCAGGTAAAGGAGGTATAAGCCGCCCAGGGGTTTAAGCCACCATATTGTAATGATATATGCAGCGAGTAATAAGCAAATACCGCGGAAAACATACGCACCAATAATGCCATACTTCAGGGCCCTGCTTCTTTGTTCCTTTGGCAGGTCCATCACCATGGTGGCCAATACGGCCGCATTGTCGACAGACAGCAAGCTTTCAATAACAATAAGATTCCCAACCACCGCCAACGCAGCCCACGGGTTGTTGAGAATTTCCTGGATCATGTGATTCATGTTGTATTCTGATTTTAATTATTTACCATTTGTACTATGATCAATCGCCCGCCCTCTTCTTTAGACAGCAGGATCTTTTGTGCATCTTTTATCTCCAGCATTTGCCCTACCGGGATCTCCTGGTCAGTATCCATATCTTTTAAACCGGGAATAGCCTGGTTTACCAACACCCATTTACCATTATGAAATACAAAATAGCCTACGGGTTTCTTCTGATCGGCTGTTAAGCGTTCATTGGGTGAAATATTCTTATTGATATGCCACTGATAGATATATTGGTTACTATAAACCATTAGCCTGTGATTTTCAAAGCTAAACATCCCTTTTGGATTTTTGGAATAGAGATTCAGCACGGGTAGCTGTCCGCGGTAAGGTGTACCACAAAAAGGGCATTTAGGAGCAGTAGTATTGTCAAATACATACCATTTCATTTCGCAGGATGTATTCTGGCAAGGCTGCATAAGGTCAACTGATTTCACGAGGGCATTCTCCCACTCATCGGCGGTTGGACGCATGGCGGGATTGTGCAGGCCGTCGATAAATGCCCTGTCGAACAATTGTTTCAGGTAGGGACCAGTAATGGTATAGGGCAATTTATCGGTATCGGCCCAGGGAAAGTAACTTGGTTTTACCTGGCTCAGTTTGGGCCTGTTGATCTTATCAGTGGGATGCTCAATAAACAATGCTTTAGAGCCCATGGAGAGCTCTTCATCTTTCTGTGCATCGGCATCGTGTACTTTTCCACCCCGCAATGGGTGACGTCGCAGCAGGTACATGTAGATCATGACAGCAAGGGCATGCCTGTCGGTAGGAATACCCGGAAACTTCCTGCTCTTGTCTTCTTTGGGCAGGTGCCGGGTGGCCAATACCTCGGGTGCGATGAAGTCGGGGGTACCCAACACATCGGGTGGATATTTACCGGGCACTACCAATCCGTCAATATCAATAATGGCGGCCCTGCCGGAGACAGGGTCTATCAATACATTCTTGTAGGAAAGGTCGGAATGGGCGAGCCCTGCGGCATGCATACGCTTTACGCCACGGCTGATGGTGATACCAATGAGAAAATATTTGTACCAATCGCCTTTCTCTGAAGGGTCGAGGTTTTTATTCTGGTGGAAAGCGCTGGCAAACCATTTGCCTTCTTTTTCCTTGCCTTTGATCTGAAGGAAATCATTGTTGCGTGATCCTGTCTGAAAGAAGAAATGTTTCTGATAGGTGGGAGCAACAATGCCGAGGCGCCCATTCCATTCCACTACTTTGGTAGGCCAGCAATAGAGGTCTTTCCAATAATCTCCGCCGGCCTGTTTAAAGATGCGGTCATAAAAGGTACCGGTAATGGTGAGGAGACGATCTTTGGCTACAGCATCCTGCTTATCCCTGAAGAAGGCTACGACATAGGATTTATCAGGGCTGAAATAAACATCTTTCATGCCGCCCTGACCAATCATGTCGTTCACAAACTCTACGTCTGTGCCGTCTGATGCCTTTATTTTGATGGTGTTTGCCATAATTAAAAAAGTATTGCAATTGTTCGGTCGTCGTATTCACCTTTTACCCAGAAATCTAGCCATTGTAATAACTGGTTATGGGCATTTGCATTGTCCCGGGTAAGGTTTACTTCCTTTTGTATTTCCTGGAACAACTCGTCCCATTTCTCTGCTTTGAAGAGATTGGCATCGGTATGGAACCAGGCGTCTGTAATGCCATCGGTCATGAGCACGAGGGCATCGAAATGATCTACCAACTGGAAGCGTATGCGCTTGTAGAAGGAAGCGGCTTCAAATATTTCCTGCATGGTCAGGAATCTTGTTTGGCCGGAGTATTCTCCGCTATCGGTTTCCCCCAGTATTTTGGGGGCTTCTCCTTTTTTGTAGATGCCCACTCCCCCATCGCCTACCCAAAATGCACCGATGAACCATTTATCGCCGTATTGCCGGCACACGGTGGCCAGCAAGGTAGTAGCATAGTCTTTCACCTGATTCTGGGAGGCTTCTGCTTCTTTGGCAATGTTCTTATAGGCCAGGAGAACGGCATTGCCCAGGGTGGTGTACAAGGTATCGCCAATGGCTTTGCGACTGGCATCGTCGGGATTGGACTCCAGCTGTGCAATAAGGCCTTCGAGCTCATCCAGTTTATTGCCGGTAGCAGACAAGGACAGGTGTTCCACTACTGTGTTGCAGACAATGCGTGAACCTTCGCGTGAGAATTTAGCCGAGCCAGCGCCATCTGCCACAGCTATTACATACCAACCAGTATCGGAACGGTACATCACATCAAAGTCATCATCCCTGAATTTGCCTTCCCTGGCGTGAGAACGGCCGCGCTTGCTGGCTGCAATCATGGTTTTAGCGCCGGAGATGTCCATCACGCTGTCGGTGTGGGGCTTTTGGTAAGGTGCTTCGAGAGGCGGCTCCTGCTCGGTCCATAAACTCCTGGGATCGAAATTCACAAAGAGGTGTACAGGTCTGGTGAGCAGTTGCTCTGTATCGCTGTCTAATAATTTATAATGCAAGGTAATGTCTGCATCGCCAGGTATTGAAGGGATACCCTGTATAGTACTTGTTGCAAGGTCATAATTGAGTCCAATAGCATCGAGCCCTTCAAAATGATGTTCGCCAATATCGGATAATGCAAACTTTCCCCATTGAACGGTATAGGAGTAAGCTTCTTTTTCTTTGGCGTTGGGAAATACGATCTTGTCCACAGAATGATTGGGTTAATGAAAATAGTTGTTATCCTCTTGAACGGTTAATATCATGGTGCCCGGATGAAAAACCAAATTTAGCCTGTGTATTGCACCAGGGGCAGGTACTCACTTCTTCCTCGCCGGTACACATGATGCCACCGCAGGCGCAGGTACTAAAACCGTATTGGTTGCCACAGCAGGGACAATGGGGGAAGCCCACCAATTCTCCTGAACTGATCTTTTGGTTGGTGGGTGTATTTTCACTCAACTGAAAATAGGTATCATCAACGGGGAAAGATCCCTGGAGTTTAAAGAACTGTGTTTCCAGTGATAATCCTTCTATGTTGGAGGGTGTGATGTTGCGTTTGTATTTAATGAGATAAGGCTTTTTGGTAGCCTGGCATTTGGACAGGAATACGGCAAAATTATTGTCGATGGGTTTGGAGGAAGAAGCCGGCGCCGGCTCTACTTTGCTAAGGAAAGCATCATCCAGCCTGGCCAGTTGAGGGCCGTCTATATTGCTTTCAGACACGCTCATGCTGGTGGTCTTGATGGAAGCGGTAACCCATTTAAAGAATGATTTGTAGGATTCGGGGGCCAGGTTCTTCACGAGCAAAACATCATTGGTGAGCCTGCCGAGGACGGCTGTATCGGTATTATCGCCCAGTGCAATGGCTACAATGGACGCTTTCTTTTTGTATTGGTTGATCCACTTAGTAATGGCAGCTTCGGGGTTGTCGGTAGGTGCTCCATCGGTAAACAAAAAGATGATGGGTTTCCAATCGCCCTTGGTATCGGGCGTACTCTTTATCACATTGGTGTCGATATCGTGCATGAGGAACTCGAGGGCCTCACCCAGGGAAGTACCCCCACCAATGGGAATGCGTGGAGGATAAAAGGAGGTAAGTTCGGTTAATGGAACAATGCGTTTCGTTTTCCCGGCAAAGACAATGATGGACACCCAGGCCGTTTCCAGGGCATAGGGGTCGGATCGGAGGTCCTTAATGATGGAGGCCAACCCTTCTTCAACATAGGGCATTTGATCGCCCACCATTGATTCTGAAACATCTATTAAAAAGTATACCGGTAGTCTGCGCATAGCAAGGAGGTTTAGGTTTTATTTTAAAGGTTAGGTTTAAAACCGGCCAATGCCTAATAAAAGTAATAATACAATGAGCAGAACGATCTGCGACATGTCTACAGAAAGTCCGCTCCCTACCTGGAAGGGTTTGATGACTCCCCGGAGGAAGTTCAAAATGGGGTTAAACAGCTTGCTGAAAAAGTCGAAGGCGCCTTTATAGCGTTTGTCTAACCTGTCTTTATAGGGCAATAGTTTTGAATACAGGAAAAGACCTATGATCAAAATATTGAGGAGCATCCATATGATGAAATACATGTTGTTGTTTTAGATGACCATATTCACCTGGGGAGGTGGTGGTGGTAATACCACATCGCCACCGGCACCCATACTTCTGTTGCCGGTGCTTACGGACGCTGATACCCATTTAAAGAATGATTTGATCGTTGAGCTGTCGGCTGTATCGAGGTGCACCACGATATGGGTGAGTTCTTTGAGCAACTGATCATCAACCTTGGGACCTGCGGCACAAGCTACTATTTCACCAAAATGTCGCTTCTTCACTTCGGGTATCATTTCACGGTACTTCTGGAGGTCGCTGGGTTTTCCATCTGTCATGATGAACAAGAGGGGCATCCAGTCGCCTTTCTGATCGGGTGTGCTTTTCAAGACCTCGCTATCCACCAGGGTACAGAGCATTTCCAGCGCCTGCCCGAGGTGAGTGGGTCCTGAATCGGGCGTGGTGATCTCGGGCAAAATGAGGCTTTCCAGGTCCTTCAGGGGAAGGATGTTGGTAACTTCCCGGTCGAAGGTGATGATGGAAAGGTGCACGGACTCCAGGGCAAAGGGGTCCTGCCGCAAGAAGCCGATGAGTGATTCAAGACCATTCTTCACAGCTTCAATAGGCTCTCCTTTCATGGAGCCGGAGGTATCGAGCAATAAATAAACCGGCAGTCTTCTCATAATTAATGATTCTATTGTAGGCTTTGACACGCTCTTTCAAATGGCTTCGACAGGCTCAGCCTGAGATTCGTTAATGCTTCGACAACCCTTCGACAAGCTCAGGGTGACAGCGGCTTTGTTAGTTGTATTTTCCCAGGAATTGTTCCAGGCCACCGCTGTGTCCAATGCCCACGGCTTCAAATTTCCAGTTCTCGTCTTTTTTATAGATGCGTCCAAATTCAACGGCGGTTTCAATAGAGAAGTCTTCTCCCAGCTCGTATTTCATAATCTCTTCTTTGGTGGCGGCGTTGAATACGCGAATGAAAGAATTCCTTACCTGGCCAAAGTTTTGTTTGCGACCCTGGGCATCGTGAATGGTAACTACCACGCAGATCTCTTTAGCGCCAGGATTGATATTGGAGAGGTCGATCTCGATGGTCTCATCATCACCATCACCATCGCCAGTGGTATTGTCGCCGGAATGCTTTACAGAACCATCAGGAGATTTGAGGTTGTTGTAAAAAACGAAGTATTCATCAGCCAGGAGTTTCCTGTTCTCACCGAGAATGAAAACGGAGGCGTCGAGGTCGAAGCCTTGTCCTACCTGTGCTTCGTTGGTATCCCAGCCCAGGCCTATGGTAAATTTGGGGAGGTCAAGGTTTGCGCGCTGTCCTTTTTGTAAGTTGATAGCCATATGTGATGATTTTGATGGGTAATTGTTAATAGCTGGAGGAAGTTCTTTTTGTATTCCTCCATTTCATGGTAGCCATTGCTGATGGCCAGATCGGTCAATTGTTCACAAAACAAGGTGGTTTGCTTTGTTATAAAAGTTTCGAAGTCGGCAAACTCCGCATTGAGTATGTATTTAACAATACGGGTATTGACTTTAAAGTTGCCGGATTTGATGATGCTGTCCAGGTCATGAACTGACTTTACAAAACTGTAGTTGAGGTCGTTCTCGATCCTGGGATGAATGTTCTTACCATCGAGTTGGGCAAAGTAGAGGAAGTAAGTGATCTCTTCTTCCAGTGAAAATAGTTTCAGCAGGTTGCGGATCACCAGTTCATGGCTGCCGGTGATCTTGATATCATCGATAAAGATCAGGCATTTGCCCCGCAGAAACTGGCTATCGAGGTGGTACTTATCGTTGAGAATGAGGTTGAGCCTGCTATCGGCATCCAGCTCGCCATAATCCAGGGTATAGGTCTTATAGCGATGGATCTTGGCTTCTTCTGCTACGGGTAAACGATTGGCCGCTAAAAAACGGTTGATGGTTTTCTTAAATGCTCCTGCCATAGCATAGGAAGCAGTAGGGATGGCAAAATAAGGGCTGGGCAGTATGACCAACTGTTTACCACTCTTTAACTCTTCTCCGTGCTGCGCCAGGAATCCATTGGCGAGTGCTTCGCCAAATGATTCTGCGATATGGCCATCTCCAAACTTGAAGCGGCTATAGTCGGCAGGGTTGAAGGTAAAGGCATCGACCCCCATTATTTTATGCAACGAGTACACTGAGCTCATCCTCTATGTTTTTTAAGGTCATGCTTTGATCGTTGATGAGAAAAGCATTGATCCCAAAATCCTTTGCCCCTCCTACATCAGTAAGACTGTTATCGCCAATGTGCACGATGTGAGATTTAGATAGGCCTTCGGGATATAATTCCTTTGCCTGGCGGTACATGTGTTCAAAGATGATGGGCGAAGGTTTTGAAGCCGACACTTCATCTGAATAGATCTGAAAGTCCATGTACCTTGCTATCCCGGTGTTTTCCATGATCGTGCGCAGGGTACGGCCTTTGATATAACCGGTGTTGCTGAGGATATTGATGGTATGTCCTCTGTCTTTTAAGGCAGCCAACAGGGGGACAATTTCATCATTCAGGGGTTCTGCGGGATATTGAAAGAATACCTGCTCGGACAGGTTATAGTATTCTTCCAAATGACCTGGGCGCAATCCTGACATGTCAGCACCCAGTTTATCGAGCGCGATCATGTACATTTCCAGAGAGTCTACGTTCTTCCCTACTGTCTCATTGATACGGTTCACCAACTGGTCGGTTTCCCTGAACACTTTAAAGACAGCGTCGGCATCTACATGACGAAGGTTGAAATAAGAACAAAAGAGTTTTGCCTTTTCTATCTTGAAATTTTTATTCGACCGGATCAATGTCATCCAGAGATCGAAGGAAATATGTTTTGCTTCTTTCAACATCTTATACAACTACGTTTACTTCTGGTGGAGGTGGGGGTAATTCATTGAGGCCTGTTACTTCCTGGCCACCGCTTTCTACTTTCTGGCTACCTGTACTGATGGAAGCAGATACCCATTTAAAGAAGGCTTTGATAGTTGAAGAGTCGGCGGTATCCAATTGTACAACTGTATCGGTTACCTGCTTGAGGACATTGGCATTGGCGGCCCGGCCAGCGGCGCAGGCTATTACCATTCCAAATTTCCGTTTGCGGTATTCATTGAGTCCCTTTTGCCAGTCGTCGGTGGGTTCTCCATCGGTCATGATGAATACGAGTGGTTTCCAATCGCCTTTCTGATCGGCGGTGGTACGGGCCACTTCCACTTCTACTCTTTGCGCCAGTAAGTTCAGGGCCTCGCCAAGGGAGGTAGTACCTGCAGCCTGAAGATCCGGCATCTGGAACGTTGACAATTCGGTAAGGGGTACGAGTTGTTGAGCTGTTGTACTGAAGGTGATCACGCTTAAATACGCTGTTTCGAGTGCATAGGGATCCTGGCGCAAGGTGGAAATGAGGACCTGAACGCCATTCTTCAAGGATTCAATGGGCTCTCCAGTCATAGAACCGGAAGTGTCAAGTACCAGATACACGGGTAATCTTCTCATATTAATATTTTGAAAGTTATGCGTTCACATATTGTTTTAAGATCTCCACGAAGGAGTCGGCCTGGTGAGGTGTACCGAGAGCACGGAATTTCCAGCTGCCATCCTTACGATATACTTCAGCAAATACCATGGAACACATGCCATTGAAGGTTGCATCGCCCGACAGGTTGAAGCGGGCAATTTCCTTACCGCGTGTGTCAATGGCGCGGATAAAGGCATTGTCCACGAGGCCAAAGTGCTGGTTCTTCTGGCGGCCCTGGTAAATGGATACTACGAATACAATCTTTTCAAAGCGTGCATCGAGGGTATCCAGTTTGAAGATGAGTTGTTCATCATCACCATCGCCTGCTCCTGTTCTGTTATCACCGGTAGACCATGCTTTGCCGGAAGGGTGCTTGGGGCTGTTGTAGAAGATGACATCACCGCCAATGAGCTTATCGCCCAGGTTGGCTACTTTACCGTTGCTGTCGAGTAGAAAGGCTACGGCATCAAGGTCAAAGTCTTCCTGCTTGCCACCGAGGAGCTTTCCGAGGAAACCACTCTTTTTCTCACGAATGTCCCATCCAAGGCCGATGGTTACCGTTGCAAGGTCAAAATCGGCGCCGCCATCGTTTTTTCTAAGGTCAATTGTTTGTCCTTTTACCAGGTTAATTGCCATAAATAAGGTTCTTTTTGTTTTATTTATTAGGGTTTAATCACTGATTGCACTGATTGTTCCGGATTGTGCAAGCGCTGATCCCGCTGATCGGCTGCAATGTAAGGAATCAATCAGGGTGCGCCGCCTTTAAGACGGCTTCGACAGGCTCAGCCTGACATTATTTAATGATCTGTCCTTTGTAATATTTGCCCAGGAAATAGCCCAGGTCTTCTTTATAGCCGATACCAGAGGCTTCAAACTTCCATTTGCCATCGCGCTTGTACAGGCGGCCAAACTCCACACCTGTTTCGATGGAAAAGTCTTCCCCCAGTTCATATTTGGCGATCTCGCTGCCGCTGGCATTGTCTACGAGCCTGATGTAAGAATCTCTGACCTGGCCAAAGTTCTGTTTGCGGGCACCGGCATCATGAATGGTGACCACAAACAATATTTCTGCAATAGCGGGATCAATTTTGGTGAGGTCTACTACAAGGCTTTCATCATCACCACCGGCAGAGTTGCCACCAGTAGGATCATCACCGGTATGGTGCACCGCAGCATCGGGAGAATCTGTATTGCCATAAAATACAAAGTATCCTTCTGCGGGAATGAGCCTGGAGGCATCGATCATAAATGCAGAGGCATCGAGGTCGAAGGCTGAACCTGTTCCTTCATTGGGATTCCAGCCCAGTCCTACACTGATGTTTGAAAGGCCTATGTCTATTTTCTGGCCTTTCTGTAAGTTAATTGCCATTGGTAAGTTATTAGTTTACGTATCAGGGAAATTATTACGGTTTGTCAAGGAAAAAATGGCATTAAAAAATGACCAAGTTCCCAGGCACTAAAATATGGCTGCTATTGTAAGGAAGATATGTTCGTAAACGATGGCGGGACTTTGTTATAACACACGGCATCGATCAACTGGGTACGCGCAAGCATATTTTAAAGGGTTTATGGTTGTTTCAAAGGGCGAGACAAAATATAAAAAAAATACTACTCACCGGCATTAATATATGAAGAAATTCCAGATCAATAATAAACTTATATAATATGTCGGATCTGGCAGGAATAAAAGAGGGCAAAATGGGTTGGGGATCATTTTCGCTTTTTTCTACAACCCGCGCCAGTAAAGGATTTTAACATTTCTATCACGTGTTTAGCATCCTGAAATGAGCCATTAGTTGGTTTGTAGCCGGGTGATTGCCGCTGTAAGTTTGCATCATGAACGAAGGAAATGAGGGATGGGACAACCCTTCGACAAGCTCAGGGTGACAGCCTGAATAAGTTCAGCCCCGCAGCGGGGGATAAGCGCAAAACAACCAGGTTATAAAATTATAAAATATACGAATTATGAAAATCAAGATGAAGAATTTCGGAATGATGCTGATGGCAGTAGTAGCTTTAACCTTAGCCTTTTCTACCACCACTTTGGCCAATGGCGAAAAGAACCCTAAGAGTTCTTCTATAGAATTGAAATTTATTGGTCACTACGAGAACCAACCGGTTTTCCAGCTGAACCTTAACAATACTGAAGAAGATGAATTTTCTATCACTTTCAGGGATGACTATGGTAATGTGCTTTATACCGGTAAGGTAAAAGGCAGCAATATCTCTAAAAAGTTCATGTTGAATACGGAAGAGATTGGAGACAATGTGTTGAATGTGGAAGTGAAAGCCAAAAAGAACGACAAAGCAGAGGTCTACCAGATCAATCGTAACCGCAGTTATGTGGACGAAACAGTAGTGAACAAGGTTAAATAATTTCAGTTATAGTTTTCGTTTATGTGTTAGAGTACACCGGGCTGCACCGGTGTATTTTTTTTGTGTATATGCCTGAACCTACTGCACTACCAATGGCTGTCTTTTGTAAACAACATTGGGTGCTTCTTTCATGGTCCAGGTATCTGCCCACCCCTTGAACTGATTTTCCAATTGAGGATATGCCAGGAGCAGGACGGCTTTGCCGGAATGGATATTAACCCTGATCTTGCTATGGTCACGATAGGTTTTCTCGCCTTCGGGAGATTGAAGATTTTCTACCCATTGTGGTGTTATTTCTGCCAATGTGCGGGCTACGGAGCTGGACTTCAATGCTGATACGGAAGATGGATCGTAAGAGAATTGTGCTTTGTAAGCTTCGGCCTCATCATACAGATCCTGCAGATAAGATTTATCGAGCAGGGAGTCAAATATGATCTCACCGGTTTCGTACTGACCACCGTGGGTGATCTCATGTATGAAATTGGCGGTAGAGCCTACGGTCAAAACAATACATTTTCTCCTGGTATCGTATGCGGTAGAACCTTCTGCTTTGGCGGAAGGCTTCAGGATGTATTCCACATCACTTTTTTCGAGGGTATTGACAAGATCGATCACCTTATCGAGGTTGGCGAGCCTGGCTTTGAGGGCAATGATCCCGTGCTGTGTCTTCTCCTTATTACGGCAAAATTTCTCTTTGTCTGCAATGGCATAGTACAAACTATCTCTTTTATTAATGATCAATTCCTTATGCCTTGACCATTCATCAAGACACAAGGAATTGATTCCTCTGGGGGCAGACGTTGCCAATGGGATGGCATCCGGCATATCCATATCAAACACTAAAGAATAAGGGCTATTTGCCACTGAGGCAAAGCCGATAAGGTTAATGATCAGCGCATAGGAAAGGTGCCTAGACATAGATCAAGGTTTAATGGAAGTAACAATATGGTTACGTACCGTGCATAGCACAGTATAGGATACAATAATAACCGGGAGCGAATTTTACAGGTAAGTTTTCAAAGCGTGTACGGTGGTTGTGTACTTAAGGTTGGTTGGTGGGGCACGCTGCTACTAAGGAGCCATCAGGTGTATAAAAGCGAATGCAAGGTTAATAAGTTTTTATAGTAAAAGCAAACAATATTCGTTAAAAGTAATATTTATTTGATCTAAATTAAGGACTAATTCAGGCGACTAAGGGTAAACATTGAGTGGGCAGGAAGGACATACGAGAATGGTTTATGCTTGTCTATCCTGTATTTATAACTTTAAAGTATTCCTTACCAAGCGTTTGTCGCCCCGTAAGGACCGTTATACCTACTTACCATGCTTAGAGAAATAGATCATTACTTCCTGGAGCAAGCAGAGCCTGTAAAAAGCTACTTACTGGCCATGCGTGAATACCTGTTGCATTTTGATCCGCATATTACGGAAGCCTGGCAATACAAAATGCCTTTCTATTGTTACAAAGGGAAAAGGTTTTGTTACCTGTGGGTGCATAAAAAGAATCATCAACCTTACCTGGGTATTGTAGATGGCAATAAGATCGATCATCCGCAACTGATCATGGAGAAAAGAGCACGCATGAAGATATTGTTGTTTGATCCGGAGAAAGATATTCCTGTGAAGACGGTTCGCGCTATACTGAAAACAACATTAGCGTTATATAAATAGGTCCACAAGGCTGTAGCCTCGCGGGCGATTGAAGGTTACAATAAATTAACAAGGACAGTTATTGTGGAGGTGAGTCCATCATAACTGTCCTTGTACTATGATCAACCGGAAGAAGCCGGTATAGTGTACGCTTAACCGATAATGCCTGTTGCTCTCTTTTGTACAAAATCCCAGTTGATGGCATTCCACCAGGCAGTGATATAATCAGGCCGGCGATTCTGGTATTTGAGGTAATAAGCATGTTCCCACACATCCAATCCCAATAAAGGGAATCCTTTTACTTCTGCTACATCCATCAGGGGATTGTCCTGGTTGGGGGAAGATACAATGGACAGCTTTTTATCGTTGCCCACAATCAACCAGGCCCAGCCACTGCCAAAGCGGTTTTTGGCGGCATCGGTAAACTGGGTTTTGAAAGCATCGAAGGAATTGAAGTCTTTTTCGATGGCAGCCAGTACTTTACCGGTTGGTCTGGCTCCATCTACAGGAGCTTTGAGGGTTTGCCAGAACAGCTCATGGTTATAATGACCGCCTGCGTTGTTACGCATTTTAGCCGAATATTTTGAAATACCCGACAGGAGGGTTTCCAGGGAAGTGGCGTTCTTATCTACTTTTTCAGCCGTTACTGCATCCGCCAGGTTTTTGGCGTAGGTAGCTGCATGTTTGGAGTAATGGATCTCCATGGTGGTGGCGTCAATAGCAGGCTCCAGGGCATTGTAGGCATACGGCAACGGCTGTTGCTCGTAGGGTGTAGCCATCCCTGATTTTAGGGCCGCAGGCTGGCTGGAACCGATGGCCAGGGCATCCAGCACGGGCAAAGACAATGCTGCAGCCAGCCCAGCCTTACCTGTGGTTTTGATGAAATCCCGGCGATTATTGGTCTTGTTTGCCATAGTATAGGTGTGTTTTTATGTATGAAGGAACAATATTACAATGATTGTGGTTCCGGACGGAAAGAAATTACACAGTACTAATGCAATTTTAATACCTGATTATCAGCTAAGGTCTGACATAAACCTGATAAATGAAGCTTGTTAACATCCACTTAATTGAGGAATCGGCAGTCGGCAATCGACAGTCGGCAATATGGGGTTCAGCGGCGGAGATGGCTGATGGGCAAAGGGAAGGTTAATATGGTGGCGGGAAGGGCCCGGATTGGGTAAGAGAGAAGCCGCCCCAACATGGAAGCGGCTTCTTTAGGGCAACAGGATGAAGGGTTAGGGTTGAAAAATCTCTTGCAGTTTTTTGTTAAGGGCTTCTCCACGCAGGTCCTGTGCGATGATCCTGCCGGAAGGATCAATGAGGAAATTGGCCGGCACGGCTTTGATACCATACATAACGGCTATGTCATTATTCCATCCTTTGAGATCGGATACTTGTGTCCAGGTAAGTCCGTCTTTTTCGATAGCCTTTACCCAGGGGTCTTTGCTTTTATCGAGTGAGACGCCCAGGATATGGAAGCCCTTATTTCCAAACAATTGCTTTTGCTTTAAGAGATTGGGATTTTCTGCCCGACAGGGGCCACACCAGCTGGCCCAGAATTCCAACAATACATATTTGCCTTTGTAGGCGGCCAGTGAAACAGGTTTGTCATCCACGTCATTTTGAGTAAAGGGCAATGCGGACCTGCCCACTTCTATCCTATTGAGGATGGCGATGCGTTCGGCCACTTCTTTTCCCTGCTCTGATGCTTTAATATTGGGATGGAGGGCTTCATACAATTTAGTGCATTCCATTAATGTTTTGCTGCTGGTATACATCACCAGCTCACGTGCGCTGATGGGGCTTGCAGGATGTTCCCGGATATAATCCTTTCGTATTTCGTATTCATATGCGTACCATTTATTCCCCTCCCCTTCCAGCTTACTTGCAGCGGCAGTATCGCCCTTCTGTTTGACATTCCAGGCTTGCTGAAACAGCTCATTCACACGCTTCCGGTTGGCCATGATCTGTTTGTTGAATACTTCGTATTCATTTACGATGGGGGTGCCGGCCACCTGTATGTTCTCAGGAGTCTCCATATTGCCGGTGATGGAAATGGATGCATTTTCAACAAACAGGTCGAGACGGAGTTTGTAATTGCGTGAAAAGAGCATACCCAGCAAAGGCTCTCCTACTCTTCCCCGAAAAACAAAACGTCCATCCTTTACTACTGCGCTGTCTATTTTGGTATTGTTGAAGGTTCCGTAGGTCAGGAAAACAATGTCATCGTTGAACCCTTTTACATCACCTGCAACGGTGAACTCATCGGGTTGGTGAAGCTGTTGCCAGCTAATGGAAATGATGGCTAGTGCAGTGAGCAGGATAATACCCTTTTTTCTGAACGTTGTCATGAGTGATTATTAATAGTTATGGTTAATGGATGGAAACGGCAGTCTCTTCTGTCTTCCATAGGCTTGCAGCCAGGCTGTTGCTGGTGTATTGGCAGGCAATTGATCGTGTATTTGCCGGCGGATACGGGATATCCGACAAATTAATCGTAAAAGCGAAACCAGCCTGTTAACAGAAACTAAAGGAGTTGTTGGAGTAAGTTCATAGTCAATTAGGTATGAAGAGAGCGACTATTTCAATAAATGAAATAATAAAGTGCGATTTGAATTTGCCATTTGATATTTTCCTCTTATTTTTGCGATCCCGTAAAAAGGAGAGGTGCCTGAGTGGCCGAAAGGGCCGGTTTGCTAAACCGTTATACGAGCTTAAACTTGTATCGAGGGTTCGAATCCCTCCCTCTCCGCTGAAGAACTGCCGTTTTCAGCACGGTAGTTGAAATGTCCGGTGTATTTGATTTCCTGATTGGCTCAGGCTGATAAGGAAACAGGAACGGGAAGTAGCGCAGGCCGGTAGCGCACCTGGTTTGGGACCAGGGGGTCGCAGGTTCGAATCCTGTCTTCCCGACCTTTAAAAAGCAGTTTCTTCTGAAGCTGCTTTTTTATTTTAAGCCTACTCACACTTATTACTTCTACTTTATTTTTTTCGGCAAGCCGAGTCGCGCATCCCGACCTTGGGGTCGGGAGGGTCGCAGGTTCGAATCCTGTCTTCCCGACCTTTAAAAAAGCAGTTTCTTCGGAAGCTGCTTTTTTATTTTAAGCCTACTCCACAATTACTACTTCTACTTTATTTTTTTCGGCAAGCCGAGTGGCGCATCCCGACCTTGGGGTCGGGAGGGTCGCAGGTTCGAATCCTGTCTTCCCGACGGTAAAAGGAATACTCATGTGTTCCTTTTTGTTTTTAAGGTCTTTCTCTGAAGACGCAGCAAGCTACCTGCAGTATGCATTCTCTTTCGATCATCTATCATTAAAGTTTAGACGATAACTTGTATTTTAGTGCCCCTAAATCATCATCAGGCGTGAAATCATAATCCTTCATGCCATTATTACCTACTACGTTATGCAAAGACCTAACCTTATTACCCCGCTTGCCCTGCTGTCAGGGCTTTTTTTTGTTGTGTTCATGATCTCCTGCAGTAAAGACGGCGCCGATGGTGCTACTGGCCCGGCTGGTCCTGTTGGCCCTGCCGGCCCCAAAGGTGACGCCGGTTCCGGGTCCGGTTCTGTGATCTATTCTGCCTGGCTGGACGTTCCTTATAAGCCTGATACCGTGCACCTGGCAGGTGGTAAAATTGACACCATTGGCTACTATGCCATCGTTGATGCACCTAAACTTACCCAGGCACTGTTGAGTACCGCAGATGTAAAAGTATACATCAACGGCAACGATGCCAGCGATCCGGTCATTTATCCGCTGCCTTATTATGCCCTCTCAGGTCTTAACATACGGTTCTCCGCTTATACGCAAAAGATCCAGTTGGATGCCAATGGAGATATGAGTACCTTTTCTGCCAATGGTAAGAAGTATCAACAATACAGGTACATGATAGTACCCGGCGGTAGCCAGGCGAGATCTGCCGCTGTTATAGACTGGTCCGATTATGCTATGGTGAAAGCCTATCTCGGGTTGAAAGACTAAATTCTATTACGTCTTTTATAGACGAGCTGGACATTTGTTCAGCCACTCCGACGGATAAAAAGGAACATTTATGTGTTCCTTTTTGCTTTTATGATCTTTTTTAAAAGTTCCGGCTGACAACATATAAAGGGTTCTTTTTCTTTACTATTTTCTCTAAAAGGGCATTGCATTTCGGAATTCAAGAAGGTCGTTAATGAAAAGTTCGAATCCTGTCTTCCCGACCTTTAAAAGGCGATTTCGTAAGAAGTCGCCTTTATCATTTTGAGTATGCCACGCTATCTCTAATTTTTAAATGCAAGGCTATAATTCACGACGCAGGTCTTCTACGCTCCACTAAAGACACTCCCTACTTTGCAAACAACAACTCCTCAAATTGCTTAGTAAGCTCTTCCACATCCACCGAACCAAAGTTTGTCATGATGATAAGGGTGTATTGCTGTTGGGGATAATACTCATTCACGGTATGCCATGCCGAACTACGACCCAAATGCCCGATGCTTGAATAACCATCTTTTATGGTTGTTATCCAGTCATACCCAAAATAGCAACAATCCCAGGGATGGGTGTGCTTAGCGATCATCTGCGCCAAATAATTTCTGTTCACTAATTTACCTGCAAATACGGCTTTGTCAAATTTGTAGAGATCAGCTACGCTGGTCCAGTCGCCGCCAGCAGACAAAGGGATGAACCCGTTGTCATAGTCATAGGCTTTTCTTTTGTACCCGGAATCTGATCTGGTATATCCAATCGCATATTGTCGTTGGGACTCGTTCAAGGTATAGTAAGGCGTAAACCCTGTGTTTTGCAGACCCAGGGGACGGATAAACAATTTTGTGATATAATCCTGGTAACTCATGCCGGCGATCTTTTCAATGACAGCACCGAGAACGATCAGGTTGCCGGATGAATACTGGCAACTATCGCCAGCATTAAATAATAAAGGCAATGTGCGCATAAAGGGCATTATATCCGTACAGTTTTTGACCTTACTGTAATCAAAGTCCTTTGCATTATTAAAGAAGTCAAGACCGGATGTATGGGTGAGTAGCTGGTGGATGGTGATGTTGTTGCCGCCGGGTAATCCTTTTATATACTGTCCAATGGTGTCTGTAAACTTCAGCTTTCCCTGTTGTGCCAGAGAGGTAATGGCGGTACCCGTAAAGATATTGGAAGCAGTGGATACGTCGAACCTTGTATCGGGTGTATTTTTCACTTTGTTTTCCCTGTCTGAATAGCCATACCCTTTGGACAATAACACACCGGTACTATCTGCAATGAGTACCGATCCTGAAAACAGATCACGACTTGTCATGTCTGTTAATATACTATCGATTTGTGCTATGGACTTTGGCTGCGCCGATACTTGCAGGCAGGCGATGAAGAGGATAATGATGGAGAAGGCTATTTTCTTCATGTTGACAGGTATTACAACCTATCAAATTTAATGGTATTGACAGTAGTAAAATAGTGGATTTCATGGGCTTTTTGTTAAACTTCTGAACTAGCCGGCCTACCCTGTACTTCGGCATAGTTCCTGAAAGTTTCAAGCACGCCTGCGCAGAAAGCTTGCTGGTCCTGCTCAGGCAGTCCCTCCGTCGGTTCAAAGGTTTCGGTGATCGTGGTACCGCTACCTGATCTGGCAAACAGGTTCACGGTTTTTCTTCCGTCGGTAAGGGTGTAGCTGATCAATTGATGGGTTACCACCTCATCGTATACACCCTGAAAATCAAAGCCGGCACTGCGGTCTTTTGCCTCCATCACAAAAAGAAAGGCGCCTCCGGACCGCAGGTCGTTATCAACCCTGGAAGTGCACCAATCTGCTGAAGGCTGGTTCCATTGAAGGATGTGCCGGGGCTCGGTCCAGCACTGCCAAACTGTTTCGATGGGAGCATTAATAAAAACTTCTACGGTGATCGCATTCTTTTTCATACACCAAAACTAGCTTCTGCAAAGCAAGAATATGCGGGGCTATTGGCACATAAAGAGGGGGCATTTGCGGCAAAATACCTGCTCCCTGAGCAAAACAGCAGGTGAACCCATTATACCCGGGATGAATGTTTCACATTCTTGAAAGGGGCTGGCCGCCCTGCCCGGTACAGATGCAGTATCTTGTACCGGAATTCAGCCTGTGTATACGCTCAATCATGTATTATGCCGCTACAGTTCAGTAGTCTACAGCAAACAACCTTTTACCGGAATCCCATTTCGGGTAATGACCTCAACTCCAAAGCGCTCGTGGAGAGCAATGAAGTGATCAGACTTGAGAAGGCCAATATAAGCTTTCAAAACTGGTGCTTCGACGGATTTCGCCTGGCCCATAATGTATTGGACCAGCAGCAGGAAACCACCTACGCCATCAGGAATGATATAGATGCGGTGAAGATCTATTTTAACAGGAAAGGGCATTCGCAGATCAGGTATGAACAACTGTCGAAAAGCTTCTCTATCAGGGGTGGGCAATACAATATGCTCTATACGGCCGAACTGGATAGCCGCCTGTCGCATATTGACAACCAATCGGCCATGTTCTCACTACAGATCACCCGGGATTGTTTCCTAAACCTGATCGGGGAAGCCGGGATCATACCCGATGCCTTTACCAATAAGGTCGCTGGTAAGCAACCAGCTTTATTCGCCAATGAATGGCTGCCAATCAATACTGCCATCGAAAAATGCATTGACGATATCACCCAATGCCCATTTGCAGGGGATATGAAAAAACTATACCTGCGGTCGAAGGCAGTGGAGCTGTTTATATTGTTTATACAGGCCAGCTCGCGCAGGACGGACACTAAGGACCGGTTTGTGAAAACTACGGCAGACAGGGAGAAACTTTATTTCGCCAGGGATTACCTTATCAGCAACTATGCTGATCCTGTGTCGCTTTCGGACCTGGTGAAGGTTACGGGGCTCAATGAATTCAAACTGAAGAACGGGTTCAGGGAACTGTTTGATACATCGGTCATGGACTTTCTGATCAACTACCGGCTGGAACAAGCCCGGGAGTTGTTAATGAACACGACGAAGAACATCAGTGAAATAGCCTATGAGACGGGGTATTCCTCTCCCTCCTATTTCAGTAAAGCATTCAAAAAGAAGTATGGCGCAGGTCCTAAAAAATGATGCTTTCCCGGTATGCGCTGTGCGCTCCCGATCTTACTGGTTTTTATCCCGATCTTACCAATAATACCGGTTGCCATTGCGGAGCTTTGAGGCATCCATTACAAAGCCCATTATTACTGTTCAATGCGCGAAGAATATACCACCACTGATCCAACCATTCAGCTCAGGAAAGCCAGTGCCGAAGATATTCCTGCTCTGTGCACCATGGCAGGCAAGGCTTTCCGGGATGCCTATACGGGTAAAATGCCGGAAGAAGACCTGTTGGCATATATCATCAAAGCATTCAGCTACGCGCAGGTGCTTGCGGAATGGCAGGATGCCGGAAATACTTTCTTATTAGCGTTTTATGGCCAGGAACTGGCCGGGTATGCCAAGATAAACACCAATCCAAGACCGGAACGGCAGGAAACTGGTAAATACATTGAACTGGAAAGATTGTACCTGCTCACACCATTCCAGGGCAGGCAGATCGGGACGGTGTTGATGGAACACAGTATCCGGCATGCCACCGGTCTTGGTTACTCCGCACTTTGGCTAAACGTTTGGGAACAGAATACAGCAGCTATCAGATTTTACCAGCGATGGGGTTTTGAATTCGTAGACTGGACGATCATGATGCGGGGAAATGATCCGCAAAAAGCATTGTGGATGAGGAAATGGCTGTAGCGCATATGCCAGCAGGGCAGTTTGGGCCGGTCAGGGTAAAATCACTTAATAAATTGCAAGAAGAGGGAACCAGGGATCAAAATAATATGCGTTAGTTGTAGGACTAAAATAATCGCATATGAAAAAAAATTTACGATCTGGTCCCTGTGCAAACCTTGCTACGCCCAGGAGCTTTTCTATGAGACCCTTCATAAAGCAGGCGCTGGCCGGCGTGTTGCTCAGCTCCTGTCTCTCCACAGCCCAGGCACAACTTGGTAATGGATGGAAGTCCTACTCCCCTACCAAGAAAGTACACCTGGACGATGAGGCCGGCCTACAGACCTTCAATTACACTACTTACAAATCGGTATGTGATCCTATCTGTGCTGATTATCGCTTTGATGCGGATACGGATACAGAAACATTCCGGATCCTGACCACCAAATCAAACCGCTCGGAGATCCGCCTGCAGAATGACTACTCTACAGGCAGCCGGCAGTTTGAAGGGTACGTTACTTTCAACGCGCCACTGAATGATGAAAGCCTGATGCAGATATTTGGCAGCACGGAAGGCGCCACGCAGATGATGATCCGCGGATACGCGGCAGAGGGTGGCTCGATGCGCGGGGCCGGGCAAACGCTGGCCACCAATATTTACGGAAGGGAAGTAAAAGTAAATGTGATCCACATGCAGGAAGATGTAGGCAATAAGATACAGATCTACATCAACGATACGCTGCGTGCTGAAATACCGGATAATGAACCGGTTTCCAATTACCATAAATACGGCAACTATGGTACGATGAGAACGGGTGAAGCGGTGGTTAAATGGAGACAGGCTCGCTTCTTCAGGGATGGGGTACCTCCGGGCGAAACACCTCCACCCGTTAATACCAATTCTTTTGATATTACTGATAACGGTGGGATCATCACGGCGCAGTTTGCCAATACGAGCAAGCCTGCAGAAAACTTTCCCAGCCTGATCGACAACAACAGTGCTACGAAATACTATCAAAGTGGCAAAAAGGCATTGTGGGTGCAATATGAATCAAGGGTCCCTGCAGCGGTCGTGAAATATACGATCACTTCTGCCAACGATGTGCCGGAGCGTGATCCCAGGGACTGGTTTTTATTGGCTTCCAATAACGGCACGAATTGGGATACATTGGATGCCAGGAGTGGTGAATTGTTTGCCAGCCGTCGCCTGAAGAGAACTTTCCTGCCGGATAGCAATACAAAGCTCTATACTTATTACAGGCTCGACATTACGACCAATAATGGGCAGACGGGCACTCAGTTTTCAGAATGGGAATTAATTGAGCGGCGCTACCAGGTACTAACATTGGACTCCATCCCGGACAAAACGTTTGGTGATGGACCTTTTGAATTGACGGCTGGCAGCAGTGCTGAATTGCCGGTAACATTTGAGGTGGTCAGCGGACCTGCCACGATCAATGACAATGTAGTAAGCATTACAGGAGGAGGCCTGGTAACGATCAGGGCCATACAGGCAGGTAATGACAACTATTTTCCCGCCAACGCTGAAAGGACTTTCACAGTAGCGAAGGCAACTCAAACACTTACATTCGCGACCATCACTGACCAACTAAGAGGTGCTGCAGTACTCCTGAATGGCATGGCCTCCTCCGGATTGCCTGTACAATACATTGTTACGGAAGGGCCTGCTTATGTGCAGGAAGATACGCTCCGGTTTAATGGTGAAGGGAAAGTAACTGTGAAGGCGGTGCAGGAAGGCAATGACAGTTACCTGCCAGCCAATACCATTACGCAAAGCTTTATGGTGTATGGTACGGAAAATAAAACAAACGACTTCCGGCTGGTGATCGCACCCAATCCCACCAGAGGGCCCTTAAGTGCACTCATCATTAATAAGAAGCGGGATAAGCAGTACAACTTCTATTTGTACGATTTCAATGGCCGGTTGATACAAACCTGTATTATTGCCCGGAACAGTGTAATCAGCATAGCTTATTTCAACCTGTATAATCAGCCCAATGGACAGTATTATTTGCAGGTAACCAATGGAACTGAAAACCTGGTAAGGATCATCCTCAAGCAATAATTGTCGAAAACATAAACATTAAAAAGAGCGAAGCGCTGAGGTGCTTCGCTCTTTTAGTTGGAGCTATCTTATTATTGTTTTTTGTTTCGCCTGCCGGACCTGTTTATAATAAGAGACGCCTTATTTATTGGGCAAGGCTTCCAGTATTTTGCCGATCATATCGCTCACGGACCTGTTCTCTATCCAGCGTACTACGGCTACCAATTCATGTTCCGGATCTACATAGATAATATTGGTGCCATTACCAACATGAATAAAAGCACTGACGGGTGCTTTGGCGGCCATCTTATGATCGGTGTTGAGGAACCAGTTCATGTATCCATAGGTAGTATTGGCAGTGGTAGGTGTGAGGGCCTGTTTTACCCATTGCTCTGACAACAATTGTGTACCATTCCAGTTGCCCTTATGAAGGGTGAGCAATCCAAAACGTGCCATGTCATACGCATTGATGTACATACCGCCGCCCCAGTGACCACCTCCGCTTACGGATTGCACGGGCACACCATCCAATATAATCCAGGAATTATTGTAGCCCATCCAGCGCCAGGTATTGGATGCACCGATAGGGTCCATGACCAGGTTCTTAAGCACCTGTGGCAAAGGCTGCCGCCATACGCTGGTGGCTGCCAGGGCCAGGGCATTTACGCGCACATCATTGTACTTCCAGACGGTGCCCGGTGCATTCCTGGGCCGTGTGCGCCATGTATTGAAAGCCCCTTCCGGACGATCGGCCCAATCGGGTTTACCCCATAATGTTCCTTCCCAGTCGCTGGTCTGACGCAACATTACCTCCCAGGTGAGGGTACGGTTATGAGCAGATGCAAAGGGGGTAATGATCTCAGATGCCGCACCGGGATGATATACTTCAATAGGAGGAATATAAGCTGCTACGGTGTCATTCACATTTTTGATAAGGCCGCGATCAACAGCCAAACCTACTACAGAAGATAAAAAGCTTTTGGTTACGCTATTGGTAATGTCAACACGCGATGGTTGTCCCCATTCGGCAACGATATAACCTTTATAAATAATAACACCACCCGGATCGGCCCGGTCTACCAGGGCGCCAACAGGTTCGCTGTAAGGCTCTCTGCCAAAGGATTGCACCTGTGCGGTATCCATATTACGGGATTGCTTCGACTCATTGCGCCGGGCAAAGGCGATGGCGGAATCAATTTTCAGGGGATCGAGGCCAAAGGAAGCCGGACTACGGTGCTCCCAGCCTGACCGGGGAGGAAAATAAGGTTTGGGCGCTTTTTGTGCGTGGCTTGCTGCAACGCTCAGCAGCAGGCAAAAAAAGAACAAGTGTTTCATAGGCTTAAAAATAGATCAATCTCAGAAGGAAGCAAAACGGATTAGGGAGACAATCTACCTGTCACAGGAATCAACCCTATCCTGTCTTATGGGTATTGGCTGGACGCAGCCTACTATTCACCACTATAAAATACAGGAAGATGAACAACAAAAAAATAAGAAGAGAGAAGATCATTTACCGGACAGCCACGGGCATCATTGCCGCCGTCATGGCATTCAGCATCATCAGCTTTACGTTCTTTGATGGGTACACCTACCCGGAAGGGGCTTTCACGCACCTGCATTTACCGGCATACTTCAAATATGAACTGACGATTGCCAAAGTATTGGGTGTACTGGTATTGCTTTTACCGGGTATCCATCAAAAAATAAAGGAATATGCCTATGTTGGTTTTGCCATCACATTGGTATCAGCAGTGATTGCCCATGCTTCGGTAGGTGACGGCTTTATGTATATTATTGATCCGTTGTTATTCCTGGGGGTATTGACGGTGTCATATATTTATTTTACCAGGCTGCAAAGATATAAGCATTCGATCAGCTCGAATATTGAAGTGCTGTTATCGAAGTAGGCCCACTCCTAATTTACGCGAACATACTTTTCGATATTGATCCTGTTGACGCCTAAGTTTTCAATTTTCTCTATGCCTTGCTGGGTGAGGGTATCGCCTTGCAGGGTAAGTACGAATTTAAACTCATTGCCTTCCCACTGTCTGGCAGTACAGTATTGCAGGTGTTCTGTATAAAGACTGTCGGCAAGGGTATAGCTGCCACCCCCGGAAGAATAGATGGCGGCAGAATCTTTTCCTTTAGTCAGATCATGATGCAGAAAAGCAAAATGGGTGTCATTGATGATCTTGATAAACTCCTGACCCCTGGTATAATCGGTAACGGCAGTATCGCCCTTTTCAATAAGGGTACCGGAAAGGAGTTTCCAGGTTCCTGTGATGGGAAGGGTAGCTGCTTTTTTGTTATCAGGTTTGACTTCGGATTGACAGGCAACGAAGATGGTAGTGATCAGAATAGCTCCTGTGCATTTTAATATGGCAGTTAGATGTAGGTTCATAACCTAATGTACAATGCTTCCAGCAAATAAAAAAGCCGGCACAAGTTGTCGCTTGTCCATCCCAGTCTCAAAATGGGACAAAAAAAGTCCCGCTCTTCTCGAGCGGGACTTAGTAATAAGCAATTAATGTTGTTATCACATGGCGGCAAGCTGAACTTTCTGTTGCAATTCCATAACGCTTTCGCGGAAGGTGCTGTCAGTATCCATCAAATCTTTTACAGTTTGGCAGGAGTGGATAACGGTGGTATGGTCACGACCGCCAAAATGTTCACCAATTGTTTTCAAGGAATTTTTAGTAAATGCTTTAGCAAGGTACATAGTGATCTGCCTTGCCTGCACAATTTCCCGTTTGCGGGTCTTTTGCAGCAATTTATCGTATGATACATCGAAGTATTCACAGACCATTTTCTGTATGGTTTCGATGGTAATTTCTTTGCTACTTGTTTTCACAAAATTACGGAGTACACGTTTAGCAAGATCGAGGTCGATTTCCCGCTTATTTAGCGAAGATTGTGCCAATAATGAGATCAGTGCGCCTTCCAATTCGCGCACATTACTATTAATATTATAGGCCAGGTATTTTACTACTTCACGTGGCATTTCGAGGCCATCGTTCTTCATTTTCCTGTCGAGGATCTCTATACGTGTTTCATAATCAGGCACCTGCAGGTCGGCACTCAGTCCCCAGCGAAAACGGCTCAGCAAGCGCTCCTGAACACCTTCCAGGTCTTTGGGAGGTTTATCGGAGGTAAGAATGAGCTGTTTGCCGCTTTGGTGCAGGTGGTTAAAGATGGCAAAGAAGGCATCCTGTGACTTTTCGGCCCTGTTGAAGAATTGTACGTCATCGATGATCAGTACATCTACCAGCTGGTAAAAATGGATAAAATCATTGATGGCATTGTTGCGGCTATGGTCCTGAAACTGGTTGATGAATTTCTCGGAGCTTACGTACAATACTACTTTATTGGAATGGAGGCGTTTTACGTCATTTCCTATGGCTTGTGCGAGGTGGGTTTTGCCCAAACCTACACCACCATATATTACTAATGGATTGAAGGAACTGGCGCCTGGCTTTTCGCCTACGGTTTTACCGGCACGGCGGGCAACCCGGTTGCTATCGCCTTCTACGAAGTTTTCGAATGTATATATAGGATTCAGCTGCGGATCAATCTGCATCTTCTTCAAACCCGGAATTACGAAGGGGTTTTTGACGGGATTGTGTATGATCAGCGGGAAATCCATTTCATTGCTGGAATAAGTTTTATAACCATGTGTGGGGATATCCATTGTCAATGGCTTGTTGTTGTGATTACCACTATCCACCATGATGCGATATTCCAATTGAGCTTCTTTGCCTAATACCCTGCGCAAAGTCTTCGCCAACAAATTCACGTAATGCTCTTCAAGGTATTCATAAAAGAATTGACTGGGAACCTGTATCACCAACACATTGCCTTTTATCTCAACAGGCTTAATCGGTTCGAACCATGTTTTGTAATGTTGCCACTCAACGATGTCCTTTATTATCTCCAAACAATTTATCCAAACTTTATCAAAAGACTTTGTCATTATGCTAACAGCAGTTTATTATGTTGAGTTAAGATTATTCTGAACTAATCATGCCGCCTTGAACCGTGTTTTTCTATGGATGTTGGATATTGCTATACTTCCAAAAAAAGTTATGCAGGGGGGCGAATATCAAAATTTTTTATTGAATAAAAAATTTTTTATTACTTGTTTTTTTGAACCCACGCACAGATGCAACTACTGCAAATTTGCTGCCTATATTTTTTAAGAAGAATAGATCTATTTGTAACTGTTCACCATGTTATACAACATGCCTGTACCACAATCAGTTCTTAGGGTTTTAATCGTCTTTTACTGTAATTGAATTGTATCAAAAACCAAACGAACGGATAAAACAAGTAAGCGGTGCCAACTTATTTTATTTCACTACATCCATCGATACTTTGCTACTGGCGATACAGGTTTTAATAACCGGCTGCTGACACCGGGAATAGATTGAGCGGACCATTGAATCAAGTTACTACACTGTGCTACTAATAATGTCCGGGTGATTTTGCAGGAATTCCTCATGAAGAAAGAAAAGGATGCCATATGGAATAAGAATGCTTTCTTCATATATAAGCTGTGATGCTATTGAAGATACAAATAATTTAATACGGACCGCATATTGTACCAAGTTTTTTTACGCCTCATATTCAAAATATATATTTTGTCAGTTAAGCTCTCAATAACGGAAAAAAAGTTAACTTCTATACTCCCCATTTCCGGGTATAATTACGCGCTATTTTGCTGCTTTTCCCATGATAACAAAGCCTGGTCTTATTGGTTCATTGATCCTATCTGTAGCCTGATTCGGGTAGTAATGTTTCTATAATTTTTAGGGATGAACTTATTATATATAGTTATTTTTGCGCTCAAGCCAAATGGCTGTTATTTGACAATATTGTAATCACCAGATTTTTAGGTTAACTGCCTAACATCATGCAACAACAGTGTACAATCAAAGTGCTGCCAGCCGAAGCAGCGAATGCCTCCAAAGTGCAGCAATATGCGGCCTCCCATTTTGGCATTCCCCCCACAGCCATTACTGGTTATCATGTGCTCAAGCAATCGATTGACGCCAGGAGTAAACAACCCTGGATTCAATTAACGATACGTGTATTTATCAACGAACCTTTCCAGGAACGTGCGGTTCAGCGACTGGAATTGAAAGATGTGTCTAAAGCTACCCATAAAGTGATCATTGTGGGTGCTGGTCCCGCAGGCCTGTTTGCTGCTCTTAAACTCATTGAACAGGGTATTCAACCTGTTTTGCTGGAGCGCGGTAAAGATGTTCGTTCACGCCGGAGGGACCTGGCCTTATTAAATAAGGAAGGGATTATCAATCCGGAAAGCAACTATTGTTTTGGAGAAGGGGGCGCCGGCACTTATAGTGACGGCAAATTATACACGCGCAGTACGAAGCGGGGTGATGTAAACCGTATTCTGAATATCCTGGTTCAGTTTGGCGCTGAAGAAAAGATATTGTATGAGGCACACCCGCATGTAGGCACGAACAAGCTTCCCCAGATCATTACGGCTATGCGCGATAAAATAGTGGATTGTGGCGGACTGTTCCTCTTTGAGAAGAAGGTGACTGATTTCATCATCACAGATAGCCAGGTGAAAGGCGTTAAAACGGCGGACGGAGATAGCTTTGAAGGAGCTGCGGTGATCCTGGCTACCGGTCATTCGGCCAGGGATATCTTTGAATTGCTGCACCAAAAGAAGATATTGATAGAAGCAAAGCCTTTTGCGTTGGGTGTACGCATTGAACACCCGCAGACTTTGATCGATAGTATACAATACCATTGTACCACGCGGGATGTCTTTCTGCCACCAGCTTCTTACAGTCTTGTACAGCAGGTAGAGGACCGTGGTGTATTTTCTTTCTGCATGTGCCCGGGAGGTATTATTGCTCCTGCTGCTACGGATGCCGGAGAACTGGTGGTGAATGGGTGGTCTCCTTCCAAACGGAATAATCCTTTTGCCAATTCGGGCATGGTGGCTTCGGTGGAGTTGCAGGATATTGCAGCAGCAGGCAAGAAAAGAGGAGCATTGCCAGCGCATGATGCGCAAAACCCCTTATCGGCCATGTACTTCCAGCAAGCGGTGGAAAGAAAGGCATATGAATATGGTGGAGGCAAGTTTGTGGCGCCCGCTCAAAGGATGGCGGATTTTGTGCAGCAAAAGGTATCGACCAATCTGCCGGATTGCTCTTACCTGCCAGGGCTACATGCAGCCCCACTCAATGAAGTACTGCCTGGTTTTATTCACCATGCATTGAAGAACGCTTTCCGGGAATTTGGCAAAAAGATGAAAGGTTACTATACAAATGAAGCGGTGGTGGTAGCTACGGAGTCGCGGACTTCCTCTCCGGTGCGTATTCCCCGGGACGCGCAAACCCTCCAGCATCCGCAAATAAGCCGGCTATATCCCTGTGCGGAAGGAGCTGGTTATGCCGGCGGTATTGTAAGTGCGGCGATGGATGGGGAACGGGTGGTGGACGAAATTGTTAAGGTATTATAACAAAAATTTAGGACCTCTGTAATAAATTGGCCTTTTTGGCTACTAAATAGCAGTTTCATTCGCTTTCCGGCCATTGGCCTGTTCCAACTTAAAACCGTAATACATGAATATACTGGAGGTACAAAACCTTAAGAAGTATTATGCTACGCAAAAAGCCGTAGATGATATCAGCTTCAGCCTTGCCCCGGGCAGCATCTTTGGCTTACTAGGCCCCAATGGGGCCGGTAAAACCACCCTGATCCGTATGCTCACGGGTATTACTTATCCCGATGAAGGCCAGATCGTTTTTAATGGCCGTCCTTTTGATCCTGTCAATGACATCCTGAAGATCGGCTACATGCCGGAAGAAAGAGGTTTGTATAAAAAGATGAAGATCGGAGATCAGGCGCTCTACCTGGCCCGCCTGAAAGGGCTGAGCAAGCTGGAAGCGATGGAAAAGGTAAAGGAATGGTTTGAGCGCTTCGATATGCAGAGCTGGTGGAATAAAAAGGTAGAGGACCTGAGTAAGGGTATGAGCCAGAAACTCCAATTTGTAACCACTGTATTACATGAACCCAAACTGATCATACTGGATGAGCCCTTCAGTGGTCTGGATCCCGTTAATGCCAACCTTATTAAAGATGAGATCTTCCGCCTGGCTAAAAATGGCGCGAGCATCATCTTCAGTACGCACCGCATGGAGCAGGTAGAAGAGATCTGCGATCATATCATTCTGGTGAATAAAGGGCAGAAAATATTGGATGGTACGGTAAAAGCCGTGAAACAGCAATTCAAAGAGAACTTCTTTAGGATAGGCTTTGGTACAGCTACTGATAAACTTCCGGAAGCAAATGGTAGTTATGACATTATTGCCAGCAATAACTACGGAGTTGACTTAATATTAAAGGAAGGGACCACTCCTAACCAGGTATTACAGCTCTTCATCAATGAAGGCATTCAAATCAACTCCTTCCAGGAGAAGCTGCCTTCTTTGAATGATATCTTTATCAGGCTGGTGGGAAACACCGCTACTGCCAGACAATTTCAAAACATAATTGCCTAAACTTATTATATGAATAAGACCTGGATTGTTGCTCAACGGGAATTTAGCAGCAGGGTGAAGAAAAAGACCTTCCTGCTTAGTACGATATTATTACCATTGGTAATCTTTGCTTTCTATGCATTCATGATCTACTTCTCTGTACAAGGGAATGATGACCTGAATATAGCAGTGGCGGATAATGCCAACCTGTTCAACGGAAAGCTGGAAGCCAAGGGGGATGTGGACTTTACTTTTGTAAAAGATAAAGACACTGCCTCGCTCAACCGACAGATAGAAAAGAAGGCTTTCAACGGCTATATTTTCATACCAGCCAGTTACAATGTACTATCGGCCGATACCCTGAGTATTGTATATGGCAAAACCATTGGTGTGATCAGCCAGGAAAGGATCAAGAGCGCTATTAATAAACAGCTGGAGCAAAAAAGGTTGTTGGCCCTGAATATTACGCAATCACAACTGGACAGTGCTCAAAACAGGGCGCAAATTGAATTCCAATCAGTAACAGGCAAAGGCAAGGGAGATAAATCCAAGTTTGCAGAAGCAGTAGGGTTTATTTCAGGTTTTCTAATTTACATCGTGTTGTTTATTTATGGTACGATGGTTATGCGGGGTGTAATGGAAGAAAAAGTGAATCGCATAGCTGAAGTAATCATAAGTAGTGTAAAACCATTCCAGTTGATGATGGGTAAGATCACAGGTATCGGTGCTGTAGGCCTGGTGCAATTCCTCATCTGGATCGTATTGGGGATAATTACGATGACCTTGATCCCGCTGCTTATGCAAGGGGGTGATCCTGCAGCTGCACAAAATATTCCGGGAGGTGCAGGCGCTATGGCCACGGCTTCTCAAAATACCAGTGGCCTCGCCGCTGTGGTGGGAGGTATCAATTGGGCGCTGCTGCTGCCCTGCTTCCTATTCTATTTCCTGGGTGGCTATCTCTTGTATTCCTCGCTGTTTGCTGCGGTAGGCAGTGCGGTAAATGAAGACCCCCAGGATGCACAAAGCTTAACATTGCCGATCATTATGCCGATCATCTTTGGCATTGTGATCATGACAAAGGCGGTAAATAATCCTTACAGCGGTCTTTCGGTATTTGGAAGTCTGTTTCCGCTCACCTCTCCCATCGTAATGATGGCCAGGATTGCGCACGGCATTCCCGATGGTGTAACGGTCTGGGAACTTATATTAAGTATGGTATTTCTAATAGTAGGCTTCATTGGTACTACCTGGCTGGCCGGTAAAATTTACCGTACGGGTATCCTGATGTATGGTAAAAAACCTACCTGGAAAGAGATGTGGAAATGGGCGTTTAGAAAGGCATAAACTGGTAAATAGTTAATAGCGAGTGGCTAGTGGGGTAAGCAGGCAATGCTTCCTACTAGCCACTCGCCATTTACCACTAGCCTCTTTCTGATTTCCCTAACAAGGCATTGCTTTAAATAGCGTCTATATATCTTTACTCATCACCTCAACTTCATTGCTCATGAGAAAATGGTCATTTGTATTGTTACTGACTGCCTGTGGCAGTTCGCTCTTTGCCCAAACGATTGTACAGCGTGATCCTGTCATTGAAAAGATGGTATCTGAAGTAAGTGCAGACAGTTTGAAAAGTTATATCACGCGTATGGTGGCCTTTGGTACACGCAATACGCTGAGTACGCAAACAGACGCCAAAAGGGGTATCGGGGCTGCGCGGCTGTGGGTACTGGGAAAATTCAATGAGTTTGCTAAAAAATCAGGTGGCAGGCTTTCTGCCATCATAGATACGACTACGCTGCCACCGGATGGCCGGCGGGTAGATGCCCCCTTAGTATTGGGCAATGTAGTAGCCACATTAAAAGGTTCCGATCCCAAAGACAACCGGATCTTTTTGATCAGTGGTCACCTGGACAATATGCGCACCAGTGTAATGGACCGTACGGGCGATGCCCCCGGCGCCAATGATGATGCCAGTGGTGTAGCAGCGGTGATTGAATGCGCCCGCATTATGAGCCAGCGCAATTTTCCGGCTACGGTTATTTTTATTGCGGTGAGTGGAGAAGAGCAAGGCTTGCTGGGCGCTAAATTCATGGCGGATAAAAGCAGGAAGGACAGCCTGTATATTGAAGGGGTGCTGAACAATGATATCATGGGCAGTAACAACAGCAGTGAAACGAATATTGTCAACAACACGAAAATACGGGTGTTCAGTGAAGGATTACCGGCCTGGGAACTTGACAAGGCAGCGGTGAATATCCGCAACCTGGGCCTGGAGAATGATGGCAAGGCGCGGCAACTGGCGCGCTATGTAAAGGAAACAGGTGAGCGTTATGTAGACAACCTGGAAGTGGTATTGATCTACCGCAATGACCGTTTCCTCCGTGGTGGGGACCATACACCTTATGTACAAAATGGTTATGCAGCGGTGCGCATTACTGAAATGAATGAGAACTATTATCATCAGCACCAGGATGTAAGGGTAGAAAATGGCATCCAATATGGGGACCTGATCGAATTCATGGACTTTGAATACCTGCGCAAGAATACGGCGATGAACCTGAGCAACCTGGCCAACCTGGCTAAGTCTACGGGTATGCCACAGGAAGTGAAGATAGAAGTGCGCCGGCTTACGAACTATACGATCCTGAGCTGGAAGGCTCCCAAATATGGAAAGCCGAAAGGGTATTATATACTGATGCGGGAAACGAACTGGCCTTTCTGGCAGAAGAAGATCTTTACTACACAAACAGATATTCAACTGCCTTATTCCAAAGACAATTATTTCTTTGCCGTTCAATCGGTAAGTGATGATGGCAATGAAAGTTTGCCGGTAGTACCGGGGGTGGGGAGGTAATTGCAGCGGCTAGTAGTGAATAGCGAGTGGCTAGTGGTCAGTTGAGGGTATCAGGTACTCTCCACTAGCCATTTACCACTCGCTTTTTTTGCTTTGATCCCAAGTGCCACAATCGCGACCTCTCTTTTTTGTTAAAAATCTACAATTCGGGGTAGCTCCATGCAACAATTTACGAAACTACTCGTACTTTTATACGAAGCGCATCGTATTTCATCACCTGAACAAAACCTTTCTAGTATGAGACGCATTAAAAAGCATTTGCACTGGGCGGTTCCTACACTTGCATTAACGGCTGTTATCGCCCTGGTAGCCTGGACAGACAACCCTCAACAGTCCACCCAAGACAAGCCAATTTCCCAGGACACTGTTCCTGCCAAAAAGAATAAGGCGATCCGGGAAAAGGATGAAAGAGATCTCGACAAGGAGATCCGCCAACTGGATGAAGCCAAAGAAAAACTGAAAGAAGTAGACTGGGACCAGATCAAAAGATCGGTGGAAACGGCCCGGAAAAGTATTGACGCTGAGCAATTGCAAAAGCAAATTGACCAGGCCATGAAGGCGGTAGACATGGAGAAGATCAACAGCCAGGTACAGGAATCGCTGAAAAGCATTGATTTTGACAAGCTACAAAAGGAAATCAATGAATCGATGAAGCAGGCTTATACAGCCATCGACAAAGAGGACCTCAAAAAACACCTGGATGAGGCGAAGCAGGAAGTAGAAAAAGCATTGAACAACAAAGAGTGGAAGAAGGAAATGGAAGACATGAAAAAGGTGGACATGAAAGAGGTTCAAAAAGAAATGGAACGCGCCAAAGATGAAGTCAAAAAAGCGATGGAGCAACTGGATGAGGAAAAGTTTGGCATGAAGGGAAACATGGACAATGCCTGGAAGGAAATTGATAAAGCCAAAGATGAGTTTAAAGGCTACCAGGAAATGATCTACAGCATGGAAAAAGAGGGATTACTCAGCACTAAAACAGATTACAGCATCAAATATAAAAACGGCATTCTGACGGTAAACGGCAAACAGCAGGCTCAGGAAGTGCTGGACAAGTACAAAAAATATTTCAGCCATGAAAAAGTGACCATCCGTAAAGAAGATGGCGATATGGACATCGATTTTGATTAAAACGCACCAATCTCATGTGACGTTAACGGGGCTGTTCTCAGCCCCGTTTTTTTATGCGATAAGCTCGTGGTATCCATACTTACTAGCAGGACTATTGCCTTAACATGGTCGCCGACTTGCCTGGTTGGGTATTTCCTGATATGGGTACGATATGGATATTATGGGAGTGTGATATGCCGGAGATATTCCGGAACCCTTCCGGAGGTATGCCGGAGATAAGAGTGAGGTATGGATGGAACAGGCATAGGATACGGGCGGTCCAGGGAGCATACATGGGTGGAATCCTCTGTATGTCCTCTATAACTCCTCTATAGGTCCTCTATAGGTCCTCTATAGCTATGCTCATATACTGATTTTACACATTTGTAACTGACTGATAAATATACAACTATTCCTTTATAAGTTTACGAAAAAAGCACAAAAAAAGCGGTTCTGCCAGGCAGAACCGCTTCAATATCTTATGGTTATATACGATCGATTATTCGCTGTCCATCATGCGCAGGGGATGAAATACATCGCTCTCATCGTCGGCCCCTTCATTGCTGATGTCGAAATTTAGTTTCAGGGGAACGCCTTCTTTCAGGGTAACGCCTTCTTTTCTAAATGTTTTATATCCTTTTTTCTCGAGGATGATGATCAGTTCACCTGCGGGCATTTGGGGAACTTTAAAGTTGCCAGTAGCATCGGTAGTAAATAATTCTTTCTTATCCTGGCCTTTGCCGGAAATAGAAACTGTGACACCCTGTACTGGTTTTTTACTACCTGATTCGGAAACAAGGCCGGAGATGGCTGGTTCAGGTTTACCGCGCCCGTCATTGCCGTTATTAGCTTTGGTTAACAAGGCAAGAGGAAGCATTGCCATAAGCAACAAGAATTTTTTGTTTCCTCTCATAAATTAGCGTTTAAAAGTTTGGCAAAGGTTGATTACTGCCACTCGTCACGGGAATCGGGGGCTTCATCCTCTATAAAGACACGTAGCTCCTAAAGAATGTTGCACAATTCAATAGAAAGTTAATCATTCTTCTTCAGTTCCTGAAGCCGGTCATGTAATTTATAGGGCAAAGTTATCAAGATTCGCCCAAATCGATCTCGGTGTTGTCGCCGATGTTGAGGCTACGACTTTCTCCTTTTACCTCTGTATCGCTGCCAATGAGGGAAGTGGTCAGTACGATGTCGTACAGATCTGCAAAGGACCCGATGATGGAATCCTTGATAATGGAGTAATTAATGGTGGTTTTCTCCCCAATGGTCACATTGGGGCCAATGATGGAGTTTTTGATATTACAACCTTTAGCTATGCTTACGGGGGGTATTATAATGGTATTGTCGAGGCTATGTTCAGGAGCGATGATGCCGCCAAATTTCTTCAGCAGGGTGGCATTCGATTCGAGCAGGGTTTCCTTCCTGCCGCAGTCGAACCAGTTCTGCACCTTAAAGGCCTGAAATTTAGCTCCCTGCTGTATCATACATTCCAGGGCATCGGTAATACTGAACTCGCCGCGGCTCATGACCTGGTTCCTGATATTGTTTTCCAGGCAGTTGAACAACAAAGCGGTCTCTTTGATGCGATAGATACCTACCAGGGCCATGTTGGATTTGGGGATCTGCGGTTTTTCCACCACACGGCTGATAAAGCCATCCTCGCCCATTTCGGCCACGCCAAAAGTACGCGGATCATCTACCCTTTTAACTCCCAGGGCTGACCCGGGCATATCCAGTACCTGCTGTACGTCGTATTCGGCAATGGTATCGCCCAATACCACAAACATTTCATCATCGGCCACGATGTTGCGGGTAAGTGTGATTGCATGGCCGATGCCATGGCGCTCGCTCTGGTATACAAAATGGGCCTGTAGATTGGGATATTTTTCCTTTACGTAGTCCTGTATCTTCTCACCCAGGTAGCCTACAATAAAAATGAATTCATTGATACCGGCTTCTGTCAACTGATCAACAATTATACTGAGAATTGTTTTTCCTGCAAGAGGAATCAGTGCCTTGGGTTGTGTGTATGTATGGGGACGTAACTTAGTGCCTGCACCAGCTACGGGGATGATCGCTTTCATTGAAAAACAACTAGTTTGTTTTTACCAAGCCGTGAAAATAGGGAAAATTATTCGTACGCCTATTTTTGACTGAATGTCATGCGACAATTGGCAATTTATTTCCGGTTTCTGGCAATTTTTAAATGGGAACTCTTTGCCTCATTTATTCGTTTTGAACTACTTTTGCGCCATGCAAAAAGATACCTTAGTTTTTGACCTCATCAACCAGGAACTTGAACGTCAACGCAATGGGATTGAACTCATAGCCTCGGAGAACTTTACTTCCCTGGAGGTAATGCAGGCGATGGGCACAGTAGCCACCAACAAATACGCAGAAGGATATCCCGGCAAGCGTTATTATGGTGGTTGCGAGATCGTTGATCAAATTGAACAGCTGGCTATTGACCGGCTGAAAAAGATATTTAATGCAAGCTGGGCCAATGTACAGCCGCATAGCGGTGCTCAAGCGAATACAGCTGTATTTGTAGCCTGCCTGAAGCCCGGCGATAAGATACTGGGTCTGGACCTGAGCATGGGTGGTCACCTTACGCATGGCAGCCCGGCCAACTTTAGCGGCAAGAACTATGTGGCGCTTCACTATGGTGTGAAAAAAGATACCGGCCTGGTAGATTATGACCAGCTGGAATCGATTGCCCGCAAGGAAAAGCCTAAAATGATCATTTGTGGCGCTTCTGCCTACAGCCGTGATTGGGATTATGCCCGTATCCGTGCGGTAGCTGACGAGATCGGAGCGCTGGTACTGGCTGATATCGCTCACCCGGCAGGCCTGATAGCCAAAGGGTTACTCAATGATCCATTTGATCATTGCCATATTGTAACTTCTACTACGCATAAAACATTACGCGGTCCCCGCGGCGGTATTATCATGGTGCGCCATGATTTTGAAAACCCCTTCGGTATCAAAGATCCCAAAGGCAATACGCGCACAATCACTTCCCTGCTCGACCTGGCGGTATTTCCCGGCATTCAGGGCGGTCCGCTGGAACACGTGATTGCAGCCAAAGCGGTTTCCTTCGGAGAGATCTTAACGGATGAATTCCTGACCTACGGCAAACAAATACTGACGAATGCACAGGCAATGGCCAAATCATTTGTAAACCGCGGTTATGACCTCATCAGCCAGGGTACAGACAATCACCTGATGTTGATTGACCTGCGCAACAAAAACCTGACGGGTAAAAAAGCACAGGAAACACTGGACAAAGCGCATATCACGCTCAACAAGAATGCGGTTCCTTTTGATGACAAGAGCCCATTTGTAACCAGTGGTATCCGTGTAGGCGTACCTGCCATCACTACCCGCGGTATGAAAGAGTCGGATATGGAAACGGTAGTGGGTCTGATAGACAAAGTGTTGATGAATGCAGATGACGAGAACACGATCAAATCGGTGAAAGGAGATGTACAGGCATTCATGAAGCAATTCTCTTTATATCCTGAATTAGGATAACCTTACAATATTAGTTGTGTGAAAAGGTTCGGGCGAAGGAGCATTGTAAAATGTTCTTTCGCCCGACCTTTTTTATGGGTATCTTACTATTGTAATAAAAGGCTTGTGATCCCGACTAATTTATAAAACCTACAACCATGTTTTTCTCGTTTGGGCTACTCGGATTATTGTGCCTCATTTTATGGATCTGGGCATTGGTGGATATTATCCAAAGCCGGTTCCGGGAAGAATCTACCAAGGTGATCTGGTGCCTGCTGGTTATTTTTCTTCCTTTTATAGGAACCATTCTGTATTATGTAATAGGCAGAGAACAAAGGCTGTAATAGCCGGTGAACCTTTCCACGTCCCGTTGTTTCCAACTTCAACTTGTATTTCAGGTACCCACTACTTTGATAAAGCCTTGTTTATAGGATCTGCCCAGGGGCAGTTCATGTCCTTCGACATTGATCAGGTCATTATTGTAGCCTGATATCCTGTCGATGGCAATGATATAGGATTTGTGTATGCGCAGGAATTTATTTTCGGGCAGCTTTTCTTCCATATAGCTGAGTCGCTGATAGGTGATCAGGGGTTTATCGGTGGTGATGATCTTCACATAGTCCTTGATGCTTTCAATGTATATGATATCCTTCAGAAATACTTTTCTTACCTGCTTGTTTTCCTTAAAGTACATATAAGCTTTTTCAAAAGCGTCGGTTGCCTGTTCGGGGGTTTCTGTTTGCCGGAACAACGCATATTGGTTGTATTTGGCAATGGCTTTCAGGAAGCGCTCGAAAGAAACAGGCTTTACGATATAATCGAGCACATCGAGGTCAAATCCATCTGCAGCAAATTCGCGGTAGGCGGTGATCACAATGATCCTGGGCCGGTCGTGTAAGGACCTGATCAGATCGAGACCTGTCATTTTGGGCATTTGGATATCCAGCAGCAGCAGATCCACTTTTGTCTTTTGCAGAAAACCAAAAGCCTCAATGGCATTGCTGCACCGGCCCACTATTTCCAGGTCGTCCACCCGTTCAATATAAGTGGTCATCAGGTCTACCGCTGGTGGTTCATCATCAACCAACAGGCACTTTATTTTCATGTGCTGCCATTTTTATTTTAAGTACGGCCAAAAAGGTCTGGCCTTCGTCGATACACTTGAACTCATGTTTTTCGGGATATAATATTTCCAGTCTTTTCTTCACATTCTCCAGGCCAATACCGTGATAGGTACCATTGCTTTTGCCGTTGACGGATTTACTATTCTCTGCCTTAATGATGAGCCATTCATCTTTGGTCAGCACATCCAACCGTATCCAGCAGGTATCGATCTCATTGCTTACGCCATGCTTAAAACAGTTCTCCACCAGGGGCAATAGCAGGAAGGGGGATATACCAATATGGCTGGTATTGTTGAGAATATTCACGGCAATATCCAGCCGTTCGCCATAGCGTATCTTCTCCAGTTCGATATAATTATTGATGTATTCAATCTCCTGTTCCAGGGGAATGATGGTCTTACGGCTATCGTACAAGGAGTAACTCAGCAGGGAAGACAGCCGATAGATGAGGTCAGATGTTTTGGGGCTGTTCTGGGTAGAGAGGGAATAAATATTATTGAGGGTATTAAAGATAAAATGGGGTTGTACCTGGGATTTGAGCAATTCCAGCTGGGCCTCTACCTTATCTTTCTGCAATGTCTGTGTGATCCTTTGCTGCTCGTACCAGGCCGACAAAAAATAGAACATCGCATAGAGGGCTACAATAAGATAGGTACCTACGATCTCAAAGACAATTTTTGGAGGAAACAGGAAGGGCTGGGTTTTCATCCAGTCCGGTGTATAGATCTTATAGATGATAAAGTAATTGATGGCCCGGCGTCCAATCCCAAATACGAGCATACTGACTATTAATCCCACCCAGAACTTTACTTTCTCGCCCTTGAAATAATACTTTTTGATCAACACATAAATAGTGAAGAGGGTGGCAGACAAGAGCAAGGGAATGTACAGGACGGCTGCCAGCAAATGGGACTCATACTGGCTATCATAGGCGGCATTGGCCAGCCATTCATACAGCAAGAAGCAGGTCCAGAAAATCAAATGGCTACGTAATATTTTATTTTTCAGCATATGGCTGTTTACTATGCTAAAGTTACCAAATTGTCAAGGCACCCCTTTCTTTTATTCGACAAACGCCATACATCGAAAACCGGGGCAGCGGCTTGTTTAATATGGGCTCCGGATGTAATACATCTAAAATCTCCCAGAAGCGCTGAAAAGATGAGCTTACTTTATCTAGTTATTAATTTAACACAGGCATTTGTGCAACATTAGTTCCGGATGAGCGTCATAATTACAATTACAAAGTATAGCCATGAAATACAACACCCTCACCGGCACGCTGCTGCCGGTCATCCTTATCATGCTGCAGGCGTGCGCCTCCGGCAAGGTAAGCAGCAGCAACAACCAGACAAGTCCACCGGCCAGTTTGCCGGATGGCATTCCAGCTGCCACAAGCAGCATGGTGTATCGAAATGACATTCATATCAAAGCGGTAAGGCATTTTAAACAAACCTTTCCGGCAGCACAGGATGAACGATGGTACGTGATCCAGAATGGATTCATGGCCAAGTACAAGGATGGCGATACGAATTTGCGCCTTGACTATGATCGCCATGGCAACTGGTTATACACCATTCGTTACATCAACGAAAAAAAGCTTCCCCGCGAAGTACGGTCGCTCGTGAGAAGCACCTGGTACGACCACCTGATATCAAGTGCAGAGGAAATACAGGTAGGTGAGCAATTTATTTACATCCTGCACATTCACGAAGGCGATGACTGGAAATTGATCCGGGTAGCAGATGGGGAGATGAGTGAGATCATACCGCCGGGCAAAGCAGGGTAAACCAATGGCTCTTATCAGTTAGGAGTATAAAATGGAAAAAGTGGCAGGAGTAGTTACCTGCCACTTGTCTTTTTAAGGCACCATTCCATATGCTTAGGAGCGGTTATACCAATCAGATTACTTATTTTTGAGATAATAATATTTATCCAAATGATCCAGCGTATACAATCTGTTTGGTTATTACTGGCTGCTGCAGCCTCTTTCCTTACTCTGAAGATCTCTTTTTACACTGGTAATATCATTAAGGAGGGGCAGCCCAAAGCTATTTCCTCTGTGCTGGCTACCAGTGGTATTTTACTAACCATCTCTGTTGTGGCTACAGGATTGCTGGCGCTGGTAGCTATATTTCTTTATAAGGACCGGAAGTTTCAAATGAGGCTTAGCCTGCTGGGTTTATTCCTCTCCTGCCTCAACCTGGTGCTTTTCTATTTACAGGTAAAAAAGTTTGTGCCCGGAGAAGGCAATTATGATCTTACCGCTATTGTGGCTATCGTGGTTCCTATTCTGTTCATCCTCGCCATACGAGGCATGTACCGTGATCAGAAACTGGTGAAGAGTCTTGACCGCCTGCGGTAATCATTTCCCCAATTCCAGTTCATAAGCTATAAAAGTACGTTTGTCTTTCACAGTGGTGATCACCTTGAGGCGTATCTCCTGTGTGCCATTGCTGTACAGGGAATGCCTGGCTTCGCCAAAATCAAACTCGTTTGTTTTTTGGTAATTGTTGGACAACAGGTAGGAAGATATATCGCGAAATTCATTCTTATCATAGGTACGATAGGAGATCAACCTGCTTTTCAATTCGCCCACTGCTGCATCCATAAAAGAAAATGAACGCACTGTGGCAGGGCCATCTTCCAGCCGGGTGAGCATGGAATACAGGAACAGGGAGCTGGTGGAATCGACATCTTTCTGCATCAGCAGGTAGCCTTTATTTTTCAGGGTGGTGTCGATCTGCTTACCGGTCCAGTCGAGCATATCAATCAGATCGGGCACTGATACGACGGCTGGCGATACCCTGGAATCTGTTGTAGTGGTTACGGTCTTTGGCGCCCTATGCTTCTTACCTATAGGTATCCTCGCCTGCGCACAAAGCTGCCCGCCAAGTCCCAAAACCACCAACAATAACAGCATGTAACGCATAGCCTGTATACTTTCCTGCAAAGAAAGGTGATGAAATGTTAATGCACTTACAAAAACCGGCCTGTATAGCTCTCTTTTACCTTCTTTAAGCCTGCCGGAATGCCTGCATATACCATATTTCCTCCCCCATCGCCGGCTTCGGGCCCCAGGTCGATGATCCAGTCGGCGCTTTTGATTACGTCCATATTGTGCTCAATCACCAGGATGGAATGCCCCTGTTCAATAAGGGCATTGAAGGAAGCCAATAACTTCCTGATATCGTGAAAATGTAGTCCGGTAGTAGGCTCGTCAAAAATAAACAGGATATGCCCCTGGGCCTTGCCTTTGCCCAGGAAGGAGGCCAGCTTCACGCGTTGTGCTTCTCCACCCGACAAGGTATCGGAGGATTGGCCCAACTTCACATAACCGAGACCCACATCGCTGAGTGGCTTTACTTTTTGTATAATATCCTTTTCTGCTTTGAAAAACTCGAGGGATTCATCCACGCTCATTTCCAGCACATCATAAATACTCTTGCCATTGTATTGTACCTCCAGCACTTCTTCCTTGAACTTCTTGCCACCACACACTTCGCAGGTAAGGTGTACATCGGCCAGGAATTGCATTTCTACCACTTGTTCGCCTTCGCCTTTACAGGTATCGCAACGGCCACCATCCACATTGAAGGAAAAATGCTTGGGCTGAAAACCACGTATCTTACTCAGGGGCTGTTTGGCATAGAGGTCCCTGATCTCATCGTATGCTTTGATATAGGTAACAGGGTTACTGCGGGATGATTTGCCGATGGGGTTCTGGTCCACCATCTCGATCTGGGACAGGTAATCCACATCACCAGTAATCGCTTTGTGCAAGCCTACTTTATCGGCAAACTCTCCCTTGATCTTCTGCAGACCGGGATATAATATCTGTTTTACCAGGGTGGTCTTGCCACTACCGCTTACACCACTTACCACACAGAGTGTATTCAGCGGGAATTCCACGGTAAGGTCCTGCAGGTTATTCTGCCGGGCGCCTTCTACCTTGATGGAGCGGTTCCAGTTGCGCAGTTTTTTCGGCACTTCAATTTGCAAGGCGCCGCTCAGGTATTGGCCGGTAAGGCTTTTAGGATTGCTGATCAGCTCATCATAATTACCACTCGCTACTACTTCACCTCCCAGGTGGGAAGCCAGTGGCCCCATATCAATAATATGATCGGCTTCGCGCATCATCATTTCATCGTGCTCTACTACCACAACGGTATTGCCCAGGTCACGCAATTCTTTCAATACACGGATCAGCCTTTCGGTATCCCTTGAATGCAGACCAATGGAAGGCTCATCCAGGATGTAGAGGGAATCGGTGAGGTTGCTACCCAGTGAACGGGTAAGCTGTATACGCTGGCTCTCTCCTCCGCTCAATGAATTGGCCAGGCGGTTCATGGTTAAATAACCAAGGCCCACATCCAATAGAGTCTTTAAGCGGTGATGTATCTCTATGAGTACTCTTTTAGCTACCTGCTGGTCATATTCACTCAACTTCAGCTGGTCAAACCACTTTACCAGGTCTTTGGTCGGCATTTCGCAGAGCTCACCAATATGTTTACCACTTACCTGCACATACAGGGCTTCCTTCCGCAGGCGATAACCTTTACAGTCCGGACATTCGGTGCGGCCACGGTAGCGCGACAAGAGCACACGGTATTGTACCTTATACAGGTTCTGCTCTACCTCTTTGAAGAAATCATTGATGCCCAACACACCACTGCTGCCTTCCCATAACATTTTATATTGTGCTTTGGTGAGATCAATGATGGGTTTGTGTATGGGGAAATCTATTTTTTTGGCACCCTTAATGAATTGTTCTTTCCACCAGCCCAACTTCTCGCCTTTCCAGGGAGCTACGGCACCCTCATATACACTCAGGCGTTTATCGGGAATGACGAGGTCGCTGTCGATACCGAGCACCTGGCTAAACCCTTCGCAGGTAGGACAGGCTCCAAAAGGATTGTTAAAAGAAAACAAATTGGGCACAGGCTCTTCAAACTGGATACCATCCAGTTCGAATTTATTGGAGAAGGATAATTTCTGTGTTCCATTCACTTCCAGTTGTAGTGCACCTTCGCCTTCATAAAAAGCAGTGCCTACTGAATCTGCGATCCGGTGCTGATCATCTTCATCAAAATCCTTGACCACCAGACGGTCTATCAATACATAGGTATCTTTTGCAGCTTTCCATTTGGGATCTTCCAGCAGGTCTTCGATGCGCAATACGGTTCCGTCGTACAAGCGGGAGAACCCTTTTTGCATCAGGATATTCAACTCTTCCTGTGCATTGCGGTGGGTATGTTGCCTGAAGGGGATCAGGATCAGTACCTTGTCGCCCACGTTCAGTTTGGACATGGCTTCCACCACATCTTTAACATCATCTTTCTTGACCTCGCGTCCGGAAACGGGTGAAATTGTTTTACCTGCCCGGGCATATAGCAGGCGCAGGTAATCGTACACTTCTGTCATGCTGCCCACGGTAGACCTGGGTGTGCGGGTGATCACTTTTTGCTCTATGGCAATGGCAGGGCACAGGCCTTTGATGAAATCCACGTCTGGTTTCACCATGCGGGCCATAAACTGGCGGGCATAGGCACTAAGGCTTTCTGCATACCGGCGCTGGCCTTCGGCAAACAGGGTATCGATGGTGAGGGAAGATTTTCCGGACCCGGAAACCCCGGTTACCACGATCAATTTATTGCGTGGAATTTCTACAGAAACATTCTTCAGGTTGTGCACCCGGGCTCCTTTGATAAAAATATTATCCAAAGCTTTTAGTGGCCGGATGCTTTTTACGGTGTCTTTTTTTTTCGCTGTATCAGGCATAAGAAGGATCACAAAATTATTGCAATGTGGGATAAGAAAATCAGATAAGTTGCATCAACTATAACACTTAAAAATAATATATAGTTTTTCTAATAAATTCTGTTGATTATTGTCAATAGGTGTAACTATTTACCGTTGAGTGAGTAAAAAGTTTAAAAGTTCTCTTAAAGTTTTGTTTTTTGAAAAAAGTCTATATCTTTAGTTGGTAATTTGTACAATAAATCAGAAAACTAAAATTTTACTGCCTATTGATGTTGTCACTTCTACACAGAAAAGCCGCTCAAAAATAAAATCCACATTCAATTTAAATATCCTATCACCTTCAAAACCGTAGAAGTTTATGAATTTACTACGCAAAAAGACCGACCATGAACTCATCCAGGATTTCCAGGATGGAGACCTTTATGCGCTTGAGACCCTAGTCCTTCGTCATAAGGACAAGATGTACACTTCAATTTTATTCCTGGTAAAAGACAAATATCTAGCCGAAGATATTTTCCAGGATGTTCTCATCAAGATCATCGACACAATTCGTGGAGGCCGTTACACAGAGGAAGGTAAATTTTTACCCTGGGCAATGCGTATTGCTCACAACCTGTGCGTAGATCATTTCCGCAAAGTGAAGCGTACCCCATCGATCCGTACGAGCGATGACCGCGACATTTTTGAGGTGATCAACTTCACTGAAGAAGGTGCCGACATGAAAATGATGAAGAAACAAAGTCATGACCGTGTTCGTCAAATGCTGGATCTTTTACCCGAAGACCAACGCGAAGTAATTATTCTCCGTCATTACGCAGACCTGAGCTTTAAAGAGATCGCTTCTCTTACCAATTGCAGCATCAACACTGCACTGGGAAGAATGCGTTATGGGCTTATCAATCTGCGCAAAATGATGATGCAGAAAAAGATCGCCTTATAATATTAATCCTCGTCTCTCTTGACAAAAGTTTAACGGTGACCGTAAAAATGGGAACGGATAACTACTTAGCTTTGAGAACCAAAATAGAGACTGGAAAGATATTGTCATTCTGGCCCTCCCTCCGACCTTTGAATGATGACATTGCTTGCTAGCCGGAAGGCTGGAACAGAATGACGCCTAATTGAGATCCCCGCTGGTAGAAGAGCGGGGATCTTCTTTTGTATACGCTACCTAAGTCTTTTGCCCGTGGGCATACTGCCCAACATCAAGTCAAATCTGTCTCCTTCTATAAATCCCAAGGTTAGTAATTATCGTACATTCGTACATGGAGAACGAAGTAAAAGAGCCCGCTGTGGACTACAGCAAAAGAAAATATACCATCGAAGAATATCTTGAAATGGAAATGTATTCAGACATCAAACATGAATATTTCCAGGGAGAGGTATTTGCTATGGCCGGGGCTGGTTTGCCACACAACATTATTACTTCAAACCTATCCATGGGACTGGGTAATTCACCTCAAAGGGAAATCCTGTAGGCCATTTAATAGTGATCTGCGCATTCACATTCCACAAAATACACTTTTCACATATCCCGATATCTCTATTGTATGCGGGGACATTATCACACTGAACGATGACAACTACAATGTGCTTAATCCTGCTGTCATCATAGAGATACTGTCTCCCTCAACCAAGAATTACGACAGAGGCAACAAATTCAGTCTCTACCGGGACATTCCATCACTAAAAGAATATATACTAGTAGATGCTGAATCAGTAAAAATAGAATCCTGGTATATTAATCAAAGTAATCACTGGGAACTTCAAGAGTACCAACATCCAGATGAGGCATTACAAATAAAGGCCATTGACCTCTCTTTACCTCTGGCAGATATCTATGAAGGCGCCGACCTCCTGTAGCCAGCATACTCCGAAATAGAAAAGGACCCTTGCGGGTCCTTCCTGTAACAAATATCTTAAAGCTGGTTTACTACTTGCTTATCTTCCTGAACGCATCTAATCCGGCCTGCAGCCAGGTGGCGTATTCTTTTTCATTGGGTGTATAACCTACCGGCCTTGTCAACAGCTTTTCATCGGGCGAAATGGCCACATACAATGGCTGGGATACGCTGGTAAAGTTTACACTTTGTAAGGTGGCAAATACATCACCTACGGTCTTGATCTCTTTCTTGGTACCATTAGGGAAGGTATGAACGAACTGCTCATCGACCGGCAGCTTAGCCCGGTCATCCACATATAATGAAACCAACACATAATTCTTTTCTATCAGCTCCTTGATCTCCGGCACCGGCCATACATTCTCCTCCATCTTGCGACAGTTTACGCAAGCCCATCCGGTGAAGTCGAGCAACAGAGGTTTGTTTTGCGCTTTCGCCAGTTGCAACCCTTTCTGGTAATCATTGATCACCTGGGCTTCTACTCCTTTAAAAGCATCTTTCCCGTAAATACTATACGTAAGCGGCGGTGGAAAACCACTGATCAGTGCGCGGTTGGCATATTTTGTTTTAGTTAATCCCGGTACCAGGTAAATTGTGAAAAGAGCCACGATCACGCCCAATCCAATACGGATCTTGGTGAGCTTCGGCTTCCCTTCATGTTTGAACTGCAGGATACCAAACAGGTACAAGGTGAGCAGGAGGCCAATGATGATCCAGATGGCGAAGAAGGTTTCTCTTTTCAGGATACCCCAATGTTCAACCAGGTCGGCATTGGAAAAGAACTTCACAGCCAATGCCAGCTCCAAAAAGCCCAATACGATCTTTACTGAAGTAAGCCAGCCACCTGAACGAGGCAATGATTTTAATAAACTGGGGAACAAGGCAAATACGGTGAAGGGCAAGGCCAATGCCAATCCAAAGCCTGCCATACCCATGGTGAGTTGCATGGCGCCTCCATCGGTAGACAAAGAACCTGCCAGCAAAGACCCCAATATAGGGCCTGTACAAGAGAATGATACCAGGGCCAGGGTAAGCGCCATAAAGAAGATACCCACCAAACCTCCTGTACCTGCCTTTGAATCTGTTTTGTTGGCCAGGCCAGCGGGCACTCCAATTTCAAACAGACCAAAGAATGACAAGGCAAATACCACAAATACCACAAAGAAGAATAAGTTCAACCAGATATTGGTAGAGATCGTATTTAATATCTCGGGATTATTGGAATCAAGGAAATGAAAGGGGATGCTCAGGATCACATAGATCAGTAATATAAAGACGCCATACATCACGGCATTGAAAACACCTTTTGAACGGGTGGGTGATTGCTTGGTAAAGAATGATACGGTGAGCGGTATCATCGGAAAAACGCAGGGTGTAAGCAATCCGATCAAGCCACCCAGGAAACCAAGGATAAAGATACCCATCAGGCTTTTGGAGCGGTCGTCCTCGATGCCTGTGCCGCCTACGGTGCTCACGGGATTGTTGAGATCAATGGCTGTTCTTTTCAAATTCTTTGATGCTTCAGCAGAAGCCAGAATGCCACCGGCCTGTGCACTGATATTGCCACCGGCATCTACCACAAACAAAAAGGGCGCTTCAATGGGGCTGGGGATCTCCTCCCCTTTCATGATCGTATAAGTAACTGTACCTCGTAACTTTTCAAACCCTTCCTTAACGGCAACATGGACTACTATTTCGGCTTCCTGCTCCAGGAACCTGATCTCTAAACCATCCAGTATTGGCTCTTTCAGTTGTTGCAGCTTCCCATTTTCAGTAATGGATTGTACGGTCACATTGGCGGCAGTGGCGCTGTCAAATACGATCCTCGTATTCAGCTCATCGTCTTTGGCCGTCGTTGAAAAGAGACGCCATCCCGGGCTTACGGCTGCTTTATAGGTCAACACAAATTCGTGGGGCGCTTTTTTAGTCGCACTGAACTGCCATTGCACATGGTTAGCAGATGTTGAATCCTGGGAGAATACGGAAGAAGAAAACAGTAGGAATAGAACCAGGGGGTAAATATATCTTATCATGTCTATCGCTGTAAAAAACAAACGAGTTCCCTTAGCAGGAACCCGTTTGTTTTGATCAATTATTTTAGATTGTCATACACTATTATCCGCCGATGTTAACAGAGAAATCAACTTCTACAGGGGGAAGGCATTTTTCGTCGTTACAAACCATGAACTCCACCTTACCGGCAAGATTGGTTTTTGCAGTTCCCCGCACTTTTACCACCTGCACAAAGCTTACATTCTTTTCATAATAGTTTACCACACCATCCCACACTTCTTCTTTCTTCTTAATGACCTTACCCACTTCTTTGGGTTTGCCATCAAGTGTAAGCAAAGGATTCTTGTTGAAGGTAAAAGTGGTAGGCACCGGACCATCCACACCTACGTTCTGGGAATACAAATGCCAGTCACCACTGATATTGGCTGTGACAGATACTTCGTATGTTTTATCTGCGATCTTTTTAGCACTGAAAGTCCAACTAACAGGTTTATCCTGCGCCCATGCGCCGGCAAACCCAATAACAGCCAAAGTGAGTAACAAGTATTTCTTCATCATCATGAGCGTTTCTTATTAGAACACAAAATACGGAAGAATGTACTAAAGCAATCTGCTAATTATTATTTAAAAATTGGCAATTGCCGCGGCTGTGCGGGTAGCATTGGCCTTGGAATGTATTAATAATGAGTTCATTATAATACGTCCATCGGTATTACCCAAGGCTTCGCTGGTGGCACGCTCGGGGTGGGGCATCATCCCAAAAACATTCCGGTTCGCATTACAAATACCGGCAATATTGCGAATAGCGCCATTCGGATTGGAAGAGGGGGTGATAGCGCCAGTCTCATCACAATATTTATAGATCACCTGGCCATTGGCTTCCAGCTTATCCAGTACAGCTGCTTCCGCATAATAGCGGCCTTCACCGTGCGCAATGGGCACTTTCAGGGCTTTATCGGGCGATCCAACGCCTTTGATATAGATGTTCTTGCTTATAAACTGTTGATTGGCATTCCTTAATAAGGCACCAGGCAACAACTGGGCCTCACAGAGCACCTGGAAACCGTTACAAACACCCAGTACTTTACCTCCATTATTGGCAAAATCAATCACACCCTGCATCACAGGACTGAAACGGGCGATGGCGCCACAACGTAGGTAATCTCCATAGGAGAAGCCACCGGGCAATACAATACAATCGTCGGTTGTGAACATGCTGAGGTCATTATCTTTATGCCACAGCATTATAACTTCCTGATTCAGATCATTTTGCAGAGCATCCTGCATATCGCGGTCACAATTCGAGCCGGGGAAAACAACTACTCCAAACTTCATTATTGGTATAAATTTGAGGAATTGCGAAGATACAAAACTTCAAACAACTACCCCATCTGGGTCCAATAGCCAATATACATGGCCCAGCCAAAAATGATCCAATGCATGATGAGGGGGAATATCCGGCCGGAGGGATAGAAGTAAGCAGCGGCATGAAAGGCGGTCAATGGCACGGCACACAACAACCAGTTTACATAGTTATTGCCGCCATTGGCCACAATGATCAGCATGGATACGATGAGGAATACCAGCAGCAGGCTCCAGCTTTTACGTACCTGGATCAACATCTTGGTGAGGTTGTTCTGTACAAAGAAACCACCGATAATAAAGGGTAATATTAACAGGGTAATGCTTACCAGCACGGTGATGGAAGAAGGCATGGCTGGTAAATTAAAAGAGATATTGGGTTGCAGCTTTTTCCAGGACCACTGATTGGAGAGGTACAATACAATAGCCAGGAAATAATAAGGAGTGGTGATCCCCAATATACCGATCAGCCATTCCCGCACGCGCAGGGGGCGCATGATGAACAAGCTCATCAGCAGGAAAATGGAGAATACAATGGCCGGCTGGTACATAAGGGTAACAATACCCATGATAAGGCCCACATTAAAAATGGCAGCCCCTGGTTTGTTGGAATTGTATAAAACACTTACCCGGTAGAATATCCAGATCAGCAATGAATTGATCAGCAGTGGCGCAGAAAAATGGTTCCATTCTATGAACAGGGAAGTGATCAGCATATAGGCCATTCCTGCCAGGTAGTTAGGCCTGGCCATCATTTTTTGATCATTACACACCCGGTTAAACATGATGGCTTGGCTGTACAACAGGAAAAAGGCGATCAGGGAATAAATAATAGGAGGCAAGTGCAAAGGCGACAGAAAATCAAGCAACCATATATATAGAAAATGGTCATCCGGCTGTCTCAAAGGCGGCATAGGATGTAGCAACATCCCAAATTTGAGTATCAGTCCGTAAATCAGCAACACTAAAATGTTGCCAGAGTTTTTCTGTTTAAAAAGGCCTGTCACTGGATATGGATAAGAAGGGTTTAGAAATCAACTTTGGCAAACGTAAGATAATTACGGTACTGGCATGGTATAATAGTAGAACGCGCGCTGATCTGTTTGCCATAACGGGGCATAAACTCTACCGACCTGTCGAGCCCTTTTAATGTTGGCCGCCGGGTGATCTGCCCTTCTGGTCCAATGCTTTGGTCATTCAACAACAACGTGCGGCGTTCATACAAATTGAACAGGAAATGCAACTCTCCGCCGGTATTCATCACCTGGTGGGAAACCAGTCCTTCACTTTCATCATCAAACTGGCTTTTGGGAATCACATTGTTCCATTCCATATTGCCGTCCTTATCAAACGAAAGGATCATAATATTTTCTGCATGGTACCGGGTAGCCTGTGAATTGCCCCAGCGGTTCCAGGGTGATCCCCAGGAATTGTAATAGGGCGAATAGTAATAATCCATCGGCGAAGCCCAGGGATTATTACCGTACATATAATCCCAGCGGTTGAAAGTGCCACCCCGGGAAGTGGTATACATGGATTCGGCCACCATAATGTACCCGCCATCCTTCTTAACGATCATATTCTTGATGAAATAATCATTAAAAGCCAGCCGCAGGTTGGCATCAGGTCCCTTTGCCAGCCTCCTCAGGTCATCCGTAAAGGCCATCGTCGATTCTCTCAACATCGCATCCGACGCCTTATCCCAGATCACGGTATACAGGCCTTCCACATTGCCCCGTTTCTGTTTATAATACAATGCCGTGAATAAATAACGCCGGTTTGTATTATCTATTTTAATCTTTACCTCATCCAGCACTCTTTCTCCTGTTTTAAGGTCGGTAATGCTGAATTTTTCCTCTTCCGCCTTTTTCCGGATGAGCCGTACATCTGAAATATTGTCGCTCCCGTTTTTCCGGATAAACTTGCCAAATACCATATCCCCGTCATTATCTACCAGGAAGTCGGTAAAGTAATCGTTCCGCTCTTCCATCGCCAGGCTCATGCGGTGCTTTTGGAGCAGCTTCAGGTCATTATTAAATAAGAGGGTGGTAAACAGGAAGTTGTTGGGATTACGGCTATTGATCTTAAATACCATGATCTTCTGTTTGTCATCGCTGAAAACGGTGGTATAGATCTTATTGCTGGCGGACCAGCCAATACGGGTGGTATCGAGCTCAATGGGATCGGTCAGCATTTTTGCTGCCTGGTTGAGCTTCACCCCCATACAATATACAATCCCTTTGCGCTGGAACTGGTAGATCATCCACACATGGTCTGGATAAGGCACAAAGTCCACATTGATCCAGCGGTCGTCCATGTAATCCAGTTTCACGCGCTCTACCAGTTTCATATCGTTGTCATATACACTGATAGCGTTATCGGACCGGTTATTCTTAAATACCAGTATGTTGGCGCCTACCTTGCCAATGATCTCAAAATTGGTGCGACGGCTATCGTCCCGTTCAGATTCTGAATAGGAAATTTTCTGTGCTGAAGATACCAGCGGAAGCCATGCTAAAACCAGGACAACGGCCAGCCACCTGCCTATAATTGGATATTTCATCATGGTGCTGCAATGCATTAATACATTCTTACATGCCAAATTAAGCATTGTAATACGCTCACCCAAACTTTCCATACAATTTTAAATATTTGGTTTTTGAGATAACTGTTAGTGAATGAAAGCCTTTTGATGCCCCGCACCATGGCGGGCCTTACCGCTGGCACCGGCCCTATACCAAGACGAGATTCAGGCCCCAAAAGCTGTCAGGGTTCCACCCCCGGGAATTGATCTTTAACAAAAGATGTGCAGGTTTCGTTTATTGCACAAATCCACACAATAAAACATTATCCCAATTAGTTTTTTTACGTATACCTTTGTTCAGCCGGGTTCCTGTAACCCGGCATTGTAATTGATGATATTGTTAAACCCTTTGAAACGGGATAAGCTACACTACAGTGAGCAGACAGATTAATAAAGTTACTACAGCGGGGTTAGTTGTTGCATTGGGCATTATTTACGGCGACATCGGAACATCCCCCCTCTACGTTTTCAACGCTATTATCAATGACCGTGTGATCAGTGAGGAGCTTATTATTGGAGCACTTTCCTGTATTATATGGACCATCACGCTCCAAACGACCATTAAATATGTTTTGTTAGTATTACAAGCCGATAACCGGGGGGAAGGCGGCACCTTTGCGCTTTATGCCCTGGTAAGACGGCAACGAAAGTGGCTTGTGATACCAGCCATGCTTGGAGGGGCGGCACTACTGGCGGATGGCATTATTACACCTCCCATCTCTATCACCTCAGCAGTTGAAGGTTTACAGAAAATACCTGCCCTCGAAGGCAGGATAGATAGTTATATCATTTATATCGTAATAGCCATTCTTGCGCTCTTCTTTTTCCTGCAACAGTTTGGTACTGCTTCCATCGGCAAACTATTTGGTCCCATCATGCTCGTATGGTTTTCCATGCTGGCTATCCTGGGTACCTGGCACCTGTTTGATGACCTGTCTATCCTCCGGGCATTCAGCCCCTGGTATGGTATTAAATTTCTGAACACGTATCCCAATGCGCTATGGCTACTGGGGGCAGTTTTCCTCTGTACTACGGGAGCGGAAGCCCTTTACAGTGACCTCGGCCACTGCGGAAAAGGCAATATCCGCATCTCCTGGATCTTTGTAAAGACCTGCCTTTTACTCAACTATCTCGGTCAAGGAGCATCGCTCCTGAAACACCATACGGGTCTCCAGATCACGGCTGCTGTTAAGGAATCGATGGGGATCAATGCATTCTATGACCTCATGCCCCAATGGTTTGTTATTGTTGGCGTTGTGATAGCTACCACGGCTGCCATCATTGCCAGCCAGGCGATGGTATCGGGTTCCTTTACGCTGATCAGTGAAGCCATGCGGCTCAACCTGTGGCCTAAATTCAAGATCCGCTATCCTTCGGAAGAAAAAGGACAGCTGTTTATTCCCAGCCTCAACCTGATGATGTTCCTGGGATGTATTGGCATGGTACTCTACTTCCAAACTTCCTCACGCATGGAAGCAGCCTATGGCCTGGCCATCATCCTCACCATGCTCACCACCACTATTCTTTTTGCCAACTATCTTGTTGCCAAAAGAGTAAAGGCCACCTGGATCTATATTTACCTGATTGGCTATATCACCATTGAGATCACCTATCTCCTGGCGCTGTTACAGAAATTTACGCACGGTGGTTATATCACCTTGATTGTCGGCGGCCTTATGTTTGCCGTTATGTACATCTGGTTCCGCAGCCGCAAGATCAAGAACCGGTACGTGGAGTTTGTACGGCTGGAACACTATATTCCCCAGATCCAGGAATTGAGCAACGATAAGACGGTTCCCAAATATGCTACGCACCTGGTATACCTTACCAGTGCCAATAACCCCAAAGAAATTGAGCATAAGATTATTTATTCCATCCTCAATAAAAAGCCCAAGCGGGCGGATATTTACTGGTTTGTACACGTAGATACGCTGGATGATCCCTATACCTGCGAATACAAGGTAGACCATATCATTCCCAACGATATTATCCGGGTAGAATTCAGGCTCGGTTTCCGGATGGAGCCCCGTATCAACCTCATGTTCCGTAAGGTAGTGGCCGATCTGGTGGCCAATAAAGAAGTGAATATTACCAGCCGTTATGAGAGCCTGGAAAGGAACAATGTGGTGGGCGACTTCCAGTTCATCGTCATGGAAAAATACCTTAGCCAGGACAATGAATTGCCTTTCTTTGAAAGGTTGGTGATGAAGCTGCATTTTACCTTAAAAGACCTGAGCCTGTCTGAAGAAAGAGGCTTTGGCCTTGACACGGCCAACGTAACGGTTGAAAAATTCCCGCTCATTGTAGCGCCGATCACAGACCCTAATCTGAAGCGGGTATATGGGCCTGAAGAAGGGTTCTAAAGACAGGTGCGATCTATTGATGGCAGGCGCTATGCACGGAGTTTGTTGTTACGGCTTACAGCTAAAACCTAAAAGCTAAGTCCTCAGCGCTTTATTGTAACTTCAGGTGCAACCAGCCAACATCAGTAAACCAAAGCCATAACTCATATTGCCTGTCTTCATCTGGTATATACTCATTGGTATTGCTATCCTCACCATAGCCGCCTGGCTATTCCAGGACCGGTTTATCTTTAAACCGGAACGATTACCAGCCGATTTCAAGTTCAAATACGATGTGCCTTTTCACGAATTGTTTTTTGATGTAGCGCCCGGCGTGCGCATCAACGGCTTGCATTTCTTTCGCACAGCGCCCAAGGGCCTCATCCTCTATTTCCACGGCAATAGCCGCAGTATAAAAGGCTGGGCCAAATATGCCCGCGATTTCTACCGCTATGATTATGATGTGGTGATGGTAGATTACCGCGGCTTTGGCAAAAGCACAGGCAAACGTAGCGAAAAGGAAATGCTTACTGATATGCAGTTTGTATACGATACGCTGCTGCAGGAGTACCCCGAGCACCACATTATCGTGTATGGCCGCAGCATTGGCAGTGGCTTTGCCTGCAAAATAGCGGCAGACAATAAACCCCGTTACCTCATACTCGATTCGCCCTACTACAACTTCCGCAAAGTGGTCACCCGTTTCCTTCCCATTTTGCCGGTTCGATATGTATTGCGCTATCACCTCCGCACAGACAAATGGATACGTTACGTAAATTGTCACACCTACATTATCCACGGTACCAGGGATTGGCTTATCCCTATCCGGCACAGTGAGAACCTGCAGGCAATCAATCCTTCAAAGATCACCCTCATCCGTATTCATGGCGGAATGCATAATAACTTACCTTCGTTTCCCGAGTACCACAATTTCATCCGCGATATTCTGCAATATTGAGTATCCAAAAGGTATATGGGAGCCAATCACTATTTACATTTCTAATGAAGAAGAAGAAAATATTCCGCTGGGCAAGTATCCTCATCATGATCTATTGCATCATCGGCATCGGTATTTATTACGGGCAGGAAAAGATCATGTTTCACCCGCAACCACTGGAAAGCACTTATAATTACAATTTTCACACCCCTTATAAAGAGCTCAATATCCCTTATGCTACGGGCGTAAACATGAATGTGATACAGTTTACCACTACCGATTCTGTGCCGCGCGGTGTGGTATTGTATTTTCATGGCAATAAGCAGAATATCGGCCATTATGCGCAGTACGCGCCCAGCTTTACGAAACAGGGATATGAAGTATGGATGATCGATTATCCGGGTTATGGCAAAAGCACCGGCACTTTTACCGAGCAGCACTTGTATGACTGGGCGCTCACTTTTTACAAACTGGCCCGCGCCCGTTTTAAGCCTGATAGTATTATTTTGTATGGTAAGTCAATGGGAACAGGTATTGCCACACAACTGGCTTCCATTCGCGATTGTAAACACCTGATACTGGAATGTCCTTATTATAGTTTTCCCTCTATTGCCGGTTCATACTTCCCCATCTACCCGGTGGAAAGAATGATACGCCTCAAGGTGCCTGCCTGGAAATTCATGCAGCAGGTAACAGCGCCTGTAACGATCTTTCATGGTACTGATGATGGCGTTATCCGGTTCAGCAATGCCGAAAAGCTGAAACCCTTTCTCAAGCCAACCGACCAGTTCATCACTATTGAAGGCGGAAGTCATAACGATCTTAGTGGCTATCCTGTCTTTCAGCAAAAACTTGATTCCCTGTTGAAACGGTAACAAACGCCTTTCCCTCGTTGCCTTGTTGCCTCAGTGCCTCGTTGCCTTTAAATAGGCACCACATTCGCACTTTTGTTCTTCCGCACTTTCTCTGGTACGGCAGCGGTGATCTCTTCCTTCAGCACTTCTATCAGGCGTTTCTTCACAAAATCGCGGTGTACCACTATGCTCACTTCACGCATGGGCGCCGGCTTTTGAAAATGACGGATCAGCTGTAAGCGTTTGTTGTCCATATCGAGCGTAGTAAGCTCAGGAAGAATGGTAATGCCATCATTCAATTCCACCATGCGGCGCAGTGCTTCAATACTACCCGCTTCGTATTCAAAATGACTGCTCATTTCACTGGATTTGCGCAGCTCACACAGGTTCACGATCTGCGACCGGAAGCAATGCCCTTCTTCCATCAACCACAGTTTCTCGGGGTCAATATCCTGCGCCAGCACATAGGTCTTTTTATAAGCCGCATTTTTACGCGATACATAGGCCAGTAGTTCTTCATAAAAAAGCACATGCTCCTTGATCCCTTTCTCCTGCAGGGGCGTTACCACAATGCCCACGTCAATACGTCCTTCCCGCAAGCGGGTAATGATGTATTCCGTCAGCATTTCCTGTACGATCAGCTTTACGTGGGGATATTTCCTGGCGAAGCTCTGCACAAACAGGGGCAGCAGGTAGGGCGCCAGGGTGGGGATAATGCCTATCCGCAATTCTCCTGTGAGAATACCTTTTTTATTCTGTACAATCTCCTGGATCACATTCTTTTCTGCGAGTATTTTGCGTGCCTGGTCAATGATCTCCGTGCCTGCTTCTGTAGGCACCACCGGCTGTTTGCTGCGGTCAAAGATCTTGACACCCAACTCTTCTTCCAGCTTTTGTATCTGCATGCTCAAAGTAGGCTGCGTCACAAAACATCGACTGGCGGCCATGGCAAAATGCCGGCACACATCCACCGCTACCACATATTCCAACTGAACAAAGGTCATAATATAGAGGTTATGTATGATTGAATCTAATGGGGATGCTGCTTCTACTCTTCCAGCACCACTTTCCCCTTCCCTACTCTCAGCTTATACCCCACACCTACTTTCAGTGCGTAGTTTTCTTTTTCATGACTCACCGGGAAATTAAAACAGATCGGATAATCGTATTCTTTTACTACTTCATGAATGATCTCATAGACGGTTTTGCCAAAAGGACGTTCGGTATCCTTATTATCTGTAAAGCCGCCAATGATCAGGCCGGCTAGTTTATCCAGTTTGCCACTCCTTTTCAACTGGTACAACATACGGTCTATATTGTACAGTTGTTCTCCTATATCTTCCAGGAACAATATCCTGCCCTTGGTTTTGATATCCGAGGGGGTACCGATGCCATGTGCAATTAATGACAGGTTGCCACCAACCAGTTCTCCGATGGCCTCTCCCTTATGATTGAAATCATGTACTTCACATTGGTACCTGGCGGCGGTTTTCCCTTCCAGGGCCTTCCTGAGTGATTGTACATATTCATTGTTGAATCCTTCCTCATTGAAAGCAGCAGCCATAGGCGCATGCAGGGAAGCGATCTTATAATTGCTGTAAAGGTGAGCATGCAATACGGTAATATCACTGAAACCAATGATCCATTTGGGGTTTTTCTTAAAGACTTTGAAATCTATCTTGTCAATAATTCTTCCCATGCCATACCCTCCGCGGCCACACAGGATGGCTTTCACGGTATCATCATCCAGCATCGACTGGAAATCATGCAGGCGCTCTTCATCTGTACCGGAGAAATAATTGGCGGAATCACTGCCCAATGTGGCTCCCACTTTCACCTGGTAGCCCCATTGCTGCAAGGTATCAATACAGGTTTGTGCTTTGGCCGCAGCCATGTATCCTGCCGGGCAGGTGATACCGATCGTGTCGCCGGGTTCCAGATAGGAAGGTATTCTAACCATGTATATAAAGTTTCAGGCCGTGAAGTTAGTTGTTGCTGCTTAGAAATATCAGCGTCGCTTTCTTCCCTTGTAATTAATCAAAGTTACCAGTGCCAGTACCAATAGCATTCCTCCCAGGGCCCTTGACCAATCCTTGTTGACATCAATAATATACTCAGAGAAAAGTAATGCTAAGCCGGGTATTGCTATACAATAAATCAGGGGCCAGTTGCGCCCCTTTCTCACCTCCCCATTGAGTAGCCCGCCAAGTATCAGTAGCCCATATCCAACAATCACACATAGGCCAAGGAGCATAACAATCATCAAAAAATAATAGAGTACAGACATTACATCATTCCTTTTATTATTTCCTTAAGCTCTGAAGTAATAACAATATTATTGAATCCCTGGCGACGAAGGCCTCTGTAGAGTTTCAGATCACCAGTCCATAGCATAGCATCAAATGCTATTGCAAATGCAATATACCATACATCTTTTCTATCAATTGCAGCAGTAATTTCTTCAGCTTGCAATATATCATCCTCGCTTATTGCATCAACGGAAAAGTGAAGTACATTTGATAATATCGAAGCAAGGGAGGCTTCAAAAGTGGGAACAGGAGTTTTTGTATATTTGCAAATCCTTAGCTTATGCAAATTAATTTCCTCTACAGCATATTCGGGAATAACAAATTCTATTCTTGGATTTTTTAGAAGAATTTCTGGAATTATACCGCGGGGATTTATGACTCCGCTGATCAGAATATTGGCATCTACAATTATGGTCATTTAAGCCCTTTTGCCTTCTTGAACTTTTTCCAGGCAGCTTCATTCACGTCTTCAGCAAGCTTATCGATTACTGATTGAGGAACTTTCTTTGTCCGGACTGATCCACTTTTTTCTAAAAACTCTATGTAATTCTTAATTCTGAGCAGCCCTTCTCTCCCTACTGCACTAGAAAAAGAGATGGTTATTTCATCCTTGGTTTTTTTCTCTATAACCATAATATTACCTTTTAATATTCGCTTAAAATTATGCAATTTCTTTTAAAAAAGCCAGCCTTATACCTCCCTCAATTCCACCTCTTCCGGACTCACTGCCAGCCGGTGCATCGCCCCACATTTCAGCGCAAAATTATTCTTCTGGTGCCCCACCGGAAAATCAAAGCACACCGGGTAATCAAAGTTCCCGACCTTCTCCATTACGATATCCTGCAGTGTGCGGCCAAATTCATCACCCGGATCATCAGGCTTCACTTTAAAACCACCAACGATCAATCCTTTCAGGTCCTGCAGTTTGCCTGTACGAAGTAGGTTCCAAAACATACGGTCAATGCTATACAAGTATTCCCCTGTATCCTCCACAAACAACAATTTGCCGGCCGTATGGATATCCGACTTACTGCCTGCCAGGGTTTCAATGGTCTTCAGGTTACCCCCCACCAATACACCCGAAGCTGTGCCCGCCCGGTTAAAAGCAGAAGGCGGTATGGTATATTTCATCGTTTCGCCCATAAGCGCCTGTTTAATAGAAAGAATCGTCTCCACCTGTATCGGCTCAGCCTTACTCCAATCGTCCGGAAAACTATTGGTCATTTTGGAATGAATGGAAGCAATACCATAATTGCGGTTCAGGTGTCCATGCAATACGGTGATATCACTAAAACCAATAATCCACTTGGGTCTGGACACCAGTTTTGAAAAATTGAGCCTGTCCACGATGCGCACAAAGCCATAGCCGCCCCGGGCACACATGATGGCCTGCACACCCGGATCATCCAGCATCTGCTGAAAGTCAGCCACCCGGTCTGCATCGTTGCCTCCAAAGGTAAAATCACGTTTGCCCACCGTATCGCCCACTTTAATATTGAAACCCCAGCTCTTCATTTGCTGGATAGCGGGTTCAATATCCTTCAGCATGATAAACCCTGCCGGACAGGTAATACCAATGGTATCGCCCTGCTTTAGATAGGGAGGGATGACAGGTTTCTTGGAAATACTTTCAGGAAAATGATCCGAAGCCATGCCTGGCAGGGAAGGCAGTAAGGTGCCCGTGGCCAGCATGGAAGAAAGAAAATGTTTACGATTCATGTAGGTTATTTTAGACCTGTTTTCCCAAAATGGCAATATCAGCCATTGATGGTCGTTTTTAATCCCGGTACAGGCAGGAAAGCTCACAATTTACAGCCAGAACAAATATTTTCTAACAAATAAGCGGGAATGTTGTTAGCTCAGGTGTCTTGCCATATGTCAGCGGGAAAGGGATATCCATCATTTTTTTGTAATCCGGGTGTTAATATCCCTTTCTATAACCATAATTCGCATAGTTTTGCGGCCCAAAACCCTTTTAGCAAGGAATAGATAGTATATGGTAAGGAAATTTAGTATCGCACTGATTGTTGTTTTGTCCTTTTTCCAACAAGCTGTACATGCCCAGAATAAGGGCAATTGGTCTTTCGTTAAGAACGGAAGTCTTTATTTTAGCTGGGGCTACAACACTGAATGGTATACCCGCTCTACTGTACATGTAAAGCAGGGTTCCCTGGGAAATGATTATAAGCTGGTCAACGTACGCGCCCACGACCGGCCAGGCTGGGACGATGGTCTTTTCTCCAAACCCATGACCATTCCCCAATACAATTACCGTATCGGTTACTTCTTCAACGAGAAGCAGGATCTTGCACTCGAGATCAACTTCGACCATACCAAGTATATCATAGCAGATGAACAGGATGTGCACATCAAGGGCAAATTCAATGGGGAAGAAGTTAATACTACGAGGCGTTTTTCAGAAAAGGAAGGCTCTTATTATTACCTGAATAATGGCGCCAACTTCCTGTTGTTTAACCTGGTAAAGCGTTTCAGGCTGATGCAGCCGGGTCCCCGGAATAACCTGAAGCTCGACCTGCTGACCAAAGCAGGTATTGGTCCGGTGATACCACACGTAGAAAACAGCTTTTTTGGACTTGCCAACAAGCCAGGCTTTCAGATCGGCGGATGGAATACGGGTATAGAAACGGCTTTCAAGCTCACCGCCTATAAATATTTCTACCTGGAATTTTCCCAGAAATTTGACTATGCCCGCTACAGCCACCTGAAAGTATATGAAGGAAAGGCCCGCCAGGCTTTTGGCAGTTATCAACTGATCCTGAACCTCGGCTTTACCCTCCCCACAGGCAAGAACAACAAAGAGTTTGCAAAAAACCTGTTGGCTACAGCTCCCGCCAAACAATAACGACCAGCTCATATAACAATAAAAAAGGGATCATCTTTCACCAGGTGGTCCCTTTTTGTTTTTTCTTCCCCAACCTTCCCCTTCCTCCCCTACGTCAATATAAAGTGTTACGATAACAGTGCAGCCTGCCTAACCAGATCCTGTCACCATCTATTAAAACCAATCGTGCTAACAAACCGGGATGATATCATAGAAGGTTGTAAACAACAAAATCCTCAAAGTCAGGAAGCCCTGTACCGCGCCTGTTATCCAGGCATGATAAAACTCTGTGCCCGTTATGCACGGGATGCAGACGAAGCGGCCTCTCTGTACAATGAAGGCATGTTGAAAGTGTTCAATAACCTCCACCAGTACGAAGGCCGGGGTGATTGGATGGGATGGGTAAGGCGCATTATTGTCAATACCTGTGTTGATCATTGCCGCCGGCAGGCAAAGTTCAACCACCAGTCCCTTGAAATCGTATCGATCGACGGCAATGGCATCGACCCGGATATCTACAACAGACTTTCCGCCAATGATGTCATGCGCCTCCTGCAGGAACTGCCCCGCAACACTGCCCTCGTCTTCAACCTTTTTGTACTGGAAGGATTTAAACATGAAGAGATCGGGCAAATGCTGGGCATCGCTACCGGCACTTCCAAATGGCACCTCAATGAAGCCAGGCGCCTCCTAAAACATAAACTGGATACTTTATTGAAAAAAGAAATCTACTCCAATGCGATCTGAACAACAACATATTGACGACTTCTTCCGTAAAAAGGAGGAGGAATACCAGCAGGATACGGGACAGGCCGATACCCACTGGGAACAAATGAGAGGATTGCTGAAACCAGCCATTGGCCCCGACCCGGTCCCTAAAGGATACAAATTGTATTCCTCCCGGCGCATCATCAAATACCTCGGCGGATTTACCGTGGTAACCGTTATTACCCTGGTTACCCTCACCACTATCAGGTCCAAAAAGAAGGCTTCTTCAAAGGCACTGGCACAGAAAACAATAGTAGCACCTGCGAAAAAGCAGCTGGCTGCAACAACGACTATAAACAGGAAAGATACCATCATAAGCCCTGTGCCCAAAGTGCTACCGGCAACAGCGCCTAAAGCCGCAACCACAAGAAGTGTAACAACTAAAGCTTCCACTCGTGTGAACGTTGCCCCTGTGCAGCCTGCTTCCAGACGGCGCAGTGACGAAAAGCCCGTGCAACCCGCAACGATGCCGAAAGCAGAAAAGGTGCAGCCGGCGCCCGTGCAGCAACGGGAAAACCCGGTATCATTGCAACTTAGTAAGGAAGACCTGGCCATAAGAACGAGGGAACAAACTATACTGTATGAAAGACCGAACATCAAAACTACCCAAGAGGATGTATCCTCATCAAGTATCCTAATATCATCCAGCCCTCTGGCACAGGTCAATGCTTTCTACCAGCAATTACAAAAGCCCGGAGAGCAGTTTGTGATCGAAGTCGACAGAGATACCATCCTCACCGGCAAAGAAGGCACCCGCCTGACGGTCCCGGCATTTGCCTTTGTTGGTAAAAGAGGGCTTATAAAAGAAGGATTGGTGACCATTGAATTACGGGAATACTATACGTATGATGATATCCTCGCCGCCAAGCTTTCCACTACTGCCGGTGGCGAACAGTTGATCTCGGGCGGCATGGTACACCTCGCTGCGCAGGTGAATGGAGATCCGGTGAACATAGCTGGCCGGAAAAGCATCAGGCTCGAAATGCCCACGGCTAAGCCTGATGAACAAATGCAGTTATTCCGCGGCACCAGGAGCAGCCTGAAGAAAGCTTTTGTAGCCAAGTTTATGGACAACCGCATGATCGATACTGTCCGCTTCATGAAAAGGGAAGCGGATGAAAATGGCGATATCGACTGGGTACCCGAAGGGCAGGAACAGAAATTCAGCGATCCCCTCAACCGCAGGATCACGGTACTCGACCCTTATGCCGATCCTTATCACGTATCGCATGGCAAAAAAATAAAAGCTTATTTCTATGTGGCCAAGTCCTGCCCTTACTCCGATGCAGAAATGAAAGAAAAACTGAGGGCTTATTCCAACAGCTATTTCGATGTGATCAAAGTAAAGCGGGTAAACGCAGTGCCGATGGCCAATTACAAGGTCAGGGAAGACAGGGTATCCATTGCAGGCGATTCTGTGGTCATGACCTTCCGGCAAGCCATGCGTCGAAAACTTCTGACACCAGAAGACAGCATCAAAGTATTGGAAAAATTCCATACCGATAGCCTTAACCTCGAGAATCGCCACCAACTCATGGGCAGGTACAGCTTTACCATTACCAACCTGGGCTGGTACAATTGCGATAAATTCAACAACAGTGCTCCTAAAATGCTCTTTGCCTTCAATCCGGGTGAAGGATTCGACCCTGGCAGCATGGTTTCCCATATCGTTTTCACCAACTATAAATCGGTGATGGCGGGCACTTATAAGGACAATAAGATCCAGTTTGGCCGCGTACCCAAAAACGAATCCGTCAAAATTGTTTGCATCGGCATCAAAAACGGAAAAGTATTGGCCTGTATCCAGGAACTCAATACCGACCAGGAAGAAATTGGGAACCTCGCTTTTGAAGAAACTACACCCGTCCGGTTCAAACAAAAATTGCAGTCGTTGAGTCTTTCTCTTCCATAAGCACCTGCCCTATGTGCAGATAACATCAGGTGAGCTGTCCCCCGGGGCAGCTCATTCGTTTTAATTGTCCCCCTAATTAGCTATTTTTGCACTCCTTTGCCTTGTTGGTAATAAAGACGCTTTCAGCCATATTCGGGCGGGCGTCTCCCCTCCTTCAGGTAAAGTAAATCAAGCTATTAAGACGAATTGACAATGACAGACTTTAAAAGATACCTGGTAACCGCCGCTTTGCCTTATGCCAATGGCCCTGTGCACATTGGTCACCTGGCTGGTTGTTACCTGCCGGCCGATATTTATGTACGCTACCAGCGTGCCCGCAAGCAGGATATTAAATTTATCTGTGGCAGTGATGAACATGGTGTGCCCATCACCATCCGTGCTATGAAAGAAGGCGTTTCTCCCCAGGAGATCGTTGATAAATACCATAAGCTCATGGGAGACAGCTTCCAGGAAATGGGCATTTCTTTCGATATCTATTCCCGTACTTCCAATAAGATACACCACGAAACAGCCGCTGCTTTCTTCAAAAAGCTGTACGATGATGGCCTGTTTGAAGAAAAGGAAACAGAACAATACTACGACGAGAAGACAAATACCTTTCTCGCCGACCGCTACATCATTGGCACCTGTCCGGTATGCGGCAATGAAAATGCCTATGGTGATCAATGCGAGCGCTGCGGTTCTTCCCTCAGCCCCGATCAATTGATCAATCCGCGCAGTGCATTAAGCGACGCCGTGCCGGTAAAAAGAAAAACAAAACATTGGTACTTTCCTTTGCAGAACTATGAAGCCTGGCTCAAGGAGTGGATACTGGAAGGACACAAAGAATGGAAGAACAATGTATACGGCCAATGCAAAAGCTGGTTGGAAAGCGGTCTGCAAAGCCGCGCCATGACCCGCGATAGCAACTGGGGCGTAAAAGTGCCCTTACCCAATACAGAAGGCAAAGTACTCTACGTATGGTTTGATGCGCCCATTGGTTATATCAGCGCCACCAAAGAGCTTACTGATAAGTGGGCCGATTACTGGCAAAAAAGTGATACCAAACTCGTACACTTTATTGGCAAGGACAATATCGTATTCCATTGCATCATCTTCCCCTCGATGCTCAAAGCACACGGCAATTATGTAATGCCGGATAATGTACCCGCCAATGAATTCCTCAACCTGGAAGGGGAAAAAGTATCCACCAGCCGCAACTGGGCCGTATGGATCAATGAATATTTAAAAGACTTCCCTGATCAGCAGGATGTATTGCGCTATGTACTCTGCGCCAACGCACCGGAGACCAAGGACAATGATTTTACGTGGAAGGATTTCCAGGACAGGAACAACAGTGAGCTCGTATCCATCTTCGGCAACTTTGTCAACCGCGCCTTTGTACTGATGCATAAACTCTGCGGCGGCAAAGTGCCACCATTGCACGCCGATGTAGCGGATAAAGAAGATGAAGAGATGATCGCAGCGTTTGAGGCCACCAAAATAAAAGTAGAGAACCTGCTGGAACAATATAAATTCCGCGATGCATTGTTTGAGGTCATCAGACTGGCCAGCGATGGCAATAAGTATTTGCAAAAGAAAGAACCCTGGATCGTAGCAAAAGGACTGGCAGAAAATCCCGATAAGCAAAAGCTGATCGACAATTGCCTGCACATCTGCCTGCAATTAACGGCCAACCTAGCGGTATTGATCAATCCATTCCTACCCTTCACCGCAAAGAAAATGTTGCACATGCTGAAGGTGGTAGACAAAATCCTGGATTGGGAAAATGCCGGTAAAAGCAAACTGCTGAGTGTAGGGTATAGTTTAAGAGAACCCCAACTCCTGTTCCGTAAAATAGAACCGGAAGAAATACAGGCACAGATCGACAAACTCAAAGCGGGCTCCATCAAACCCAATTCACCTGTAGCACAGGCACCGACAGATAAACAGAAAGCAAGTATGGATAAAGCACCCGAAACAGTGAAAGACGGATCAAATGGACCCGAAGAACAAGCAGCCCCGGTAAAAGCAGCGATCGTCTACGACGACTTCGCGAAGATCGATCTCAAAGTAGGCACCATCCTGGCGGCAGAGAAAGTAGCCAAAGCAGATAAGCTGTTGAAACTGGAAGTAGACCTTGGCTTTGAAAAACGTACGATTGTATCCGGCATTGCCCTGCATTTTACGCCCGAAGAGATTGTAGGTAAGCAGGTAGTGGTAGTTACCAACCTGGCGCCCCGCAAGATGAAAGGCATCGAGAGCAATGGCATGATCCTGATGGCCGAAGACAAAGCAGGCAAATTACACTTCGTAAATCCCGACAACAAAGTAGATGAAGGGTCAGGTGTAAGCTAACCAGCAAAAGTGACACAACAATAATTTCATAGAGCCCCTCCACAACCTGGCAGGGGCTTTTTTGTTATAATTATCGAAACGAAAGCACTCACAACTCACTATTCACAACTCACAATTATGACATACGGATTCATCGGCCTAGGAAGCCTCGGTACACCTATCGCTCTTAATTTACTGGAAAGCGGTCATCTCCTTCATGTATACAACCGCACCATCGCCAAAGCCCAACCATTGGAAGCCAAAGGCGCCATTGTTTGTCAAAGCGTGGAAGAACTGGCCAAAGCCTGCGATGTTGTTTTCACCATGGTAGCTGATGATGCCGCATTACAAAATATAACTACCGGACCCAATGGCCTCCTGCAACACCTGAAACCCGGCAGTATCCATATTTCCATGAGCACCATCCTGGCCCAAACCGCCGGCACCCTCGCCACCCTGCACCAGGAAAATGGGCAGCAATACCTGTCGGCCCCTGTATTCGGCCGGCCGGAAGCCGCTGCTGCCAGGAAGCTCAACTTCGTGATATCCGGCCCCAAAGACATCCGCGAAACAGCTACCCCGCTTTTAAAAGAGGCCGGCGGTGCTGGCGTGTGGGACTTTGGCGATGATATCCTCACCGCCAATACCGTGAAACTCTGTGGCAATTTTTTAATAGCCACCGCCCTGGAAGCCATCGGAGAAAGCATATTTTTGGCTAAGCAAAGTGGCGTGGATGCCCACAAAATGTGGGAGATGTTTGGCCAAACCATCTTTAGCACACCCCTCTACCAGAACTATAGCAAGATCATTCTCAATCAGCAGTTTGAACCTGCCGCCTTCACCGCCACACTGGGCCTCAAAGATCTCAACCTGGTATTGCAACAGGGCGCAGCAGCCCGGCAGGCTCTTCCCCTGGCAGATCTCCTGAAAGGACACCTGACCCAGCTGGTGAACGATGGCAAAGGATCAATCGACTGGAGCGCCGTTTCCCTGGGCGCAAAAGGATGACTTTCAATAGGTCAACCTTAACACCAGGGCGGGCTTTTTTATTCCCGCTTTTTTATTACCTTCGGGGTAAATAGTTGTTTAACTAACTAATTATTCTATGTCAAAGCGCCTCATCAAGAAAGTTGCCGTACTGGGTAGTGGAGTCATGGGATCACGCATTGCTTGTCACTTTGCAGGAGTAGGTTTACAGGTATTGTTACTCGACATAGCACCCAAGGAGCTCACCGATGCCGAAAAGGCCAAAGGATTGACCACCGATCATCCGGCCGTTAAAAACCGCATCGTGAATGAGGCCCTGGCTGCAGCCATCAAATCCAACCCCTCCCCCGTTTACACCAAAGAAGCCATCAGGAAAATAAAGACCGGCAACTTCACCGACAACCTCAAGGATATTGGGAGTTGCGATTGGGTGATTGAAGTAGTGGTAGAAAGGCTCGACATCAAACAACAGATATTTACCGAAGTAGAAAAATACCGGAAACCCGGCACCCTCATCACCTCCAACACCTCAGGCATTCCCATTCACCTGATGGCCGAAGGAAGGAGTGATGATTTCAGGAAACATTTTTGCGGAACGCACTTCTTCAATCCGCCACGTTATTTACGCTTACTGGAAATTATTCCCACACCAGATACCGATCCCGCTGTAATAGATTTCCTGTTGCATTACGGCGATCTATACCTTGGCAAGACAACGGTGCTCTGTAAAGACACACCGGCCTTTATAGCCAATCGTATTGGCGTATACGGTATCATGGCCATCTTTGGCCTGGTAGAAAAAATGGGATTGACCATTGATGAAATAGATGCCCTCACAGGCCCCATCATCGGACGACCCAAATCGGCCACCTTCCGCACGGCTGATGTGGTAGGTATCGATACCCTGGTGAAAGTAGCCAAAGGCGTATATGACAATTGCCCCGGCGATGAAGCCCGGAATGCCTTTACCATCCCCGCCTGGCTCGACAAAATGGTGGAGAATAAATGGCTGGGCGATAAAACAGGTCAGGGCTTCTTCAAGAAGACCAAAGGCGGCGGCGGGGAAAAAGAGATCCTCGTACTCAACCTCAAGACAATGGAGTATGAGGCCCGCAAGAAGCCAAAGTTCGCTTCTGTAGAGGCTGCCAAACCCATTGATGACCTCAAAACAAGACTCAAAGCAGTATGTACCGGTATGGACAAGGCGGGCGATTTTTACCGTCATTTCCATTATGGTCTGTTCTCCTATATTTCCCACCGCATACCCGAGATCAGCAATGAAATATACCGCGTGGATGATGCCATGATGGCCGGCTTTGGCTGGGAGATTGGCGCCTTCGAAAGCTGGGATGTTCTGGGGGTGGAAGGCTCCGTAAAAAAGATGCAGGAAGCCGGCTATGCCGTAGCGCCCTGGGTACAGGAAATGCTGGCCGCAGGCATTAAAACTTTTTATAAAGTAGAGAACGGACAAAAGCTCTACTATGATATAACGTCTAAATCATACAAGTCCCTGCCCGGTGGCGAAGCCTTCATTGTGATGAAGAACTTTGAAAATCAGACAGTCTGGAAGAACAGTTCCTGCCGTACCTACCACCTGGGCGATGATGTGATTGGGCTGGAATGGTATACCAAGATGGGTAGTATTGGCGGTGAAGTATTGGAAGGTATCCAGAAATCCATCGCCCTCGCAGAAAATAATTACAAGGGTTTGGTGATTGCCAATGAAGGTGCTAACTTCAGCGCCGGCGCCAATGTAGGCATGATCTTCATGCTGGCCATCGAACAGGAATATGACGAGCTTGATATGGCCATCCGCCTCTTCCAGAACACCATGATGCGGGCACGTTATTCCGGAGTACCTGTAGTAGTAGCGCCACACGCCCTGTCTTTAGGAGGCGCCTGCGAATTAAGCCTCCACGCCGACAAGGTATGCCCGGCTGCTGAAACTTATATCGGACTGGTGGAACTGGGCGTAGGCCTCATACCCGGTGGCGGTGGTACCAAAGAATTTGCCTTGCGCGCTGCCGATGAAATGCATGAAGACGAACCCGAGACCATTACCCTGAAAAACCGCTTTCTCACGATTGCTACAGCCAAAGTAGCCACTTCTGCTGCCGAAGCCTTTGACCTCGGCATTTTGCGTAAAGGCCACGATGAAGTAATTTTAAACCAGGGCCGCCGTATAGCAGAAGCTAAAAAAAGTGTTTCGGAAATCTATGATAGTGGCTATGTTACACCAGTACAACGTACCGATGTAAAAGTATTGGGACGTTCAGCACTCGGTGCCTTGTATGCCGGCATCAACGGAATGTGGAGAGCAGGCTATGCTACCGACCACGATGTAGTGGTAGCTAAAAAACTGGCCTGGGTAATGTGCGGTGGCGATCTGAGCGAACAATCAGCCGTTTCAGAACAATACCTGCTCGACCTCGAAAGAGAAGCTTTCCTGAGTCTGTGCGGGGAAAAGAAAACACTCGAAAGGATACAAAGCGTACTCAAAGGCGGAAAGCCCGTACGCAACTAACAAGTCTGTTACACGTTCACTGATACAAGGGTCACATGAGAAAACCCTGGGCGCAACCATCACAGTTGCGCCCTTTTTTTTGCTATCTTGTTTCCTATGGGCGAAGCCGAACTCAACAGATCATCCCTCGAACTCATTATCCATTCCGTATTCTACTTTTACGGCGATGCAGCTACTCCTGAGCTATCCATTAAAATTGCGGATGACATTAGTCATTGCTGGAATGAACCCCAGGCCACCGTTCGTATCAAACATGAGGATTATAAGGTCAGGTTCCAGATAGACGGGATCTATGCACCCAACCTCGATCCTGAAAAAGTATGGTACAATGACCAGCCCCGCCTCAATTATTTTCGGGTGGAAGAGTACATCACCGGCAATATTTCCTTTGTAGATGAGATAGGATGCAATACCGGTTATCTTAAACTGGCCAATCTTTTACAAACACCTACTACCGCAGCCCACGAGTATGGACATACCCTCGGGCTGGTACACCCTAAAAACCTGGATATCCGCGGAGGCGGTATCCCTGCCATCATGTACCCCCGTGGCACCATTGTTGACCCGCCCTTCCAATACTCCCCCACAGCCGTACCAGGACAGGACGGCGGCACCCTCGATCCCCAATACCGCAAAGTGCTACCCATCGATATAGCGTCACTAAAACTGCACAAACTCGATTTTAACCAGCAGGGAATGGCCGTAGTAGGAGAGTTTTCCAGCATATACCACGAAAAACATGTTCCGGAATAACTTTCAACAGTAAAAAGAAAACACCATCTTTATAGCATAAACGTCCTTACATGGCCATTCTCACCGTCGAAAATCTTCATAAGAACTATGGTATTATCCAGGCGCTCAAAGGAGTTTCCTTCACCGTTCCCAAGGGATCGGTATTTGGGATACTGGGGCCCAATGGAAGTGGCAAAACCACTATGCTCGGTATCATCGTAGGCATATTACGCGCCACTTCCGGCTCTGTTAAGCTCTTCGACGAAACACCCACCCGCGAACACCGCAAACAAATTGGCACCTTCCTCGAAACACCCAACTTCTACCATTACCTCAATGCCGTGCAGAACCTCGAAATTGCCGCCGCCATCAAAGGCCACGGCAAAGAAGATATTGACAAAGTATTGAAGATGGTGAGCCTCGATCAACGCAGGCTGTCCAAATTCAGCACCTACTCACTGGGTATGAAACAAAGGCTGGCCCTGGCCTCCTGTATGTTGGGCAGTCCCGATGTAATGATCTTCGACGAACCTACCAATGGCCTCGATCCCGTAGGTATTGCAGAAACCAGGGAACTGATCAAAAAGCTGAACAAGGAAGGCAAGACCATCATTATGGCCAGCCACCTGCTCGATGAAGTAGAGAAAGTATGTACCCACGTAGCCATCCTGCAAAAAGGTACCCTTATTACCCATGGACATGTAGATGAAATACTCATACAGGAAGATATTGTAGAAGCGGGCGCTGCTGATGCACAACAACTGCTTGCTGCGCTGCAGTCCTTTCCCGGAGCCAGCAAGGTAAAGATGAATGAGGTGCATGCGGAAGCCTTCTTCCCCACCGGTACTGCCAACCTGGAAGCCGTAAACCAATACTGCTTCAACAAAGGCATTACCCTCAATCACCTGCGCCTGCGCAAGAAGAGCCTCGAAGCCAAATTCTTTGAACTCACCCAAAACAACAAATAGTCATGCTGCAACGATTATCAATAGAATGGATGAAGCTGAAGCACTACCGTACATTCTGGATACTGTCCTTACTGTACATGGTGAGTATATTTGGTGCTAACTATATCGTGTTTCGCGTTCAGCAGGCTATATACGAGGAGAAACAGTCAAAAGGAATGGCCGAGCTGGTATTAGGTACACCTCCCTTCGCCTTTCCCAATGTATGGCATACCACCACCTATATCAGCAGCTTCCTGTTATTCCTGCCCGGTCTGCTCATGATCATCTCCGTTACCAATGAATACAGCTACAGAACCCACCGCCAGAATATCATTGATGGCTGGAATCGCCGGGAGTTTATCACCATGAAGATTGTGCTGGCAGCTATAGGCGCTTTGATCTCAACTGTTTTCGTAGCCCTTACCGCCCTCTTGTTTGGTTTTGTGCAGGGAGAACCTTTCACTACCGAAAAGGGCATCTTTATCTTTTACTTCTTTATTCAGGCGTTGAGCTATTCCCTGGTAGCTTTATTGTTTGCCATACTGTTTAAACGGGGCGGACTGGCCATCGGTATATTCTTCCTGTATGCCCTGGTGCTGGAAAACCTCATAGCCGGGCTGATGAACCGCTTCCTGGATTACAGTGGCCGTTACCTTCCTTTGGAATCCACCGACAACCTGATACCTTTTCCCTTGCTGGAAAACGTGCAGCGGAAGATCATCAAAGCACCCAACATCACGGCACTGTTGATAGTATCCCTTGTTTACCTGGTATTGTATTACTTTTTTATCAACCGCAAATTCGAAACAGACGATCTCTGAGTGTTTGTCAGGCTGAGCTTGTCGAAGCCTCTTGTCCGGCTGAACTTGTCGAATACTCTTGTCAGGCTGAACTTGTCGAAGCCTTACTTGTCTGCTCTAAAAGAGCCTGTCAAACCTCCCCGTTGCCTCAATGCCTTGTTGCCTCGTTGCCTTCTTTCGTCAGGTCATTCAACGCAGGTTCAATAGTAGGATACAGGAACTGAAATCCTGTATTGCTTATTTTACTATTGCTTACCGTGGCGCTTTTCAGTACTTCCACACTCAGGCCACCTACCACGATCTTCAATAGAAAGGAAGGGATATAGAAGGGAATATAAAACCGGCCCTTGATCTTTTCCGCCAGCATTTGCGTAAAGTTCTTATTCGTCACCGGTTGCGATGCTACTGCATTGTATACACCGTGCAATTGTTCGTTTTCGATGGCATACAGGAACAGGCGCGCCAGGTCATCGATATGTATCCAGCTAAGTACCTGCCTGCCGCTGCCCAGGATGGCAGCCAGGCCAAAACGTACCGGCTTTTTAAACTCTTTCAGGGCGCCGCCTTCTTTACTCAACGCTACCCCTATCCTGAACTTCACCAGCCTTTTGCCCAATGCTTCCTGTACCCCGTCTACACTGGATTCCCATAGCTGACAGGTAGCTCCCAGGAATTCATTATCTGCCGGATCTTCTTCCGTAAAGGCGCTTTTACCACGTGCCCGCTTTACATCATCCCCATACCAGCCAATGCCCGAGGCGCTGATCACTGCTTTCACCTGATTGGCGTTTTCCTTCAGCGCCTTTACCAGCAGCCCGCCACTTTGCACCCGGCTGTCAATGATCACCTGTTTTCTCTTTTTTGTCCAGCGTTTATCAGCAACACCCGCTCCTGCCAGGTTAATGATGTAATCGGCCTGCTGTATGGCTGCCACATCGATCTCCTGTTTTTCAGGGTTCCAGTGCGCAATCGTATAACCACCGTTACCGGCAGCTGCCTGTCCCCGGGAAAGGATAATAACCCGGTGTCCTTTACTGATCAATAAGGGAGTGAGCGCTTTACCTACCAATCCTGTTCCGCCGGTAATGAGAATGGTTGCCATACAAAGTGATTTATGCTACTTTTCGCGATTCAAGGTACCAAAAAAAATCCCTCCTGAGGAATCAGGAGGGAAACAACTAAAAACAACAATCGCTGCATTTTTAAATAGACTTCATTTTTTGCAGGGACTTGAGGTACAGAACTATTTTAGTCGGGATTCTTACCATCCAGGAAAGTGTTGATGGTAGTGATCTGCCCGTTATTATTTTCGTCAGCCTTGACTTCGACATTGCTGTAGAAACTTTCTACATTGGTGATGGTGTTGTACAATTCCAAATTGCGGCGGATGTAAGCCGGCACAGTTTCAAACTCATTGTTAGGATCGGCAGCATTGATGTTGAATGACAGATTACGTAATTTCTGTATCCGCTCAGCTGCCCGGCGTTTTTGTTCTTCTGCTTCGTCCTGCAGAGCAGGTTCCTCAACAGGAGTATTCGCCATAACAATAGGGTGAGGTTGATGGGCCCGAGGCTCCTCCGCCGCTGGAATGTCATCTTTGAATACGAGTTGCATGTCGTTGGAAGATTCATCTTCCTGGGATGTTTTTGCATTCGTATGCAAGACTGGTTCCTTCACAGAATGATCGGGAATGGATTCACTAGTCTTTGGTTCTGCATAAATATTGGTAGGCCTGGCCAGGTATCCTCCGGACGCTGCAGACGTCGAAGAACTATTTTTACTTGGTTGAGTGGCTTGTGTTGACTGCTGATTGGATACGTTCGTGGGAGTTTCGGCAGGTTTGGATGGTTGCGAAAGTACCCATTCAATCTTTTCGGCTTCTTCCTTTTTGTCCACAGTATTTTTACTATCGTCCTCATTCGTAAAAAGGACCAATGGGGTGAACTTGGGAAGAGGTTCCGAATCTACCAGTTTGGGCGCCAGTTCCTCTTTAATAGCAGGTTCTGATACCGCCGGTTTCTCCTTCTTCGCCTCAGGAGCAGGTTTGGCTGCTTCCTTTACCAGGGTGGTCTTAGGTTCCGGCTGGGTATTTAAAGACAATACGATCTTCTCTTCCTTTTTCGGCACTGGCTTCTTCTCTTCCTTTTTGGTAAAAGGGTCCTTGTACTCAAAGCCCGTTGCGATCAGGGTAATACCGATCTGGTCGCCCAGGGTATTATCATATCCCATACCCAGTATCACATCCGTTCCTTCTCCCGCAGAAGCCAACAGGTAATTCTGTATAATGTCCACTTCATCCATTGTGAACTCGTGTTCCCCTTCTGCTGAATTGATATTGATCAGTATCCATTTGGCGCCGCTGATCTCATTGTCATTCAGCAACGGTGAATTCATCGCTTCTTCAATAGCACGTTGTGCCCTGCCTTCTCCACCTACAGAGGCATTGCCCAGGATGGCCACGCCACCGTTGCGCATGACCGTACATACATCCGCAAAATCCACATTGATCTGGCCGGTACTGTTGATCACATCCGTGATACATTTAGCAGCCGTTGCCAGTACATTGTCGGCTTTCGCAAAAGCCTCTTTCATTTTCAGATTGCCAAACTGATGACGCAATTTGTCATTGCTGATCACCAGCAGCGTATCCACATATTGTTTCAGTATACGGATACCTTCTTCGGCCTGCAACTGGCGCTTCTTTCCCTCATAAGAGAAAGGCGTCGTTACAATACCCACCGTAAGAATACCCAGGTCCTTACATATCTTGGAAATGATGGGAGCGCCACCCGTTCCGGTGCCACCGCCCATACCAGCAGTAATAAATGCCATCTTGGTATTTACCTCCAGTATGCGCCTGATCTCTTCCAGGCTCTCTTCCGTAGCCTGCCGGCCAATATCAGGATTGGCCCCTGCGCCCAGTCCCTGGGTCAGGTGCGGTCCTAATTGTACCTTATTGGGTACCTTGCTCGTAGCAATCGCCTGCGCATCTGTATTACAAATAATGAAGTTAACCCCATCGATCTGTTGACTGAACATGTGGTTGACTGCATTACTACCACCACCACCTACACCAATGACCTTGATGATAGATGATTTTTCCTTCGGTAAATCAAAATGAATCATAGCTTTCTTTTTTTGTCTCACCAGGCCTTGCTTCTCCTGAAAGCCCATCTGGAGACTATTAAAAATAACAGGTTAGTAAATAATCAAGGAACCATAACCAAAACCACTCCAATTTTTCAATAGGTTGAACTCTCGATACTAAATACTGAACACGCTATTCTATATCCTGCCTTCCGTATTCTACATTCTGTCTTCTGAATTCTACATTCTTTCCTTACAATGCGTGATCTTCTTCTTCTTTGAACAGATCAATAATGCCGTCCTTGAATTTGCCCCAGAAATCTTTAATGCCCTTTCTGTTCTTTACCTTTTCTATTTGTGTTTCTTCTGCTGTTGCGAATGTTTCTTCCGTTTCTGTTTCTACTTCTGCTGTCTTCCTTAATGCATCCGGCACTTCTACTTTGCGGAAGCGGTGTTCAAACTGCTTGCGGTTGTGCTCGTAATCACTGTATCCTTTTAAGATCAGGCCAATACAGGTAGCATACGTGGGCTTGGCCAGTTCTTCAATATGCCCGCCAGCCAGGTGCTCTGTAGGGAAACCGATCCTTGCATTCAGGCCCGTTACATATTCAGTAAGCTGTATCAGGTGCTTCAGTTGTGAACCTCCACCCGTCAATACCACACCGCCATTCAACATGCGGTTGTCCAGTCCTACCTGCTTCAGGTGATAGGTTACAAAATCCATGATCTCACTCATACGCGCCTGGATGATATTCGCCAGGTTCTTCACGCTGATCTCTTTCGCCGGCATACCACGCAGGCCAGGGATCGTAATGAAAGCATTACCGCGGGCTTCGTTGGCCAGTGCGCTACCAAACTGCACTTTCATTTGCTCCGCCTGCGTCTTCAATACACCCAATCCAGTTTTGATATCATTGGTAATATTCTCTCCACCGAAGGGGATCACCGCAGTGTGTTTCAGAATACCTTCATAAAACACTGCCAGATCGGTAGTACCACCACCAATATCTACAATGGCCACACCTGCTTCCAGGTCTTCATGCCCCATTACTGCAGCGGCAGAAGCCAATGGTTGCAATACAAGGTCTTTCGTCACCAGGCCGCTTTTCTCTACAGAGCGGCTGATATTGCGAATGGCATTCTTATCGCCCGTAATGATGTGGAAGTTAGCGCCCACTTTCACACCACCGTATCCGATAGGATTGGGGATGTTCTGGAAATTATCTACCGTAAATTCCTGTGGTATTACATCAATGATCTGATCGCCTGCAGGGATATAGGTTTTATATTGATCAGCGATCAGCTGATCTATTTCACGTTGGGTAATTTCTTCATCGGTTTGGTGACGCACGATATCACCACGGGTTTGAAGGCTCTTGATATGATGACCTGCAATACCTACATACACCTCGCTGATCTCCAGGTTGGGGTTGGAAGTGTAGCAATTGTCCAAAGCCATCTGGATGGCCTTGATCGTTTCATCAATGTTCAATACCTGTCCATGCTTCACGCCATTGGAATTGGCACGGCCAAATCCAATGATCTCCAGTTTGCCGAATTCATTCTTCCGGCCGGCAATCGCTGCGATCTTTGTCGTACCAATGTCCAGTCCGACAATGATGGGTTGTTGCTCGTTGTTCATGCTATCCTGTTTTTAGTTGTTGTGGTATGTTGATTAGGTGCTCTTCTGTATTCTAAATTCTGTATTCTACGTCTTCTTCGGCATCACCGCCTTCGGTGTCGGCTTCTTCGCCGGAACCGGTTTCGTTCCGGACGGTTTCGCTCCGGATGGTTTTGGTGCACTTGCTTTCTTCACAGGTTTGGTTGAGGTTTCATAGGATGGGCCTTTCACAGGAGAATTTTTACGGGAGTTGTTCGTACGCTTCAAGGCTGTCGACACGGGTATGGGTGGTTTTTCCGTTGTTGCTGGACTTTTAGCCGGTGAGTTGTTCACCGAAGACAACATTTCCTGCGACCGTACATCCTGCTGCCTGTTGGCAGAATCACTCATCGCTTTTTGTGCCGATGCGATCAGGTTTTGTACACTCCTCGCTGCCTGCACGGAATCAATCTTCGCTACATAACTTCCTTTCTTTACCCCGATCACCTGGCGGTCGTACTGTACATTCAAACGTTCATATACATCCATTCCCGTTTTGCTCAACACCAGGCGATAGAATTGCAACAGTCGTCCGAACTTCTTATCAAAGTCCGTACCATCACCAAACTCGATCACATGGTTACCAACCATTGGTATCATTTCAAACTTTCTATCCGGCATAATATCCGTTTGCGCTATCTGCGCCATCCAGAAAGAATCACGCTGAATAAAAAGGCTTACCTGTTTTATATGGTGCAACAAAAGACTATCTGCTTTACCCACTTTTACTTTCTCACTTGGAAACCCTGTAAATACCGGCAGTTTGGCCGATACCTTGTCAGATAAAGGAAGCCTTTCACAACTGCTATCGATGTAAAAGCTATTACCCATGGCAGTAAAAATGCGTGCAATGGGTTCCCGCTCTTCAATTTTCACTTGCAGCACCTGGTTATTATCAAAGAACAATTCCGCATCCCTGATCCACACATTCTTCTGCAACCGATCTTCCATGGACCGCAGGTCAAAACGCTTCAGCGACCTGCCTTTCAAGGGAACAGATCCGTTACCCGTCAGGATGTCCACCACTTCCTTTTTGTTCATGAACCATTGCCCACCTGTACCCGCCATGCTGATCTCATAACCTGCACAGGTTTGGTCTTTCCGGTTCCTGATAGCCGCTACCAGCAATACCACCACACCGCCTCCGATGATACACCAGAGACCGACAAACAACATTTTCCTGATATGACGGTTCAATTTCATTTTGCAATTCAATGTTCCCAACCGACGGCCACTTGACCGTCAGATGGGTACAACAGACCCAGGAATCCCGGGTAATGACTAATACTTTTGTTCAATGATCTTTTTGATTGGTTGAACCAACGCATCAATATCACCTGCGCCTGCTGTTACCAATAACCATCCGCCACTATTCCTGTCCTTTTGGTTCTTGTCGTCCTGGTTCGTATCCTCACGAACCACCACTTTTCTTTCTTCCACCCATTTCAACAACTCCTCCTTATTCAACAATTGCTTGTGTTCATTTTTCATGCGCTCCAACAGCATCTCACTGGTCACCCCTTCCATCGGTAATTCCCGGGCAGGGTAGATGGGCAGCAAGATCACTTCATCGGCCATGTCCAGCGTTGCAGCAAATGCATCCGCAAAATCCCTGGTCCTGCTAAACAGGTGCGGCTGAAACACCACCGTGCAATGCATCTCCGGAAACAGGTTCTTTGCACCGGTGATCAACGCCCTCAACTCTTCCGGGTGATGCGCATAATCATCTACAAATACCACCGCACTTTTATGCTCTTCCACTACTGCCGGCTGCTTAACAATGTATTCAAACCTGCGCTTCACGCCTTTAAAGTCGGCTACCGCTGCTTTTATCTTTTCGTCTTCTATTCCCAATTGATGCGCCACCGTAATGGCCACTATCACATTTTCAATATTGTGCAGCCCGCCCATATTCAATACCACGTTTTCCAGCTTCCAGTCCTTCATCACCACATCAAATAAGTAGCTCCCATACTGGTTGCGGATATTGCTGGCATATACATCCGCCCGGCTATCCTGCAAACTATATTGCAGGTGGTTGACCGTCTTCAGATCGCCCGATCTTGGCAAACCATATTTACTCAGCAGCAATCCGCCTGGCTTCACCTTGCCGGAAAACTCTATAAAAGCTTCTTCCATCGCGGCTGGTGTACCATATATATCCAGGTGATCAGCATCCATCGAGGTGATCGCTGCGATATCCGGACTCAGGCGCAGGAAACTCCGGTCATATTCATCTGCTTCCACCACACATACATTCCGCTCATTGCTCCAGTAATTGCTGTTGTAATTCACAGCAATACCGCCCAGGAATGCATTACAACCATAGCCACTGTGCCGCAGCAGGTGCGCCGTCATCGTACTCACCGTTGTTTTGCCATGCGTGCCCGCCACACAGATATTAAAAGAACTATTCGTAATCAACCCCAGCACTTCACTTCGTTTCAGCAGGGGGTAATTATTTTGTTGATAATACACCAGCTCCTGGTGCGCCTTTGGTACAGCTGGCGTAAATACGATCAACTGTGCATCTTTAGGCGCCTTGGTCAGGTCTTCTTCATAATGTACCGGTATCCCTTCTTCCACCAGTTTCTTCGTAAGCGGCGTTTCCGTTTTATCATAGCCACTTACATCCCGGCCATGAAACTTAAAGTACCTCGCCAACGCACTCATGCCGATACCACCTATGCCGATGAAATAAATCTTCCTGATATCTTTTATATCGATCATAACTACCCCTTTCCTCCTACATTTTCATTGACCACCTTCAATATCTCCCGCGCAATTACTTCATCCGCATTGGTAACCGCCAGCTTTCCGATATTCTCTTTCAGTTGGGCCTGTTGTTGCTCGTCTTTTGCCAGCGCGATCACCGTACGCACCAGTTTTTCTTTCGCTTCACTGTCCCGCACCAATATAGCAGCTTGCTTGTCTACCAGGTGCTGCGCATTCACCGTCTGGTGATCTTCCGCTGCAAATGGAAAAGGCACCAGCACGGCCGGCTTTTTTACTACACACAATTCAGCGATCGCCATGGCGCCCGACCGGGAGATCACTACATCGGCAGCCGCATAGGCATACTCCATTTGCGTGATAAAACTATTGGCCCAGACATTCCTGTTCTCCACAGCCAGCTCACTCGCTCTTTCAACATAAGGTTTGCCTGATTGCCAGATCAGTTGAATATCATTCTTTGCAAACAGATCAATGTTTGCATCCAACGCTTCATTAATACCTTTGGCCCCCAGGCTGCCGCCGGTGGCCAACACCGTTTTCTTGGCCGCATCCAGGCCAAAGAACTCCATCCCTTTCGCGCGACTGATGGCATTGGCGGCGATCGTACTGCGCACCGGGTTGCCCGTGATCATCAGTTTATCAGCCGGGAAGAATTTCTCCATACCATCACCCGCTACAAATACACGGGTAGCTTTCTTCCCCAACATCATATTCGATTTACCCGCAAAGGAGTTGCTCTCATGAATGAAAGTAGGGATACCCCTCGCCTGCGCGTACCGCAACACGGGGAAACTGGAATAACCACCCACTCCTACCACCGCATCAGGCATAAAATCAGTAATGATCTTTCTCACCTGGAAAAAACTCCTGATCAGCTTGACCGGCAAACTGATATTCTTCAGCAAAGAGCTCCTGTTGAAACCGGCTATATCCAGCCCTTCAATAGGATAACCTGCCTGCGGTACTTTTTCCATCTCCATCTTTCCCTTCGCACCTATAAATAAGATATCAATGGACGAGTCCATTTTCTTTAATGCATTGGCAATGGCAATCGCCGGGAAAATATGCCCGCCGGTTCCACCGCCTGCTATGATGATCTTTTTATTCAAGGTTTTTCTATCGCTTTTATGTACTATCTTACTATGCTCATCTTTCAACAGCTAACAGCTAACAGCTAACAGCTAACAGCTAACAGCTAACTTACGCCTCTTCTTCCTCCTCCTCTTCTGCTGCAGCTTTTGTTTTCGCTTTCGCTTTGGCCTTCGCCTCAGCCTTGGCTTCCGCTTTGGCCGCAGCTTGCGCTGCCGCTAACTTTCCTTCCGCCTGTTCTACATTTCTCGCTACACTCAGGATAATACCTATCGAAAGACAGGTAAAGAGAAACGAACTACCTCCCATACTCACCAGCGGCAACGTAACCCCCGTTACCGGGAACAGGTTCACCGTTACTGCCATATTGATCAAAGCCTGTATCACCAGTGTAAAGCTCAGCCCCAACGCCAGGAATGCCCCAAAGGCATAAGGGCATTTCTTGAATACGCGGATACTGCGCAACAGGAACAACAGGTAGATCAAAATGATAAAGGCCCCACCAACAATACCATACTCCTCAATAATGATCGCAAAGATGAAATCAGAATAAGGGTGTGGCAGGAAGTTCCTCGTCTCACTGTTTCCTGGTCCCAGGCCCAGCATGCCGCCTTTGGCAATCGCGATCTTGGACTGGTTGATCTGGTAATTCTCGTCCTTATCCGAAGCCTTGCTGTCGTATACAAAGTTTTGCACCCGTTTGATCCAGGTGGGCAAACGACCTACTTCCAGTACCGCTGGCAGGTCTTTTGTCTTGCCTTCTTCCTTATCATAATAGGCTACCGCAATGGTAACCAAAATCACTACCGGAATGGCCAATAAGCCAATCGTCATCATCAAATGTTTGGTGCTCACCCGGCCAATGAACAACAGCAGCATACTCGTAGCGCCTACCAGCAAAGCGGTAGACAGGTTGGCCGGAGCGATCAGTATACAAATGACAACAACCGGCAGCATTACCGGTATAAATCCTTGTTTGAAATCCTTGATCTTGTCCTGCTTCTTGCTCAACAACCTGCTTAAGTACATAAACAAGGCCAGCTTGGCGAGGTCGGAAGTCTGGAAAGTGAGGTTAATGATCGGCAGCCTGATCCAGCGGCTACCCTCATTCAGTTTCACCCCAAAAAACAATGTGTATATCAGGAGTGGGATGGATATTAAAAACAATATTCTTGCCACTCTTGAATACAAAGAATAATTCACCCGGTGCGAAAAGTAGATCACCGCCATGCCCACAATGATGAACATGATCTGTTTGAACAGGTAGATCTCTGTATTCCCGCGATTGTACTTGTACGCCAGCAAGCCGGTAGAACTGTATACTACCAGCATCGATACCAGCGCCAGCACCAATACGATCGCCCATATCACTTTATCCCCCCTCGTCCTGCTCAAAAGACTTCCAGGGCTTCTTCCTATAGAAGCCATCTCTTCAAAACGTATATCTTTTGAGTTGCTCATTTCTTTTTTAGACTCATCCATCCCTTTACCCTATTCAGAGGTGACACCTTTCCCTGGCCACGAAAACGAAAGGTGTCACCTCTTCGTTTTCTCACCACTTGCCACTTGCCACTCACCATTCCTACAATTCCCGCACCGCCTGCTTGAACTGCTCGCCCCTGTCTTCGTAGTTCTTGAACAGGTCGAAGCTGGCACAGGCCGGGCTCAGCAATACAACATCTCCTTTATTGGCCAGGTGAAATGCAGCTTGCACCGCTTCCCGGGCGCTGCCCGTATTCACCATTACAGAAACCTCATTTTGAAAAGCCTCATGGATCTTCCGGTTGTCCGTTCCCATGCACACAATGGCTTTTACCTTTTCCTTTACCAGTTCACTCAGCAAAGAGTAATCATTTCCCTTGTCCACACCACCCAGGATCAGTATGGTCGGCTTTTCCATACTTTCCAATGCAAACCAGGTACTGTTTACGTTGGTAGCTTTACTGTCATTGATAAATGTTACCCCACGTACCGTAGACACTGGCTCCATCCGGTGTTCGAGGCTTTCAAACGTCTGAACAGCATCACGGATCTTCTCCTTGCGGATACCGATCATTGAGCCGGCAATACCTGCTGCCATGGTGTTATATTGATTGTGTTTCCCTTTCAGGGCAAAATCATAAATACTCATCTGTATCTTCTCATCACTTGCTGCGATCGTCATTTTCCCATTTTGAATAAAAGCGCCGCGGTTAATTTCTCTGCTCATAGTGAATGGTAGTGGGTTAGATTTGATAGTAAAATGCCCCAGGTTCTGCATGGTCACAGGGTCATCCTCACAATAAATAAAAAAGTCATTTTCTGTTTGATTCTCCACGATCCGGAACTTACTGTTGATGTAATTCCGGAACTGATAATCATAGCGGTCCAAATGGTCTTCCGTGATATTGGTCAATATGGCGATGTCCGGTCTGAAAGTCTGTATATCGTCCAACTGAAAACTGCTGATCTCAGCTACGTACAGGGGCTTGGGGTCCAGGGCCACCTGTTTGGCGAAAGAATAACCAATATTGCCAACCAGTCCTGCGTCCAATCCGCCCACTTTACAGATATGATACACAAGTGCTGTGGTAGTGGTCTTTCCGTTACTGCCCGTAATACCAATGATCTTGCTGTTACCCTTATGCCGGTAAGCCAACTCTATCTCACTGATCACGGGTATACCTTTTTGCCTTATTTTCTTTACCAATTCATTCTTCTCAGGTATGCCCGGGCTCTTCATTACTTCATCTGCATCCAGGATCTTATCTTCTGTATGCTGGCCTGCTTCATAAGGAATGTTATACGACTCCAGTTCTTCCCGGTAATTGTCTTTGATTGCCTTTCCGTCAGATACAAATACTTCATATCCCTGCTGCTGAGCCAGTATGGCCGCACCAACTCCACTTTCACCAGCTCCCAGTATTACCAAACGTTTGCTCATGTATCTGCCAAAATCATTTACTGATCATTCACCGGACATATCATGCCGGCCAGTTCAATGGAATTCTCCACGGAGCGGATTAAGGGGGTTTTTCGGTAGTTTGAACTTTACTCCAACTACGCTAACTACTATGTTGGTTTTTCGTAAGAGGAACTTTTGATGTACTGCTCAGAGGCAAAACCTAAAACTACTACTATGTACTTCTTACCTGATCTTTAATGTTACAATCGCAAACACGATGCACAGGATGGTCACAATCCAAAACCTCGTCACGATCTTCGCTTCATGGTACCCCAGCTTCTGGTAGTGGTGGTGCAGGGGACTCATCAGGAATATCCGTCGCCCTTCCCCGTACTTCTTTTTCGTGTATTTAAAGTAGCTCACCTGCAATGTCACACTCAATATCTCCACCAGGAATACGCCACAGAATATCGGTATTAACAACTCCTTCCGCACAATGATGGCCAGGGCAGCAATGATACCACCCAGGGTAAGACTACCCGTATCGCCCATAAATACCTGCGCCGGGTAGGCATTGTACCAGAGAAATCCCACACAGGCCCCAATCAGCGCCCCAATGAATATCGACAGTTCACCCAGGTTGGGGATGTACATGATGTTGAGGTATTCCGCAAACCGCAGGTTACCGCTCGCATAGGCAAAGATGCCCAGACAAGCTCCTATAATGGCGCTTACACCAGCTGCCAGTCCATCCACACCATCTGTAATATTGGCGCCATTCGAAACCGCCGTAATAATAAAGATGACCACAACGACATACAATATCCAGGTCAGCCCCCTTGCCGCTTCGGGCAATAATTTTGAATAGTTGAACTCATGCGATTTTACAAAAGGGATCGTCGTGATCGGCTCATTCGCTTCCACGAAGTATTGCGTCTTTCCGTCCAATGTTCTTTTGATGATCGTAGTATCACCGGGTTTTACTACACCTGTATATTCCCGCCACACTTTGGTATTGTCATTAAACATCAACACCGTACCAACCACAATACCCAGTACCACCTGCCCCAGTATCTTAAACCATCCTGCCAATCCATCCTTATCACCTTTCTTATAAGGAATCCCTTGCTGCTGGGCAATCCTTTTGGCCCTTAGCTTGAGATAGTCATCGATAAATCCTACAATACCCAGCCAGATCGTGGTAAAGATCATTACCCGGATATAGGCTTTGTGCAGATCTGCCAGCAACAGCGTTGGTACCAGTATCGCCAGGATGATGATCAAACCACCCATCGTAGGCGTTCCCTTCTTTTGCTGCTCACCCGCCAGTCCCAGGTCACGAACCGTTTCTCCCACCTGCTTTTTCAACAGGTAGTTGATTAACTTTTTGCCAAACACAGCTGATATCACCAGCGATAAGATCACCGCTATCAATACCCGGGATGTAATGAACTGAAACAGCGCACTACCCGGGAATTTTACACCCATTTCCTTGAACCACTCAAATAAAGAATACAGCATGTTGGCTTGTTTGACTAAGAGTTAAAGAGCAGAAAGAGAGAAAGAGGTAAGCTACTTTCGTTCAGGGTTTCTCAGGTCTTTCTTTTTCTTTTGCTTTCTTTTCAGTTCGTTCTCTTCTTGTTGTCTCTTCACTTCTCCTTCGCTCTTTTTTACTCTTAGCTATTGGGAACCGTCCGTAAATTTTTAGTCCGAAAGTCAGTAAAGTCCGAAAGTCGGTAAGTAATACAGTAGCTATCTCCTCGTTTTTCTTCCGGACTTCCGGTCTTTCCGACTTCCTGTCTTAACTTATTTTTCGTAAAGGTTAAATATCTCTGCTAGTACCTGCTTATCGTCAAATGGATGTTTCACCCCTTTGATCTCCTGGTATTTCTCATGTCCTTTTCCTGCAATCAGCACAATGTCATCCGGACCGGCCAGGTTCACCGCTGTTTTGATCGCTTCTTTTCTATCTACAATGGCGATAAACTTTCTTTTGGCGGCCGTATTCAATCCCGTCTCCATATCCCGGAGTATTTGTTCCGGATCTTCACTGCGTGGATTGTCTGAGGTAAAGATCACCCGGTCACTGTGTTCGCAGGCTACCTCCCCCATCACCGGCCGCTTCGTCTTGTCCCGGTCACCGCCGCATCCTACTACCGTAATGACCTGTTCGTGGCCTTTCCGCAATCCTTTGATCGTCATCAGCACATTCAGCAGCGCATCCGGTGTGTGGGCATAATCCACGATGCCGATCACTTTATCTTTAACGGATATAATATAATCGAACCGTCCTTCAGCTCCAGTCAACTCACTCAACACCCGCAATACTTCAAACTTATCTTCACCCAGGCAGATGGCTGCGCCATATACCGCCAGCAGGTTATAGGCATTGAACTCACCGATCAGGCGGAAGTGTACTTCCTGGTCATTGATCGACATCACCAGGCCTGTCAATAAGTTCTCCAGTATCTTTCCCTTGAACTCTGCCATCGTGCGCAGGCTATAATAATATTTATGCGCCTGTGTGTTCTGCAGCATTACCGGGCCTCTTTTGTCGTCGGCATTCGAGATCGCAAAAGCATCCGATGACAGCGTATCAAAAAAGGATTTCTTTACCCGTATATATTCATCAAAGGTCTTGTGATAGTCCAGGTGATCGTGCGTGATGTTACTGAACAGGCCGCCGGCATATTTCAACCCGGCTACCCGGTGCTGGTGGATCGCATGTGAACTCGTTTCCATGAATACATGCGTACAACCCGCTTCTACCATTTGCTTCAGCAACTCATTCAGGCTGATCGCATCGGGAGTAGTGTGCGTGGCAGGTACAATATCATTACCAATATGGTTTTGAACCGTACTCAGCAAGCCACATTTATAACCCAGGCCTGTAAACAACTTGTACAATAAAGTGGCAATCGTAGTCTTACCATTGGTGCCGGTAACACCTACCAGCTTTACCCGTTCAGAAGGCTGGCCATAAAAATTGTGCGCCATAAATCCTGCAGCCGCACCACTGTTCTCTACCTGCACATAGGTTACGCCTTCCTTTAATGTTGACGGCATCTCTTCGCAAACGATGGCTACCGCTCCTTTTTCTGCTACACTGTCGATAAACTGGTGCCCATCGGCAGCCACCCCTTTAATGGCAATGAACACATCGCCTTTATTCACTTTACGGGAGTCAATATGCAAGGCCTTCACCTTCACAGCCAGGTTGCCATGCACGGAGCGTATTCTTACCTTATACAATATGTCCTGTAAAATTGCCATATAACTTATGCCCTTTTATTGCTCCAAAGGGTGCGATCAACAGTATTTATAATTAATTCAATTCAATCGTGACGGGCTGATTCTTTACCATTGCAGACCCCGGTTCGAGACTTTGCGTTTTCACTTTCCCTCTTCCCCTCACTACTACTTTGGCCTGCATATTTTCCAGCAGGTACAAAGCATCTTTCAATCCCATACCCCGCACATCGGGCATATTCTTTTTGCTTACCGGCTGACCATTCAGCACCGGCGCATAGTTCACCGCATACAACCGGGTCCATTCATGGGCGCCAACCGAATCTTTGTATTTCCACTGCAGGGTATTCATCACCTGCTGCATCTCTTCGGCGCCGCCTGCATATAAATAATAAGAGCTATCCTTCTTTGGTGCAGTGAAGGGCTGTACTTTTTTATCCTTGTCGGCGTTCACTGCGTACAGCTTATCCGCTAATTCCTTAAATACCGGTCCGGCTATTTTTGCCCCATAATAAAATTTGGCAAAAGGCTTATTGCGCACTACTACGATGCAACTGTATTGTGGGTTATCCGCCGGAAAGTAACCCGCAAAAGACGACTGGTAAATATGATCGGCATATCCACGGTTACCATTCGCCATTAAGGAGGTACCTGTTTTACCAGCTACTGTGTAGGGTGCTCCTTTGAACAGGGTAAATCCTGTACCATGCGGATCATTACACACTCCTTTTAACAACCCTTGCAATAATTTCAACGTTTGCTCATTGCAAACAGCTTGCTCCAATACCTCTGGTTGATTCTCCTTTACCACCAGGCCATTTTCCTTTACAGCATTGACCAGGTAAGGCTTCATCATCTTGCCATCATTGGCGACGGCATTGTACAACATCAAAGTTTGCAGGGGACTTACCAACACTTCATATCCAAAACTCATCCAGGGCAATGATGTGGCGCTCCAGGTCTTCGATTTAGGCGTTTTAACGATGGGTGTTGTTTCACCCAACAGGTCAATACCAGAGTATTGATGAAAGCGCATCCGCTTCAAATGATCAACAAACTGCACTGGCTTTTTTGAGTAGTTCGCCATCACCAGTTTGGCCATCCCCACATTGGAACTCATTTCAAAAGCCTCTCGTATAGAAACATCAAATCCGTGATTCTCACTATCGTAAACTGTTCTGCCGTTTACACTCCAGGTGCCGCCTTCCAGGTTTACCCGCTGATCCAGCGAGATGTATTTGTCTTCCAGCAGCGACAGCATGGTAGCCAGCTTGAAAGTAGAACCCGGTTCGGAAGCACGGATGGCATAGTTCATATCTTCCCAGTAGCTGCCATCAGTTCTCCTGCCCAGGTTGGCGATCGCTTTGATCTTGCCCGTCTTTACTTCCATCACCAGGCAGGTACCGTATTCACATTCATTTTCAGTCAGCACCTTCAGCAAAGCATTCTCCGCGATGTCCTGTATGTTCACATCCAGGGTGGTAATGATGTCTTTTCCGTTTTGCGGTTCTATTTCCGAACCATCTACCGGCACAAATACACCCGCTGCTATTTTCCGCATCAACCGCTTGCCACTCTCCCCCTTCAGGATGCTGTCGTATGTTTTCTCCAATCCTACGTTCGTGTTCTTGATCTTTCCTTCACTATCTATGTATTCCCTCGACAATCCGATCGTTCTGTTGGCCAGCAATACAAATGGATTCAGGCGTTTATCTTTCACTTCGGGAATAAAGCCGCTCTTGTCCCTGCCCTGTTTGACCAGCGGCATGGTGCGCAAGGCCCGATACTGCTGAAAAGAAAGATTCTTTTTAAAAAGAAAATACCGGTCTTTTTTGCGGTACCCATTTTGCAACAACTGCCTGTATTCACTTGCATTCTTGTCTTTAAAATACTCCGCCAGGCTTATGGACAACGAATCAAGGTTATCCTTAAACCGCTTGCCGCTCTTTTCCCGGAGGCCCTCGGCCATGAAGTCGATGTATATATTAAAGAACGGGATCGATGTGCTGAGCATACTGCCATCTTCACTGTAGATCGTTCCCCGCTCAGCATCTATTTCCACAAATTGTTGTTGCTGCTCTTTTGCCTGTTCCATCCAGTACTTGCCCTGTACCTGCTGAATGTAGGCTGCCCGGCCCAGGATCACCACACTAAACACCACTATGCCAATAAAGCACAGGTACACTCTCCATAATATATCGCGTTTGACTTCCAAGGGGAAAGGCTATCTATGTGATGACTGATTATTTTAATGGTTGCACTTTCGGCTCCTTCGTAATAATCAGTAATTATTAATTAATAATTATTGATTAGTGCTTTTACTCGACTGGCTTATTACTCATTGTATCACTCAATATGATCGGAGGAATAACCAGCTCTTTCAACCCCAGCGGTTCTACTGCTTTGGCCATTTCACTTTGTTTGCTCCGGAACATCACTTCACTCTTCAGCGTCTTATATTCATATTGCATCTCTTTCAACTCCTTGCTCACCTTATTAATATTACGGATGGTCTTATCCGCATAGTGTCCATTATAGATATACACGACTGCCAACGCCGACAGGAACAGGAAGAACGGAATGTTTTTTACAATCCAGCGATAGCTGAACAATCGCCTCCGCTCCCGTTTGCGCTCTTTTTCTTTTACAACTCCTTGTTCTTTTTCTTCACTCATGTTGTTAAGATTAGCGGCTGAACAGTTTTTCACCGCTCAACCGCTAATGAAATTGCTGAATGTTCACTCGGTTTTCATACAGACATTGGAATTTGTACCCTTTATTTTGATGATAAGAACTCGTGATTGACCGACTGGCTACACCTTTTCCGCCACGCGCAGTTTAGCGCTCCTTGAACGCGGGTTGCGTTTCAACTCTTCCTCTGTGGCAGTGATTGGCTTTTTGGTAATTACTTTCAACGGTGATGCGGGAACATTGCGCCCAAATGGGTCGGCAGACTCTGTCTCTTCCATATTACCTTTCCGGAAAAAGTTCTTTACAATCCTGTCTTCCAATGAATGAAAGGTAATAATGGACACACGGCCACCAGGCTTTAATAGCGAAGGAATTTGTTGCAGCATTTCTTTCAAAGCCCCCAATTCATCATTCACTTCAATGCGCAATGCCTGAAATACCTGGGCAAAGTACTTATTGGGATTCCCTTTCACCACTGCATGCACAGCCTGTTTAAAATTGGCAATTGTCTTCAGCGACACATTCGAACGCACCTGAACGATGGTCCTGGCCAATGTTTTAGAATTGGTCACCTCGCCGTATTGCTCAAATAACTTGTGCAATTGTTGCTCGTCATAAGTATCTACCACTTCAAAGGCTGTCAGCTCCTGCCGCTTATCCATTCGCATATCCATATCACCTTCAAAACGAATAGAGAAACCACGGTCTGCCTCATCAAACTGGTGACTACTTACGCCAAGATCGGCCATCACACCATCTACCTGCGTGATCTTATGAAGACGCAGGAACCTTTGCAGGTGACGAAAATTGTGCGGCACAAAGATGATCCGGGGATCATCCGGCACATTCCGTTTTGCGTCCGCATCCTGGTCAAATGCCAGCAATTGCCCGTTTTTTCCAAGCCGCTTCAGTATTTCAGCGGAATGACTGCCACCACCAAATGTGCAATCCACATAAATGCCATCTGGTTGTACATTCAGCCCATCTACCGTTTCCTGCAACAATACCGGAACATGATAGTCCGTGTTGCCGGATGCAGAAGAAGCGGATTCAGCGTTATGGTTTTCATGTTCACTCATCGTCTTAATGCTGATTTCCCGGCTGACTGCCTGCTGTCATCACCTGTTGCGCCAATTGACTGAAAGCTTCGGGTGAAAAAGATTCAAAGAACTTTTGGTACTTATCCTTGTCCCAGATCTCAATTTTGTTCATAGCCGCCACCAGCACAATGTCTTTTTCCAGCCCGGCATGTTCTTTCAAATTCGGTGGCACCAGCAATCTTCCCGCACTATCCAGCTCCAGCACCGTTGCCCCGTTCAGAAAGTATCTCCTGAATTCCCGAACTTTGGGATCAAAATCATTCAATTTGCCCAATTCAGAGAAAATAGGATCCCAGCTCTTCATTGGATACAGTGTAAGACACTTTTCAAACCCTCTGTTGATAACAAACTGGCTTCCGGCCTCTTCCGGCAACTGCTTTTTAAAGCCCGCCGGCAAGAGGAAGCGACCTTTTGCGTCTAAAGTTGCTTCGTATTCGCCTATAAACCCATTCATTTCTAATCACTTAACACCGTATCCGTTTTAATTACCACAAAATAACACATTTTCCCACTTTCTAACGTCGATTTGGAAACTTTATTTTTTCCACAAGTCTTGATTTGTTCATAAGCAGCCGTGCGGCTTCATTACAGCGTATATATGCTGGCAAAAGCCAATATCCCTGTGCATTTGCCGTGAATTGATGCGCATATCTTGTGGATAACCGCCTTCCGAATGTGCATTGCCTGTTTTCCTGGAATTTCTTCTCCTTTTCCAGCTGCTTGTACCAGAAGATCAGGCCCGCTGAATTTGTTCCCTGTTCGTTCGGTCTTCCTCCTCATTAGGTTCTCTATTGTACCTTGTATCCTGGGGTCATCTTAGGGTTTTCTTAAGGTATTTATAAGGTTTTATACAGGTTAATTTCCCCAAGATTACCCTAAGTAAACCTAAAGAATAGGCAATAAAGCGAGGAGGTATCGAGGAGGAAGAGAGGAGGAACAGGCTTCTTTAAGCGAAGGTTGGATGAATATGCCCGCTGGCCAGTAAATTTGCGGAAACAGGTTAGTCGGGCCAATTCCCACAAAATCCCCCGCAATGGCAATAGCAGGCTATTCAGGTACACCGCTTCTAAAAAAGCTGGGTATCAAGGAAAATATGAAAGTGCAGTTGATACATGCACCGGACAACTATATGGAATTATTAGCACATGATATTCATGCACAGCTGGCAGGGAAAAAGGAGATCCCCGACCTGATCCACCTGTTTGTGACCAGCAAAAAGCAATTCGAAACAGAAATGCAACAGTTGAAAGCGGTATACAAAAGCAACCCATCCGTTATTACCTGGGTCAGTTGGTATAAGAAAAGTGCAGGCATTCCCACTGATGTAACAGAAGATGTGATCCGTAATTACGCGCTGCAACATGATCTGGTAGATATAAAAGTATGTGCAGTGAATCAAGAATGGAGTGGTCTGAAGTTGGTAGTACCCAAAGCAAAGCGATAAAAACAACGGCCTAATGCCGTACCCAATATGCATCCCAAGAGTTTAGCCATTAAAGATTTTACGTATGAATTGCCGGAAGAGCGGATTGCAAAATATCCCTTGCCGGAGAGAGACAGCTCAAAGCTGCTCGTATACAATCAGGGCAACATCACTGAAGATATCTACCGCCACATCGATCAATACCTGCCTTCCGATTCATTGCTGTTATTTAACAATACCCGGGTAGTAGAAGCCAGGTTACTTTTCCAAAAACCAACCGGCGCTTCCATCGAGGTCTTTTGCCTCGAACCGCATCCCCGGTATCCCGATATCACCACGGCCATGACGCAGAAAGAGCGGGTAACCTGGATGTGCCTGATCGGCGGGGCTTCCAAATGGAAAACCGGCCAGTTATTGGAAAAGAAGATCCCACATGGTGATGAAACGATCGTATTACAGGCAAAATACCTGGAAAAAATAAAGGACAGCTTTGCCATTGAGTTGTCCTGGGCACCCGCTTCGCTGAGCTTTGCCGAATTATTGCACATAGCCGGCATGATCCCCTTGCCGCCCTATATCAAGCGACCAGCAGAATCGGGAGATGCCACCCGCTACCAAACCATTTATGCACTCACAGAGGGATCGGTAGCCGCCCCCACGGCAGGGCTGCATTTCACGGAATCACTTTTCGAAAGATTGCAGGCAAAGCATATTCAACGCAGCTATGTAACCCTGCATGTAGGAGCCGGTACTTTTCAGCCGGTAAAAAGTGAAAACATGGAAGGGCACAATATGCACGCAGAGTTTATTGATATCCCCACTGCCCTCATCCAACAGCTTATTGATTATACCAACAGGTTTATCACTGTGGTAGGAACCACTTCCCTTCGTACGGTAGAAAGCCTTTACTGGTTGGGAGTTAAAACGATCCTCTCCCCTACTATTGCTCCCGCAGAACTGGTGGTACACCAATGGGATCCCTATGAACTAAAGGCAGATCATATTTCCGTGCAGGAAGCCCTGACCTCTCTGTTGCAGTATATGAAAAAACAACAATGGGACCGGTTGATCACCCGCACGCAATTATTAATTACGCCAGGCTATACCATTCGCATTCCAAAGGCATTGGTAACGAATTTCCATCAGCCGCAATCTACCTTGCTATTGCTGGTAGCTGCTTTTGTGGGCACCCAATGGAAAAACATTTACGAGCATGCACTGGAACATGAATTCCGGTTTCTTAGCTATGGAGATGGATGTCTGCTGTTTCGTTAACAGCTTTCTTTTTCAGGAGCGGCAATTCGAGGGTGAAGGCCGAACCTCTTCCAAGTACGCTTTCCACTTTGATCTTCCCATTGTGGGCGTCTACAATAGTTTTAACGTAGCTCAGTCCAAGGCCAAACCCTTTTACATTATGGATATTACCCGTATGGGCGCGATAGAATTTCTCGAAGATGCGGCGCACCGTCTCTTTAGTCATACCAATACCATTGTCCTCTACACGGATCACTAAATTCTTATTGGTACTGTGGGTGGTTATTTTCAACTCAAGGTTATCCTTTGAATATTTAACCGCGTTGTCGATGAGGTTGGAGATCAGGTTGCGGAAATGCACCGGATCGGCTTCTATATAATCCTGGCGGGCGCTAAGGTTCAGGTCGGCCGTGCCATTCTTGTCATCCAGTTGTAAGGTATAATTGTCCATGATCTCATGGATCAGATCGTGTACATGAAGGGGCTGTTTGTTCAATTGCAGTTCCTGCCTGTCCATCACAGCTGCCTGCAGAATGGTTTCTACATGCTTATTCATCCGTTTGTTCTCTTCCTTGATAATGCTGCTGAAATAGTCCATCTTGGTGCGGTCCTGCAATACTTTGTCATTACGCAAGGCATCCACCGCCAGCGATATGGTAGCTAGCGGCGTTTTAAACTCGTGCGTCATATTATTAATGAAATCATTTTTGATCTCACTCAGTTTTTTCTGACGCAATAAGGCCGTTACAGTCACATAAAAAGCAGCAATGATCATAATGGTAAAAAACACAGCGCCCACGATCATCCACTTCATCTGTTGCAGGATGATCTTTTTTACATTCGGTACGATCACCGACATAATTTCTTCCGGCACCAGGTTTTCCAGGTCACTGCCGCTGGGTGGCTGGAAAATATAGATAAACATCAGGTTATTGCCATTCGTTGTATCAATATCTTCTTCCGCTTTCAGGTATCCTTTGGATTTGAGTTCAAAAGAGAGCAGGTTGAGGTTGGAGGTTATGGCAAATTCAAACTTCAGATTGCGCAAACCCTGGTTGTCGAATGCCTTCCGTAGCTTCTCGTCTACTTCAAACTCGGTGAATTTCTGTGCAATAGTGGGAGGTTTCATCAGCTCCATCTGAAACTGTTCGGATGGCCAGTTAAAGTTGGGCTTGGTGCGGTAGTTTTTCAAAGAGGGAAGCGTTCCTTTCTGGTCCATGAGCAACTTGCCCACATCGTCCATACCACGCGTCATTTTCCACTTGAACTCCTCTTGTTTATCAATCAGCATTGTTTGCAGCCAGTTATACTGCACATAGATCGTTCCTACCAGCGATAAGCTGATCAACACAATGATAATAGGAAATACTTTCCGTAATTGCAACTGATATGATTTTAACGCCACGTCCATTTACCTGCCTGTTACTCAACAACTCCGCCACAGCGTGCACATTGGTCTTCGTCAACTTTTCCTCCAGGTAATTTTCAATCGGCAAATTTAATAAACTGGTTACAGAACCGCCATAGATACAGGTTCAGCGGATTTGATTTAACTAAGTTTTACCATGACAAACGAGAATCGCCCCTCCGGAGCTGCCCGCCTGCACCCAGTCTCCTGAATCCCTGACCGCTAACTTATGAAGTTTTACTTAACGAATCCCATTTTTTAAACAATCATTTTGCCAGCAGTAAATAAATCTTAATTTAGAAATATGATAAAACCGGGACCTGGAACGCTGTTGATAGCCGAGCCTTTTTTGAAAGATCCTAACTTCATGCGCACCGTTGTATTCCTTTGTGATCACCAGGAAGAAGGCAGTTTTGGATTTGTACTAAACCGGGCTTATGAGCACACGCTGAATGAGTTAATGAATAACCTGGATGAATTGAAATTGCCTGTTTTTTACGGAGGCCCCGTTCAGATGGACACTATTCACTTTCTTCACCAATACCCCGCACTGATCCCAGGAAGCTTCCAGGTACTGGATGGCATCTACTGGGGAGGCGATTTTGAAACAGCCATCAATCTTATCCGTGATGGATCGATCGATGTGGCCAAAATTCGCTTCTTTATTGGCTATTCCGGCTGGGGCAGCGGCCAGTTGAATGATGAACTGAAGGAAAACTCCTGGCTTACTGCCGAAGCAACCCAAAAACTGGTATTTCACCGCAATACTGATGAAATATGGAGAGATTCCTTAAGACATCTTGGTGGCGATTACGAAATGATGGCCAATTTCCCAATTGACCCGCAGCTGAATTAGGAAACGAATGTCAGCGTTTATCCCGCTTTGCGGGACTGAGTTTATCGAAGCCGCCTTCGACAGCCCTTCGGCAGGCTCCGGGTGACATCGCACTTCATTAGAACTTACTGATATAAATAAACAAGGCCCCGCAAATGAATTGCAGGGCCTTCTCATCAAACTTTCAGCACCTAAAAATCTATTGTAAGGGGAATTTGACGCCAATACCGGCGCCCCAGTTATCCATTCCCTGAAGATCGTTGTAATTGACCGGCATGTAATTGTAGTCGGCCCGCAGGGTAATACCCGCCGGACCACCTTTCCTGAAAGGAACAAATACGCCAGCTTCGGGCCTTGCAGCAAATCCAAACTTGTTCTTACTGCTGCCAAATTCTCCCAGGTATTGACGATAGAGGATCAGGTTACCACCTACGCCTACACCCACATAAGGCTGTACCCTTGCCTGAGGCGTAAAAATGTATTGTACCTGCGCCAATAAGGGAATAGCCTGCACGGAATTGGAGAGCACGGCCGAAACATCACCACCACCTTCCAGTTTATACACCTGTCGCGGGTATTTCTGGTAGAAATCCTGGAACCCGGTTCCCAAACCTACCGACAACTTATCGTTGATCCCATATAAAAGACTGGCAGCCCAGCTGCGATAAGATGTTTTATTCACGAAGTCTTTGAAATCACCGGTGGGCGTATTGATCGAATAATTGATATTGAGATTCAACCGTCCCTCCTGTGCCTGCAGGGCTCCTGCCGTAAAAAGGCCGGCTATCAGCACCGCTATTATTTTATAGGAAGTTTTCATTGTTATAAGCTTTTTAGTACGGGGAATTATTGATTCGCTTTGAAATACCCAGACTGATCAAACAGGCTGTTGATTTGATTGGGCACATTGGAGGTCCGGAAAACACCAGAACCACGCGCCAATCCCATCCACACACCCTTGATCTTTTTATCGGCTCCTGCATCTTTCAGATCGAGCGCATCAATGGAAAGCGCGCCTTCTGTGATCTGGTAGGTTCCATAGTAAGTCGGGAATCCATAACCATAACCAGGATAACCCCAATAGAAAGGATCCCAGTAGCCACCATAACCACCCCAATAATCGGGGTAACCAACAATGCCTGTAGAGGTATTGTAAATTCTGCTGACGTTAATACCCAGATCAGGGTCCTGGTTTTTATTGACCAGCGTATATCCCTGTTGCCCCATCCTGACTTTCAATGCTGCGATAACCGCTGCATCATAATCCGTAATGGCTTTCTCAGTCAGTCGATTGTTACTGATCACCGAGACTGAATCGACAATACTGAATGTTTTATACGAGCCAAAAACGGCTGTGCTATCGTAGTTGGTAATGTAGATGCGGCTCTCATCTTCGTTGATGTTGTTGAGTGGTTCTTTTGTACAGCTGCCCAACAATCCCATCACCGCCGCCGCGCTAATCGTTAAGAATATGTTTTTCATTGCGTTATTTTTACGCCTATTAGACGGAAAAAGAGGTGCCAGGGTTTATTGAAAAACAATACTTAACAGGGCTATAACAGTTGTTAAAAGGTCATTAAAAAACTGTGGGTTGTCAGTAGTGAGTTGTGACCACTCACTACTCACACCTTTACTTTCCGGCAGAGCCACAAAATGATCAGACCAAGCAGCGATAGCAACATCAGGGCGATGCGCAAGCCTGTTTGATGAGCAATAAAACCAATCATGGGCGGGCCCACCAGGAAGCCGGAAAATCCTACGGTACTCACTGCAGCAAGTGCTGCACTGGTACTCATAGTAGATGTTTTGGCACTCAGGCTATATACAATAGGTATCACGGTAGCCACACCAAAACCAATCAATCCAAAACCTATGATGGCAGTGACCGAATAAGGAAGCAAGGTAGCCAGTAAGAGTCCAACTGTGATGAGTATGCCATCCAACATCAATGCTCCTTTATAACTTAGTCTGCCAATAACGGCATCACCTATCAACCTGCCCAGGGCCATCATACAGGCAAACACCATATAACCGGTGGTACTCACACGATTCAGATCATTCAACACCTGCTTGTAGTATAAGGAACTCCAATCGGCCATAGCACCTTCACAAATGGCGCAACAAAAACAAATAGCACCCAGCAGCCAAAGCATTTTATCGGGCCAGGCAAATATCTTCTGTTCACCGGCAGGCTTGGTCTTCCGGATCAGGTAAAAAACCGATGCCAATGAAAGAACGGAAACAATGATGGCTACTATTAGGAAATGCTGCAAGGTGCCAGCGCCTGCCTTCATAGTATAACCTCCCAGTGCGGCACCCGTCATGGCTCCAATACTCCACAAACCATGGAAAGAAGACAGGAGTGATTTATTGTACATTTCCTCCTGTACCAGCAGTGCCTGTGTGTTCATGGCAATATTGAGCACATTGCCACAAAATCCAAAGAGGAATAAAGCAGCAGACAAGAGAAAGATGGTATCGCTGAATCCAATAAACAACAATACCAATCCGTAGGCTATAGCTGCTCCAAAGCTCATGATCCTGCTGCCCAACACAGATACTGCCCATCCTGCAAAGGGCAATGCCACCAATGCACCCAGGGGCAGCATAAACAATACCGCACCCAGTTCGGCTTCATTCAGGTGAAACTGGTCTTTGATGGCAGGGATGCGCGAGGCCCAGGTAGCAAATACAAACCCGCATACAAAGAAGAAGCAGGAGGCGGCGATACGATGTGTGAGGGGTTTGTAGATGGTCATGCTGGCGCAAAGATATATGGACAATCATGATAAATGCTGCTTATATGTATGAATTGAGCCAGCGGTTCTTAAAGACATTACACAAACTGCTGTAAATCCCGGTTTGGTAATGCTTTGCGCTAAGTCAAACAGTAATGGGCCGGATGTTATTTTCCGGACAAGAATTTTACCAGCTTTAGTATGTGACTTCTACTATAGCCCTGCAAAACCCCTCGATTTTGCCTGTTTTCATGAATAGTAACACAGTCTGGCCTCGAATGGTATAGTAATTGTTGAATTAGGGGCAGGTACATTAATCCGTATCGGGGCACTGTGTAATGGTCGGCATTGCATAGTAAAGTCAACCCCTTGTTCTTTACCCAAAATCGATCCTCTATGAAAACCACTTTACTCATGGCAGGCATCCTCATGTCTGTACTTGCATCGGGACAACAGGTAGCAAAAGGTCTCACAGCAGCCAATGGTACTTACATTGGTTTCTATCAGTACACGCCCACAGATTACAATCCTACAGGCGAAAAGTATCCCCTCATTATTTTCATGCATGGTATGGACGAGCGCGGCAATGGCACTACCGAACTATCGAAAGTGACTATCAATGGAATTCCAAAGTACATTAAGGCCGGACATAAGATGCGTTTCTTCTGGAATGGCAAATGGCAAACCTTCCTGGTATTATCGCCACAGCTGAGTAAGAACTACGGCTGGTGGTATAATTTCTATACAGAAGAAATGATCAAATACGCCAAAGCCAACCTCAATATCGATACCAACCGTATTTCGCTGGCGGGCCTTAGCCTCGGTGGTGGAGGTGTATGGGATTATCCAGGCGAATCACCCTCAAATGGCAGACAGCTGAATGCGATTGCACCCTGCTGCCCAACCTGCCAGACCAATAATTATTGTAACCTGGCCGATGCCAAATTACCTATATGGGCTTTCCATGCCATCAATGATGGCACTACACAGGCCAATTGTACCAGCGCCATTGTAAATGGTATCAATACCAATTGTAATGCCGCAGAAAAAGCCTACATGACGATGTATCCCGATGGCGGGCATGGTGTGTGGGACAGGGCATTTGATACCGTGTACAAATATCAAAACCCCAATGTATACGAATGGCTGCTGGGCAAGGATAAAAGCAAGCCGGTGAATGTGCGCCCGATAGCCAAAGCAGGATCTAACTTCACCATCTCTGCTACCAAAGGATACGCTTACCTAAGCGGCGCTCAATCTACCGACGCAGATGGTAAGATAGAACGGTACGTATGGAAACAAACATCCGGCCCTTCCAACAGTTCTATAGTAACTTCTGTTTCCACCAATGGATTGACCAGGATAAATAGTCTTACCACAGCCGGCAACTATGTATTTGAATTGACAGTAGTAGATGACCGGGGCGATTTTGTAAAAACAACCGTTACCATTACTGTAACAGCCGGAACAGCTACCAATATTCCACCAGTAACAGAAGCCGGCGATAATATTAACACGGCTGTATCCAGCACAACCCTGCATGGTAGCGACTCCTATGATCCGGATGGTGCGGCACTGACTTACAAGTGGACCAAAAAGACCGGCCCTGCTGTATTCTCCCTTTCCAATGATGCAGTGGCCAATCCCGATCTCACCAACCTGTTGCTGGGCACCTATGAGTTTCAGCTGGAAACGACGGATGCACAGGGCGCCAAGACCCAGGATGTGGTAGCCGTGTATTCTTCTGCTACCATGCTGCCCAACAGGCTCACTTATTTTAAAGGTAATGCGACTGCAGGCACTCCGAAATTATTATGGGGTACCTCACAGGAACAAGACAACGATCATTTTGACATAGAACGCAGTGCGGATGGAAAAAGCTTTACGGTCATTGGTGTTGTTGCAGCAGGCGGCAATAGTATGCTTCAACAAACTTATTCCTATACCGATCAGCAGGGATATGGCGGCACCTTATATTACCGGTTGAAGCTGGTGAACACAAGTGGTAAAACAACAATGTATTCTCCGGTGGTGCGTATAGAAAGTAACCGTTCCAAGGCGAAGCTGGAATATTTCCCCAACCCTGTTCAAGATAATATTTCGGTGCTGATCAATGATGAACACAAGGGTCTGTTACAACTGCGCCTCATCAGTATGGACGGCAAGGTATTGATACAGAAACAGTGGATGAAGAAAGAAGAGCTCATTACTACGGTAATGGATGTAAAACGACTGGTAGCTGGTATCTATCTGCTGGAAGTAACCATCGGCGATCAATTGCGCGAGATCAGGAAGGTCGTAAAGGAATAACCGCTGATTACACAGATTAGAAAGGATTACACAGATTAAACCAAACCGATATAGGTTAAAGAGCTTTTTGGAGCGAAACATACCATGAATGATGATTTCCATGCCGGGCCGCTTAGTGCGGCCTGGCTCTTTTTAGGGAATTAATAATATATTCGTCAGGTCAAATAGCCATCGAATATGAAAGCAACCAAACGTATATGGGCATCCTTACTTGCCGTTCTGCTTACCTGCTGCCTGCAGGCGCAAAATAATTACCCGCTTAACATTGTTGTGAAGACCAACCACCCCCGGGAGGTCCAAACCAAAGAACAACTGGTAAGACTGATGAATGTATATGATCTGTCGAAATGGACCTTTACCAAAACAGTCTCCATTGAAAATGGATTTAATGTAATACCCCATAGCCATCCCGTATTGACCCTCAGCACCCGTCACCTGAGAGACGACGAATTGTTATTGGCCACCTATATACATGAACAATTACACTGGTTTATCGACACTGCCGCTGGCAGCAAGGCTGCCTATAACGAAATAAAAGCGTTGTATCCCAATCCGCCAGGGGCCTTTCCACAAAGCAGTGGCGATACCACCAGCACCTGGTACCATATTCTCATTTGCTACCTGGAATACAGGGCATTGGTACAGTTGATAGGAGAACTCAAAACATTCCAGGTGATCAGCTTCTGGCAACAGGATCATTATACCTGGATCTACAAAGAAGTATGGGAAAACAGCCAAAAACTGGAAGAAATTATCCAGAAGCACCGACTGATACCTTAGCCTGCTGATCAGGTAAGCAGCTGCTCAAAGAATCCACCGATCTGTCTTTCACGGTCTACCAAATGGATCTCCAATATCCATTCCCGCTTGTTGCCATTGGCATCCGGCAGGAACATATCATTGGGATTTTCCGGGTGTACATACAAGCCATAATTGCCCGGCTCTAGTCTTTCGTGGGGAAACTGACCTATCAGGTGACCAGCTATTTCACCGCCAAATTCCCAGCCATAGGAATCAGCCAGTCCTTTTATATAGTGAAAGAAATCAGCACCACTTATTTCCGTTTGCTGAGCAAACCATTCTTTGCCCGCCTGCCAGGCCGCTTCCACATCCTGTTGCAGCTTTAGTTTGAAAGGATCGTTGCCTACAACATAAGTCCTCCCAAAATCAGCTTCCCAGTCTTCTACGATAGGTCCAAAATCAAAGAAAAGTATATCATCTTCCCGGATCACCAAATTGGGTGGATTCTCATTGTAGGGATGCAAAGTATTGGGGCCACTTCTCACGATCCTTTTGTGCCAGTGCTTTTTGATACCAAAAAGCTCTTCTGCCAATTGAAAGGCCTCATTATTTACCTGGCTTTCCGTTTTACCAGGCTGAATAAGCTGCCGCTTCTCTATCTCACCAAACAATTGCGCAGCAATGTGTTCGGCTTCCATTAATTTTTGTTTCTGAATAGTCATATAGAACCAGTTTAGAAGCACAAAGCTAGGGCTATCTGTTGTCCGTTAAGTTGTCCCAGGACAACAAATGGCGCCGGGATTTATTTTACTTTTCTTCTTATCCTGCTCAGGGAAGTGGGCGTAACACCGATAAAGGAAGCGAGGTACTTTTGTGGTATTTTTTGCAGGTATTCTGTCTGGAGCAGCAGGTCTTTATATCTTTTTTCAGCACTGTCTTTTTGCAGGGAAGTAAAACGGGTGATCAGGCTCAGTACGGCTACCTCCCAATACCTTCGCATCATCTCCTGCAGGGCAGGATGTTTGGCGCATAAGGCTTCCAATTCTTCTTTGGGAAGGAGCAGTACGGTACTCTCTTCAATAGCCTGAATAGCATAGGCAGAAGGCGCATTACTTAAGTAGCTGGAGATCTCTATAGCAGAATTATTACTGAATGCAAACCATACGGATACCTCCTGTTTTTCCCCGGTATAGTACAGGCGTAAACAGCCGGTCTTTACGAAGCCAAAGTGGCGGCATACATGACCTTCTTTAAGTAAGAAACTGTTTTTGGGGATTGTCTTTTCTTTGAAGCTGGCAGTAAATTCCAATAATACCTGTTCAGGTATCTGGGCATATTGTGAAAGAAATTGACTTAGTTCCGGCTGCATTCAGCAATTTACCTAAAAGGCTGGTAAAAAGCATGCGTACCCAATGCCAGCATGGGTTTGTCGCCGCTGGTATCCCCATAGCAATACACTTCTTTCCAGGCAGTAAGATCATACGCAGCCTTGATGCGGCGTACCTTCTCTTCCCCGTGACAATTATTGCCTTTTATCTTACCGGTGATCTTGCCGTTGTTCACTTCCAGTTGTGTGCCCAGCAGTTTTAGATTGTGCTCACTACACCAGGGTTGGAGCCAGTTTTCCGGAGAAGCAGAAACGATCACTACTTCGGCGCCTGCCTTCTTCAGATCATCTATTTCCTTCAGTGCCTTTTTACGCACCAGCGAGGGAATGATCTCTGTTGCAAACTGTTCGCAAAAAGTATTGAACTCCTCTGCTTTCATGCCGCCGAAGAAGAACTTCAAAGTCATTTCTTTGGCCAGTTGATTGGAAATAATACCCGCCTTATAAGCTACCAGGAAAGGGCTGTTGAGCAGGAAGCCCAGGTAAAACCTGGCTTTTCCATGCCGGTATTTAAAGATCTCCAGCAGGGTATCTTTGGTAGTAATCGTACCGTCGAAATCGAAGAAGGCAATAGGCTGACTCACAATTTCAGTTTTTTGAACATGAATTCCGGAATACTCTTGATGATCAGCATGATCCAGCGCCAGAACCATTTTACATACACCACATTCTTCTTGCCGGCTACAGCCTTATACACCGTATTGGCCACCTGTTCGGGTTGCGCCGTTAACAAGGGAGGCAGGGTGAGGTTTTCTGTCATGCGGGTATATACAAAGCCAGGTTGCACACTTACCACATGCACGTTCTCAGGGAACATGCGGTTGCGCAGTCCCGATAAATAAGCCGTGAAGCCGGCTTTGGCGCTGCCGTAAATATAATTGCTTTGTCTGCCGCGCTCACCAGCCACAGAACTGATACCGGCAATCACGCCTTTTTTCTGCGTTGCATAGTAATTGCTTACTACATTGAGTATGGACACCGCTCCGGTGTAGTTGGTGTGGATGATCTTTTCAGATTCCGCCCAATTGGCCCTGGCGGTTTCATTTTCACCGAGGTAGCCAAATACACATACAGTAATATCGGGCTTCACAGGCAACTGGTCGAAGAATGCCTGGTGGGAATTAAAGTTCAGCGCGTCAAATTCGTGGACAGTACAAGTGGTATTGTAGCGGATGGCAATATCCGACTGTAATGGTTGCAGTCTTTGAATATTACGGGCAGCCAATTGAATGGCATTGCCTTCGGCGGCATATTTTTTTGCAATAGCCACCGCCATATCAGATGCGGCTCCTAAGATCAATACAGTAGACATGAGATACAGTTCATTAATTGGTGGTCAATAATAACCGGTCCGATTGGGTAGAACGTATCTTACCGTCCGGGTTATATTTCTTTACAATGGCTTTAAATTCATCCAGCCGGGGATAACCAGCTTCCAGCACTTCGGGTTTCATACGGGCGTCTTTGCTCATATAGAGCCGGCCACCATATTTCAACACGATCTGGTCCAGTTCATCCAGGAATTCAAGAAGTCCTTTGCGTACAGGGATATCCAGCGCCAGGGTATACCCTTCTTCCGGGAAAGAGATCAGGCTTTCCTGTTTGCCAAATACTTTCAGTACGGCCAGGAAAGAACCAATGCCTTTATCGCTGATGCGTTGCAGTATTTCGACCAATCCCTGTTTGGCATGCATGGGCACCACAAACTGGTATTGAATGAATCCTTTTTTACCATAACCGCGGTTCCAGTGAAGGATGGCATCCAGCGGGTAATAGAAAGGTTCATATCCTACTACATTGTTGATCTCCTTCTTGAAGTTCTTGCCGTAATACAGGAAGTTAAATGCTTTTACCGTAAAGGTATTCAGCACCCAGGAGGGCAGGTTGAAGGGGAAAGTGATCTGTTTCTTTTTAGGGAGTTGCAGCGGGTCTTTACGCTGCTTATCATTCAGGTCATTCACCGTAGCATGTTCACCCAGTATCAGGATACTGCGGCCAAAGCCTTTGCCTTTTTTGAGGCAGTCGATCCAGGCCACGGAATAGGTGTAGTCCTTGTATTCATCAAACAGACGGATGATATGTTCCAGGTTATCGGCCTTGATCTGCTTTTGCTTGATGTAAGAGGTCTCGATCTTTTTGAGGCGGAATTTCACCCGGCTGATCATACCTGTTAAGCCCATACCACCGCAGGTAGCTTCAAACAGGTCGGCATGCTGCGTAGGGGAACAGGTGATTACCTGGCCATTGGCCAGTACCACATCCATCTCTACAATATGATTGGAGAAGGAGCCATCCACGTGGTGATTTTTGCCGTGTACATCACTGCCTACGGCCCCACCTACGGTGATGAACTTGGTACCCGGCGTTACCGGCAGGAACCAGCCCTTGGGCACGATCACTTCCAGTATCTGGTCCAGCACCAGGCCACTCTGGCATTCAAACACACCATGCTGCACATCGAATGAAAGTATCTTATCGTATTTGAGGGTAGAAATGGTCTGACCGCCCAGGGAGGCATCACCATAACAACGTCCATTCCCACGGGGAATAAAGTGGTGGGAATCCTTTACTAGTTGTTGCAACTGGTCGTCAAAGCTGAACTGTTGTTCATTACTTTCCATCACGGGGTAGTTTCCCCAGTTGGCAATTTCTTTTTTCATGCGAATAGTCGTTTTTTATTTGTCGAAAACATGCATATCCTTCAGATAAAGGATAAAATAAAAACTGGCTATCCATAGAACGAGGGTAAGCTGAATGAAACGGTCTTTATAAAGGATTTCGGTAGGTGAGCCTGCTTTGTTCAGAACGAAGGTGATTTGCAAATAGCGCATAATGCCCGCGATCACAAACAGAGAAGTATAATACAAACGGTGTCCAAACTCTTTGTACAAGGCGCCTGACACGGTATAATTGATATAAGAAACGATCAGGATGGCGCAAAAAAGGCCCAGCAGGGTATTGAGAAATTCCAGGCTATAACCCTTGATGGCTTTCCGCATATCGGTGCCGGTAGCTACTTTCAGCATCACATCATCGCGCCTTTTGGCAATAGACATAAATAAGGCCAGCAGGAAGGTCATGATGATCAGCCATTCTGTGGTATGAATATCGCCCAGCGCTGCTCCACCTTTTACCCGCAATACAAAACCGGTAGAAACGATCAGGATATCCACGATGGAAATGTTCTTCAATCCAAAGCAATAACCCAGGTTGAGTACATAATAAATACCGGTGATGAACAGGAATTTTAAAGTAGGGTCAAGCAGGTAACTGATACCCAGGCCGACAATAGCCAGCAGGATACAGATAGCCAACCCTGTTCCTTTCTTTACTTTGCCGGATGCCAGCGGCCGCTTGCTCTTTTTAGGATGCTTGCGATCGTCCTCGATGTCCCTGTAATCGTTAATAATGTAGATACTACTGGCAAGGAAGCTAAAAGCAACAAAGCCGCCAATCAGCAACAAAAATTGCTCTTTGAACTCCGAGGGGTTAAACAATTTGCCTGCAAAGAAAGAAGGTATGAACAGGAAAAGGTTTTTTGCCCAGTCTTTAGGTCGTAATAATTTGATGTAATCCCGCATTGATTCGTCAATTCCGGGCACAAGATACAGCACAAAAAGCGCTAATGCAAGCCCCCGGGGCTGCCAGGGGTCATGAAATAAAGATTAATTCACAACCGGGGCCTCAATTTACCCATTCCCCATTAGTTGCAGGTATACAATCATATAGATAGCCTGACCGATATCCTGGCCTGGGCAAGGGGTTTCGACAGAGTTTTATCCCGCTCCGCGGGACTCAACCTGACAGCGGACAGCCCCAAACAGACAAACGCCTTATTAATACTTGCAATTTATTTTTTCATAGGCTACTTTCGCGTAACCTTAAAACGCCATCCGGCATCGCTTCATCACATTACAACCGATATGAAACGAATTCTTTCCTATTCAGAGATACTGGTCATTGTCATCATTGCCATGGTACCTGTATTTGCCAGCTTCCCTTACCGTATTAATATCTTTCTCTCCTGGGAAGGGGCTTATCGCATGTACCAGGGACAGGTCCCGTATAAGGACTTCGGTATGCCGGTTGGCTATATGTACTGGGTGATCCCGGCTATGTTCTTCAAGATATTCGGTCCGCAGCTGATCACCCTCATCAAGGCGCAGGCCTTCATCAACCTGCTGGCAGGACTGGCCTTCCGCTCTATTTTCAAGAGTTTGGGCGTGCAGCCGGGTATCCGTTTTTCGGCCGTGCTGGTCTTCTGCCTCTCCTATACCTTCTTCAATTACTGGCCCTGGTACAATCATACGGTCATCGTGTATGAGCTCATTGGCCTGGCCTTCCTCATGAAGTATATCTTTTCACCGGCCAGCAAGTGGAAATATGTATCCCTGGTAGCTTCCGGCTTCTTTATATTCTGTTCTTTCTTTACCAAGCAGGATGGCGGTGGCCTGGCCCTGCTCATTTGCCTGGCCTTATTGGGGTACCTGGCCCTTACCGAAAAGAAATGGCTGCCGCTGGTGATCTTTGCCGGCACAGTGTTCATTACCGGCCTGGCCTTGATCCTGCCGGTGACAGGCACTTTTGGTTACTGGTTCAACCATGGTCAGCCGCCCCATAGCTCGCGGATGTCGATCAGCGATATATTGCGCGATTTCCTGGCAGGCTCCCAATGGCTCAAGTTTTACCTCTTCCTGATTGTATTGCTGCTGATGGTGGCTATCAAGAACTGGAAGGAGTTTTGGCTCAATAAGCAACAAATGATCTTCACCCTGCTTACCCTGGGTATCCTGGCGCAGGCGGCTATTTTCCAGGTGACCAGTTATGTACCCGTAGACAACAATATCTTCTTCCACAGCTTTGCTTTTGTGTTCATCATATCCCTGTTGTCCCTGCTGCTGCCTATCAAATTTGATAGCTGGAAGCCGGTGATCATCTGTGCAGCAGGTGTAATGCTCTGGTGGAGCCATGTATACTGGCGCTATATTGACCGCTTTGTATTGAAAGGCAGCGGCGAATCTTATACCACCATGACGCATGAAGGGCATACCTATGCCAATGTGGTGAACCGCAATACCTATATGATCGGACTGGACACCTCTGATATTCCATTGGACCAGTGGCGCACGCCGAAATTAAAGTCCTTTGAAAAGGTGTTGCTGCCCAATCCCACCGTAGATGGTATCGAGCGACTGATGAATATGGACCTGGTGAAGAACGGCAAGAACCTGAAGGTGCTCAACATGTCGGAGCTTACGCCATTGGCAGCGGAGATCCCTTATGAGCTGGAACGTGGACCAGAATATCCCCTCTGGTTCCATAAGGGCGTGGGCATGTTTGACAAGGAAACCAATATGTTCATCAACCGCATCCAAAACAAGCATTACGACCTGGTATTGTTTGAATACATTCCCTACCTCAATAATTTCTATCCCTTCAAAATACGGGAAGCCCTCCAGGCCAACTACAAAAAAGTAGATGTGTTTGTAGCGCCCCGCAAGCCCAGCTCCGATGCATGGGTGGAAGTGTATGTGAAGCCGTAAAAGGTTTCGGGTTTAGCATTGCGTGTTTCGGGTTCGGGGCTCCCGGCTTCGATCCCTGTTTTAACAGTATGGCGTTGAATTAATTTAGTATATTTATTTAAACTAATTCAATGAAATACCTGGTGCTATCATTTACTGCAGCGCTGTGCCTGTTGGGCTTTGGAGCAGGTGCCCAACAAGAACAGGAAAGGCTGGATCTGCCAGGCGATAACCTGAATTTATATGCCGTACTGAAGATATTCCAGGCCGCTCCCACACTGGAAGATTTTGAAAAATCGCTGAATGATCAATCCAACAACATCAATAACCTTGACCTGAATGGCGATAATGAAACGGACTATATTGAAGTTGTTGATAACATAGAAGGCAATATTCACAATATTACCCTCAAAGTGGCCGTGAGTAAAGATGAAGACCAGGATGTGGCTGTGATCGTAGTGGAAAGAGACAAAGATGGGCAGGCTACCATCCAGGTGATAGGTGATGAGGATCTGTATGGCAAGGATTATATCGTGGAACCCAATTACGATTCAGATGGCAATGCCACTGGCGGTACGCCCAACCCGGGTTATTCAGGCAATGTCAACCCCGCCAGTTCCTCTAACAACAATGTCACGGTTCAATATACCACTACCTACCAGGTAGCTACCTGGCCGGTGGTACTGTTTATGTTTCGCCCTACCTATGTGAGCTGGCGATCTCCCTGGTATTGGGGCTACCGTCCCTCCTACTGGAGGCCATGGAGACCCATTTATTGGCACGAATACTATACCTATCACTATTACTGGGATTATTATTATTTTGGTCATTACCGCCGCTGGCCTCACTACCGTGTACCCGGCTGGCGCGCCAGTTACTATGGTACTACCAGTTTCCGCCGGAGATCGCCCATCATTCAGGTGAGGGTGCAGCAGGGGTATTACAGGAATACCTATTCCAGGCCCGACCTGGCCAGGCAAGGTTCGGCCATGTTCAAAAGGGATCATCCCAAAGCGCCTTCCATCCACAACAGACCACCCAATTTCGATAAAGGAGGCAGACCGGTAATCAGACCAGCTGTTACCCGGCCTAACCGCCCCGGCGGCGGCACCAATCCGGGCACTACAAGACCTGGAACAACCAGACCGGTCACCAGGCCCACCAATCCGGGTACCAGGCCGGTTACCCGGCCAACGAATCCGTCCACGAGGCCGGTCACCAGACCTACCAATCCAGGCACTCGTCCGGAAACCCGGCCCACGAATCCTTCCACAAGACCAGTCACGCGGCCTACTCAACCGGGTACAAGACCCACGCAGCCTGGAACCCGGCCCACGCAACCTGGCACACGTCCAACAACACGACCTGCCCAGCCTTCAACAAGGCCGGCCACCAGACCATCTGTTCAGCCGTCAACCCGTCCGGCTACAAGGCCTTCGCAGCCTGGAGGCCGACCCGCAGTCAGGCCGGCTTCGGGGCAATAGGTTGAAATGAAAATATCCGGGCGCCTGAAAATGGGGATTCCACCCTTACATTTGCGCCAAAGAATTCACCTATCAGCAGCAGGGGCACACATATCCTCGCCAGTCCAATTGAATACCTGAAGGGGGTTGGCCCCCAACGGGCCGAGCTTTTGCAGAAAGAGCTGGGCATCTTTACGTTCAAAGACCTCCTGGAGCATTACCCCTATCGCCATATCGATAAAACCAAGGTGAGCCTTATCCGGGAGATCGGCCCCAATACGGATTTTATCCAGATCGCCGGCCGGATCACCAGCATGAGCATCATGGGTGAAAAACGGAGCAAAAGACTGGTAGCCGAGATCAAAGATGCCTCGGGGGTGGTAGAACTCACCTGGTTCCAGGGCATCACCTGGATCGAAAAGATGCTCTTTGTAGGACAATCCTACCAGGTATTTGGGAAAGTGAGCTTTTTCCAGGGACTGCCCCAACTCACCCACCCGGAAATTGAACCCCTGGCAGAAGAAAACGCCGCCGCCCGCAACTTCCTGGAACCGGTCTACTCCACCACAGAGAAACTAAAGGCCCGCGGACTGGGGGGCAGACAGATCGCCAAGCTAACGCAAGCGCTGTTCCTGCACCTGCGCGAAAAAGACCTGCCGGAAAACCTGCCAGACTATGTTTTGCAACAACTTCAATTGGTGCCCCGCTACCGGGCCATTACCCATATTCACTTCCCGCCCTCTACGGAAGCCTGGACGCAGGCCATGAACAGGCTCAAATTTGAAGAATTCTTCATTGCCCAGTTGAGAATGAACCTGGTAAAGTCGAGGCGGCACCGCTACTCCAAAGGAGTCATATTTGGACAGGTGGGCGACATTTTTAATACGTTTTATGAAAAATACCTGCCCTTCGAACTCACAGGCGCCCAGAAAAGGGTGATCAAAGAGATCAGAAAGGATACGGGCAGCGGCCGGCAAATGAACCGGCTACTGCAGGGCGATGTGGGCAGCGGCAAGACAATCGTAGCCTTGCTCATCATGCTGCTGGCAGCCGATAATGGCTACCAAAGCTGCCTGATGGCCCCCACGGAGATCCTGGCCAGGCAACACTTTGCCGGTCTTACCAAACTCCTGAAGGACCTGCCGGTAACGATCCGCATCCTGACAGGCTCTACCAAGGCTAAAGAACGCCGGGAGATATTGAAACAACTGGAGGACGGCACCATCCAGTTACTGGTGGGCACTCATGCCGTGATAGAAGATACCGTGCAGTTCAAGAACCTGGGCATGGCCATTGTAGATGAACAACACCGCTTTGGTGTAGCCCAAAGGGCCAAATTATGGGGCAAAGCCACCGTGCCGCCCCATGTACTGGTGATGACGGCTACCCCCATTCCCCGCACGCTGGCCATGACAGCCTATGGCGACCTGGATTATAGCGTGATGGACGAGCTTCCTCCCAACCGAAAACCCATTTTAACCGTACATCGGTATGATACGGCGCGTAGCCAGGTAATGGGCTTTATAAAAGCCGAAATTGCCCTGGGCCGGCAGGCATACATCGTGTTTCCCCTGATCGAAGAATCGGAGAAACTGGATTATGAAAACCTGATGAAAGGATACGAAAATGTGAAGGCTTATTTTCCCGAGCCAAAGTATTGGATGAGTATGGTACATGGACGGCAAACCAACGATGTACGAACAACCAATATGCAACGTTTTAAGAACAACGACACTCAGATTCTGGTGGCGACCACGGTGATAGAAGTAGGTGTAGATGTGCCAAATGCAAGCGTAATGGTCATTGAAAATGCAGAGAAATTCGGTTTATCGCAGTTACACCAGTTGCGCGGACGTGTGGGAAGAGGTGCTGAAAAGAGTTTTTGCATATTATTAACAAGCACAAAACTCAACAATGATGCGCGTGAACGGTTAAAGACGATGTGCGAGACCACCGATGGGTTTAAAGTGGCAGAAAAAGACTTAGAATTGCGTGGACCAGGCGATATTGAGGGTACCCGGCAAAGCGGCGCCCTGAATTTCAAACTGGCCAATATTTTGCAGGACAGGCAATGGCTGGAAGCCGCCCGGGAAGTGGCAGAAAAGATTGCAGACAATGACCCCGATCTGAGCGCTCCGGAAAACCTGCGATTGCTGGAATACCTGCAATCACTGAAGGGCAAAACGGCCTGGAGTAAGATTTCGTAATTTACATTTCAAGTTCAACATTCGATATACAGTATCCCGATCCATGAAAAATAAGCTACTCTTTATTAGCCCCAATAATCGACTGTTTATACTGCTTAAAAATTGGATTAAAATACCCTCGTTGTCTATATGAACCGGGGTTAACAGACGTTATTATTAAGTAATTTGTAAAAAATAAATCTTTGGGTAGGAAAAGTTTGATAGTTACCGTGCTCTTCATTGTTGCCACCCTACAGATTGTTGCACAGAGTGGCACTTCATCCTTTGAATTCACAGAAAATAGAGGTCAGTGGGATAAGCAGGTACGTTTCAAAGGCGAAGTATCTGCCGGCGCCTTTTATCTTCAGAAAAATGGGTTTACGGTAGTACAGCACAATGGCGATGACCTCAACAGTTTTTTTCACCGTCACCATAAGGCCGATGGACAAGGGAGTACCGGGCTAACCCGGCCCGACCGCAACCCCAACAGTAAACCGGGCTCACCAGGATCAGGCAAACCAGGTTCGGGCCAACCTACTCCTACCCCTCCTGTTATCCGTTCCCACGCATACCGCGTACAATTCCTGGGCGCCGATGAAAACAGTATGGTAATGCCCGATAAGCAGGTACAAACCAGCACCAGTTATTTCATTGGCAATGACCCTTCCAAATGGGCTGTCAATGTACCGGTATACCAGGCCATCGTATACAAGAATATTTACCCCAATATTGATGTGCGTTATTATTCCGAATATGGCCGTCTCAAATATGACATCATTGTACATCCCGGTGGTGATCCCGCCAATATTGCCATGAGGTATGAAGGCGCCGATAAATTATCGGTCAGGAATAATGAACTCACCATTAAAACTTCTGTAGGTGATCTGAAGGAACTGTATCCTTACACTTACCAGTTTGATATGACCAATGGCAAAAAAGAAATTGCCTGTAATTATGAACTGGTAGATAAGAACACGATAAAATTCAGAATAGCCAACTATTCCAAAACCAGTACACTGGTCATCGATCCTACTCTTGTATTCTGTTCCTTTACCGGCAGTCCGGCCAATCAATATGGCTATACTGCTACACCCGGTCCTGATGGTTCCCTATATTCAGGCGGTATCGTTTTCGGCAGTGGATTTCCCACTACCCCCGGCGCTTACCAAACAGGTTATGTAGGCGGTGATGATGTGAACAGCCTGGGTGGTATCGATATGGGCATTTTTAAATTTACACCCGATGGCAGGCGTTCTTATGCTACCTACCTCGGTGGTAACAGAAACGATTACCCGCATAGTCTGATAGTAGACGCACAAGGCAACCTGGTAGTGATGGGCAAAACCTATTCTTCCAACTGGCCCGGTGTGGTAAAAGGTTCCGGCGGCGGATCGGATATTGCGGTAGCCAAATTAAATGCATCGGGCACCGCACTGATCGGGGCCATGCGCATTGGCGGCAGTGGTGATGATGGCGTGAATGTAAAGAACCAGATCGAAAGCGGTGGCTCCCAAACATCCACCGTACGTTTTTATGGCGATGATTCGCGCAGTGAAGTGATACTGGATAATGCGAACAATATCTATATAGCAGCACAAACACAGTCAACCAGTGGCGGCTCCCTTTTTCCGGTATCAGCCGGCGCATTCCAGAGCACGCCGGGCGGCGGACAGGATGGAGTGGTTATTAAGATCAACCCCAACTGTTCGGATGTCATATGGGCCAGTTTTCTGGGCGGCTCCAAAGATGACGGAGCTTTTGTACTGGCATTGAATCCCACCAACAATGAATTGTATGTTGGTGGTGCTACAACAGATGGCGCTGCCTTTCCCGGCAATAAATCGGGCGCTTATCAATCAGCATACCAGGGAGGCATAGCAGATGGCTTTGTATCCAGGATCTCCAACAATGGTGCTACGATCCTCAATACAACCTTCCTTGGCACCGATCTCTTTGATGCCGTATATGGTCTTAAGTTCGACAAAACAGGCATCCCTTATGCCATGGGTGTTACAGAAGGGTCCTGGCCGGTGATCAATGCCTCCTGGAGCATCGCCGATTCAAAGCAGTTTGTAGTGAAACTCAAACCCGATCTATCGGGACTGATCTATTCCACTGTTTTTGGGAATGGCTCAGCACGACCCAATATATCGCCGGTGGCTTTCCTGGTTGATCGTTGCGAGAATGTATACATCTCCGGCTGGGGTGGCTGGCTGGAGCCAGGCAATGATCCTTACCACATGGGTGGAATTGGAAATATGCCCATTTCGGCAGATGCAATTAAAAAGACTACAGATAACCGTGACTTTTACTTTATCGTGATCAAACGCGATGCCACTGACTATTTATATGCTACTTATTTTGGACAAAGCGGTGGCGAAGGTGAGCACGTAGATGGTGGCACCAGCCGGTTTGATGCCCAGGGGGTGATCTACCAGGCTATTTGCGCCAACTGTTTTGGCTCGCAGGAGTATCCTATCACCCAATCTTTCCCCACTACACCGGGTGTGTGGGCCGAAAGAAATGGCAGCCCCCAATGTAACCTGGCCGCTGTTAAGATAGCGTTCAATTTTGCAGGGGTAGCTTCTGGCCCCAAGGCCTATTTTAATAACCTGCCCGATACGGTAGGTTGCGTGCCTTTTACACTCCAGTTTCGCGATACAGTGCGCAATGCCCAAAGTTATGAGTGGGATTTTGATGGCGATGGGGTAACAGATCAGATAACCAGCGCTTACGATGTGACCTATACTTTCAACACAGTCGGCAATTACCGGGTAAGGCTGATAGCTGTTGATCCGGCTACCTGCAACCAGCGGGATACCGCCTATGTTACCATCCGGGTGCGGGATGATCCGGCCAATATTGATTTTGTGGCTGTAAAGGATGGTCCTTGTGAATCCCTTGGATTTAATTTCATCAATAAATCCACAGCTCCTCCGGGCAAGCCGTTTGGCCCTGCCAGTTTTGCCTGGGATTTTGGTGATGGCACACCCATCGTTCCCACCAACACAGATCCCGTAAAACACTATTTTACGGCTCCGGGCACTTATCCCATCAGGCTGATCCTGCTGGATACGAATTATTGCAATGGCGGCGACTGGAAACAGGTAAACCTGGGTGTAGTAGCCAATGTAGAAGCCAGGGTGGAAACACCAGCCACCGGCTGCGCTCCTTACGATGCATATTTCAACAATACTTCCCTGGGCGGGCATGATTATTACTGGGATTTTGGCGATGGTACTACCTCCCGTGAAATGAGCCCCACCCACCGGTATGAAAATGTGGGCACGTATATTATCAACCTGATCGTGGTAGATAGCAATACCTGCAACAAAAGAGATACCCTTCCACCTTTTACCCTGACGGTGAATCCTAAACCAACAGCAGCATTTAGTGTAACGCCAATACCGCCACAGGTAAATAAACCGACTATTTTCCTGAACCAATCCATTGGAGGCACCAGGTACCATTGGTATTTCGGTGACGAAGACTCTACCATTACTACCTCCATGGAAAATGTAAGTCATCAGTACAATACTGCCGGTACATTCAGTGCCAGGCTGATTACTTACAATCAATATGGCTGTGCGGATATTGACACACTTACAGTAGAATCATTGATCGATCCGCTGCTGGACGTACCCAATGCCTTTACACCAGGCAGGGGCAACAAGAGCAGCATAGTGAAAGTGGTAGGATTTGGCATCATTAAAATGACCTGGCGTATTTATAACCGCTGGGGACAAAAGGTATTTGAGACCTCCAACCGCAATACCGGATGGGATGGCACCTACCAGGGTAAGCTGCAACCGATGGATGTCTATACTTATACGCTGGATGTCGTCTTTTCAGATGGAAGGCCGTTGCGAAAAACAGGCGATATAACGCTGATCAGATAGAGTCGGGAGTTGGGAGTCAGGAGTAAAGAGTCAAAGAGCAAGGACTCAGGACCAAAGACTCAGAACTCTTTTACAAATGTTGTCCGAAATGATCCATTTCAGCCAACCGGAACAGCGGCAATAAACGTATATTGTATACAGAGCGGTTGTAGGGGATTAAAGAAACCGTAACATTAAAACAATGACTATGTGTGCACAAAGCGAGATGCATCAGGAAGCAGCAGAGGGCCAGGCCAGTGCTATGTCATATTGTATCAAAACATCATTCGTGATCTTGTTGTGTGGGTTGCTGGTCAGCAACCGTTCGGCAGCACAGGATCTCCATTTTTCGCAGTGGTTCAACTCTCCGCTTACGACCAATCCAGCCAATACAGGGTTTATTCCGGATGCCGACTACCGCATAGGCGCCAACTACCGCAACCAGTGGTCCAATGTAATGGCGGTACCATACAAAACCTATAGCATCTGGGGCGATGCCCAGGTATTCCGCGACCGCATCGAAAGCGGCTGGCTGGGATTGGGTGGCGTAATCTTACGCGATGTGGCGGGCTCCAGCCAACTTACCTCCACCAAAGTGTATGCCTCTGCAGCTTATCACCAGATGATCGGTATTTCCCACTTGCTGTCAGCAGGTTTCAATGTAGGCTGGTCCAACAAACGCATCAATACCAGTGCGCTGAAATTTCCCGACCAGTTTGACGGCAAATTCTTTGACTCTAATTTCCCATCGGATGGCATACCAGACGCCACCAGCATCAATTATTTTGATGTGCAGTTGGGCTTGAATTACGCGTATTTTCCAACAGATAAGATATATGTCAATGCAGGCGTAAGCGCCTGGCATATCAACAGACCCCGGGAATCTTTCTTCAGTTCTGATCCCACGGGATATGATTCCCGCATATCTCCCCGCTACAATGGTTTTGTGAATGCCAGCTTAAAGGTAACCGATGAACTGATCCTGAACCCAATGGCTTATTACAGCATGCAAGCCAAATCAAATGAGCTGGTAGCTGGCGCCAACGTACAATACAACTTATCCGGCGAAGGAGGAGAAATGCAGGTACTGGGCGGTTTGTACTACAGACCGGGCGACGCCTTTGTTCCCATGATCGGTTTTGAATACAAAAATATACGGCTTACATTCACTTACGATGCAACTACCTCCTCTCTGAAACAATACAATAACAGCCGGGGCGCATATGAATTTGCTTTGATGAACAGGGGCTTTTATGATGAGTACAATGGAGACAAAAGGCAGTCCCTGTGTCCAACGTTTTAGTGCGGCATATAATAGAGCATACAGCATAGATAGCAACGAATACAGCATACATGATACAGCATAGAGGTTGTGCAGCAGCACAGCCTTCATTTATTATGCAATTGTAAAAGCACGCCATTGAACAGGAAAAAGCTAATAATTATTCCTATCCTTCTTGCCGCTTTGCAACTAACTGCACAGAGTGGAGCCTCCTCTTTTGAATTCACCGAAAATAAAGGTCAGTGGGAAAAGCAAGTGCGGTTCAAGAGTACCCTGTCTACCGGCGCCTTCTTCCTGCAGCAAAATGGATTTACCGTAGTACAACACAATGGAGATGACCTCAACAGTTTTTTTGAAAGCAACCATGAAGGCGATCAGCGTCATGCAACAGGTAATACCCGCTTAAGACGGCCCGACAGGGGCCCGCATGGCCAGCCTTCTACCCCGCCTTCCGCTCCTACAATCATTCGCTCTCATGCTTACCGGGTACGCTTTATTGGCGCTAATGAGAACAGTATAGTTGTACCGGATAAACCGGTGCCTACACATACGAGTTATTTCGTTGGCAACGATCCTTCTCAATGGGCTACGGATGTGCCCGTGTATCAGGCCGTCGTGTATAAAGACATCTATCCCAATATTGATATCCGTTATTACTCAGAATACGGCCGTTTGAAATACGATCTTATTGTCCGTCCCGGTGGCGACGTGGCCAAAATAGCCATGCAATATGAAGGACCCGACAAATTATCCGTAAAGAATAATGAACTGATCATTAAGACCTCAGTTGGTGATCTGAAGGAATTGTATCCCTACTCTTACGAGTTTGATATGAGCACCGGCAAAAAGGAAGTAGCCTGCAATTATGAACTGGTAGATAAGAATACCATAAAGTTCAGGGTAGCCAATTATTCCAAAACCAGTACCCTGGTCATAGACCCTACCCTGGTATTTTGTTCCTTTACCGGCAGTTCGGCCGATCAATATGGCTATACCGCCACACCGGGCCCCGATGGTTCGCTGTATTCAGGCGGTATTGTATTTGACAAAGGATTTCCCGTTACCACAGGCGCTTACCAGGTCGACTTCGCAGGAGGCTCCAGCAGCGGTGGCGGAAAAGGCGTTGATATGGGCATCTTCAAATTTACCCCCAACGGCCAACGCGCTTATGCCACTTACCTGGGTGGAAATGGCAATGATTATCCCCACAGTCTTATCTGCGATGCACAGGGCAACCTGGTGATCATGGGCAAAACATTTTCTACCAATTATCCCGGTACCCTGAAAGGTAAGGGAGGCGGCTCTGATATTGTCGTCACCAAACTGAATGCAGGCGGTACTGCGATCATTGGTTCCCTGCGCATTGGCGGCACTGCCAATGATGGCGTCAATATCAAAGATCAGTTAGGAGCCACCATGAGCCCCAATGCCACTTTTCGCTTTTATGGCGATGACTCACGCAGTGAAGTGATCCTGGACAAAGCAAACAATATATATGTATCGGCCCAAACACAATCTTCCGGCACAACGGATGGTATGCCGGTAACTACCAGCGTATTTCAGTCTGCCAATGCCGGCGGACAGGATGGTACGATTATCAAGATCAACCCCACCTGTACAGATATCACCTGGTGCAGCTACCTGGGAGGCAGTGGAACGGATGGAGCTTTTGTATTGGCCCTCAATCCAGCCAATCAGGAACTGTATGTAGCAGGCGCTACTACCAGCAATGATTTTCCGCCGGCCAGCAAGCCCGGTGTTTATCAGGCCGCCTTTGGCGGCGGTGTAACGGATGGTTTTATTTCACGTATCTCCAACGATGGCAGAACCCTGATCAACACCACCTATATGGGTACGGGTTCCTTTGATGCGATCTATGGCATCCACTTCGACAAAGCGAACATCCCTTATATCATGGGAGTGACAGAAGGAAACTGGCCGGTGATCAACGCATCCTGGAGCATCCCTAATTCAAAGCAATTTGTGGCCAAGGTCAAGCCCGACTTGTCAGGCTTTATATACTCTACCGTATTTGGTAATGGCTCGGCAAAACCGAATATATCGCCAGTGGCCTTCCTGGTAGACCGTTGCGAAAATGTATACGTCTCCGGCTGGGGAGGCTGGCTGGTACCCAACCCCAACAATGCCGGCATGGATGGCTTAGGTAATATGCCTATTACCGATGATGCCATTAAAAAAACGACTGATAACCGTGACTTTTACTTTATCGTGATCAAAAAGGATGCAACAGACAGGTTGTATGCTACCTATTTTGGTCAGGAGGGCGGCTTTGGCGAACACGTAGATGGCGGCACCAGCCGCTACGATGAGCAGGGAGTAATATACCAGGCCGTTTGTGCCAACTGTGCGCAAGACAGGGATTATCCCATCACCAAACGGTTTCCCACTACACCCGGTGTGTGGGCCCCCACCAATGGCAGCAGGGATTGTAACCTGGCAGCTATTAAGATATCGTTCAACTTTGCCGGGGTGGCTGCAGGTCCCAAAACTTATTTCAATAACCTGCCCGATACCATGGGCTGCGTTCCCTTTACCCTCGTGTTTCGCGATACAGTACGCAATGCCAAAAGCTATGAATGGGATTTTGATGGAGATGGAGTTACCGATAAAGTAACGACCAATGTTGAAGAGACCTTCACATTCACAGCCATTGGTACTTACCGGGTAAGGCTGATTGCCGTTGACCCGGCCACCTGCAATGAGCGGGATACAGCTTATATCACAGTCCGCGTAAGAGATGATCCGGCCAACATTGATTTTACAGCTGTTAAAGACGGCAATTGTGAATCGCTGATATTCAAGTTTATTAATAAATCAACGCATCCTCCGGGCAAACCCTTTGGACCCGCCAGTTTTGCCTGGGACTTTGGTGATGGCACCCCTATTACGCCTACCGATGATCGGGATGTTACCCATTCCTATACCGCTCCGGGTACTTATCCGGTACGCCTGATCCTACTGGATACCAATTTCTGTAATCAGGGCGACTGGAAACCGGTAAACCTGGGCGTAGTAGCCAATGTAGAGGCAAGAGTATCTACACCTGCCATGGGCTGTGCGCCCTATGATGCCTGGTTCAATAATACTTCACTGGGTGGCCATGATTATTTCTGGGATTTTGGTGATGGATCTCCCATCTCCAACGAAATGAGCCCTACGCATCTTTATCCCAATATTGGCACTTACAATATCCGGCTGATCGTGGTTGATTCCAATACCTGTAACAAAAGGGACACCCTCGATTTTGTACTAACGGTCAACAGAAAGCCTACTGCCGCCTTCAGTATTACTCCCATCACACCGGAAGTAAATAAGCCGACCACTTTCCTGAACCAGGCTATTGGTGGTGTAAAGTATAAATGGTTATTTGGCGATGGCGACAGCACTATTACGACCGACATGCAGAATGTACAACACCAGTACAATGCTACAGGCACCTATACTGCTCACCTGATCGTGTTTAACGAATTTGAGTGTACAGATACGGCAGAACATACGGTAGAAGCATTGATCGATCCCTTGCTGGATGTGCCCAATGCCTTTACACCGGGCAGGGGCAACAGGAGCAGTATTGTAAAAGTGGCAGGGTTCGGTATCGGCAAAATGACCTGGCGCATCTACAACCGCTGGGGGCAGAAAGTATTTGAAACCACCAACCGGAATGCGGGATGGGATGGCACCTGGCAAGGCAAACTACAACCGATGGACGTATATACCTACACCCTGGATGTAATGTTTACCGATGGCAAAACCCAGCGTAAAACGGGCGACATCACCTTGATACGATAGGGAATACAGAATTTAGAATAGGGAAGCCTGATACAGCAAATGGTAGCCGGCAAGCTATTCAGGTATTTGATCAAAGGCAAGTACCTGAAGAGTAATTTTGGTTACTTTGTAGTAAATAGCCTTCCATGAAAATATTACTCCCCCTCCTTCTGCTGGCAAGTACTTTTTCATTAGTCGCACATTCTTTAGTGGCGCAGGATCTTCCGGACTCCCGGAAACAGGAGATCGTTATCCGCAATGTGAATGTGATCCCGATGGATAAGGAACAGGTGCTCACCAACCAGGTGGTGATTGTAAAAGATGGCAGAATATCTCTCATAGGAGATGCCCGCATGGTAAAATATGGCGCTGGCGCTTGGGTGATCGATGGCACCGGAAAATACCTGATGCCCGGTCTTGCTGAAATGCATGCCCATGTACCTCCCATCGACGATATAGAACCGATGAAAGAAGTGGTAATGTTGTTTGCCCTGAAAGGTGTTACCACCATCCGGGGTATGTTGGGCCACCCCCGACACCTGGAGCTGCGCAGCAAACTGCTGAGTGGAGAGATCATTGGGCCACGCCTTTACACTTCCGGACCTTCCATTAATGGACAAACAGCCAATACAGAAGCTGCCGCTATTAAGATGGTACGTGACCAGAAAGCTGCAGGTTATGACTTCCTCAAGCTGCACCCGGGACTCACCGTTCCCAATTTCAATGCGATCGTACAAACAGCCAAAGAAGTAAATATTCCCTTTGCCGGCCACGTATCTTTTCAGGTAGGCGTATGGCGGGCTATTGATGCCGGCTATGCTTCCATTGATCATATGGATGGATTTGTAGAAAGCCTGGTGCCTGGGTTTGAAAAAATGACAGAGCAGCAAACGGGCCTTTTTGCCACCTTCATCGGCCACCAGGCAGATACCAGCCGTATACCAGCACTGATGAAAGGCTTGCGCGACCATCATATATGGGTGGTACCTACCCAGGCCCTGGCAGAAAGATGGATCTCGCCCGACAAAACGCCTGAAGCACTGAGCCAGGAACCAGAGATGATTTATATGACACCCAATACGCTGACCAACTGGGTCAATACCAAAAAGGGCTTGCAGAGTAATCCTCAATATAAGCCAGCAGAAGTGAGGCAATTTGTTGAAATACGCAGAAAGCTGATCTATGCCTGTCAAAAGAATGGCGTAGGCATATTATTGGGCTCTGATGCCCCGCAGATATTCGATGTTCCAGGCTTTTCCCTCCACCACGAATTGCAATACCTGGTGGATGCCGGGCTTACCCCCTATGAAGCATTGCGCACCGGAACAGTCAACCCCGCTACCTTCTTCAAGCGCGAGGATGCAGGCGTGATCAGATCCGGCGCGCTGGCCGACCTGGTATTGCTCAACAGCAACCCGCTCACCAATATCAGCGCTACCCAGGATATTGAAGGGGTATGCCTCGCAGGCAGGTGGTTGAACAAGGAATATATTCAGCAGGGGTTAAAAAAGCTGGAGAAGAAGTAGCCCACCTACCGGTGTTGGTCATAATGATTAACCGCGATCGATTGCCTCAACAGATTCAGTTCCTCTTCCGATAGCATGGGTGAATCAATTGTCTTCACTGCCTCTTCCAATTGTTCTTTGGTACGTATACCCACAATGGCCGATGTAACAGCTGGCTGCTGCAATACAAAACGCAGTGCTACCTGGGTGGCGCCCCGCAGATCCGTGGTCAAAGCATGTACTTCTTTGGCGGCTTGCGACACTTCGTCTCCTGAATAATTGAGGTAGGGCGCCGCCGGCTTATTCACCAACAGTCCTTTTGCTACTGGCCCCCTCGCCAGTACGCCAATATTGTTTTGCTTCAATAAGGACAGACAGGCTTCTTCCGGGCGCCTGTCGAGCAGGCTATACTGCATCATTACACTGGCTATTGTAGACCGTTGCACGTATTCCCGTATCACATTGGGCCTGATGGAAGATATGCCATAGAAACGGATCTTTCCCTGCTCTTGCAACAGTTCAAATGCCTCGATGGTTTCATCCATTGGATCATCGATGGTACCACCATGAAGTTGATAGAGGTCAATATAATCTGTTTGTAATCGCCGTAAGCTCTCTTCTACAGCACCCAGGATGTAATCCTTACGTGGATTCCAATCCAGGCCGTTGCCATCTGCCCTCAGTTGATTACCCACCTTGGTAGCGATCAATACCTCCTGTCGCTTACCGGCCGCAGCTATCGCTTTACCCAAAGCAATCTCATTCCGTCCCTGCTGGTAAATATCTGCTGTATCAAAAAGGTTAATACCGCTGGCGATAGCCTGGTGGATCAATGGTTCATTCACTGCATCATCTTCTCCCAGTGACATACAACCAAAACCTATCGCGCTGACTTCCAGCGTAGATTGACCTAGTATATGGTAGTTCATATATTAAAGTTGAGGCTTTTAACTGATCTATAACAACCTACATTATGATTTCTTTAATAAACCTTTCTTTCGCTCAGGGGTCTTAATAGGGAAGCTTCCAATAATTGATTAACTTATTTAAACATAAAATTATGAAAACGATCTTAACATTCCTGATGCCGCTGATCACTGTTGTTACAGGTTTAGCCAGCTTTAATATTTTTTCAGAGGGCAATTATATGTTGGCTGCAGGACTGATAGTAGTGTCTTTTCTTTCCATGAGTGCAAGTGTTTTCCTGCTCAGCTACAACGCAAAGAAGGCATATTTATAAACTGATTTCTTACAGGGTTTACATAGGGTTTATTTCAGGTGTTATTCATCGGGGTACTGCAAAGTATCCCGATGTTTTTTTAAGAGAGTGCACCACGTAAGAGGAGACACCTTTACCCTTGCAAAGCAAACGAAAGGTGTCTCCTCTAATGCTACCTTTTGCTGACAGTAAAATTCGCAGTATATTGGTGGTATGAAAAAGATCATCATTAACAGCATACTTGCCTGCCTGGTATTGATTGCGCTGCCTGCCGCTTCTTTTGCACAAGCCAAAAAACCTGAACTGAACCATATTGCGCTTTCTGTAAAGAACCTGGCCAAAAGCACCTCCTTTTACAGTAAGATTGTACAACTCGATACCATCCCCGAACCTTTTCACGATGGCAAACATACCTGGTTCAGCATCGCTGCACACAGTCATCTTCACCTGATAGAATACAGTGATCCCATCATCGTGCCAGCCAAGGGCACACATCTATGCTTCAGCGTAGCCTCCATTGAAGACTTCATCAAGCGCCTTGAAAAGAACAATATTCCCTATTCAAACTGGCAGGGAGACAACAAATCTGTCACCACCCGGGTAGACGGCGTGAAGCAATTGTACCTGCAGGACCCGGACGGATACTGGATCGAGATCAATAATGATAAGTGAAAACCAGTAGGTAGCAGGTTGTAACAAGGTAAACCTGACACTGATTGATGTGCGAAAACTTGATTTAAGACAAAATAATAACCTTCAGAAAGCGTCCCGGGAAAAATCAGTAATACTACGGAGAGTTACGAGGCAGGTTGCCGGTAAATTGGAATACTGTTTAAATGTATAACCCAAGCCAACTAACTATGTCCGGAAATAATTATCCTTTCCTAAACAAGTCTATTAAAGATATCAGGAACGAAGAATGGAAAGATATACCTGGTTTCGAAGGTATCTACCAGGCTTCCAGTTTTGGCCGGATCAAATCCCTGGACCGTACCATCCTCCACGCCCGCCTGGGACAACAATTTGTAGGCGGCAGAATCCTAAGCCAGTCGATTGCAGAAAATCACAACATCAAAACAGGTGAGCCCATGATCGACTTGCGGGTATCCCTGAGCATGGATGGCGTACAGCATTATTTCAATACACGCCGATTGATCTACATGACCTTTGTAAACAAAAAGATCAATTACCAGAAAGATGGGCTGTATGTGATCAACAAAGATGGCAATGGCTACAACAACAAAGTAAAGAACCTGCAGCTGGTTACTAAAAGTGAAAAGCAAAAGCGTGTATTCACCCGCGACCGCCAGGATAGTTACCTCAAAATAGCCGACCGCTCCAAATGGCCCAAAACCTATGGAGGCTACACCCGCCGCAAACCTATTAAGCAATATACCCACCGGGGCAAACTAATTGCCAAATACGAAAGCGTGAGCGAAGCCTCCCGTCAAACAGGTATTGGGGAAAAAGAGATCATCCAGGTAGCCAAAGGCGTTTACTCCCAATGGAATGGATTCAAGTGGAAATATGTGAATGCTTAGGCATTCCTTATTTCATCAGGTCTTCCCAGCGATAAAAATGAAATGTTTTGTCGGTACTCATGGCCACAAAGAGGCCTTTGGTGAAGGTACTGTTCAATGGCAGCGCCACTACTTCCGAGCCATCACTTTCCAGGGTTGACAGATGCACTGACTTTATCAGCACATGCTGGTGTGGATTGCCGCTACTGCCCTCCCGTGAAAAGATATGAAAGCGATTGGTTTGCTGATCAGATACCAATATATAACCCGTACTGTCAGTAACCGGATAAATGGAAATGCCTTCATGGTCCTGCCTGAACCCTTTTCTTCCAAAAGCAGCCAGTTCTTCATCCCCCTTAGCAGGATCAGCATAATATTTCCGCACGCCATATCCTTCATCGGAATAGTACACATAACCCAATGCATCATCTACAGCGATCGCCTCTATCTCCTTTTTACCGCTGAACTTACCGAATTTACGCACCAGGGTGCCTTTCACTATACCCCGGCCATCATCTTCCAGTAAGTACTGCCACAGGTAACCTCCGTCACGTGGTCCTGTCTTTCTGCCTACGATCGCATAGATCTTACCCGCGCGATCCTTATAAAGGCTGATGCCCATGAGGTCTCTGTAGTCTGGTTTTGTTTCTCCTGAAAATACTTCAATGCCGCCCCCATCAATAGGTTTCATATCCGGTACGGAATAGATGCGCAGCTTGTGGGTGAACCGCTCTGTTACCACTGCAATATCAGTGGCCTTGCCTTGCAGGCTCAATCCATATTCCACATCCACATTGTTGGGACGCTGCAGGTTACGAACTACCTTGTCCGCTATGATCTTGCCCTGCAGGTCAAATACATACAAAGCGCCATCCTGGTCTTTATCCGTTCCCAATACCAGGCTGGCCGCCGGATTGGCCGGATTGATCCATATGGCCGGATCATCTGAATCATAACGTACCGTATCGGTAATGATAACCGGTTTAATAATATCTCCGGCATTCTTTCCGGCAAGGCCCCCTGTTGACTTACAAGCCGTATTGATAATAAAGCAAACTATAATGAGAATCGTAGCAAAATTTCGCATGTGTTAAATGTGATTACTGAGTAATTATTTTTCAAGGGTAAGAACAATGGTACCGGTCTTGTCATCGTCCAGCTCACCTTCCAGTTCCAATGTTAGTTTATTCCCCACAAT
>Ga0160449_1000054_pt1 | contig 173948 bp, 91 predicted proteins | sample HID1975I_E1MG_FD_108216 | JGI IMG/M metagenome (GOLD analysis project Ga0160449, IMG submission 108216) | Enriched soil microbial communities from UW Madison campus, WI, USA - HID1975I_E1 MG | ecosystem: Environmental > Terrestrial > Soil > Unclassified | place: USA: Madison, Wisconsin...
AAAGCATGAAACACAAAAACAGCCCATTTTTGCACAAAGTGGCAGGGAAGCTGGCGCCTCCCACCCAAAGCAACAGTGGATGTAGATAGGTTGCACCGCGGGCAACCGCTTCACAAGTTCTTTGATCGGGTGGTCTCTCTGCAGGCAACTGTTATCAGGCCAGGCTTCGCCGAAGGCGCCTTCCGCAAAACCTGACCAGATCCGCAGCACACAGCTTCAGAAAGACTGCCTGACCAAAGAACACATTTCGCCCTCGCTTGTCATCTTCGAACAAAGCGTATTTACCAACTTGTCATTTCGAACGAAGCAAAGCGGAGTGAGAAATCTGCTATCGAAGCAACGCCTCGAAGCAAACGTATAACCCTGCTCATAAGCCTGCTTTTTATCATCCATTTAAAGCTAAGGCTGCCTATAGTAAATAATCAAAGCCGCACCTGGGGAGGAGCAGGCCCGCCAGGCCGCCCGGAGGGATCGGGCCTGGCTTGATTTTTTGGTTCTTTTGCATCAAGGCAAAAGAACGAGAGCCTTCAAGGCAAAAGAACAGAAGAGTGAAGGCAAAAGAACAGAAGGAAAGTGCTACTAAAAAAAAGAAAGTCATCTTCCTTGACATATGTCATACTCCCACCCGTCAAAGTTGCATCCCAGTCTGACTGCAAATCCACTATTGCCACTTTTAAAAGGTCAAAGTAACAAGTATTAATACAATTTAATTGTCCATAATTTTGGTGGACTATCATTATTTAGATATTTTCGCTTCCCATTGATTAACCTCCGTTAAACTTTACCTCCCTTGAAAGTTATTGCCTCGCTTTACCATTGCAAGTAATCCTATGCTTGCCCGCAACTTTCATTAAAATCAGATTATGACACCCAAACTACTGAGTGACCGGGAGGCGAAGCTATGCCCCGTCCTTACTAAATCCGTGGATCTTAAATATCCCGCTGCCTTCCTGCTATTTTTATTGCTCTCACTCACCTTGCCGGTTAGCTATGGTTTTGCCAATCCTGGATTACCCCAGGCCAATATCATAGTTAAAGGAAAGGTCACCAATCAAACCGGAGAAATACTAAGTGGTGTTACCATCCGCGTGAAAAGCTCAGGGGTATCAATTACCAGCGATGAAAAGGGCAATTATTCAGTGGCTGTACCCGCATTACCCGATACACTGGTGTTCTCATTTGTAGGATACGAAACCCTGGAAGCTGCGGCGCTTGCCAAAGGAGACCTTAGCATACGGTTGAACCGCACCGGCGGCAACCTCAACGAAGTAGTAGTGGTAGGATATGGAACACAGGGCCGCAAAGGATTTACCGGATCAGCAGCACGTATTACCCAGGACGCTATTAAAGATGTGCCTGTACAAAGCTTTGATCAGGCTTTGGCAGGGAAGGCCGCTGGTGTTAGCGTGGCTCTTCCCAATGGCGTATTGAATAATCCACCCGTCATCCGCGTGCGCGGCGTCAATTCCATTTCTCTCAGTTCCTTCCCATTGATCGTGATCGATGGGATCCCCGTCAATACAGGAGATATCTCCTCCAACAGTAATGTGCCCAATAATGCACTGAGCCTCATCAATCCTGCCGACATTGAATCTGTTGATATATTAAAAGATGCTGCCTCCACCGCCATTTACGGATCAAGAGCCGCAGCCGGCGTAATGGTCATCACTACCAAAAAAGGAAAGAGCGGCAAAGCCAAAACAAGCTACGATGCCTGGGTAGGTGTAGCTACCGATACCCGCATTCCCGATGTATTGGATGCACAGCAGTATATGGACCTGAAAAATGAAGCCGTACTAAACTCCAAAATACTCTCCGGTAACCAAAACAATAATGCAGTAGCTTCTGCTTTGTACTTCCCCACTACCAACTCCGCTGGTCAATTAGTCAGCACCGATTGGAAGTCTTATATCTATCAGAAAGCTATTTCACACAACCACGCCATTACCATATCTGGTGGATCGGCCGCTACCACTTATTTTTTATCCGCCGGATATACCGATCAGGAAGGCATACTGGTAGGCAATACTTTTAAACGTCTGGGTGTTCGCGCCAATATCGAGCATAAGGTCACAGATTGGTTTACATTGACCGCCAATTCCAATTATACCAAATCCGACAACGCATCACTAAATTCTGGCTCTCTTCCAGGAGCTACTACATCGACTACTGGCCTTGGTCGTCTTGCACTGGCCCTTCCGCCGAATGTGGCTGCATTTAATGAAGACGGCTCTTATAACCTGAATAAAACAGGCGGACAACTGAGCAGTGGTGCCAACCAGGTTTCTTTTCCCCTTTTTAGCCCTGTAGCCTTGTTCGATCTCAATAGCAATACTTCCAATTCAGAGCGCTTTATTGGCCGCCTGGCTGCTGATATTCGCATTCTTAAGAAGATCCACTACAATATATCCTATGCGATGGACCGCATCAGGAACGAAGATGAGGCTTTTAAAAGCTCCAAATACGGATCTGATGCTTACAACACCGGTGGCTCCATCGCCAATACCAGTGCCCTGCGCAACAACACTACCTTTGTGAATACACTATCCTACGAAGATTGGTTTGGTGAAAGTCATATCAACCTACTGGCAGGTAATGAAATTCAACGCTACGACAATTCCGTGTGGGGCATCAGGGCCACCACCGCGTCCGACGATTTCTTCGAGCATATTCAGGGTGGCTGGGGCACCATCTCCAATGGTACCGGCTCACTGGGAGAAAGAGTGTACAATTCTTACTTCGGCCGTGTGAACTATGATTTCGCTAACCGTTATTTCCTGACCGCTAATTTCCGGCGCGATGGTAATTCTGCCCTGGCAACAGGAAAGAAATACGGCAATTTCGGCGGAGCTTCTGCAGGCTGGTTAATTTCTAATGAAGACTTTTTCCAGAAGTCCGCACTTAAAAACATCTTCAACTCACTGAAACTCTCTGCCAGCTGGGGCCGTGTAGGCAATGGTAATTTGACAAACGATTATAGTTCCCTGGCTTTGTACAATTCAGCCTTATATGGCACAGCTCCCACCTGGACCCTGGCACAGGTAGGAAGCGCTGACCTTAGCTGGGAGATCAGCGAACAAACCAATATTGGTTTAAACGCTTCTTTCCTCAACAACCGGCTTCAACTGGAAGCCGCGTATTTCAACAACAATGTGAAGGGCCTTATTCTCAATACTCCCTTATCACCCTCACAAGGTGTTCCCGGCAACAGTATCCTGGCCAACGTAGGTTCTCTGTACAACAGGGGCCTTGAACTGGGATTGAATGCAAGGATCATTAGTGATAAGAAATTCTCCTGGACTGTATCGGTTAATTATACCGCCATTCAAAATAAGGTAACCGCCCTGTCAAATGGCGAAGACATTATTGGATACACCGGTTCTACTTTGAACAATACCAATATCACCCGCGTAGGTTATTCCGTAGGTAGTATTTACGGCGCACAATCTGCAGGCGTTAATCCTGAAAATGGCCAGCGGATGTTCATCAATGGCAAAGGAGAAACAGTGCAATACAGCTTTGCTGTGGCCCCCGGTGGCAGCAACTGGACCTACCTCGATGGTAGAAAAGCCGATGCTCTCACAGGGGCTGATTTCAAACCCTTAGGCAACGCCTTGCCCAAATGGTATGGCGGCATTGGTAATACGTTCCGTTACGGCGCTTTTGATGCCAATGTGCTCTTTACCTATGCCGGTGGCAATTATATCATGAACGGAACCAAGACAACCCTCCGCGATCAGATATTCTTTAATAATTCAACAGATATGTTGCGTCGCTGGACAAAAGCAGGTCAGGTGACCGATATTCCAAGACTGGTATACAACGACCGGATCTCCAACGGCACGCAGTTTTCTATTTCTGAAAATGTGGAGAAGGGAGATTTCCTTCGCCTGCAAAACCTGATCGTTGGATACCAGGTACCCACCCATTTACTCCAGCGCTTGCAGATCAGCACACTCAGGGTATATGCTCAGGCTACCAACCTCTTCCTGATCACCGGCTATTCGGGCTCCGATCCGGAAATTTCTACCAACGGAAACGCCAACACCGCACCCGGTGTTGAGTTCAACTCTATTGGCATGGCAAGAACATTCACATTTGGTATTAACCTTGGATTTTAATCCCACCTTTTAAAAAGATCATAAAATGATTAAGCAATTCAACATACACCGGGTAAAATGGATTCCTGCAGTTTTACTGCTTGCCCTGTTTTCCTGCAATAAGGATGCGCTCGACACCGCATCAGAATCACAACTCAGCTCTGCCGATGCGTTTAAAACACCGGCAAGAATTGCAGGCCTGATCAATGGCGTCTATAAAACCTACAAACTGGGAGCAGGCAGATTGCTCCTGAATACAGACATTCGAGGAGAAGATTTTATCAACCAAACCAATAATGCCTTCACCGGTTTTGATGGCTGGGCGAATAATTATTCCAACTCCTCTGCCGATGTAGCTTCCATTTGGGAGTCCGCCTATTCTTCCATCAACAGCAGCAATATCGTTATTGAAGGTCTGGAAGTTTCCAACGGCGTAATTGCCGAAGACCTGAAAAAGAATTACCTGGGTGAAGCGCGTTTTCTGAGGGCCTTTAACTACTTCAACCTGGTAACCCTGTATGCCCGGCCTTATACCGAAGACAATGGCGCTTCCAAAGGGCTGCCTGTTCGCCTGAAGTCAGATGCATCTGTCGAAGGCAAGAACCTGGCACGGAGCACTGTGGCTGATGTATACAAACAGATCATCGAAGACCTTGACTTTGCAGAACAGAACCTGCCACTAAACTACAGCACCAAAGAATTGAATACAACAAGGGCACACAGGAATACCGCCATTGCGTTGAAAACAAGGGTATACCTGAGCATGGGTCAATATGCCAAAGTAATTACCGAGGCAAAGAAGATCGTTCCACAAACGGCCGCTCCATTCTCCGCCACCTCTGGCGTAGCCAATGCCTTGCAGCCAGATGTACTCACGCCTTTCAGCGCAGACTATACAACAACAGAATCTGTCTTCTCCTTACCCGTTACCGTAGCAGATCCTCCTTCCAATCCACTGGGAGCGTCATATAATGTCAATGCAGATTTCAGTGTAAGCGCTGTGGGCATATTGGGAAATGCACAATGGGCTGCTACTGATAACAGGCGGAAATTGCTGCGACTGAATACGACCAATGGTTTTTACTACCTGACAAAATATGCCAAGCCTTCACCTTACCTCGACTATGTGCCTGTTATCAGGTACGCAGAGGTATTGTTGAATTATGCAGAAGCGGCTGCTCATGAAGGAGCAACAGCTTTATCAGAAGCCTTGTTGAAAGCTGTCCACCTCCGGTCAGATGCTGCTTATGTTTTCCCGGCACCGGCTACGGCTACCGCGCAGGCCTTGATAGAAACTATATGGAGGGAGAGGAGAATTGAATTCCTGGGAGAAGGATTCCGTTCCAATGATCTGCTCCGCAATTTACTTCCCCTGCCTGCTAAGAGCAGTGGAAGTTTCCAGGCAAGACAGGTGAACCCTGCCGACAACGGCTATGTTTTCCCCTTGCCCAATAGCGAGATCATTGCTAATAAATTGCTCTAATGTTTAATACTACAAACCACGTTATGAAAAAATACATCCTGTTATCATTGATAACTTTGTTTTTCGCCAGCCTTTCGACCGTGTCCGGGCAGACTAACCGATTCTCCCTTTCCGGCACCGTTACGAATATTAAAGAAGGAAAAGTTTATCTGCAAAAGTATTACAACAAAATGCTGCTGACGATAGATTCTGCTAAGGTAACCGACGGTCATTTTACTTTCAAGACCAAACCGAAGCTGCCTGAATTATATGGCATCACCCTTGATCGGACCGTTGACCTCCTTTATCCGTTCTATGTGTTCCTGGATAACAATCCCATTACAGTGGTTGTAGACTCTACCAACAGTTACGAGTCTTCTACAGTAAGTGGATCTCCCTTGCACGACCAATATGCCAGTTATAAGAAAAGTTCAAAAGGCTTCAAAATAGATTCCTTTATCAAGGCCCATCCCACCTCATTGGTGCCGGCTTATGTACTGTATCGCTATTATTCTTTCCGTCTTTCCCCCGAGCAATTGGAAACAAGCATTGCCTTATTTGATCAATCCATTGCCAATTCCCAATACGTTAAGCTCCTGAAAACCCTGCCTGCCACCCTTCGTGCAAGCGGAGTAGGTAAGAAAGCGCCCAACTTCGAACAGCTGGATACTTTAGGCAAACCCTATAAACTGTATGATCACCTTGGTAAATACCTGTTCATTGATTTCTGGGCAGCCTGGTGCCCGCCTTGCCGCGCTGAATTACCGGGTCTGGTGAAATTGTACGAAAAATACAACAAGTCCGGATTAGAGGTATTGGGTGTTTCTTTCGATAAGAGCAGAGCAGCATGGCTCAAAGCTATTCACGTGGAAAAGCTCCCCTGGCAGCAGGTATCTGATCTCAAGTTCTGGGATAATAAGGTAGGACAGCTCTATGGCATCCGCTTAATCCCTGCCAACGTGCTCATCGATCCGAATGGCATCATTGTCGCGAGGAACCTGCACGGAGAAGAATTGGAGCGCAAACTGGAAGACCTCTTTAAACATTAATCCGAAAAAACGAATGTCAGAGTTTATCCCGCTCCGCGGGACTGAACTTGTCGAAGCCGTCTTAACCCCTCTAAATATATTTTCGAAGATGCAAAAAATAGGATTCTTACTGGGTCTGCTTGTATGGGCAGGCGCCATGTATGCCCAACCAACCAAACTGGTAGTAAGGGTGAAAGGAAAGGATGCAAAATTTATTGGAACAAATATCGGAGGCGCGTTGGTGGTAGTCCGCAATAGCCAAACCAGCGAAGTACTGGCCAGGGGTATTACAGAAGGCGGCTCAGGCAATACCAAATTGCTGATGGAAACCCCTCATGGCCGCAATGACCGGTTAACCGATGATAAGACCGCCCGCTTCGAGGCCCTGATTGATATTAAAGAGCCCGTATTGGTGGATGTTCAGGTTACTGCACCCGCTCACCTGCGCGGGGCTGCTATCACCGGTTCTTCCCAACTCTGGCTCATTCCCGGAAAACATATTGACGGAGATGGGTTGATTATTGAGCTGCCGGGACTTATTCTCACCGTGCTAAACCCAACCCTTCACCAGATATTGCCTTTCAAAGAGGGGCAGCCATTGAATGTGGATCTTAAGATCAGTCTCACCATGCTTTGCGGTTGTACCATCAGCAAGGGCGGTACCTGGAATTCAGAACAGATAGAAGTGGTAGCCACTTTGCACAAGGATGGAAAACCTATTGAGCAAAAGACTTTATTGATTACCAGCCAGGATAATATTTTTGATGGTCACTTTACCATCAATAGTAAGGGTAGTTACGGATTTACCGTAACCGCTTACGACAAAGTAACTAAGAACACCGGTGTTGACCGGCTCTATTTCTTTGTGAACTAAATATCCATTGAAGGCCCGTTTTCCTTCCATAGATCCTAAACGTAGCAAAGCCTGTAAATAATGAATATTTACAGGCTTTGTATTTAGAAGTAAGTCATCAATATTTTCGAAAAACTAATGGCTAAGTTTCAGAATGACAACCGACCTATGCCTCAGCTACCGTTGGCACAACCCTCGCTGTCTCGTTGCTTGGTTGCCTTGCTGCCTCGTTGCCTTTCCACCTTACGCCTAATAGCGTTGCAAAAACTCCCAGTGACAATATTCCATAAGCTACGCCCAAAGTTGCCTGGTTGCTAATGGTGAGCGTATTGGCCAACAGCGAACTCAGTATCGACGTCACCACTGCAAAACCGCCTCCTACAAGTCCACTGGCTTTTCCTGCATACTGCGGAAAACGCATGAGACTATACGACATCAGGTTATTGAAAATAAATCCACCCATGGTATGCAACAGGAATACATACACCAATAAAGTAAACAGATTATTAAAATGCAGGGTGACTGGTATCATGATAGCTACCGTGGCAAGCTGCAGACCACTGGCGAATAATAACTTCTTGAGAAAAGGCCGTTGGATCAACATCCTGGATACAGATCCACCGATGAATACCGAAACACCCGAAAAGAGTGCACAATAGCCCGTTACGGTAGGAGAGAGCTGCATCCGTTGTTCAATGAGGAAGGGGCTGCCCATACCGTAGATCAATATCATGCCATAGGAAAGCCCCAGGATAACGAGGCCCGCCGTAATATCTTTCGCTTTCAGCATCTGCGCATAACTACTTAGGATGACACGTGCATTGAAAGGCTGGCTCGCCTTCATTGATTCTCCTCCCGTCACCAGTTCTATCACGAAGAAAACAAGGCCAAAGTACCCGAGGAACATGAAATTCGAAGACCAGCCCCAGGTGGTTTGAAAGAACCCGCCCAGGAAAGGCGCCACGATGGGAGCGATGGCCCATATAACAGAAAACAAGCTCGTGTATTTTTTCAACTGCTCACCCGAATACAGGTCCACAAACAGCGCGCGCTTGCTTACCACGATCATGGCCACCGTAAAGCCCTGAACGATCCGCAGCGTATAGATCAGTTGAAGGTTGCTCGTGTAAGCGATCATAAAACTGGCAGCGCTGAACAGCAGCATAGAGGCCATACTGGGCCAGTAACGCCCATAGGTATCGACGATGCCGCCCACGATCAGTTGCGACACACCATAACTGATAATAAACAGAGAAAGCGTGAGCTGAATAGCAGCTGGCGTGGCATGTAATTTCGCCGCCATATCGGGCAAGGAAGGGATATAAACATCCATAGCAAAACCGGACAATGGGATCAGACTTAATGCAACTATCGTATTCCAACCCACCCGGGATTCTTTGATTCGTTTCATGGCTAAATACTTTACTTTTTAAGGATACAAAGGTAGACCCCCTGATCTTCATAGCCATTATACCATTCAAAGCGATGCTTATATAAATCAAAGGTGAGTGGCGGGCGTCAATTGCTGCCCTGTCCGGAATTCCATAGGCGTTTCCGTAGTAAAATGCTTAAAGTATTTATTGAAATGCGAAGGGTACTCAAAACCAAGTGCATAGGCGATCTCTGCGATATTCCAATTGGTATTGCGGAGCAGCGCCCTGGCTTCTGTCATCACCCGTTCCTGAATGATGGCTCGTGTTGTTTTGCCCGTATGCTTCTTCACCACACTATTCAGGTGGTTTACATGTACATGCAACTGGTCGGCAAAATGCGCGGGGGTAAGCAGCTTCAACGAGTTTTCGGGAGAGTCCACCGGGAATTGCTGGTTGAGCGTGGTCAGAAATACATTCACCAGCCGGTCGCGCACCATGGAAGGTGGCGCAACCTGGCCTTGCTGCAGCCGGATGCCTTCATGCACCAGCAGTTGTAAGATATGCCGGATCATATCCCATTTAAACGGGTAGTCAGACTCCCGCAGTGCATGCATTTCCCCAAACAGGAGGCCGAGACGTTCACTGTCTTTTTTAGTGAGTTGGATTACCGGATGCAACGTGGGATTGAACAGCGCACTGGCAAATTGCACATCATGTGGAAGATGGCCTTCCAAAAAGGCCTTATTGAACAGGCAGTGATAGCGGTTGCTGGCGCCGTCCTTGACCTCAATCGAGGTGGGTACCGAAGGGTGCGTAAAGATCAGGCAGGGCTGGTCGAGCCGTATTTCCTGGTCATTGTAAATCAATAGACCATCCCCCCGGCCCAGGTTGCAGATGCAGATCTTATAATAGTCTCTTCTGTTGAAAGGCGTCTTTTGAGTACCGCCATTGATTGCCCGGATGTTAAAATGGCCTTTCGCATCAGCCCCCTGCAAAAGTTCGGCCGGCACGCTAAGTCCCACTCTTACATAGTATTGCTGCAAACTCTCCGTAGGTATCTTCTTGTCCATATCACACTTATATAATTCAAAGGTAACAATTTTTTGAAAAGGCAACGAGGCATTGGGCAGCTAGGCAACGAGGGGGAGCCTTTTCGGGTGCCTTTATGCCTTGTTGCCTCTTTGCCTTGTTGCCTCGTTGCCTTTTCCCTTCCCCGCGCAAACGGTTGTGCAAACAGCTACACGATGCATTTGTGAAACTTGCGCATTCGGTTGTACAGCCTAATCAAACGATTGCATAAAGGATGCGCAATTTTCATCATGCATGTTGAGCCTGTTTATCTTCTAAATTCAGGGCTGATTTAAAAGAATAACAGCAAAAAAAGGAATTCATCAACAGGGCTGTTAGCCAAACAAAAAAGCTTATGAGATTACAATCGCTCAAGCCAGCGAAAAGCATTGCTTTTTGCACCTTACTTGCTATCTGCTGCCGGACTACCGCATACTCCTTTTCCGGCAACCAGGAGCGTCCAATTAAGATCACCACCAAGGATAGCGTTCCAACCAAGTGGGATACTACCCTGGCCCCGCAGCTAGCTCCCAAACAGGTGGCTGCGCAAACCACCCTCTCCAAAGACGGTAAGGTCAATATCCGCCCCCTGAGCTATACCCCCTTCATTACTGCACAACAGTATGTAAAAGGCAACCTGGCCGGTGTATATGTACAGGAGCCTTCCGGCGAGCCTGGCACCGATCAAAACATGTTTATCCGCGGTACTGCCATGCCTTTGCTCAGCAAAAGAGAACTTTTCGATAACCAGGCCGCCGTTTACCTCAATGGTATTCCCCTTGCAACCGAAAATCCTTTTGCCTATGAAATACAACAATATGATTTTAACCGCATCGGGCCTGCTACCAACCTGCTGGCTACCCTTAATATAGATAATGTAGAATCCATCGAGGTGATCAAAGATCCGGCAAAACTGGCCCTCCTGGGCCCTGTAGCCGCCAACGGCGCCATCTGGATCACTACAAAGGCTGCCAGCTCCGGCTTTCGCCAGATCAATGTGAATGCTTACTTTGGTTTTGCACCCCAGGAAAGAGTTACCGCTATCAATGGCGTATATGAAAACAATTTCCGCCTGCCTTTCTATGATAAGTACGGTACCCTGGCCGACCGGTTCAATTACCCCGCTTACCTGAAAGATTCTTCCAATGCCGATTATTATGGCCGTTCCAACTGGACCGACCTGTACTATAAGAACCAACCATTGTACAACCTCGATCTCAGCCTCACAGGCGGATCCGACAGGGCCAATTTCCGTTTCTTTGGCGCTGCCACCCGCAATGCCAATTCAGCTGATGAAACTGCCTTGCAGCGCTACAATGCTTCTTTCTCCATCAATGTATTGCCATTAAGCTGGGTCACCGTTTCTTCCATGATCAATGCCGCCCACATGATCCGCAACCGCAACCGCAACTTTGTGGATCGTCTCGCGGAAGCGCGTTACCTGCCCGATGTACCGAATCCCCTTCCGCCTAATAAGAACGTATACAGTACTTACCTGTCAGAGTTTGATGAGAATGTGAAGGATGATAACAAGACAACCTCCGTGCAGGGTTATTTCAATATCCAGGCAAAAATGAAAGGCGTTCGTTACAATGGAGGTATTTCATTTGATTATAATGAAGGCACACGCGATGTATTCTATCCCACCCAATTGCTGGAAGGCAACAACTTTGTAAGTAACTATTTCGGATTTAACCAGCGCTTTATTTTCAACAATACACTCGGCTACACTTTCAGGATCAACGATGATAATAAACTCGATGTAGAGTTGGGCCAGAACTACCAGACCACCCTTAATAAGTTTGAGTATGCTTATGCGTACAACGGCCCCAATAATTTTATCAAGCTCAATATTGTAGAAGGCGATATCAATAAAACAAATTACCTGCAATCAAACGGCTTTGATGTATTCTATCATCCTTCCAATCAGAAAGCGGCCGTAGCTTCTTTCTTTGGTAAAGCAGCCTGGAATTATAAAGAACTGCTCGATGTTACTGCCGTAGTGCGCCGCGATGGTTCTTCCGTGATGCAGCAGGACAATCGCTGGTATACAGGCTTTGGTCTTTCCGCTTCTTTCGACCTGTACAAATCATTGCTGAAAGAAAGCAACCTGCTTAGTGGATTGCGCCTCACAGCATCCTATGGCAGGAATGGTAAACTGTTGTCCGACGATCGCTTTGCCGGTGGGCCTAACTACCGCTCCGATCTTTCCTGGACAGGAGCGCCTGCCATTGGCAGCTATGCAGGGTTGCCCGGTCTTTCCCGTCCTTATACAGCCGGTTGGGTAGGCTATGGTATTCCTTGGGCTTATGTGCAACAAGCTACTGCAGGTGTGGAAGCCAGCTTGCTGAAAGATAAACTGCAGGTACGTCTTGATGTATACAGCAAAACTGATAAGGACATGCTGTTGCCTGTACCCGTGCCAGCTGAATACGGTTACAAGTCCGCTTACGCTTCAGGAATGGATGTCAACAATAGCGGTATTGATCTTACCCTGCAGGCTGCTGTATTGGCTGGCGGTAAGAACACACCCAGTCTGAGTCTGAATGCCAACCTCAATTATAATAAGAACGAACTGAAAGCTCTGCCCAATGGCCTCAACCAGGTAGTGATCAACGATCACCTCCTGCAGGTAGGTAAGTCCATCGATGCATTTTGGGTATATAAGAACGAAGGCATCTTCAACAGCGATGCCGAAGTGCCCGTAAAACCTGGCACTTCACAACCACTCACTTACCAGGGTGTGGCCTTGAAGGCAGGTGACGCCCGCTGGAAAGATGTGAATGGGGATTTCACCATTAATGAAGATGATAAAGCACTCGTAGGTAATTCACTTCCCAAAGTAACTGGTGGATTTGGTGGCAACCTGGCTTATGGCTCCTTCCAACTCGATTTCCATTTCTACTTTGCCCTGGGTCATAAACTGCTGAATAAATACGCTGCCCAGCGGCTCGACTTCATCAATACCGATGCTTCTTCCGGCATCGATGGCGTGAAAGAAATTACTTACTGGGAGAAAAAAATGGACCTCTCCGGTTATCCCATGTACAATCCCTGGAGCAATACCATTCCTTACCGCCTCGACCAGGACCTCTTCCTCGACAATGCTTCTTTTGTGAAACTGCGTTCCGTAACCCTGTCGTATAACCTCATCACAGGTTGGAAAGGCAAAGGAAAAAGCCAGGTGTTCAAAGAGGCAACCGTATATGTAACAGGCGCCAACCTCTTTACCATTACTTCCTTCAAAGGAGATGATCCGGAACTGGTACAATACAATGGCCTGTACACTGGTGCGGGATTACCCATCCAGCGTTCCATTATTCTTGGTTTCAAATTAGCGTTATAATCTTTCAACATCATAATCTCCCATAGTATGACCGGGAAAAAAATAATAACTGTATCACTCACCGCCCTGCTGTTTACCGCTTCCGTGCCGTTCAGTGCCTGCAACAAACAGCTGGACATCAACTCCACCCGTCAATCGGATGAAGCGAATAGCTGGAAGAGCATCGACGATGCCCGCTCCGGTTTGATGGGCATCTATGGCCTGTTTCGTGCGGCAGTAGCCGACAACAATACCCACTGGCTGATGGGAGAGTTGCGCAATGGAGACTTCACAGCCCTCAAGCGCCCCGACCTCAAAGCTATCATCGAAGGCAAGCTCAATGCTTCTTATCCCGTCATTGAAAGCATTACCAATTGGCGCCGTTTTTATGCCGCTATCAATGCCTGCAACCTTTTCATCGAACGTTCCGGTGAGGCGATGGCTGATACCCGCTATACCGAGGTCAATCATAAGATTGATGTGGCCCAGGCCCGTGTGCTGCGCGCTTTCATGTACTATTATATTGTACGCATCTGGGGTGATGTGCCCCTGCTCACCAAATCATACGACAACGGCACTTTTAAAACATTTGGCCGCAGTCCACAGCAGGATGTATTGGGCTTTGCTGTAAAGGAGATCGAAGAAGCCGCGCCCTTGCTTCCTTATGTATATGGTAACGGCGATCCCGTATTGCCCGGCCTGGTATACCATACCAAAACCTATGACCAATGGAGAAATATGCTGATCAATAAAGTATCAGCCTATGCCATCCTGGCCCATATTACCGCTTTGCAGGGCAACTATTATGCAACCGCTGGTTATACCGACTTCGTGATGCAGAATTACACGAAGATCGGCATCAACTACCTGTCCGTAGCAGACCTCACAGGCACAACGGGCATCTTCAACGAATTGGCCGGAGACCTCGCAGCAGACCAGAATCAGTTTATCTCTTTCAACTTTATCAAGGGAATGGGCGAGTCGTCCGTATCAGGCCACATTGAACAACTTACCCTGGCCTATCCCCTGGTGTCGAAACAATTGCCTGATATCTATATCACCAATGATACCCTGGCGTCTATGTTCCCCACCAGCAATGGACAGGACCTTCGCTTTGGTACCGATACCTCCAGCGTTGATCAGGGTACACCCACCCTCTACCGGAATGCCTATATCTCAGGTTATGGTGAAGAGATTCCCATCTTCAGCAAAATCAAATCCATCAACGGTGGTATTGCCGGCGAGCAACAATTCAACGTGTTTACTTCCGCCATACTCTTTACCCGCCTGGAAGAAATCTCCCTGCTGCGCGCAGAAGCCCTGGCCGTGCTGGGTCATGAAGACGATGCAGCTGCCCTGCTCAACAATATCCAGTCAAGAAGAGGCGTGAAGGCTTTCGATCCTGCTGTACCGGGTTCCGACCTGATTAAGGAAATATTTGAAGAACGCCGTCGTGAACTGGTAGGTGAGGGCTGGCGCTGGTACGACCTGGTGCGCTACCACAAGATCAAAAAGGACGATCCTGCCTTCAATGCCCTGATCAGCAATGGCGGTATTTACTGGCCCGTAGCCCGCGAAGTGTTGAACAACAATTCCAATATAACACAGAACAGTTACTGGAAATAGCCGCCTTGAAAATCACTTCACCAAAAAGAACATGCAAATGAACATCCATTATAAAACATGCTTACTGGCCGGCGTAATTGCCCTGGTGGTGCTGGCTGGTTGTAAGAAAGACGATACCTGGTACAACTACGATAAGGAGACCAGCGTATTCGACGGAAATAGTTACCAGTACCTGCAGAAGGGTGGTGGCCTCTTTGATTCCATGCTGTTGGTCATCAATCGCTGCACAGGATTGAAAGATTCCCTCGTGAGCGGCAAGGTTACCTTGTTTGCCATCAACAACAACAGTTTTAACCTGGCTATGAAAAACCTCAACCTGCGCAGGGCTACCATGGTACCTGCCAGGCCGCCACTTTCCCTGGCTACACTCGACTCCACTCAGCTCGATACACTGGCCTGCCGGTATATTCTCAACGGCCTGTATGCTACAGAACGCGTGATAGACAATGCCGATGGTATTCAGGCGCCGGCCATCAAGTACGGCTATCAAATGAACCTGCTCTATGAAAGGGTCAATGCTGCCGGCTATGAAGGTGGAGGTCCCCAGCAGTTGTTCTTCAGCGACCCCAAGCAAACACCTTTTGAAGTATTCTGGGTGACTACCAAAACACAGATCGTGAATGTGAAGACCAATAACGGAATCGTTCATGTACTTTCTTCAGGTCACGACTTCGGCTTCGGCAATGAATTCGTAGAAAGAATGAACCGCTAATGCAATCACCCATCAACAGCCAAAACAAAAGACTTATGAATTATACTCCATGGCGGCTCTGCCTTTACATCTTTGCCACCGGCATCCTGGTTACCGGGATAGGGGCCTGTAAAAAACTGGTACCAGAATACCGGGAAGCACTCAGTGTAGACGCCGGTTTCTCACAAACCACTTTCGAGCCCGTAACAGGCCGTACTACGATGTACTCCAATGTATTTTCCAATCCCAACAACAGCTCTTCTTACCCGATCGATTTCAAGATCGTCAATGCCCGCCGTTTCAGTGGCGAAGCTGCACCAGAGCTCACAGACATTTTTCCCGTACAGGTGTGGAAAGAAGCCTATACTGGCAATGAAGCATCACTGGCAGAAATAGAGAAGAAAAGAGCTACTGAATACCATAATCTGTTTGAGGTAAGACAGCATTCAGGTGATTTCGTGATGTGGTCTTCGTCCAACTCAAGGATACTCCGCTGTCAGGCCGACTCGGGTTATATTTTTGATATTGAGATGAGCAATGGGGGAGGGCGTCGTTATTTCCGCAATATGCGCCTCATGCCTTACCGCGAAAGACCTTATGAACCTTCCAACCTCAATGCGATCACCGGTCAGTCCGTAGCCAATGGTATCTATCCTTCCGTTACAAGCAATATCAGGGGAGACTCTACCAACCAATACCTGTCGGCAGCTGATATCGATGTGTATATCCGCAAAGCCAATGATGGCAAGCCCGGTGGTAATTCCATTTCATTTATGTTCCTCGATAAATATTTCCAGCCCATCAATCCGGCCCAATTTGCACAAACCGACTGGAACAACCTGCTGCATGGATTCAATGTGCAAAAGACCGCTACCAGGGTTACTTATGATGTAGCCTATCCCATGCCGCTGGTACAACTGCCTACCCGCTTTACAACTGCAGATGGCAGAAGGTGCAGTGTAAGATTTGCCTGGTCGCGCCTGGGCTTTGGTGGTATGCAGCAGCAAGCCATACTGGGCCTCGACTTCGCCATCTACGAAGGCGGCAACTGGGAGATCGTGTTTGCATTTAAAAAAGACAACCCCAAATTCACCAATGACTAATCCAAACACTTTAACAAAGAAACTCAATACCAACGTTATGAGACCATCCATAACTATACTCCTGTTGTTGTTGCTGTGTGGCATTAGCCCATTGGGAGTATTGGCACAGGAAAAGATAAAAGTAACCGGTGTGGTGACCAGCAAGGTCGATAATACCACCAAGGCAGGCGTTACCATTTCGGCAGGCAAAAAAGTGATTGGCACTACCGATAAGGATGGCGCATTTACTGTTGCTGTAGAACCCGGTACTACCCTCATTTTCTCCCACAGTGGATTTGGTGCAGAGAAAAAACTGGTAACCAAGACTACCATCCGCCTCGATGTGGTGATGGCCCCCAAAGATGAGGCCATGACAGAGATCGTGGTACAGGGTTTTAAAAGGGCCACCAGGGAAACCACAACGGGCTCAACTGTGGTGATCAGTGGTAAACAACTCCAGGACGTTCCCGTTTCCAACGTCATGGAATTGTTGCAGGGTAAGGTACCCGGTTTGAATATCCAGAACAATACCGGTTCACCTGGCTCTATGGGGACCATCAACCTGCGTGGTGTCTCCAGCACCCAGGTAAACGCCAATGGTTTTCTTACACCTACTTCACCACTCTTCGTCATTGACGGTGTGCCCGTAGATGCGAATACCAATTATGAGTATGGATTTCAGGGTGGCGGGCCCGGCATCAGTCCCCTGGCACTGATACCCCCCGAGGACATCGAACAAATGGAATTCCTGAAAGATGCAGCAGCCACTTCGCAATATGGTTCCCGCGGTGCTTACGGTGTGATCATCGTGACTACCAAACGCGGCCGCTCCAAAGTGCCCATCGTTTCCTATTCAGGTTCTTTCTTTGTGAACTATGCGCCTCCACAGCGCAAGGTGATGGGAGGTAATGAAGAACGCCGCGCAAGGATCAGCCAGATCCTCAATTATGATACTTCGTATACCAATGCGATGCGCCTCATCAACTCTACCTCATTCCTGTCCGATTCACTCAACCCTTATTACAACAATTCCACCGACTGGCAAAGCCTCTTCTTTCGTTCAACCAGGAACCAGTCGCACAACGTGAATATTTCCGGTGGTGACCAAACCTTCAACTATAAGACCAACCTCAACTATTATTCAGAAGAGGGGATCATGCGCAATACCGGTTTCAAAAGATACACCCTCGGTATGGATGCCCTTTACCAACCTACCGAACGTTTCCGGATGGTCACCAACCTGAAAGGGTCCATGGGCCAGCGCAACAATGGCAGCGGCCTTGGCCTGGAGCAGGTAGACATCAAGAAGGCGTCCAACCTTTCCTCCCTGTTGTCTCCGGCCTATTACGCCGACTTCAATCAGGCGGCGGCAGGTAAGGAAGTAAAAGATGACAACAAGAGCATCAATTTATCTACCTCCCTCGATATCCAGTATGAGCCTGTTAAAGGGCTGCGCCTGTCAAACCTGTTTACCTATAATATCATTACAGGTAGCTCCAGCAAGTTCAGGCCCTCTTTCATCAACGACAATATTCCCGAGTACTACAGCTACAACGACAAGACCTATACTTTATACGACCGGGCGGCGATCAATTATATCCGCTCCTTCGGCCGCCACAACCTGAATGCTTTTGCCTTTAATGAAATATCCTCTTATGGTTTCCGGGCCAATGCGATGTTACTGTCGCAAACAGCCAATGACCAGATCGAAGGACCTGTAGGATACAACTGGACGCGTACAAAGGGCGGTACCCTCAACAATGCGAAGGACACGCGTATCCATGGTTATGGTGGAACCATCCAATATAATTTCGATACGAAATACGTGATCGACTTCAGCTACCGGCTGGACGGAACTTCTACCAATGGCCCTTCTACAGGCTACACGCAGAACCCTTCTATCAGCGCCCGCTGGAACTTCAACCGCGAGAACTTCTTTGCTGATAAATCCTGGCTCAGCTACGGATCGATCCGCGGTAGCTGGGGTAAGAACATTGTTCCTACCGGCAGCATCTTCGATGTGTTCGGTACTTACCGCGTGGGTAATAATTACAATGACGATCCTACCGTGTATATCGACTGGGGCAATATTCCCAATGATAATTTCAAGCCAGAGACCAAGACCAAGTTTAACCTGGCTACTGAAATAGGCCTCTTCAACAATGCCCTCAACGCTACTTTCGAAACTTACTACGAATCGATGGACAATGAGGTGGTGGATGTAAGCCTTTCAACAGAGAATGGCTTTACTACCATCAAATCAAACGCCCGCAGCAAGGTGAACTACGGTTTCGAGTGGATGGTTACCGCACGTATGTTGCCACAGGGAAAACCCCTGCAATGGACCCTTTCCGTGAACGGGGCGATCAATAATGTGGTGCTTACCCAACTGCCCAACAATGGACGCCAGCTCATCCAGCCGTTCACCGATAATGACGGGGTGCAGGTACCCCTGGTATACAGGCTGGGTAAAGCGCCTTTCTCCAACCTCGTATACAACAACGAAGGCGTGTATGCCAGCACAGCAGATGTACCCGTGAATCCGCAAACCGGTCTGCGCCTGCAGAACGGTCGTAATTCCGGTGTTTTCTTCCAGGGTGGTGATCCCATCTGGACCGATATCAATGGAGATTATGTCATCGATGAGCAGGACCTGGTTTCCGCCGGCAATCCGATAGCCAAAATAAACGGTGGTATCTATTCCATGCTCACCTATAAAAACTGGACACTTACGATCAATGCCAGCTATACCTTGATGAGGGACCTGTTGAATGTGACACAGGCCAAAACCTTCCAGAACTTTTATTCTCCCACATCGCCCAATGCACTGGTGCCGATCGGCGAATATGATTTCTGGAAACCCGGCACAGATAAGACCTCCGGCAATGTAGCCAAATATCCCAATCCTTTCGATTTCAGAAGGGCAGCGGCTATCAACCCTTACCGCGCCGATCAGACCCTCTTCATGGAAGACGGCTCTTACTGGAAGATCAACAACGTTACGTTCAAATACAATTTCAACCGCAACTGGACGAAAAGAATGGGTATTACATCCGCCAATGTATATGTAACGTTCAACAATGTGTACACTTTTTCAAACTATTCAGGGCCCGATCCCGAACTGGTGACATCCCTGGGTAGAGATAATTCAGGCGGCTATCCCAACCGGAGAAGCATGGCACTGGGGGCCAATATCCAATTCTGATAAAGCCTGAATAGTATCAACGAAAACAAGTAAATGCAGAACATGAAAAAGACGATCATCCTTTCAATTACGATAGTGACACTGCTGGTGGCAGGGGCCGGTTGTAAGAAGTTCCTCAACCTCGATCCCCTCAGCAACCTGTCGGGCAATAACTTCTGGCAAACAGAAGCGGATGTTGACAACTATACCAATGGCCTCTTTGAATTATACAGGGCCGCTACTTTCCGCAGCAATATGAAGGCCGAAGGCGGTACCGATGAATTCCCCTTCTTCGCCTTCTCCGGCGATATGCGCTTCGCACCCATTTATGAACCTTCCAATAGTCCATGGGACCGTACCTATGTACAGTTCCTGCGCACCAATAACCTCAACCCCATTGTGCGGGGCACTTACAACTGGGGCGGCAATAACTGGTCCGACATTTTTACCACGAGTCGTTTCATGAACTGGGACCGTCTTTTCAAAGTGGTGGCGTCTGCCAATATACTGGTGGAAGAGATCGACAAGGTGAAGGTGTTGACACCTGAGAAGAAAGCAAAGTACAAAGCCGAAGGCGTGTTTATGCGCAATATGGCCTATTTCACCATGGTGCGGGTATTTGGTGATGTACCTTATTATACCAATGCCTACAACTCGAAAGCCCTGCCCAGAACGCCCATGGTAGATGTGCTGAAGAGCTGTGTGGCTGATATGGCCGCTTACGAAAAAGACCTGCCCTGGACTTATGACGATGCTGCCCGCCGTGCCGTACGTGGTATGCGTGGAGGAGCACTGGCCCTGCTGATGCACATGAATATGTGGCTTGCTTCTTTCGACGGTGGTAATGCGATCACACACTACAACGCCGCCATTGCCTTTGGCGAAGAACTGATCAAACAGAATGGTGGGGCTTATGCCTTGATACCGTATACCAATCGTCAGTTCCGGACAGTATTCCGTGGCCGCTCCAAAGAAGGGTTGTTCGAAATGCCTCAAAACTCCAACTATGGTGAAAGCTTTGGCTGGTCCTTCTATTCAGATCATATTACCCGGTATCGTATCAATGCTACAGAGACCAGGAATACCTATCTCTATTACGAACAAAAATACCTGGATGAGATCTATCCACCAGGCCAGCCTGATATCCGACGCACCGAGTGGTACGAAGATATCTATTCCACTACCGGAAGATTTTGGCTTACCAAGTACAGCAATATATTCCAGACAGAGAACAATTCCAGTTATGTGGACGATAGCCAGATCGTATTCAGGCTCGGTGAATCTTACCTGCTGCTGGCAGAAGCTTATGCAAATGTAGACCGTGCACCAGAAGCGATCACTGCGCTGAATGTGATCCGCGATCGCGCAGGCGCTACCCTGTATGCTGGTCAGCCAGGTGATGATCTGAAGAAAGCCATCTGGCATGAACGCTGCAAGGAATTGATCGGAGAGGGGCATTTTTCTTACGATATGATCCGCACCAAAAATGTACTCGATCCCAAACTTTCTTTTGGCAATTCCATATCCGTAGAAGATTATAAGAACGGCGCCTGGACCTGGCCCCTGAGCAATGCAGTACGCGCCAATAATCCCTCCATCACCTTAAATAACTACTGGAACTGATCCGGCTCCGGCTCAATAACTACATTATGAACGCCATCAATAAAATACTATCGTTTGCCCTGCTTCTCCTGGTGATGAGCAGTTGCAACAAGAGCAATTACCAGGATGGAGGCACACTGGATCCTGTTTTCAAAGGCACCACCTTTGATTATCTTGAATCGAGGCCCGATGTGTTTGATTCCCTCACAAAGGTGATCCGCCTGGCAGGACTTGAACAAGCCCTGAAAAGTGAAGAAGTTACTTTCTTTGCCCCGCCTACGGAAACCATTCAAAAAACCATACGGATCGTCAACCTCCTGCTAAAATCCTATGGCAAGGATACCGTGTACAACCTGCGCCAGATCAAACCAGCTGTATGGAAGAAAATGCTGAGCCGGTATATCTTCAAACACAAAAAGTCCCTGACGGATTATCCCCAGGTTGACTTTCTGAACGTGCCTGTTTTTCCCGGTCAGCCTTATGTTTCTTACGGAGGTGATGTCATGAACATCGGGGTAAAGTATGCCGATGCAGGCGGAGTGCAGTATGCAGGTGAAAGGAGCTTATACCTTTCGTTTATCGCCTCCCTCTCATCGCCCACCACTTCCTGGATCAGTTCGCCTGTAGCTACCAGTAATGTGACCACCAGCAATGGTTATGTACACGTACTGCGGTTTGCTACCAGCCTGAACATTACCAATACCGGAGGCCTTATCGTACTCGATTTTACCGATCACTACTTTGGGTTCGATCCATTCCTGTTTTACAACGATGCCCTCGATAATGGTATCGATCGGTAAACAGCCTTCAACAACTAACACATTCAAAGGAAGCTTATGAAAATATTGCATCAACGATATAAGAAAACAAACTGGCTGTTGCCTGTAGTAACCCTCCTGGTACTGGCGGGTTGCAAAAAAGACGACGAGAACCGTGTACAACTTTATCCCGATGGCCCCAAGGCATCCATCAGGTTTCTGGATGGACTTCCTTCTCCTTCACAGGGAAGGGCAGGTACCATCGTTACTTTCAAAGTAATGGGCTTAAAAGGAAAAGAAAGCAAGTTCAAATTCCTCATCGGCCAATTGCAAACAGAAGTGATGACGGTAGGTGACAGCAGTATTTCGGTGCGCATCCCTGCCGATGCCATCACCGGCGGCGCAGCCGTTGAATATGACAACCAGTATTTCTTTGGTCCCGAGTTTCGCGTGCGGGGCAACCTCCTCATCGATCCTTCTTTTGTAGCCTTCAATGGCGCCAAAGGACCTATCCTTGATATAGTAGACGCCACCAGTGTGGCTGGCTCTTATGTCATTGCCGGCTCCTTCACCAATTACAATAGCCTGGCCAGTCCCGCTACCCCGGTCTATGATATTGCCAAGATCGACAAAACGGGCACCCTTACAGCTGCCAATAAAATGCTCACCCGCACCGGCACAGAAGGTGGTGTTATATACTCTATCACCCCACTGGCCAGCGGCAATTACCTGGCGAGCGGCTTCTTTTCCAAATACAATGAGCGTGGAGGCATCTATTCCGTTACACGTCTCTTCCAGCGTGCACAACTGGATACGATGACCGTTGACCTGGTGAATCCTGATCCGATCAATAATCCCAATGATAGCAAAGACACCGTGGCCAGTTTCAATGGCGGGGTGAATGGCGCTATTCAGTATGCTTATGAAACAGATGAAGAACAGATCATAGCTGTGGGCAATTTTACCGAATACCGCAGCAATTACTATACACGGTCTACCAAGGCCAACAAAGTAGCCAACCGCGTATTGATGAACCAGGTGCTTAAAATGAATGCAGATGGTTCTCTCGATTCCAGCTTCAATTACAACCTCGCCCTGCACAAAGGCAATCCCGGAGGTAATGGTCCTGTAGTAGCGGCGATCCGTATATCAGGCGGTCGTTTGCTGGTAGTGGGTGCCTTCACCACCTTCAACGGGCAAATGGCCAGCCGGATCGTTTGTCTCGATGAGTGGGATGGCGCCATCAGTACCGATTTCAATACCGGATCGGGCGCCGACAATGCTATTGGCACTGTTACCTACAACGAGGAGACCGACCGCATCCTGCTTACCGGTGAATTTCACTCCTTCAATGGCGTTCCTGCCAATGGCGTAGTGATGCTGAAGCCGGATGGCAGTGTAGACCAAAGTTTCCAATTGAGGAGTACCACCAATGGTAAGGTGACTTATGCTGCACAACTCAACTCGGGCGATGTGATCATTGCCGGCACTTTCCAAAAATACGATGATAAAGTGCGGCCTGGTTTTGCTTACCTGGGCAGCGATGGTGCAGCCATTCAGGGCTACAACAATACCGGTACTTTCAACGGAAGGATCTATAAAATGATTGAAAGGACGACCGACCTCGGTTACCCGGGCGTGATACTGGTGGGTGATTTCAACAAATTCGATAATACCGACGTCAACAATATTGTATACCTGGAGATCAGGAAGTAAACCATATACGGACATTCAATTTAATACCATGCGTGCACAAAAGACGAAATACAGCAGCCAGGGCAGAAGGGGATGGGGACCTGTGGTCTTGCTTTGCTTCCTGGCAGCAACTCTAGCTTTTATTGCCTGTAACAAAACATTCGACAATACCCTGCAACAGGATTACGGGGCCGACGGTGGAGCAGGTAAGAAACAAAAAATGTTGGTCATCATTGTAGATGGGGCCGTTGGCGGAGAGGTACAGCGCGTTCAAGCGCCTTACCTGACCGTATTGGCCGACAATGCGATTTACTCCTTTGATGGACTCACCGATACCCGCAAGGATCCAGTAACCAACGCGCTGGGATGGACCACACTATTGACTGGTGTTACGGTTGCCAAGCACAAGGTAGCAGGAGAAGATTTTACAGGTAATGACCTGCAAAACTATCCTTCTCTGTTTACCCGCCTCAAACAACAGAAGCCCAACCTGAGAACAGTAGCCCTGGGTGCTTCCAACGCCTTTATACAAAATCTGGCGGCTGATGCTACCGAGAAGAAAACACTGGCCAACGATGCCGCTGTAAAAGATGCCGCGGTGAGCGAGCTGAAACAAGGAGAAGGCGATGTGGTGGTGGCCCAGTTTCATGAGGTAGATGTAGCAGGCATGGCAGGAGCGTACAATGCGGATGATGCGGGTTATAAAAATGCATTGCTGAAAACAGATGAATACATCCAAACCATCGTGGAAACCCTTTCTCACCGTAGCAGTTATGCACTGGAAAACTGGATGGTGATCGTTACTTCCAATAAGGGTTCCGTACTGCCTTCTGATCCCGTGGCTGCAGATAAACTGGCTTATGATGATTCGCGTCGCAATACCTTTTTCATTTGCTATGCGCCCAATATGAAAGTGTCCTACAAGCCTGGTTCCTTGCCTTTTTCCGGCACCACGCCCGTATACCAGGGTGGCTCTGCTGCTGCTACCAAAGCCACAGGCAACAATGCCGGTAACCTGCTTGATATAGGCGCTTCCGGCAGCTACACCATCGAGTGTAAAGTGAAAATTCCATCAGGCAACTATTACTATCCCGCCATCCTTGGTAAAAGGGCTTCATTCACCGGCGGCGTAGTGGGCTGGGTATTCTTCCTGGAAGGTGATTACTGGATGATCAACTTCGGACAAACTGCGCTGGGCAACCGGCAGATCCGCGGTGCTTCCATTTCTGATGGCAAATGGCATACGCTCACAGTGACCATCAACCAGCTAAATGCCACCACACGCCGCGTAGAAACCTTTACCGATGGCGTTTATTATGATGGAGGTATTAGCGATGCTACCCGTAATATTAATTCCTATGGCAACCTTAATAGCCCGGCACCCTTCAATATCGGGCAACTGGCGACTGATAATGTGACGGGGCTGGCCAATTACAACATTACTGATGTGAAAATTTATGATACTGCTTTTGGCCGTGATTATATACTGGCCAACAATTGCAAAACATCTCCCGCTCCTGAAGATCCATACAATCGTAAACTGGTCAGCTATTGGTCTTGCAGGGAGATCGCCAACCTGAATACCCCATCAGGTGAAAAGAAAGCGTTGACTGCCATCTCCGGTAAATACAAAGCAGGTGATCCTGCCTATCCCGGGTATACCGACGATAAGCTGGCGCTTTTCCTCAGTGGTAATTACAGCAGCAGCAGTTTTGTGGAAGTAGTGAACAATGTATGCCCCACGCCCGATGCCAATTCCTTTAAGGTGGTTCCTAATTCGGTGGATGTGATGACGCAGGTAATGGGCTGGATGGGTGTCAATCCGGGCCCCACCTGGGGGCTTGATGGCAGCACCTGGCTAACTTCTTTTATGAATCTATAGTTAAGAAGGGAAATGTCAGGCTGAGTTTATCGAAGCCGCCTTCGACAGGCTCAGGCTGACAACCTAACTAAACGATATTAAATAACGAAACAGTAGAACTATCGATATGAGAAAACAATTATTCCTGATAGCCTGCACTGCTGTATTGCTGGCGCACTGCGTCAAGAACAAGGAAACTTTCGAAGACGGCAGGGATGAAGGTGGTTACCCGGCCCCTTCCATCACCGTGGATACAAACAGCTCGGTGATCGACGTAAGCAAATATGCACAGGCGCGGGTCTTCCCCGGGCTGGTATGCAATACGGAAGCCCGGCTCAAGAACCATGCGGTGACAATGAACCTGAACTACAATTACGTGAAGGAACACCTGCGCATCTCCGTTCCACCAGAACCCCAGTTTAGCACAGGCCTCTATGCAGCGCCGGGTGAACTGGTGACCATCGATGTGCCGGCCGATTATAGCTTGTCGATACAGGTAGGCGCCTGGGATGACAACCTCAGTTCAGTGTTGAATGCACCGCGTGATCCATTGATCTATACGCGCATGCAACTGGCGCCCGGCAGAAACTTTGTGCGTAATTTATATGGCGGACATATTTACATCTTTGCGGCGCGGCCCGTAACCACGCCGGTAACACTTACTTTTAGCGGTGCTGTTAAATCACCCGATTTTGAACTCGGCAAAAGCACCAATGCCGAATGGACAGCTGCCATCAGAACCTCCTGTGTGCCTTACCTGGAGCTCAGGAGCAAGAATATCTGTTTTGTAGTACCCCGCGATTATTGTGTATCCCGCAACATACAAGACCCCGAGAGCATCATGAAAGAGTGGGACAGGGCCATCGACCTCGATTATTACCAATGGGAAGGCCTTTCTGAAAACCCTGCAGAAGCGTATGACCTCGCACCCGTATTACCCTGGCGCGTGGTGCAGGATATCAAGCCCTCAGTAGGATATGGTCACAGTGGTTTTCCCGTGGTTACTTACAACGACTTTGGCTGGTTTGATGAATTTACAGATCTCAATACTATTAAGAAGGGATGGGCCTGGGGCACCTTCCACGAAATTGGTCACAACAACCAGCAAGGCGATTACTGGAGTTGGGGCAATCTGGGTGAAACATCCAATAATCTCTTTTCTTTTAAAGTATCTCATCGTCAGAGCGTGGAAAAGAATGATCCCGGCGCCTGGCCTCCTTACCACCCGGCCGTTAACTCCATGTTCCCGCAGGCCCTTGCCTTTGCAGCGTCTACAGGAACTAAAGACTTTGATGGCACCGATGCACGTATCAATGATCCCTTTGCCCGCATCACACCATTTGTACAGGTGTTTGATAAGATACCGGCCAATTGGGGTTATCCCGGTCAGCCGGATGGCTGGTCTTTCATGGCTGAGTTGTATAAGAGAGCACGTCGTGAAGTGCACCCTTCCAACAATGACCAGGACAAAAGAGATTTCGTATATGAGACCCTGTGCGATTTCACGAAGACAGACTGGAAACTTTTCTTTATAGCCTGGGGCATTAATATCAGTACCGTATCACTCAATGCGATCGATGCCAAAGGCTACAGACTCCTCACCCAGGAGATCTGGAAATACAATCCCATTACGCGTACCGGTGGCGATACCTATACGAATGTGTACAACAGGGCCAACTGGATCGTTACTGTCAATTCTGTGAACCCCGAAGGTGGTGGCAAGGATGCAGTGAAAGATGGCAACCTGACCACCTACTGGCATAGCGCTTATGGTCCTACCGCCCCTGTGACGATGACGATTGATATGGGCATGAAACTCGATATCAAAGGTTTCAGGTTCACCCAGCGGCAAGCTGGCGCCAGGAATATCAAAAACCTGAAAGTGGAGACCAGCATTGATAACACCAACTGGACACCCGTAGATGGAAGTCCCCTGTTGTTGCAAAAGATCGACGCGCAGCAAAACTTTACCCTGCCTTCCCTGGTGCGGGCAAGGTATTTCAGGATCACCGTCAATGGACCGGCCGATACCTACAACACCGATGGCAGCATGAATGCAAGTATGGCCGAGATCGATGTGATACAGCCATAAACCAAACAAATTTCCTTTACTGAATCATACATGAATATGAACAACCGGAAACTCATTACAGGGATATCTTTGCTGGCAGTGGCTATTGCAAGCACACTTACCATCCCGGCCTGTAAAAAATACGACGATCCGCCGCCCTTCTTTGAGCAGGAGGATACTGCAGTGGTGCTTACTTCGCGTAAGACCTTGCTGGTAGTAATTGACGGAGGCGTGGCAGATGCATTCAAAACCATTGGGCCCCCTGCCATTACTTCCATGCTTGATCATGGTAAGTACACCTACACCGGCCGTACCGAAGATGTTTCCACAGATGGCGCTTCCTGGAAATCGCTGGCCTCCGGCGTTTCACAAACCCGCCATGGCATCTCCGACAGTTCGCTGGTATTTTCCGCACCGGTAGGTGGCAATGAGCACGACGCGCCGGCCAACTATCCTTCTTTCATGCAGTTCATCCTCACTTCCAGCCGGGCCGATATCGAGACCACCGTGATCAGTCCCTGGGGATATATGATCAATAAGTTATTCCCCGAAGCCGAGAAGCCCATAGCCGTGGCGAATGATGTGGCGGTGAAAGACAGTGCCGTGGCCCGGTTGAAAAATGGCAACCCCGACCTCATGATCACGCATTTCAACGGCATCAGTATTGCCGGTCGTGAGTATGGGTTCGATGCAGCCGTACCCGAATACAAAGCTGCCATCCTGAAGGTGGATACTTATATCGGCGAACTGATGACGGCGCTCAAGGCCCGGAAAGAATACAATAAAAAAGAAGAGTGGCTGGTAGTGGTGACCACTTCCCATGGTGGCATAGGCAAACAATATGGCGGTAGTTCCGCTGCCGAGACCAGCGTGTTCACCCTTTATTATAATGAAAACATCAAAAAGCAGGAATTGATCCGTGGTGGCTTTGCCGGTGTACAATTATCAGGAAAGGATGCCACCGCTATTTCAGCAAAGCTGGCCGACGGCAATGCGTACAATCCTGAAAGGAACCAGCAGACGATACAGATCAAAGTGAAGGGAACAGGTGGGTATTATCCCCACTTCTTTTCCAAAATGGAGCGTTGGCCTTCCACATCCGGCTGGTCTTGTTTCGCGGCCGGTTCCATATGGGCTATTTCCATCCGGTCTACCACCAGTGGTGAAAGGCGCATTCAGCCAGGTTCTCCCAATATATTCGACAACCAATGGCACACCCTCTCCATTGTATTTGCCGACAGTGCTTCCAAAAAATGGCTGCGCAGGTATACAGATGGTGTGCGGCACGACCAGACAGATATCACTACCAATTATGATAACGGCGGCTCGATTACGAGCACTGCTCCCATAACGATCGGCTTTGGCGCTGATCCCACTTACGCAGGGGTGAATTTCTACGCGGCTGATGTGATGGTCTTCAATACCGCCCTGAGCGACGACGAGATCAAAAACAATAGCTGCCTGAAAGATGTGAGCAAACATCCTAAGTATGCCAACCTCACCGGATACTGGCCTGCTGCAGATGGATATGGCGGTCAGTTCCTCAACAAAGCGCCTGGCCAGACCAACAACTTTGTGCTGAAAGGCGGTTACAAATGGGATGGACTTACTGATGTGCCTTGCTCGGTAGATCCGCTGGGTACTAACCAGATAGCGGTGCAACCGGCCAATGTGGACATCGTATCGCAGCTCTTTTACTGGATGCGGATCAATATCCGTTCTGACTGGAGCCTGGATGGCGGCGCCTGGCTCAAGACCTTTGAACGAGAGTTTATTAAGCTATAAGGATATTATTCCTGTTGAAATTCCTGGGGCCTGTATCATTTGATACGGGCCCTTCTGTTTTACTGCCAGCTGCCTTGAACATTTTTCTCCTTCTATTCATCATTTGTGCTCCCCGGCGGGAAAGAGGGATAATACCTTGCCAGTACATTTAATTAATGACTTGCCAGATGATGTTTAGACGATTTGCTATTGTACTGCTTTGCTTTGTTTATATCAATTTATCCTTATACGCTCAACCGGGAGCCCCTAACCCTGGACCTGTTTCTTCGCTGAAAGCGGATACGGATTCGCTGCGTTTTTATGGTGCTGTGAACACCTATATTAACCCGGTATTGCCCGGAGATCATCCGGACCCAACCTTACTAAAGGTGGGGGATGATTTTTATCATTGTGGTTCTTCTTTTCATTTCAATCCTTACTTGCCTATTTATCATTCCAAAGACCTGGTGCATTGGAAGATCATCGGGCGGGTGCTTTCGCCGGCGAATGCGGCAATGGTGACCGACAAGCCCTCCGCTGGTGTGTGGCAGGGAGCTATTACTTATTTCTATGGCTCGTACTGGATCTACTTTTCATCGAACGGTCAGTGGTTTTCCAAAGCTGATTCGCCGGCCGGGCCATGGACAGCGCCCGTGCGGGTAGGAGAGAACCCCAAAACTGGTCCCCTGGGCTATGACAATTCCATTTTTGTAGACGATGATGGTAAACCTTATATGGTGACCAAGAACGGCCAAAAGGTGAACCGCCTCCAGGCCCTGGGCCGGGATGGTCAACTGACAGACACGGTGATCAACCTCGACTGGATCAATGCCAACCTGCAATACAGCTGGGCCGAAGGACCGGTAATGTGCAAGCGCAATGGATACTATTATTATTTCCCCGCAGGTGATGTATCGGGTGGCCAATATGTATTACGTACCACTGCACTCACTGCCGACTCGACCAAATGGGAGCGGCTGGGTAATTTCTTCAAACCAAGCCCCGACCCCAATAATACTTTCCCGCGTCCCAATCATATTGCTGCACCGGTGCAACTGGCTGATGGCAGTTGGTGGACGATCGGGCAGAGCTATCAACGACATGGTGATGATGATTGGAGTGGAATGGGCCGGCAAACTTCCCTGTACCAGGTGATATGGGAAAATGACCGTCCCTGGGGAATGCCGCCGGTAAGTACGCCTGTAGTGAAACCTGCTTTGACCAATAATAAAACATCCTGGCGCAGTGTACATTCTGATCATTTTGATGGTGATAAGCCTGGCGACTGGTGGCATTTCCTGACTAAGGGAGCTGCTAATGGCATTTCACTTACACAACGCAAAGGATGGGTAAGGTTAATGCCCGATACTGGTCGTGCACACCTGGTGCAAAAGGAAACCGATCATTTCTATTCGGTGGTGACAAAGCTGGAACTGAGCAGCAGCGACAGCGCCGTGCGTGGTGGCATCTACCTCACAAATGGTAACCAGCGGGTATTCGTGCGCCTGTTCAGTGAAATGAATAAGGACAGGCATATCGTGCTGCAATTGGATACGGCCATCAGGAAAGTAAAATACCCGCAGGGGAAATCAGTGTGGCTAAAACTGGAACGGTATGAACACCAGCTCTCCGGTTATTTCAGTACAGATGGTAAACAATGGCAGCCGGTGGGTGCGCCCATCAGTGCTGTATCGCTCGATAAAACACAACCCAATTACAATAGCTGGGTGGGGACCAGTGTAGGATTGTTTGCAGAAGGCGCTCCGGTTGATTTTGATCTGTTTCTGTGCAAGGATGGTTTTTCATCCATGCCTGCGATCGGCAACAGCAACCATTATGGCATCCAAATCATCAATACGGGCAGTGACCGGGTGGTGACCAACAATTCGCTCCATGGTGGCTGGTTGATGCTATCGGGCGTCGACTTCGGGATTGCCGGAGAGGCCAGGTCGATCGAGGTAATTGCCAGTGCTACCAAAGCCGGTGTACTGGAAATTGTCCTGGATGATCTGCAGGAAGGGGAGCGAATCGCCGCCGTGCCGGTGAAAGCGGGTAAAAAGGGTAGTCATGTTTATCGGCTGGGCGCAGTTTCGGGTAAGCTGTCTGGCCAGCATGACCTGTTTGTGCGATTTCCGGCGGGAGCTTCACAGCAGATATTCCTTGAGAGCGTCCGGTTGCTGAAAACAAAGTGATGAAGCCAGGGTATTATGCCTGCCTGGCTGTATTCGTAAAAGATATAATGAAAACCAACGTCTTATGAAGAACCAATCCAGTGATTGCAAGCCGGGTAAAACATTTTTACCCTCCTTTTGGAGATTCGTGCCATTTGTGTCAGTATGACGATTGTAGTTTAGTGCGTTGTTTATTGTGTTCAGTGCCATTTGATTGACTTTCAGACTAACGCTTTAGAAAAATTGCTTATTAAACGCTAAAATGATTGCTTATGAAATTTGAATGCCCCCTGGGTCGCCATCTTCTTCTTCGACCCATTAGTACATCACCATCATTTTTAAGTAGCAGCCAGTAAATCTTTGTAAGAGATCCGGCTTGTAGTTTCCTGTAGTTAACCAGTCAAATGGTTTGGCCTGATCTCTTATTGCCCTCACCTAAAATATTCACGTTTCAATGTTTAACATGATCCTTACACAAAAGCCGTGGAAATGGTTTGTTGTGACGGCGGTAACGCTGTCGATTGTTCTTGTCTATTCGCCCCTGCAGGCACAGGATACCCGTGTGGTGCAAGGGGTGGTGCTGGACGAAAAAAAGGTACCGATCCCGGGCACAACGGTGCAGGTGAAGCAAACCAATATCAGCACAGGTACGACGGCTGATGGGAAATTCTCCCTTCGGGTACCGGCTGATAAGCATATTCTTGTTTTTACCTATGTCGGAAAAATTGCGCAGGAGATCAATATCCGCAATAGCAGCAATGTGATCGTAAACCTGAAAGACAGTGTGATCGGTCTGGAAGATGTAGTGGTGGTTGGTTATGGCCGTCAGAAAAAGGAGAGCGTGGTTGCGGCCGTTTCGCAAACCACCGGTAAAACACTGGAAAGGGCTGGCGGTGTATCGAATATCGGTGCAGCGCTTACCGGTAATGTGCCCGGTCTCATTACTGCCCAAAGTACGGGCCTGCCCGGTGAAGAAGATCCGCAGATCATCATCCGTGGCCGCAGTACCTGGAACAATAGCAGCCCGCTGGTGTTGGTCGATGGCGTAGAGCGTGCTATGACCAGTGTGGACATCGGTTCGGTAGAGACGGTGTCGGTGTTGAAAGATGCGTCTGCCACAGCCGTATTCGGATCGCGCGGCGCCAATGGCGTTATCCTCATTACCACCAAAAGAGGTAAGACAGGTAAGGCTTCTATCAGGGGTACTGTCAACACAATTATGAAAGTGCCTTCCAAACTGCCCGGCAAGGCAGATTCGTACGAGACGCTACGTGCCATTAATGAAGCAATCGAATACGAACTGGCTTTGAAACCCGAAAGCTGGAATAACTATTACCCCCAGGATATCCTCAATAAATACCGTAACCCCGCCAATCTCGAAGAGGCGGAGCGTTATCCGAATGTAGACTGGGAGAAAACCCTGTTCAAGGATTATGCGATGTCGCAGAATGCCAACCTGAACGTCAGTGGCGGTACGCGCTTCGTGAAATACTTTACCAGTGCCGATTTCCTGTATGAAGGTGATCTTTTCAAGACCTACGATAACAACCGCGGTTATAAACCCGGCTTTGGATTCACAAGGCTGAATACCCGTACCAACCTTGATTTTCAGCTTTCACCCTCCACACTCTTTAAAGTAAACCTTTCCGGCTCTTATGGAAGACGAAAAAGTCCCTGGGGCTTTACGGGTAATCAATATGGTCCCTGGATCGATGCCTATACTACTGCGCCGGATGTGTTCATGCCGGTGTATTCGGACGGTTCCTGGGGATTCTTTGCACCCAACGAAGGACGGGCGGAAAACTCAGCCCGCACCCTCGCCATCGGTGGCATTCAATACCAGACTACCGCGCGTATCACTACCGATTTTGCGCTGGAACAGAACTTAGACATGCTTGTCAAAGGGCTTCGCTTCAATGGTACTGTTTCCATGGACAATACATTCGTGGAGAGTGACCGGGGTGTTAATGACCTGTTCAATGGCGTGCAGCGCAAATGGATCGATCCGGAAACGGGTACGGTATTGTATAAGGAGAAGTTTGACGGGGTAACCAACTTCGATTTCCAGGAAGGCGCCAAGTGGTCACCTGCAGGAGGAGCCGTGTCGGGCAACCAGCGCAGGCTGTTCTACCAACTGCAACTTAATTATGCCAAGACCATTGCACGTAAACATGCGCTCACTGCCATGGGATTGCTGAACCGCAATATTACCAACAACGGCAGCGCCATTCCTTCTTACCGCGAGGACTGGGTATTCCGTACTACATACACCTACGATAATAAATATACCATTGAATACAATGGCGCTTATAACGGCTCGGAGAAGTTTGCACCGCAATACCGCTTCGCGTTCTTCTCTTCAGGTGGATTGAACTGGATCGTGTCGAAAGAAAAATTCCTGCAAAATGTTAGCTTCCTGGACCTGTTGAAAGTACGTGCTTCCTATGGGCAGACAGGTTTTGACGATGTGGGTGGCCGCTTCCTGTACCTGACTGACTGGGCCTATGGTGGCCGTGCGCGGCTGGGTACAACATTCGAGGCGGCTGAGCAAAGTCCGTACAACTGGTACCGGGAGAACTCGGTAGGTAATCCAAATGTGCAATGGGAACAAGCAGAGAAATTCAATATCGGGGCCGACTTTGAATTGTTCAAAGGCTTTATCAGGGGTAAAGTGGATTTCTTCCAGGATAAACGTAGTAAAATATTGCTGGGCAGCCGTACCTCCGTGCCTTCTTATTTCGGTGTCACCCCTCCGGTGGCCAACCTGGGCAGGGTGAATTCACAAGGGTATGAATTGGAATTGCATTTCAATCACCAAACGGCGCGTAACCTGCGTCTTTGGGCCGACCTGAACCTGACACATACGAAGAACAGGGTGATCGATGGCGACAATCCTGCGCTGCTGCCCGACTACCAGAAAACGGATAACAAGCAGATCGGACAGGCCTACTCTTACGTGAGCCAGGGTTCTTACAATACCTGGGACGAATTGTATGGCAGCACCATTCATAATACCAATGACAACCAGAAATTACCCGGCAACTATTACATCGTTGATTACAATGGCGACGGAGTGATCGATGCACAGGATAATATTCCCTATGGTCATAGCGGCTGGCCGCAGAACACCTATAATGCCACTTTTGGTATTGATTGGAAAGGACTGAGCGCCTTTGTACAGTTCTATGGGGTGAACAATGTAACCCGCCAGGTAGTGTTCAACAGTCTGGCTTCTCAAAACCACGTGTTGTACGACGAGGGTAGTTACTGGTCCAAAGAAAATCCCAATGCGGATGTACCTATGAACCGCTGGCTGTCTACACCCGCTGGTTATTACCGTGGTACGCAATACATGTTTGATGGTTCTTACGTGCGCTTGAAGAACGCAGAGGTGGCTTATACGTTCAGCAAAGGATTGGTGAAACGTGTGGGATTGGAATCACTCAGGATCTACCTCAATGGAAACAACCTCGCCGTGTGGAGTAAGATGCCGGATGATCGTGAATCGAACTTTGCCGGTACGGGCTGGGCTTCCCAGGGTGCTTATCCTACTGTAAAGCGTTACAACCTCGGTGCTAACATTACTTTCTAAACAAGCTCTTTATGAACAAGTATATTAAGACATTGCTGACGGCCCTTGTGGTTGCTTCCCTGGCGGGCCAGGTATCCTGCAAGAAGTTCCTTGACAGGGAGCCACAATCGATCGTATCTGCCAAAGATGCTTTTAAAAACTTTACCAATTTCCAGGGCTATACAGAAGAGCTCTATCATTGTATCCCGGATTTTTCCAATGCATACTGGACCAATTGCTGGAACTGGGGTGAAGATGAAATCACCTCTACCTCCTTTGATTTTCATTACGTGATTAAGATCGACAATGGTGATTTCTGGGGCTGGCAGGCGCAATTCGACGGCTGGCAAGCTGGCTGGATGGACCGCAACAACACGAATACCAATGACGACCGCATGACCAAGTCACTTTGGAAACTGGGTTGGTATGGTATCCGCAAAGCCAATATGGGATTGGAAAACCTGGACAAACTGACCGATGCAACACAGGAAGAGAAGGACCTGATCAAAGGACAGTTGTTGTTTTTCCGGGGCTGGTTCCATTTTATGTTCATCCAGTATTTTGGCGGGTTGCCTTATATCGATAAGGTATTGCCCGGCGATGAGAAACTGACTTTGCCACGCCTCAAATACAATGAATGTGCAGATAAAGCGGCTGCTGATTTCAGAGAAGCGGCCAACCTGTTGCCTGCTATCTGGGACAATACGACGGCAGGGAAGAAGACCTTGGGTAAAAACCAATTGCGCATCAATAAGATCATGGCATTGGGATACCTGGGTAAGAACTATCTCTGGGCTGGTAGTCCATTAATGAATTCCGTGGTGACGGGCAATAAGACCTACAACACGGATTATTGCAAAAAGGCTGCAGAGGCTTTTGGCGAGTTGCTCCAATTGGTGGAGGGAGGCCAGACGGAATATAAACTGGTAGAGTTTGCAAAATACTATACCAATTTCTATTCTACCGGTCAGAACTGGTTAATGCCCGGCGCTACAGAAGCCATTTTCCGTGGACCTTATTATGGCGCGAATCAATCGAACTACAATACCAGTAAGCAATACCAACCCAATCCCATCTTATCGCCTGAGGCCATGAAATTCCTGCCTACTGCGAATTATGTGGACTATTATGGTATGGCCAATGGTTTACCCATCAAGGATATTACGCAAGCAGATGCAGAGTCGGGTTATGATCCTGCTTATCCCTGGAAGAACAGGGACCCCCGCTTTTACAATGATATCGTATACGATGGGGTAAAATGTGTGCAGGGTGCTACGACGGACGAAGCGAACCGCTATGCCAAATTGCATACCGGTGGTACCTATCGGAACATCAGCACGGGTAGCCGCACGGGTTATCTACTCTATAAATTCATTCCCATCACGGCAAATGTATTTGACAATGGCTGGAGCTATGACAAGGCCTTGAATATTCACCTGCCATATATGCGCCTCGCGGATGTGTATTTAATGTATGCCGAAGCAGCTGCACAGGGATATGGCTCACCTACCGGAAAAGCCGGTAATTATGGCAAGACGGCGGTGGATGCAGTCAATGTGATCCGTACCCGTGCCGGTGTAGGCCAGGTGGCTCCCCAGTTCCTGGGTTCGCTGGATGCCTTTATGCCGGAGCTGCGCCGCGAACGTGCTGTGGAGCTTTCTTATGAAGGGCATCGTTTCAATGACCTGCGCAGGTGGCTGTTGTTGATCGAAAGTCCGTATACGTTGAAGAAGTCTGTTGAATTTGACCGGGCTCCCGGATTCAGTACCACTGATCCGAAGAACAACAAGGTGCTGAACCTGCGTGAGGTAACGATCCTGGAGCGTAAGTATTCTCAAAAGCACTATTGGTTGCCGCTAAAAAATGCTGATGCCAATATGTACCTGGAGTTTGCGCAAAACCCGGGATGGTAGGAGAGAAGGCAACGAGGCAACAAGGCAACGAGAAGCTTTTGCTTCGCATTAATCGAGTTTTTACAGTAAAAATTGAAATGATGAAGTATATCAAAATAATGTGTCTGTGTAGTGCGCTGGCGGCAATGGGGCCGGTGGCACTGGCACAGGATACTACAGTGATCCTTTCCCGGAACGCCCCGGACAGCAATGCCGTACAGGTGGCATTCCGCAAGGTGAATAAACAAGACCTGTTGGGAGGCGTGTCCTTCGTTGATGTGCCCGCGCAAATGAAGCAGAACTATATGACCTATAGCCTCGAAAATATGGATGCCTGGGTCAATGGCTTTAATGGCAACAGCATGTGGGGCATGGGTAGTTACCTGCTGGTGATCGATGGCGTACCCCGCGAAGCAGGCAATGTATTGCCTACAGAGATCGCTCAGATCTCCTTCCTGAAGGGCGTCAATGCAGTGGCGCTCTACGGAAGCAGGGCGGCTAAAGGTGTTGTTTATATTACTACGAAACGAGGCGAGGCGGGTGATCAAAAGATCAATGTAAGGGCCAACGCCGGCATGAATGTGCCCAAAGTGTATCCCAAATACCTGGGTTCGGCCGAATACATGTCTCTGTACAATGAGGCCAGGCGTAATGACGGATTGACCGACCTGTATAGCCCCGAGACTATTTATAACTATGCCTCCGGCAACAATCCTTTCCGCTATCCCAATGTAGATTATTACTCCGACGAGTACCTGAGCAAGGTTTTTGGCCGCTACGATGTGACAGCAGAGATCTCCGGAGGTAATGACAAAGCACGCTATTACACGAATGTTGGATACCAGACCTCTGGTTCGCTGCTCAATTTTGGCGAAGCCATTAAGAATGACCGGGCCGACCGGCTCAATTTGCGTGGCAATGTCGATATAAACCTGAACGATTATATCACAGCTTATGTGGATGCCTCTGCAATTTTCTATACGGGTAAAGGTGTCAATACCAATTATTGGGGCAGTGCCGCCAGTTTGCGCCCGCACCGGTTTTCTCCGCTTATTCCGCTTAGTATGATCGAACCGGAAGACGAGGCCTCGCAAGTGTTTGTAAAGAACAGTAACCATATCATTGGTGGCCAATATTTATTGGGAGGTACCCAACTGGATCAAACGAATCCATTTGCAGCTATCTACGCCGGAGGAAACAACAAGTACACCAGTCGCCAGTTCCAATTCAACACAGGTGTAAATGCCGATCTGCGCAATGTATTGAAAGGGCTTTCTTTTCATTCGACCTTTGCGGTGGATTACAATGCTTCTTACAACCTGGCGTATAATAATAATTATACGGTATATGCGCCTACCTGGAACACTTATTCGGGAGTAGACCTTATTAGCAATCTGACGCAGTATGGGCAGGATGCTACTTCAGGGGTACAGAATGTAAGCAATAGCTGGTATCGCCAAACGATCTCGGCAACAGGGCAGTTCAATTATGTAAACTCTATCCGGAACACGCACAACCTGTCTGCCGTGTTGCTGGTGAATGGCTGGCAACAATCGGAATCGGCTGTGTACCATGCCACAAGCAATGCCAACCTGGGCTTGCAGCTGGGTTATAATTTCAAGCAGACGTATTATGCCGATTTCAGTGGTGCGGTGGTGCACAGCGCCAAACTGCCTGAAGGCAAACGGCAGGCTTTTTCCCCTACGGTATCACTGGGCTGGCGCATCAGCAATGAGGCTTTCCTGCGTGGAAGCAGCGTGGTGGATAACCTGCGCCTGACAGCTTCTGCCGGCATACTGCATACTGATCTTGATATTGCTTCCTACTACCTGTACAAGAGAACGTATACACCACTCGGTAGCTGGTTTGGCTGGAAAGATGGTACCGGTGTCCAGGCTACAGAGTCGAGGAGGGAAGAAAATTTGGATATGGCCTTTCCTAAAAGGGAAGAGATCAGTATAGGAGTGGATGGTTCCTTCTTCAAAGGGCTGGTGAAGCTCGATGCTAATTTCTTTGTGAACAAGATCACCGGCAATATCATTCAGCCCGATGTATTGTATCCTTCCTATTTCACTACGGGCTGGCCAGTTTCTTCTTTCGCTCCTTTTGTAAACTATAATGACGATAAACGGATCGGTTTCGACTTCAATGTGAGCCTGAACAAAAAGCTGGGTGAAGTAAACTGGACACTCGGCGTGGTTGCTGCTTATTATAAAACCACCGCTACCAAACGGGCTGAAATATATGAAGACAGCTACCAGAATCGCCAGGGCAAACCGCTGGATGCGATCTGGGGGCTGCAAAACCTTGGTTTCTTCAAAGATGCGGATGATGTAAAAAACTCGCCGGCGCAATCCTTTGGTAAGGTAAAAGCGGGCGATATCAAATACAAAGACCAGAACGGGGACGGCACGATCGATGCACGCGATGAAGTGTTCCTTGGCCGTGGCGGCTGGTTTGGTGCGCCCTTAACGCTGGGCATCAACCTGAGCGCGCAATGGAAAAACTTCTCCTTCCTGGCATTGGGCGTGGGCCGCTACGGCGCCTATGGAATGAAGAACAGCTCTTATTTCTGGGTAGATGGAGAAGACAAATACTCTGTAGTGGTGCGGGACCGCTGGACGCCAGCTACGGCTGAAACAGCCAGGTATCCCAGGCTCACGACTACCAACAGTGATAACAATTTCCGCGCTTCTGACTTCTGGTTGTACAAGACCAATCGTTTTGACCTGGCCAAAGTGCAGGTGTCCTATGACCTGAGTGGTGTGCTGGGGGCAAAGAAGTTTGTAAAGGAACTGGGGGTGTATGTAAGTGGTTTCAACCTGCTCACCCTTTCTGCCGAGCGTGAAATCATGGAAATGAATATTGGCAGCGCACCGCAAACCCGCTTATATAACCTGGGTGTGAAAGCGTTGTTTTAATGCAATGCTGAAGTACCTAATCAAGTATACGTAATATGAAGAGAAGTATCATCATCCTGCTGGCTTCCGTCTTGCTGCTGAGTAGTTGCAAGGACCTGCTGGAGCCGGCCATTGAAAATAACCGGGACCTGAACCCGGATGATTTTATTCCCAATGACGCCCGTTTCCCGTTTGGCGTGCTGCTCAATGGCTACAATCGTATACCGACCAACAGCTGGTCGTTTAACGATGTAGCGACAGATGATGCGGTGACCAACGACCAGACCAATGGTTTCCTGAAAATGGCCAACGGACAATGGGCAGCCAATAACAACCCCCTTAATCAGTGGCAGAACTGCTATGCAGCCATTCAATACCTCAATATCATGCTCCGTGATGTAGATTCGGTACAATGGGCATCTGATGAGGCAGCGAGTAAGCTATTTGCTATGCGGGTAAAAGGGGAAACCTATGGTTTACGGGCCCTGTTCTTTTATCACCTGCTGCAGGCACATGCCGGCATAGGAGAGAGTGGTCAACTGATGGGTGTGCCGATCATGCTGGATGTACAGAACCCCAATACGGATTTTAATCAACCCCGGGCCAGCTTTGAAAATTGTATGAAGCAGATCTATAGTGACCTGGACAAGGCTGATGCTTTGCTGCCGCTGGATTATGTAAACATTACCAATACAGCCAACCCTGTTCCTGCTAAATATGGTGCTACTACGAAGGAACAATATGACCGTGTTTTTGGTACGGCTTTCAGTGGTTTCCTCACCGGCCGTATCGCAAAAGCCATCCGTTCGAAAGCGGCCTTGCTGGCGGCAAGTCCGGCCTTTAGCATGGGTACTTCCACGACCTGGGCCGATGCGGCCAATTACGCTGGTGAAGTACTGACGCTCAAAGGTGGTGTGGGTGCTTTGGCGCCCAAAGGTCTTGCCTGGTTTTCAGATGCCGCTGAGATCTCGGGGCTGGCCGATGGCGCCAATCCTCCCGAAATACTCTGGAGAAACAATTATGTTGATAACCGTGACCTGGAGCAGGCCAATTTCCCTCCCACTTTATTTGGCAATGGCCGTATCAACCCAACGCAAAACCTGGTAGATGCTTTCCCGATGCTCAATGGGTATCCCATTTCCGATGCAGCCAGCGGTTATGTAGCATCCAATCCTTATAACAACCGTGATCCCCGTTTGAAGCAATTCATTGTGGTGAATGGTGGAGTAGCAGGCCCCAATGATGTTGTGATCAACACAGCGGCTGATGGCACTACTAATGATGGACTGAACAAAGTAGAGACCTCCACGCGGACAGGATATTACCTGCGCAAGTTGCTGCGCAAGGAGGTAAACCTTAATCCCAACTCGGCCAATAACCAGCGTCATTACAAACCGCATATCCGGTATACGGAGATCTTCCTCAACTACGCAGAGGCTGCTAATGAAGCCTGGGGGCCCATGGGTACAGGCAGTAATACTTTCTCTGCCTATGATGTGATCAAAGCTATCCGCAAAAGGGCTGGTATAGGCACAACCAATAACGATGCTTACCTGGAGACAGCGAAGGCCAATAAAGAGCAAATGCGGGAATTGATCCGCAATGAACGGAGGCTGGAACTCTGCTTTGAAGGCTTCCGCTTCTGGGACCTGCGCCGGTGGAAAGCTCCGCTTAACGAAACGGCAAAAGGGGTGAGTATCCGCAATAACATTCCTACGATCATGGATGTAGAGAGCAGGCAATTTCAGCCTTTTATGATCTATGGTCCTATCCCATACCTCGAGATACTGAAGTTCGGCGCGCTGGAACAGAACCAGGGATGGAGGTAGGGGGTGGCTAGTGGTGAGTGGCTAGTGGGCTTTTGATTCGAAATGCATGATCAACGATTAGTATTTAATTGACAAATAGTAATGATGAAAAAGTTTCTGATACCAATCATAGGACTCTTTGTTTTTGCCTCGTGCAACAAAGACGTTGACTTTCCGGACTACAAATACCAGACGGTGTATTTTGCCTACCAGTACCCGGTGCGTACGCTCACCTTTGGGGAAGATATTTTCAATACGGATCTTGATAACCAGGGCAAGTGCAGGATCATGGCCACTACGGGCGGTGTGTATTACAGCAAGAAGGACCTCAATATCGGGATTGCAGTAGACAACGGTTTATTAGGTACCGGTCTTTTGTTTGGTGCCGGTAAGGATGAAGTGTTGCCTATGCCTAATAATTATTTCACCCTGGCTGCCAATAGCATTGTAATTCCCGAAGGTCAACTGACGGGTGGGGTAGATGTGCAACTGACGGAGGCGTTTTTCAATGATCCCAAAGCGATCAAAAACACTTATGTGATCCCCTTAAAGATAACTGACAAGTCGAGTGCCGACTCGATACTGCAAGGCAAGGATTTTATCCTGTATGCTGTCAAGTATGTGAATACCTGGCATGGCAATTACCTGCGCCGGGGAAAAGATGTAGTAACGGGCGCTGTGAACCAAACGATCCTAAGGCATAAGCAATATGTGGAAGATGATGAGGTGAACAAATTAAATACCCGCACCCGGAAGCAACTCGAATTTTCCGTAGTGTTCAAAGACAAGAACGGGTTGAATGTTAACTGTCCGTTGGTGCTCACCTTCGACGATGCCGGCAAGTGCACGATCGCTGCAGCCAACGGTAGCTTCACAGCTACGGGCAGCGGCCAGTTTGTAAAAAGAGGAGAGAAGAACAGTTGGGGTAGCAAGGATCGTGATGCGCTCTACCTGAATTACAATGTGACCTTGTCTGATATGCAGGTGGTATCTACGGATACGCTGGTGATGCGGGATCGTTCGGTAACGATGGAAACCTTTACGCCAGTAGCCAAGTAATTTATTCTGCCATATTTAATTTAGTAAACGTTATGAATAATCTACACAAAATAGCAGCCGGCTTCACTGTTTTAGTGGCGATGGCTGCCTGCAACAAATATAATGCGGCTGAGTTCAACGTGGACAAGCCGGAAACTGTTGCTGTGCAGGAAGACATCGATGCCTATCCGGCATTGAAAAGCTATATCAACCGCACAGCGCATCCCAACTTCAAATGGGGAGTAGCGCTTGGACTGCAGGAATACCTCGACAAAGGAGTTAAATACAGGTTGGCCAATAAGAACTTTGACGAAATAGTATTGGGCTATGAAATGAAGCATGGCGCTGTGGTACAAGCCAATGGCAACCTGGAACTGACGAAGGTAAAGGCACTGTTGCAGACCGCTGCCCAGGCAGGTGCATCAGTGTACGGGCATACGCTGGTATGGCATGCCAACCAGAATGCTGCTTACCTCAATGGGTTGCTGTCGCCGCTGGTGGCCACCTCTCCCGCCTATGCCAATGACCTGAACCTGGCGGGATTGAAAGATAAAAGTTTTAACGGCTGGAACCGGGCCAACCCCGGCGCCGGTATTACGATAACGGATGCCGAAGGTATGGGCACAGGCAATAAGGCGATCAAGCTGGTATCGACAGGCAGTTCTGCCGGGGCTACGGATCTGCAATTGATCAGCCCGCTTATTGCAGTGAACAAAACGCACAAGTATGAAGTGGTGATGTATATCAAGTCGGACATTGCCGGCGAAGGCCGTATTGCTTTTGAAGGATTGAATAACAATACGCCTGCTATCGACTGGACCAAATCGGGTACCGCTACGGCTACTTTTACCACGGGCATCTCCTGGAAAGAGATCCGTTTCCAGCTCAATGATTTTACCGGCGATAATTTCAAACTGCATATTGACCTCGGTTATAAACCGGGCGTTACTTATACCGTCGATGTGAACAACCTGTATGTGTTTGACACCCAGGGCACGCCTGCGATCACCAACCTGGTGGCTAATGGTGATTTTGAGACAGGCACGGGCTGGGGAGGCTGGGGTGGCGCTTCTACCCGCGGCATCACGGCCGATGGCATGGGCGTGGGTAATAAAGGGAAAGCGTTCTTTGTTACCAACCCAACGAAAACTGGCGGTTACTGGGAAGTGCAAACGAGTTACCCTTTTGCAGCAAACCTGAACAATGGAGAAACTTATGAACTGAGTTTTTGGGTAAAAGGTACGGCTGCAGGTATCATCCGGCCCGAGCTGCAAAGCCCTGACTATTCTTCCAATGGATTTGGACAGGTGGCAGTGACCACAGAGTGGAAACTGGTGACGATCGCCACTCCTGCCACGGCTGCCGACCGGAAAGCATTGGTGTTTAGCTACGGTGAATTTGCCGGTACGGTGTACATCGATGATGTAGTACTCAAAAGCAATAAGGCAACGGGCGGGGTTACAACGATAGCAGAAAAGAGTCCCGTTGAAAAAACGATCATCATTACAGGCGCGCTCGATAAATGGATGAAGGGCATGCTGGATGTGACTAAACCCTACGTGAGGGCCTGGGATGTGGTGAATGAACCGATGGATGATGGTAAACCCTTTGAACTAAAGACAGGTGTGGGCAGGACCCTGGCTGCTGATGAGTTTTATTGGCAGGATTACCTCGGTAAGGACTATGGCGTGATGGCCTTTAAGCAGGCCCGCCAATACGGCAATGCCAGTGATACGCTCTTCATCAACGATTACAACCTGGAATACAACCTGGATAAATGCCGCGGGCTGATCGATTATGCTAAATACATTGAAAGCAAGGGCGGGAAAGTAGATGGTATTGGTACGCAAATGCATATCACCATTACTTCCGACAAGGAGAAAATTTCGGATATGTTCAAACTGCTGGCTGCTACAGGCAAGCTGATCAAAATCTCCGAGCTGGATATTGGTGTAGGAGTAAAGACGACTGCTGCTACTGCAGAGCATTACAAGGCGCAGGCAGAGATGTACAAATATGTGATCGACAAGTATTTTGAATTGATCCCTGCCAAACAGCGTTATGGCATCACGATATGGAGCCCGCTGGACAGTCCGGCTAATTCAAGCTGGCGCGCCGGTGAGCCAATCGGTATCTGGACAGAGGCTTATGTACGTAAACTGGCTTATGCTTCGGTGGCTGAATCGCTGAAGGCGAATACTAAATAAAGCAACGAGGCTATCCAACATAATCCTATGGTGTTGATCAGAATTGTACTGTTGTCGGGATTGCTGGCAGGAGTAATAGGCAGCTGTACTCCTGCCGGTACCGGCGACACGGTGCTGCAGATCGGAACTTATCAACTGAGCCGTGCTGAATATGAATCTGTAAGTCATAATCCTACCTACAAAGCGCTCACAGATGAGCAGTTGCAGGCGAGGCTGGTGGAAGAAGGGAGGATAATGGCTTATGCGCTGGAGCACGGGTATGATACCATTGATCTGCTGAACCGACAACTGGACTATGCCATACGTTATCAGGTTTCATCAGTGGATGGATATGTATGGAATAAAAAGGTGAAACCTTTATTGCAGGTGTCGGCCGATGATATCCGGAAGGCACAGGCCATGCGGACACAGGAATATCAATTGGAGTCCATTCATTTTCCCAGTGAAGCATTGGTGAAGAAATATTGCACTGCCGCCCGGCCGGTGGCCACTGCCGGTGATTTTTACACGTTGCAGGAAAAAGTAAAAGCCGATCCAAAGGTTACCTTTTATCGTGGTTATCGTCGCTATCCATTTTTCCCGCTGGGTGTTTACCTGCCTTCCCTGGCAGCTGCCCGGGTGGGGGACGTGTGGGGCCCCATTGAAACTTTATCGGGGTATTACCTGGTACATGTGGCAGATAAAAGAGCTATAACGCCAGGGCCTGTTGAACAGGAACAACAAGCCATCCGGGAAGAGTTGTTGCTTGGGTTAAGAGAAAAATATATCCGGGAAAGTCAACAGCAAATATTGCGGGAAACCAAACCTCAATTACAGGAAGCGGCCATTGCCCAAATGGCCAGCAAAGCAGATGTAAAAGAAAAGACATGGCAGGGTGTGGATCCAGGTCTTGTACTGATGGAGTACGACTTCGCCGGGGCACATAGCATTTACACGGCGGCAGATCTTATGGAATTTGTTCAATGCCAGCCGATGTTTACCGGATCGCTTTCCAATCCTGATGATGTGAAGGAAATGCTCCATGCCCATCTGATGGGTATCAGTTTGTTTGCACAGGCTCAACAAATGGGGATAGATAAGGATACAGCTTATCAACTGCTGAGGAAACGGTATCAACAGGGAATTTTCATCCATCACTATAAACAACAACTTATTTATCCGAAGATATCCATCGGAGAGCTGGACCTGGAAAGCTATTACCAGGATCACCCAAAAGATCTCACCTGCTTTGCATCCGCAGAGTTGTTACTGTATAAATATTCTGCCAGGCAAAATGCTTTTGAAGGCCGCCAACTGATCTTAGGTCAGCATGCGGACATGAATTTGAAGGGAAAGCTTTTACCAAAAGGAGAAAAGGTGGAGGTACAGGTAAAAGATACATTATATAGCAAAGCTGTCATTGATGCCATTGCCCGGTTGGCACCCGGAGGGGTCTCCATGCCCATTGAAGAGAATGGTCAGCACCTCGTCATCCAGCTGGTTTCAAAAGGGGGCGCTATAGCAATGCCTTATAAATATGCCAAAGACACGATCAGGGACTTGCTTTTCTCCCAAAAAGAGCAAGAACTATTAAGCGTACTGGGGACAACCTACCCCGTAAAAGTGAATCATTTAAAAGAAGCCCTGGAGCAACCGGAACAATAGATAAGTCATACCATCAATCGATGACCGCGTCAAAACCTTTGTCGTTAATCATTAAATCATTCAAATTCCATCATTATGAAAAAGATCCTTTTAGCTTTTGCCATACTTTTTGCATCGGTGACCAGCAGTTTTGCTTATCAGCAAGTAATTTATTGTAATCCCATGGTAGGTTATGCCGGAACATCGGTAAGTATCAATGCAACCTGCAGTTATGTAAAATTTGATTGTTCCTGGTATAGTTTTATAGGTAGTTACAGTGCCGGCAGTGCGGTTGCCTACAGTGATATACTCATTGGAGAATACAGCTGGTGGACGGGCAATAATTCCCCTTCTTATAGCAGTGGCGTATTCTACAGCCGTTATTGGGGATCTGTTCAAATGACAATGAGTGCTACGAGTTGTTATGGAGAGTCCAAACTTGAGTGGATGCCTTAAGGGTATACTGTTATTGTAGATCGTTCAATATGGCTCTGGTTATCGTTGATGGTAAGGCCCGGCTAAGCTGTAATAAGCTTTAGCCGGGCTTGCTTTTTAAGGGCGTTGAGGGAATATAAGGATGGCAGATCCCTGGCCGGCAATGACCCATAAAGGGGATAATGCAGGTTTTAAAAAACGGTTAATTTGGTCATCCTAAAACCAACCAACATGAATCCAAACAAAGCATTATGGGAAAAAGGTGACTTCACTCAAATTGCCGCGACTATGCGGGAAAGTGGCGAAGCATTGGTTGCCAAATTGGGCATTACCCCGGGGATGAAAGTACTTGACCTTGGCTGCGGGGACGGCACGACAGCGATACCAGCAGCCAGGCTAGGTGCACAGGTGTTGGGTGTTGATATTGCCAGCAACTTGGTGGCAGCCGGCAACCGGCGGGTAGCTGCAGAAGGCATTCCGAATTGTACTTTCCAGGAAGGGGATGCGACTCATCTAGATGGCCTGGAGGATGCTTCATTCGACCTGGTGGTCACGATATTTGGGGCCATGTTTGCCCCTAAGCCCAACGATGTGGCCCGGGAAATGGTGCGTGTAACCAAGCCGGGTGGACGTATTGTAATGGGTAACTGGATACCTGGCGACCCTACATTGGTAGCCCAGATATTGAAGATCAGCGCAGCCTATACACCTCCGCCACCGGAAGGTTTTATCAGCCCTATGTTGTGGGGTGTGGAAAGCCATGTTACCGAAAGGTTTACCAGTGCCGGTGTGCCCGCTGAAAACATTTCTTTTCAGAGGGATACTTTTGTTTTTAATGCTCCCTTTACACCCGCAGAACAGGTGGTTCGGTTCAGAGATTATTATGGTCCTACCATGAATGCATTTGAAGCGGCAGAAAAGAATGGCAAGGCCGCGGACCTGCAGCGTGAGCTGGAAGCTCTGTTTGCCAGTCAAAATCAGCACAAGGATGCCGGCAGTACATCGATCCCGGCCACCTTTCTTCGGGTGACGGTTGTCCGATAAACGGAACTTTTCCTTTATATTGGTCCTATGAAAAGTGTTTGTTTGACAATCATTGGCTTCCTGATGCTCGTTGTAGCCACCAAAGCACAGGATGCCAGGCCGCGCGCCATCAGGACCCATGTTCCGCTGGATTCTATCGTTTTAAGTGATCCTTTTATACTGGCAGATGCTACCACTCATATGTACTATATGACGGGTACGGGTGGCTTGCTGTGGAAGAGCAAGGACCTGGCATTTTGGGAAGGCCCCTTCCAGGTGACGAACACGGACTCTACTTCCTGGATGGGGCCCCGGCCCATGATATGGGCTGCCGAGATCCATCATTATAAGAACAAGTATTATTATTTCGCCACTTTCACGAACCGGGCGGTGAAGATCGATACGGTGAAGGGGAATGTGATAGAGCGGCGTGCCTGCCATGTGCTGGTGAGTGACCGGCCGGATGGACCGTATGTGCCCATGCAGGACGCTACTTATTTGCCGGCCAATATGCCTACGCTGGATGGTACTTTATGGGTTGACAAGGATGGAAAGCCTTATATGGTTTATTGCTATGAGTGGTTGCAGAACCTGAATGGTACGATTGAAAAGATTGAATTGAAGTCTGATCTGAGCGGTACGATTGGCAAGGGCAAATTATTGTTCCGGGCCAGTGATGCTCCCTGGAGCCGAGAGAAAGACGAAAATGGCAAGGATCGTCCTAATAAAGTTACCGATGGCCCCTGGCTGTTCCGGACGGGCACTGGGAGGCTCGGGATGATATGGACCAGCTGGATCTATGATGTCTACACACAGGGAGTGGCATATTCAACCAGCGGTACCCTTGACGGTCCCTGGGTACAGGAAGCAGCTCCTATTACGCCAGCTAATTATGGTCATGGTATGCTATTCAAAACCTTCGATGGCAAACAATTGATGTCTCTCCATAGTCATACCAGCATCAACGGCCGTACGCGCCGGGTGCCTCATTTCTTTGAAGTAGATCTGTCGGGCGATAAACTGGTGGTGGGTAAGCCCTATATATCTGTGGGACAGCCTTCCCGATAAGGGTATTGGTCGCCTTTTTATTATTTTTGCAGGGATGCCTGGGAACTTTATTACTGCCATTGAATATTTTATCCGCCTTGATGCTGCGGAGAAGGAATTTATATCCTCGCTTTGTGTTGGTAAAACTTATCAAAAAGGTGATTACTTTTTACGTGCGGGGCAGGTATGCCGTGAGGTCGGGTTTATTGAAAAAGGCCTGATCCGTTATTGCGGCACCAAAGATAACGGGGAAGAAATAACCCTGCATTTTGGAAGGGAAAATGAATTTACCAGCAATTATCAAAGCTTTCTTAATCATTCTGCATCACAACGTAGTATACAATGTCTGGAAGACAGTGAGATGCTGATAATGTCATATGACAACCTGCAAAGACTTTATGCAACCGTGAAGGAAGGGCAGAAGTTTGGCCGCCTGATCTGTGAGCATCTTTATTTGCAGGCCATCGATCAAATAAGCTCCATCTATACGGATACACCTGAACAGCGTTATCTCCATTTTGTGCGGGATTACCCCGATCTGCAGCAGCGCATCCCTCAATACTATATTTCCTCTTATGTAGGCGTAAAGCCTCCTTCCTTAAGCCGTATAAGAAAAAGGCTTTCTCTCTAATTTATTAACCTGGGTGAATGAACTGGCCAAAGGCTGGTTTTAACTTTGTTGCCTGCCTGGCCAGATACCAGGTGATGGCCCTCTTTTTACATGCTTTAAACAAGTTTCTCATGGTGCTCTTTAATATGATCCTTTTGATCCACTTTATCGCTTTTGCTGTTTATCTCTGTACGCTCCTGGCCCAATGGCGGGATTATGATACGCGTGTGCGGGGAGCGTTGGGGCTTATATTGGGCATAATACTACTGGTGAGCGGAATCGTCCTGGTGATCATGAAATACCCGCATGTGAATTATTATAAGGTTGTTCCTAAAACCGGGTTGTTTGCTCTGGTGACCATCATCAATGTTCGTTTTGGCGGTAAGGTCTATACCCGCGGAGCCTATTATACATTGATCGTAGCTACCTTATTGGCTGCCTGCATTGCTGTTGTTCGTGTGTAAAGGCCTTCGTGGTGGCCCATCTGAATTGTGTCCGCAGTGCGGACACAATTAGGAAAGTGGGATAGGATTGTCTGAACCCGTCAACGCTTGTTGGTCATCAGCATGATGGAAGCCATGGTTTCTATGCCTTCGAACAAATTACTTAACCGTATATTCTCATTTTCGGCGTGCTGGTTATTGTCGTGGTTGGCAATGGGTACGGTAACAGTTTTGGCATTCAGGTGCTTTTCAAATAAGAAAAGGGGCAGACTGCCACCCATGGTGGGCTGGAGGACAAGCTGGTCCTGGGTAGTAGTTTTCACTGCAGCGATCACTTTTTGTATGATGGGCAGGTCCATGGAGGTGCGCTGCGCATTGTAACCATCCTTTCCGGGTATCACTTTTATGATCTTTGCATATTGGGCTCTTTCTTCGTCGGAGGGTTCTTTGTCCGTAATATAGTAGCCGGCTGCTTTGATGTGATCGATCACTTTTTGTTGCTGCCGTTTCCAATCGTTGCCCAATACCAGCCGGAGATCCAACACAGCTGTTGCATAAGTGGGTATCTGATTGGAAGCGAGTTTACCAACATTACCGCTTTGTATGCCATTAATGTTTAAGGAAGGCTGGTTGATGGACTCACTTAGTGAGGCTCCCTTTATTTCAACGGCATTGATGCCCAGTTCTCTTTTCATTTGTTCATCTACTGAAGGCACTTCATTCAATGCTTTTCTTTCAGAGGGGCTTAAGGGGACCACATCGTCATAAAAACCTTTTATGGTGACCTTTCCATTCTCGTCTTTCATGGAGGCCAGCAATTTTACCAGCATCATGGCAGGGTTAGGCGCCCAGTTGCCGTAATGCCCGCTGTGCAAGGGTCTTTTGGAAGCATATACGGTAAGGTCTACGTGGGTGTCTCCCCGAACACCCAATACAATCTGTTTTTTCCCTGACTGGTGAACAGGGCCATCGCAAATGATCCACAGGTCAGATTGGAGTAAAGCTTTGTATTTGTCCAGTATTTCATGCAGGTGTGGGGAGCCTGCTTCCTCTTCCCCTTCGAAGAAGAATTTAATATTACAGCCGGGTTTGAGTCCGCTTTTTATGATGGCATCATAAGCATTCAGGATGGCATCTACACCTGCTTTGTCATCAGAAGCACTGCGGGCATATATTCTCCAATCCTTGTTGTAGTTGCCATCGGTGGGGAAAGGTAGATTGACACCTTCTTTGTCGATGGCGCCCGAGAATAACTTTGGCTGAAAAGGATCAAGTCCTTTTGCCCATTGGGCGGGATTGACGGGCTGCCCATCATAATGGGCGTAGAAGATGAGGGTTTGTGTGGCGCCTGGTGTTATTACTTCACCATAGATGGCGGGTGGTGCGCCCGCTGTGGAAGGGTTTAAAAGTTGTACTTGCTGAATACCCCGTTTGTTCATCATGGCCATGATGAAGGCTGCGTTCTTTTGCAGGCCGGCGGGGTCGGCAGCTACATTGGGTATAGTGAGCAATTCAACAAACTCATTGATGATAATGCCGGTATTTTTTGCTGTGTATTTTCTGATGGTGAGTATGTCGGGAGATTGGGCCGCTGCTATTTGTATTAGCAGGAAACCAAACAGTGCAAGGAGGATGGATTTTCTCATACAATGAATTTAAATCTATACAGTCAGATTAATTATGATAGCTATTTATTAAGCGAAGCGTCGGGTTAATTGGTTTGTGCCATGTAAGCTATAAAGCTGTCTTCATCTGCCATTCTTGCATAGGGACTAAGGTCAACTTTAGGAATGCTATCGAAACAAAGGACGATAAGAGGTTCCGCCGCTGCGCCAATATTGTTGTATTGTTCGAATTGTGGGCTGATCGAGGTGCTATTCATCCAACGGTCAGGCAACAGGTGCAGGTTTTCAAATGAACAGTAAAAAGTAGAGCCACAGGTTTTGCATTGCCAGTATTCGCTTCTGATGTTATGGTCATAGAAGTCGCTGATGGTGTAAAGCGGCCTGACCAGCTGGAGCAATGCTTCTTTTTCCAGGTTGATCACAGGCCGCTGGAAGCCAGCCAGGGCACGAAAGCGTGGAAATGAACAAGGGCAACCCAGTTCGGCATATCGTTGAAGAAGGGTGGCCAGCTTTTTCGTAAAGGCTTCGTTTAATTGCATGGGGCAGGTTTGATTCCGGGATTGGTTACTTTATAAGGGTTAGTTATTGTTAAGGGTAATGTCTAAGATAATGATTCCTGCCGGAAGTGTAATTTTCTACGTGGGCTGTATATTTACCAGTAAATAGTCCATATGAAATTAATTATACGGCTGCTGGTGGGGATGACTTTACCAATAATCTTAATTCATACTGTTATGGCGCAGGAGTCTGTTACGGGCAAACCCGATCCGGCTTTTCATATCTATCTGCTGATCGGTCAATCGAATATGGCGGGTAGGGGTGTAGTAGATTCGATCAGTAAGGTGCAGCGGCCACGCATCCTGATGTTGGATAAAAGCCGACAGTTTGTACCAGCTACAGACCCACTGCATTTTGACAAAAAGGAAGCAGGAGTAGGACCGGGTATCAGCTTTGCGGAAAGTATGTTGCCGGCGGATGGGGCTGTGAAGATTGGCCTGGTGCCTGCAGCTGTAGGGGGCACTTCGATCACGCTTTGGGTGCCGGGTGCTTATGACTCCATCACAAAAACGCATCCTTATGATGATGCCATGGCCCGGATAAAAGAAGCCCTGAAATACGGGGTACTAAAAGGGATACTCTGGCACCAGGGGGAATCCAATTCAGGCAGCTTTTCTGCCAGCCCCACATATATGTCACAACTGGAAGGGTTAATAGAAAGAATAAGAACGGAGCTGCACGCACCCCATGTGCCGGTGGTGGTAGGGGAATTGGGTTATTACCGTCCGGCCTTTACGAATTTCAATGCGATGTTGAAGGAGGTGCCGGAGAGCATTGCACTGAGCGCTGTGGTGAGTGCGGAGGGATTAGGGCATAAAGGGGATAATTTGCATTTTAGTACGGATGCAGCGAGGGAGCTTGGGAAAAGATATGCTGTGAAGATGAAGGAATTGCAACAGATGGTACTGCGGCTTTCGAAGTAAAGTGAGCCTTGGGATTATTGATTAACTTCTTTTCGGCTGGTAATGCAGCAGTGTAATGCCGCAATCAAATGGGATTGCTTTTACCAAGGTGAGCTGTTGTTTGGTATCAAGGTCTTTGAAGATGGGCAGTCCATTGCCAATGGCTGTGGGATTGATGAGGAGGTGGTATTCATCGATCAGCCCTTGTTTGATGAGGGCAGATACGAAATTGGCGCCACCATAGGCGATGATGTCTTTGCCTTCCTGTTTTTTCAGGTTATTGATCTCCTCGGCCAGGTCGCCCCTGGCTAATTCGGTATTGTCCCATTCGGATTTGTCGAGTGTTTTTGTAAAGACTACTTTATGGGTATTATTGAACTTGTCAGCGCCTTCCTGTTCCGGATGAGCGGCCCAATGGGGGATGAAGCCTTGCGCCAGTTTTCGTCCGAGCACAATGCAGTCTACCGGTGCTGTAATTTCTCCTACATATTGTTTTAAGGCATCATCCCAATTCCATACCATCCAGTCCATTTCCCCATTGGGGCCAGCGATGTAACCGTCTACAGACATCTGTACCTGCAATTTTAGCTTTCTCATAATCGCTTTTTTAGTAGTCAATGAATGTAGTAATTTTTTTTTACTTTTGTACTCATGAGGATGTCTCCTACACTTTAATAATTCCTGCTGAAGTCTCCCTGACTTATCACCTTTATACAGGTGAGGTTTTACTACGTCATTTACAGTCATTACAGGACCAGGTCTTAAACGTACGGTCTTAACTATTTAAATTAAACATATGCAATCGATGCTGGATAAAGATCAGCTGGAAACATTTATTCATACGGGCTGTGTTCGTATCAACAACGCATTTTCATCAACCCTCGCAGCAGAAGCCCGGCAAATACTTTGGCGGGACACGGGTTGTGATCCGAATGATCCTCAGACATGGACCAAGCCGGTAGTGCGGCTGGGAATGTATACGCAGGAGCCTTTTGTACAGGCTGCCAATACAGTCGTTCTTCATCAGGCTTTTGATCAACTGGTGGGCAAAGGGAAATGGATACCCTGTAAAAGCATGGGCTCTTTTCCGGTACGTTTTCCATCGCCTGCTGATCCGGGAGACGGCGGCTGGCATGTGGATGCCGGTTTCCCGGGCGCTGATCCCAATAACTATTTTGATTGGCGCATCAATGTACGATCGAAAGGAAGAGGGCTGCTGATGTTGTTCCTTTTTTCGGATGTTGGACAATTGGATGCGCCTACACGGATACGTGTGGGCTCGCACCTGGATGTGGCGAAGATGTTACAACCGGCAGGAGAGGAAGGGCTTTCGTTTATGGAACTTGCACAAAGGTTACCGGTATTACCGGCCAGGGAAGAAATACTGGCTACGGGTGAAGCGGGTACTGTTTATCTCTGTCATCCATTCCTGGTGCATGCTGCGCAGCCACATCATGGTACAGTACCCCGGTTTATGGCTCAACCGCCGCTTTTACTTCGGCATGACCTGGTGATTGATGGTCCTGATGAGCTAGCCAGTCCTGTGGAACAAGCTATACGGTTGGGATTGGCGTGAGGGAGGTTTTCAATGAGGTAACGGTCTGTTAACTTCAGGTGGCCGGGCTTGTATGAATTAATAAGTAACTTCAGGAACTAAAACGGAAAATTATGGGTAAAAAGAGAATCTTATTCCTCACAGGCGATTATGCCGAGGATTATGAAACGATGGTCCCTTTCCAGATGTTGCTAATGGTAGGTCATGAAGTACATGCAGTGTGCCCGGGCAAGCAGAAAGGAGATAAGGTGCAAACGGCGATCCATGACTTTGACGGGGCACAGACTTACAGTGAAAAGCCCGGTCACCTTTTTGAATTGAACTATTCCTTTGATGATGTAGATCCCGAGCATTATGATGCGATCTGTATAGCAGGCGGACGTGCTCCTGAATACCTTCGACTGACACCCCGGGTGATTGACCTGGTACACCATTTCAATCATTTCAATAAACCCATTGCGGCCGTGTGCCATGGCATACAGATCCTCACAGCTGCCAATGTGGTAAGAGGACGTAAACTGACGGCTTATTATGCGGTAGGCCCGGAAGTAACGCTGGCGGGTGGAGAATATATTAACGTAGCGGCGACAGAAGCAGTGGTTGATGGCAACCTGGTAACATCCCCTGCATGGCCTGGTCATCCAAAATGGATCGCAGCCTTTCTTGAGGTATTGGGCACCAAGATTGAATTGTAAGGTAACTGAAAAAATAAACCCTTCAGGTGGTCGAATCTGAAGGGTTCTTTTATATTAAATGTCTGTATATTTTAGTGTTGCCAGCTTGTTGGGCTTGAGGTAAACGTATTCGTGTTGAGCATCGATGATGATATTGAACCGTTTCAGGATGTCGCCGCCGATAATGCTCATCTTTTGACGTCCAAGCGCTCCCTGAAAGAAGCCCGCCGGCACATCGGATAAAGTGGTAGTACCTATCTTCAATGTGGGCAGGATGGCCTTTTGTGTTTTCAACACATTACCATAAGAGTCTTTTAATTCCTTGGTGCTGATAATGGGTAGGTTCTCTCCAATATTGGTTTCGCTGGCAAACTTGTCATCGAACAGTATGGCTCCGGCATAACCTGAGTGGATCAGGAATTTATTCTTAAAGCTTTGTTTGCCAATGAGGCATTCTGCTTCCAGAAACATCATATCATTTTCTACTGTTAATTTGAGTTTTTCATATTTTCTGGTATTGGATGGGAGGGCAGTAAGGACTTTGATGAATCCTTTTTCGAAATCAATTTCTATGACTTTGTTTTGGAGAAGGTCTGTTCCGAACTTACCGTCTGTGTTTTGTCCTGTGTTTTTGTTTTCCCCAATGGGTACACCGGTCCATTCCAATTGGCCGATCTGCAATGTGTTGTTTCTGCTAAAGCGGGAAAAGTTATTGGCCCCTCCCCAGCTTTTTACGGTGTCGGTACCCTCAAAGTGCAGGCTGTTCAGTTTTTGGGTGGCTGCTTCAATTAAGGTAACAGCACTGGCAGCGGTATGGAACATTAAATGAACGGTATCTTTTTTATTCAGGATAGCCTGTACCGACATGTTGTTGTAAGCTGTTAACTGAAAGGGGATACTGTAGACTGCCGCTGGTTTTGATATTTCCTTTTGTTCCTGTGCAAAGGTAGCATAGCAGGAAGAGATCAATAGGGAGAGTACGAATAATTTAATTAGAGACATAAGGGTGTATTGCTTTTAAACAGCCTAAATGTACAAAAGGGGATCTCCGCAACCAATGATCGGCCAGGTAGATGGATAAGCGGTAGACTTTTTGGGCTTGCGGGGAGGCATATTTAGGGGTGAAAGGGGGAAGTTTCCCTTAGTTTGGTTTATCTTCAACGCTTTAACTGATAGGATCAAACCAACAACTTTTAACCATCGGATATGGTATTGAATTTTTTGTGGATCGCTTTTTTCCTGATCGCTTTTGTGGTAGCTGTGATACGGCTTTGTATGGGAGATGTGGTGGTGTTCAAGACGATCATTGACGGGGTGTTTGAAACGGCCAAGACGGGGGTTGATATCTCGCTGGGATTGATTGGTGTGATGTCACTGTTCCTGGGCTTTATGCAGATCGGGGAAAGGGCGGGGGCGATCAATGTATTGTCGAGGATCGTGGGGCCTTTTTTCAGTAAGCTGTTTCCGGGTGTACCGCGTAACCACCCGGCAATGGGGCATATGATGATGAACTTTTCGGCCAACCTGCTGCAACTGGATAATGCGGCTACTCCTTTTGGCCTGAAGGCGATGGAGAGTCTGCAGGAGTTGAATAAAGATAAAGAAACGGCCTCTGATGCGCAGATCATGTTTATGGTGCTGCATGCTTCGGGGCTGAGCATTATTCCGGTGAGTGTGATTGCGCAACGGGTGATCGTGGGCTCGAAGAATGCTACAGATATCTTTATTCCCTGTGTGATCTGCACTTTTGTGGCTACGATGGTAGCGATGATCATTACGGCTTTTAAACAGCATTTCAGTAGCCGGCAGTGGGTGGCCATTGCCATATTCAGTTTTGTAGGATCGCTGATCCTTGGGGGACTGGCATTCTTCCTGCGGCACCTGAGCACGGACCATGCCACGATCTTTTCCAATGTGCTGAGTACGGGGTTGATCTTCCTGCTATTTGTGGTGTTTATTTTAGGCGGGATGTATAAGCGGATCGCGGTGTATGATGCGTTTATAGATGGCGCTAAACAAGGTTTTGATGTGGCGGTGCGGATCATTCCTTACCTGGTGGGTATGCTGGTGGCTATTAGCGTATTGCGTAACAGTGGTGTATTTGGTTATATTATCGAGGGAGCGCAATGGCTTTTTGGCTTGCTGGGAATAAATACGGATTTCGTACCTGCTTTGCCTACCGCACTGATGCGGCCTTTCAGCGGCAGTGGTTCGCGGGCTATGATGATCGATGTCATGACAAACCCTGCATATGGCCCGGATAGTTTTGTGGGCCGCTTGAGTTGTATGTTCCAGGGATCATCGGATACTACTTTCTATGTGGTGGCCTTGTATTTTGGTTCGGTAGGTATCAAGCGCACGCGCTACGCTATTCCGGCTTCTTTGCTGGCGGATCTGGCGGGTATCATTACGGCGATCATTGTGGCGTATAACTGGCCGTGGGGTTAGAAATCAAGCTACGAGCTGTGAGCTTCGAGCTGCGAGCGAAAAGCCGTAAAGTAGAGAGGAGTTACAAAAATGATTTTATAAAATAGTAAAAGGGCCGTCAACAGTAAGTTGACAGCCCTTTTATCGTTATTGGTTTTCTTAATCTACACGCTGTTGTTACGCATTCAATTAAAAATCGTAGGTCTGGAACCTTGAAGTATAGAAGGTGATCCTGGGGTTGCGGGTGCCTGATTTGCCAATTATACCGTAGGTGAGCAGGGTGTACATCCTGCCGGCCACAGGGGTTATGCTGGCGGTACCCAGGTTGACAGTGCTTCCGGGTAGCCTGAGGGCAAAGCCACGTGCGCCGCTTCCTACAAATATCTGTTTGAATTCACTGGCTGCTTTATAGGGAATAGCGGAAGCCATAAGGGTGGCATCGGTAGTGCCGTACAGATCAAGTGCGGGGGCGCCCATGGTGGCATTGACCAGGCGTATGAAATACTTGCCTGAATCGGCCATTTGTGAAAAGTTCTCTTCCACCAGGAATACAGAAGGGGTGGGCAAAGAGTCGACCATAAAAGCTGTGTAGGTCTTTTGATCGCCTAATGTTAATTGCGCGTCCAGCACTGGTATTTCAGGCCTGGTACCGCCAGCAGGTATAACTGCTTTCAGGGTATTTGTGCCAGCGGGTAAAAGGCTATACTCGAGTCCGGGAAATACGCCGCCACCGTAGGTAACATTGGTTGCACCGGTTATTTTATTGCCATTCACATAAAGCTGCAGACCTCCCTGTGCGGCTGTATCGGGCAGGGGATAGGCATTGGGCACCACATGTACAAATTTCACTTTAGCCTTGTTGGTCTTATCTTCAAAAGTATAGATGGACTTGTAGTCTCTTTTACAGCCAGCCGTTGTTGCTGCAATCAGTATAAATAATGCTAGTCTTTTCATGTTAGTTTAGTTTACGGTTTAACAAACCACATTATATCAGTGTGATAATTATCCCTGGTAGCTCCAATGGCCTCTAAGGCTTTTACGTTGTAGGAGTACTCTGTAGTCTGTGGCCTATACCTTTGGACCAGAAGACCATCGTTGCTGCTGCTCAATTTATTGGGCTCAGGTATTACATATCCCTTAAATACCGTAGTGTCATAATTGTACCTTCTTAAGTCGGCCCATGTTTCTTCAAATCCCCATCCCCATAAGGCGATATATTTCTGGCACATGATGTCTTTGATGGTAAGGTCTGCATCAGTCTGCGCTACAGCAGCGCTGCCCAGGTAGGCTGTTTTGGCAGTAGCGGAGATGGTGGCAGATCCCAGACCGCTCACAAAATCCATGCTTTTATCAATCCCTTCTTTATAGGCAGTATAAGCTACACCCGTTTGTCCGCTTTTGAAGGCAGCTTCAGCTTTGATAAACTGGATCTGGGAGTAGGTCATGATAGGGAAAGTGATGGTATCACGGAAGAGGTATCTGCCGGGCCAGGGTGCTGCAAATCCACCAATAACGGAAGGTATTCTTTTGGTATTGGTTGCCGGAGTTGCGTTGGGGTCACCGAAAGTAGGAATAGCGCCATAATAATTGCCATCAGCGCTTTTTTGCATCATATTGCCGATACGGGGATCAACTACCGATACACCCCTATGATAACCATTGAGCATGTTGAGGATCACTGATGACTGTACATAAGAAAGAGAGGTAATATTTTGCCGTTTTGGACCTAATATAAAAACATCAGAAGTGGTTGCCGGAGCCGTTCCTACTGTTGTACCATTATATTGAATGCGTGCATTGTCGTTATTGTCGGCCAGTGATTTGTTGGCATATTCGATCACTTTTGCCGGATCGTAGGTGGATTTGTTGGACAGGTGATTGGCGTTGATGGCCAAAATACCATAAACAAATTTTACCCAACGGTCTTTGTTGCCTTTAAAGATAAAGTCACTGGATAAAAGGATCGGTTTGGTAGATTCCTTGTTGAAGTTGTCCAAGGCTTCCAGGCACAATTTTTCTACTTCCTTGTAAATTTCCTCCTGAGAGTCATAGTCAAATACATAGCGATCTGCCTCCCAGGCCTGTTTAAGAATCATTTCACCGAAGTGGTCGGTACACAATTGCCAGCTCCAGGCCCGTATGGCTTTGGCAACACCGACGTAATACCATTTTTCTTTAAGGGTTGCATCATTTTCCATTTGGTTGAGGGCCAATCCCAATTTGGTATAATGCATGGTCCACATTTCTGTGCCGCCTGCAGAAGCATGTCCTTCTACTCCATCATTGGCAGCATTGTTCACCCAGTATTGCACATATTTGCCGGTGTAGCGCCCATCCAATCCCACGGCATTACCCATGGCAGATTGCATATGGGGAAGCAATGTTTCGGCAGTAGTGAGCTGAGGCGTACGGGGATCTTCATTCACATCCAGGTATTTCCGGCAACCTGCGATCGTGAAAAGAAGGATTGTTATATAGAGAACCGTATATTTTTTCATATCTATTGTTTTTGATAGTTAGAAAGTAACCCTGAGACCAAAGTTGACACCAATTGGCAAGGCCAAAGCACCATAATCGTAACCCTGACCACCATAGCCGCCTGCAGAGGCAGTCAAGCCGCTTACATTGGGGTCAACGCCCGTGTAATTGGTGAGTATGAATAAATCTGTGCCGGTAACGAATATGGAACCTGATTTAAAGAAGGCATTCTTTTTGGTGAGCCAACCGGTAAAATTGTAAGAAAGGGTTGCATCTCTCAGCCTGATCCAGTTAATGTCTCTTTCAAAATAATCTTCTACGTTGTAGATGTTATTGTAATACCCGTTTTGATAATAAGGAGTTACCACAATGGTATTGGCAGTAGGATTCGCTGTGTTTTCCAATCCATCTTTCAGCACACCTTGAATTACACGGGGTGTTTCCCGGTCGAGGGTTTTTAATCCCAGGCCAATATTGTTCAATACCAGGTTATTGGCATTGAAGATGTCGCCGCCTTTACGGATATCCAAGTTGAAGTTTAAGCTCCAGTTTTTATACCTGAAGGTGTTGATAAAGCCAATCTTAAAATCAGGATTTCTGTCACCCAGCAAACTGGCCACTGTATCCCTATAAGGTATGCCGCTGGAGGGGTTGATCAATATTTGTCCTTTATTATTCCGTTGGAAAGCTGTAGCACCAGATGCTTCCACACCCAGGGCGCTAATAGAGCTACCTGCCCTGTAGAAAGCTTTTACGCCACCGAATGGTACCATGTCATAATCTGCAATGTAGAAAATAGGCAGATCAGCGGGCATTTTGGTGATCAGGTTGGTGTTCTTGTCGAAGTTCACTGCCACATCCCAATTGAAATCTTTTGTTTTAACGGGTGTAGCTGTGAGCATTACTTCAATACCCCTGTTGCGGATGGTACCTCCATTGAGCCATTTGAGAATGGCGCCGGTGGCATAACTAAGACGGGGTGCTAATATCTGGCTTTCACTTTCAACATGGTAATAGGCAACATCAATTCCCAACCTGTTTTTCAGGAATTTCATTTCTGTACCTACTTCATAGTTGTAGGTAAATTCGGGAGTGAGTTGATCATTGCCTGCATATACACTCAAGCCAAAGCCCCCCCCTGTAGTATATACTGGTACGTAACGGCTGGCAGTTACATAGGGTGAACGGGCTGTTTTACCGGTTTTGCCGGCAGAAAACCTCAGTTTAGCATAATCCAGCCATGACATGGATTTAAATGGTTTGAGTTCTGAGAAGTTGAAGGCTAAACTTCCGGCAGGGTAGAAGAAGAAGGCAGGATCTGTTCTTTCGGCTAATGTTGCTTCTGGTGTCACCGGTCTTACGAGGGTTGAAGATCCATCGTACCTGGCAGAGAGGGTAGCGAAGATAATGTCCTTGTATCCAGCCTGGGCCTGGGCAAACCAGCCTACATTTCTTATCCTGTTGAGGGTGCTTTTTGAACGCATGGTCGAGTAATCAGCATTGTTAATACTGATATAATCAGGGATAGAAAGTTTCTCACCCCGCATAGCGTTTACTTCATATTCTTTCTGGTCGAAAGCAAAACCGGTAACGAACTGTGTGCTTACATCACCGAATTGTTTATTAGCTATCGCCGTAAACTGTCCAGTGTAGAGTTTATTGGTCTCTGTGTAAGTCTCAATATTACCACCTGTGCCAACACCCGCTCTTGACTCGGGATTGTTAAATGTATACCCTACAGTGGTTTGCTGGTCAACACCCAAGGTAGCTTTCAGCAAGAGCCATTTGGTAGGCTTGAAGTTGAGGTTTACATTTCCAAGAAGGTGGTTTGTTTCATCCTGGCTTTTATTGCGCTCCACATCCCAGTAGGGGTTGTCGATTTCGGTGAGAGAACCTTCACTGATCTCCCTGCGGGAACCATCAGGGTTCAGGTAATTTTTGGCATTGTCATCACTGGGCCAGGTAAGCAGGCTGAGCAAAAAACCAAATTGTCCTTTGGAAGCTTTGCGTGTTTTAGTGTTTATATAGTTCAGTGAAGTCTGCAGATCAAATTTTGGAGAAAAGATCACGCTGGCGGTCAATCGTGAAGAAAACCTTCTGTAACCGGTTTGAGGCACAATACCTTCCTGGTCCACATAGTTGTTGGAAAAACGGAAGGAACTTTTTTCACTGCCGGTTTCAACAGACAAGTTGTGTTTTTGTGTGATGCCGGTTTTGAAGAAGCCTTCTATATTGTTGTAAATAGTGGCGGTGTCGGCGTATTTGGGTCCGAGGAATGTTCTGGTCAGTTTATCTGAGACACCCACTGTTCCTCTGCCGTATACCTGTTGTATTTCAGGAAATCGGGTTATTTTTTCGAGCCTGAATGCATTGTCATAAGAAGTCACAGTACGTCCAGCTTTGGCTTTTCGGGTTGTGATGATGATAGCACCGGAGGCACCAGCATTACCATAGAGGGCAGTAGCTTCCGGGCCTTTCAGTACGTTGATGCTTTCAATATCATTGGGATTGAGATCTGCTATCCTGTTGGTGTAGTCATTGTTGCGGTTGGGGCCATCTGATACCATTGCACCCTGAGCAAAAGTAGAATTGTCAACGGGCATACCATCAATTACAAATAATGGCTGGTTACTACCATCCATTGATACTGCGCCACGTAGCACGATACCAACAGAAGCGCCTGGCAAACCTGAAGTAGTGGTTACAGTTACTCCGGCTACTCTACCTGCCAGGGCAGTGAGCACGTTTTCTCTTTGTGATTGGGCGAGGTCGTCACCTTTTACCTGTTGTGTAGAATAACCGAGTGATTTTTTGCTCCGGGGGATACCGAGGGCGGTAACTTCTACGGCATCCATCTGATTTTTGGATGCTTCGAGCTTGATGGTGATCTCGGCATTGTCTCCTACGGTGACTTCCTTACTGGCAAAGCCGATATAGGAAATTGCGAGTACCTGTCCTTTTGTGGCCTGGATAATGAAGCGGCCGGAAGTGTTTGTGACTACTGATTTTTTAGTAGCCTTGTTTGTAACGGTAACAGAAACGAGGGGGGCGTTGTCTTCGGAATAAATCGTTCCGATGACGGTTCGTTCCTGCGCGAACGATACGGTAATGCCTGGCACTAACAGGAACACTGCCAGCAGCAGCCGAAGGGTCTTTCTCATAAGCCGAGTATTTTAGCTTTTAATTATAAACAGTCGTTGAATACAATGATTGCACAGGAATAAGGCTGCTGGTTACAGAGAAAACGGTTGTTCAAGGGGTATTGGAACCTCTCGTTATAGAATAACGACGTGTGGAAAAATTTAGAGTACTTCTATGCCTGCATCACGATACGGCTTCATTATCGGATCATCTGGCGATAATTCGGTGATCAGCGTATGGATCTTATTCACTTCACAGATATGGATGGGCTGAAGAGAATTGATCTTTTCAGCGATGGAAAGACAAACTACTTTGCGGGAAGATTCGATCATAGCTTTTTTGAGATGCACTACATCCCAATCGCTATCGGTGATACCATCTTTAATGTTGATGGCATTGACACCGAGGAAGCAGACATCGGCCCGGATACGTTTTATCTGGGCAATGGCTTCACTGCCTACGGTTATTTTAGAGTTCTTGGAAACTTTGTCACCAATTAAGATCACTTCAATGGTAGGGTGGTGCATGTATTCCAGCACAGCAGGGATACTACCTGAAATGAAGGTGGCTCTCAGTTGGGGAGGCAATGCCCGGGCCAACTCAATAATGGTAGTGCCGCCGGTTGTAAGCACGAACATGCCGTCTTGTACGAGGGATGCTGCTTTTTGCGCTATTATCTTTTTATGATCGTGCGAATAAACGTTGTTGGAGGGGTAATATACCTGGTTGAAGGAATGTGACAGGGCACCGCCATGTACTTTGATGATCTTGCCTTCATCGGACAGCTCCTGTAAGTCGCGCCGGATGGTATCTTCCGATACACTAATCTCCAGGCTAAGGCTGGAAGACAACACTTTGTTGTGCAGGTTGACCTGGTGCAGTATGTACGCCTGACGTTCCTTTTTAAGCATTGGTTAGTGGGTTACACGCACAAAGTAGGTAAATTACCGCAAAAGCTGGCAAGGGATGCAAATTAAATTTGCATAATCTGGTAGGAATTACCGCAAATACTTGATATAATGGATGTTTATTATGTTTTATTTAACAATATGAGGAGCGATTTGCGGGATTGTGCGGAAAATGGTGAGTGTGAGAGTGTTATTTCAGGAAGAATTGCAGACTTCAGTTGCATGCAATGGAATAGTGGGGCTGGTGGTTTGCAAAAGGCCGTCGCTGGTGATGAGCCAGGAGCTTACTTTTTCGTGTTTGAGGTTTTGTGTTTCAAGTTTTACTTGTGCAACTGCGTGCTGGTTGGCCGGCTGACGTAGGCTTATAGGAATGGCTTGCTCAATTATAATTGGGTGTACGATTGATGTGTTAGTATGTTGTGCTTCCTGCTCCGGATGTTGGTTGCACCATACGCGTTTCTTTTCTGTCTCCTGCAGTCTTTTTTCTATTGCTTCCTTATCTCTCCAAATTGATTTGCCGTATTTGTCTTTCTTGCGCAGCAGTGATTCATTGCTGTATTTTCTTCTCTTCCTGACCTTAACTTGTTTTGGTTGCCAAATTGGATTATCAGGATCGGTAAGTTTTTGTTGCTCCCAATATTCCCCATAACATTTCCAGAGGAGTTGTTTTACCTGATCGTCTGTATAAGGATTCTCTTTTAATAAAGTGAAGGCTTCACCGGTGAAGGAGCGGTACATCCAGAATTGGCGCCAGCCGGGAGGCAGTTCTTTATAAATAGCGGAACCGATCTTTGAAGCACGCGCCAGTAGGCGGGCATAGATCATGGTCCACTTGAATTCGGGACTGGTTTTGACACGCTGACTGCTGAGGGAGCTTTTGACGCGCACATAGTACTGGCCGTCCATCTTGTAGAAAGTAAGGTCGTCGATTGTGCCTTCGAGGAAGCACAGTCCTGCGATTTGTTTTGCCATAGGAACCGGATTTGGTTTATGAATTTACTTAAATTGGGAGTAAGGAAAAAATTAATGTGTTGTGGAAAGCTTTCCTGATTATTAATTACTAATTAATGATTATTAGTTGCTGGTTGATAATTCGAGGTTTTTATGCTGTTAGAATGACTAAGGGTTAGGGAGTGGGTTTGGGGTGTGGGCGAAGGAGGGATGAATTGTAAATTGATTGATTGTGAATAGTTTGGGTGATCTTGCAGATGAAATGTGTGTCATGTAACCAGGTATCAATTTTAGTAAAATGCGCCTTTTATACTTCTGGCAAGCGGCTGGTCTACGGTTGAAAGTCGCCGGATACACGGCTGAAGGGATATTGGATTATTAATTACTAAATTATTGATTACTAGTTGCTGATCACAAGCTTTTTATAAGTGGTTGGAATGACTAAGGGTTGGAGAATAGGGGAGTTGTTTTAGTAAAATGCGCCTTTAATATTCTTTATACATGCTATATCGGTACAATATCCTGTCAACATCGTGCAAGGGTCCCTTTTAAAGAATCTTGTTATCGGTGACTGGGCAAGGATATGAAAGGGGCACTAGCAATTGATGTTTTGGAATGGAGTTGGACCGCGAATAGGTATTACCACCGCTAGTGTGGATACAGTCGATAGGCACGTTTTCGCTAATTTAAAGGAATGCTGGAAAGGCACAAGGGGGACAGACTGTTAAGCTTATCTTATATCCTTGTGCCAGTATTTTAATTAGCAAAAAAACTTTTGAAATCAGGGTGAATGTTTTTTTCTGATGCCTTTAGATAATTTTTGAATTCCGGGCTTTCTATCATTAACTGATAACTATGCTGAATTTCATTAAAATTAATTCTTCCAGACTCACCTATTAAGCCAAATAAAACTTTCATTTTATTAACATCGATAGTGAATCCCGATATGACTTCGCCAGAATCGCTTTGCAAGTGAAGTCTGCAAGGAATTGAGTCTTGTGCAAATACCCCGAAAATCAAGTTCTTTAAATATATTGATTGGCTTTCAAAGGCTCGAATCTTAATTTTGCAAGCACTTATTGTTAATTTCCCCTTACAATGTAAATTGTCAGAAAATGTTTTCATACCATTTAATACGTACAAATATTTTATACAAGTATCATAAATTTCTTTTATTCTATATTTTGCGATAGAATCAAGTGCTGCATGCTCGCTATCCCTAAACATGCTAATTGCATTTTTCAAACTGATTATGCTGTCAATATTTCCTTCGTTCTTCACTGATGTATTGGGGTGGGGAGCCTCCTTACAGCTCAACATACTTATAATAAATATCGATTGTAATAATAATTGAGGTTTCATATGATTGTGATTATTTTCTATTCACTTTAAATCCTATGCCATCTCCACTGTAAAACCAAATATCTGAATAATTAACTACAATGTTTCTTTTTGTACCGTTGCCTACTTTACCTTCATCTTTAGCTAATCCTACATCTCCATTTCCCGAAGAAGGGACTTGTGATTTATTGATAGGTCCTATAACTCCATATGCCACACCATAAGTGGCCTTGAAGGAATAAGTGAGTGTTTTTCCTAGAAGCTGTGGGATATAATTGTGTATATGTGCATATGGATCCTTCCCTCCAGTTAGGCTTCTTGTTGCGTCGTTTATAGTTTGCACACTACTTTGGGAAATGGTCCATACCCCACTATTTTTTTTCATCAAAGCTGTATATTCGGCCCCTTTTAGACTCTTTATATAATCACCAGAAACTGTCTTGCCGTTTATTTCAATCTTGTTCATTTTGTCAATGGAGATGCCGTCAATGCTTGTTAATGATCCCTGTGCTTCATTTGTTTCATAAAAGTTGCTTATAGATTGAAGATCATAGGCGTCTCCAACTTTTCCCTCACCGTTTGCTACTGCAAACAGTGCATCCACCAAGAATTGTCCGATACTGCCTAAGTCATTCCCTAATCCGGAAAAAAGCTCCTTGGCGGCATCTAAATGATCATTGTTCACAATAAACGCATTTCGATATCCTTTGACGTTTGTTGTGTACAATAAATTTCCTTTCACATCATAATATGAAGTTGTATCTCCCAAGGGGTCGCAAAGTGTGATAGGGTTATTAAGCATTGCAGCATAAGGCGATATCTCGTCAATAGCTTTCGGATCGACCTGCCAAAATCTACCTATCTGAGGATCAAGATTCCGATAAAAGGCGTCATACATGTTTAAATCAAAGTCCGTATTGTGTTCTATTCCATTAAATTTTTTCTTGTTTTCCGTGTTGGCTGCTTTTATCGCTCTAGAACTAATCCCCGCCATGGTAAGCCCAAAGGGATAATAATGGGTTTCCTCGGTAATGGGGCCCGTGGTATGCTGAATACTAAGGTTATCAAAAAACACATCCCAATTCTGGGTTTCATTGCTGACGTAAATATACAAAAATCCATTCTTGGTCATAGGTATGCCGGTGGAAGCAATGGCTTTTACGAGGTTGGCATCACTGACAGGTATGGCGCCACTGCTAGCCGCTACATATTTTAACTGCTCATCCAGCAGTATCCAGTTGAGGTAGGCTTTGGGCTTTGTGGCCTGACTGGGATTGTTTCCGGACCGGAAACTTCCCAATGCGCCCAACAAGGGGCTGCTGGTGCCATTACTTAAGGCTGTCAATGTTCCCTTGCTTTCTCCTGCTACACCAACGATGCCGGTAGCCAGTGAGGTAAGGATGTCGGTCAGCGGGTTGCCACCCTCATTGGCGCTACCACCACTGCGGTAAAAATGGCTGACACCAATGTCTACTTTATCACCGCTCATGACCTTCAGTACCAGGGCTGGCCCAAGCTTATTCCCACTGCCATTTAATTTGGCTACCAGGTCGTTGGGAACAGTAACTGGGTTAGGATCGGTTGGATAACCGCCGGACACGGATGATTTAGTGACAGCAGTTAGAGAAATATTATAAAATAGCTGGTCTTCTTTGGTACGGGTTGCCGTTTCCATAGAAGCCAGGTACCGGGTGGTATCGGATTGTTCGGTGAGTACCATGCGCACATTGCCCAGGTGGTCTTTGAGGAAGTAATCGTACTGAAACTGGTAAGCACTGTCGCCGCTTACAAAACGTTTTTTTGTATAGCGCAGCCTGCCTTCCTCATGACCTATGAACTGGAGGGTATCATTTTCATATACTGCACCGGCTAGGTAGGTGGTAGTAGTTACTTTTGTGGGCGATACAGTAGGATCGGTCACCACCTTGCGCAATTTGTTGCCTGCAGCATCATAGGTATATTGAATGGTACCTTTGCCAGTGACGGCAATGGATTGCGGCAGGTTGAGGTAATTATAAGTAATGCCCCCTCCACTGGTAAGATCTACTCCTATAGTAGTACCAATCTTTTTGTTTTGATCGGTTACTAAATTGCCATTGGGATCATACCCATAATCAGCAGTTGCGCTTTTGGATGTGGCATCGTATTTAAAATCACCCAGTTTGCTGTTGTTATCGTTCAGATCGTCGACAACTTTTTTAAGTTTATTGGAGTTATCGTAATAGGTATAGCGTAATGCATCTATGGTCATATCTGTACTGCCCGGCTTGATGCCATGCTGGATCATGTTGAGGATATTGCCATTGGCATCATACTTCATCATGTAATCGTTGTCAGCATCAAATCCGTGCACACTGAAATTAGCGTCGCTGGTATTCCAGGCTCCGCCTGATGCAGAAGTGTTCTGGATAAAGGTAGCTTTTCCAAATCGGTTGGCCACATCGTAGTCGAAATCGTATTTACGTCTAACCGCATCGCCCTTGCTTTTCCAGATGGTGCCGGCGATATTTCCATTGAATTGTGCCTTGCTAAAACTGGTGGAACCAGGTGTTGTAACGGTATTGTTATAGCCTAGTTCAAAACCAAAGTAGTTCTCAGTATAAGCACCTGTACTCTGGTCGAGGAGATATTTCCGGTTGGCACCCAATGTCCAGCCCCGTATATTGTAATCATAGGTGAGGGTTTCCAAGGCTTCAGCACCGGAACTTGCAGTAGGAGCAAGGAGTTTCTTTTTTAGCTGTCCCAGAGCATCGTATTCATTACGTACGATTACCTGCTCTGGTTTGTTAACAGCTTGACTTCTGATGGTACTATTGACCGTTTTGCTTGTGGTCAACAGGCGGCCGAGATCGTCATAAGTGAATTTAGACGCTACGATATTGGTATGTGCTGTAAAAGCACTTTTGCTGATGACCACCAGGGGCTGATTACTGAAACTATATTGGGTGGAAATGACATCAGTGCCTGCGCCACTTATATTATTACTCTGTGTTTGAATGATCCTGCCCTTTTCGTCATAAATGTTCACGGTGTTGATGTAATTGTTGGTACCCAGGATGCGCACAAATGTGCCAGTAACCAAGCCTTTTACCGCGGAAGATTGGCTCATCGGTTCAGCATAAGGATAATTCCCGTTGACCGGCAACAAATAGCTATCATAAGTGGTGATGCGGGTAGCACTGATCTGCTGGCCACGGATAGCCACCCAGTCATAATTGTCGTAGTGGGTAATGATTTGCGGATCAGGATTACCAGTACTCGGAAAACTGAGGTTGGTGGTATAAGCATAAGGCTTTGTAAGGTCCACCACTTCAAAGCGGGCGAGGTTCTGGCTGGTCAGGTTGCCTTGCATGGTGCTTTGGGTAACATAAGTTGCATTGTTGAAAAATCCGGTCATGATGGGGCGGTTGAAGGCATCATATTTTGTAAAGATCCAACGGTTCAATGGCCGCAGATTGGCATCCTGGGTAAGTACCAAGCGGTCCCATTTGTCGTATACCATCCAAACTTCACCAGTACCGGGAACTTTTTTCATGCTCATGCGGCGGCGGATATCATACTCATATCGGAAACATTGTTCGTTGAGTATGACGCTGCTGCTCCAGGTGGTATTCCAGCTATTAGCAGCTAGTAGCTCGACCCCTTTGGGCTGGATCACCAAACGCATGTTATCGAGGTCGTCATATACGTAATAGGTACAAAGCCAGCCGGTATATCCGCTACCTGTACCATCATCATGAGTCGGAGCAGAGGCCTGTACCTTTTTAAGTATTATCTGCCCGTGCTTGTCCTTAAATTCAATTATTTGTTTACCAACTTCATCAACTGTAATGTTCTTGTTGAGTTCTCCAGATTTATACATACCCGTAACAGCATAAGAACCCCAATTGTTGGCAACATCAGTAACGGTCCAGATCTTTACGCTGTCCGTAATCGTATTGAACAAGTATTTAGTTTTTATAGAGTAATGATTAGATTCGGGTGTTTGCCAGGCTGAACCAACCCAGGCTGCTCCGGGGGCAAAATTCTCCTGAACCCGGTTGAGAGGGGATGCTTCAAAATTGGTTTGGCCATAGGCCCAGTTGAGGCTATTGGGACCGACATTGGTCTCTCCTGGTTGGCCGGTCAATTGTGTATTGTAAAACTGTGCCTGCTGCTGAAAGGGATTGAGTTTAAAAAGTCCATCATTAATATTAGGATTGCTGCCGGCATTGTTGGCACCAAAAGGAAGGTATTTGCGTTGTTCGCGGCCAAACTCATCGTATACGACTGCACTGACCAGGTCTACTGCTCCTGCAGAAGATGCGGGGTTGGCAGGATTGGTTACCAAGGAGCCTTTTTTAACGACTGTTTGCAAAGGACGGCCCAGTCCATCGAAGTAAGCGGTGGCTTGTCGTACATCCTGGAGGTTACGACCGGACAGGTTAGCAGAATTCTGTTCAGGCGCCAGGGCATCCCAGGTGCGGATGAAATTGACCTTAATGGTATTGCTGTAAGGGTTTTGGAGGGGTACAGGTGTTTGTGCCTGTACTATGGTCTGCAGGCACAGTATGCCCGCTATCAAATACCTACCTCTTCTGTATTGACTTGAATTAATTTGAATATTCATTTTTATGCGGATAAGAGATTATTGGTTATAGGGTTTCTGGAACTGGTAGTCCAAGGTTTTGAGAACATTCTTGTTCTCATCACGGATTGTCTTTAATCTTCCTAAACCATCGTATTCATAGTAGGTAATGTGATTGTTGACATCACATTGGCTGGTGAGCCCTATTAATGGATCATAGGTATAGGTGGTCATTTGGGCGTCTTGCGGATGAAGACGTACTTCGTCTACGCCATCTGCTGTTACCTGGATTGAAGTCACATTGTTTAGCTTCCATTCACGTAGTTCAAATAAGCCTATGCGACGGACAGGGGTGCCAGCGATGCCGTTTACCAAGACATTCGCAGTCCAGCTACTCCACATTGTTACTGTGTAAGCGCCAACTGGTACTGTCTTATTTAAGACACCAGAAAAAGCTTTGTTACCCGTGATGCTACCAATATTGGAAATGGTTCCACCAGGGGACATAGTCCAGCCACCGAGATCATTGGCTTCAAAAGAAGTATATGCAAACGAATTGACGGAAGCATTAATCACTTGTGCGATAGGATAGGTGTCGTTATATCCCCAGATATAGCTGGAGAGTACATCATTGGCCTTTTGTTGCGTAAGGAGGTTGCCTGCCGTGTTATACGCTAAAAACGCGACTTTGTCTTGCTGTCGGGTATCGATTGTTAAAGAATTGCCGGCTGAATACGACATTGCGTAATTGGTCAATGGATTGTTGTCCGTCGACATAATCTTACCGGGTAATAATTCATTGTTGTACAAAGTTAAAAACGACCTTACCAATTTGAGGTTACTACCCTTTTTTATAAAGCGTGCGTTCTCAATGGGAGTATTATTCATATTGGCGTTGTTTAATGCGACAATACCAGTCAGCCATCCAGAAGTTCCGGTGAGGTTGTCTATATAATCAACCGGGTACTTTATTTTTTCTATTATCGTATCTCCTGTGGATGAGTAGCTTTTGCTTTGTGCCACAGCAAAGTTCCTGGGATTAACATCGTATATTATTGAATCAATTAATTTCTCTCCTGTAGCTGTATAGCTTTTTTCAACGGTAAGGGATAATGTAAGTTTATCGGATATTACCTTATAGATACCCATGAGCGGTACATATCCTACATCGATGTATGATTCGCCAACTACCTCCACCGGCTCATTGCTATAGCCCACTGACCAGCCACCTGTTAAACCATATGCGAATTTTGTTCTTTGGCCATTCAGGTTGGAATATTCAAATCTTTTCTCTTTGATTAGTTTAAAATCATTATTTGTAAATGCATATTCTTTAATTGATTTTTCAAAACCCCTGAAATGATCATAGGTAGTGAGTGGCTTAAAAGCGGAAGGGCCAGTATGTGTACTGAGCGATTCATCCGCATAGTCTTCAAGCCCGAAAAACGAAGTCACTTTCTTTATCCGGGAACTTTCACCTGTAGTAATAACAGTCACAGATTGGTATTCGGCAGGCCCGCCTGCTGCAGAACTCAATGGGTAATGCGAATATTGAAACCTTTTCATGCATAAGTAACTGTTTGACGGCAAAGGTGTATTTACAGGTGTAACGTCTACTGTATACTGTGTCGGAAAAGCACTTGCCCTGATCCTTCCGCTTGATATAGTATCATTGTCCTCTCTGGTATAATAAAAATTCTGAATGTTGTACTCTTTATTGGTAACCGGATCAAAATTTTTAATCTGCTTAATCCTTAAGCCGCCTACCAATGTATAAGTTGGAATGGGTGGCGATCCCATCCAGATGCATACAATGTTGGATTCAGTGTAGGTATATGGATAAGGATTTGTGCTAAAATCTATTTTTAAGGTGTAGGTTCCATTGGGAATCAATACAGGGTAGGGTATTGCATTGTCATAATAAAAGACCTGTGCGTTAGTAGCTGTGTTTACCAGTGTTATAATATAAGGAGGCGCTGCGGTTTGATATGCGTTGTAATTGGCCATATCAAAGTTTACTGAAAACGTAACCCATGCGGCTGCTTCCGGTTCATTTATTGTAAGCGTCATTTCTAAAAACTGTGCAGGATTTTGTGGATCTTGGGATACGCTGTATATTTTTTGAACTTTGTCATAAAGCTCACCTGTATATGGTATCCTGTTGTTTTCATATTCAAATTCAGTGTGGCCGCCAGTTGGGTATATGATCTTTTTTAAAATGCATGCCTGTGATGCGTAGGAGTTTATATTGCGGTTGGAGCCTGGTAAATGCACATAATTTTCTCCGGAATATATAGTTTGAGCCGGTATCAATGAAGGATAATTGCTTTGCCCGTTGCAATAACCCCAGAGGTCTTGTGCATAGGATAATCTGTTGGGTAGGGTATAGGGATCGTATTCAAATGCGTGCCTACTGATCTTCAGGTTAGTTTCCGGATCATATTCAATTAGTGAATCCAACTTTAATCGTTTGGCATAGCTGTGGATATTTGGGAGATCGGAAGAAAGGTCAGGTATGTTGTCTGACTGAAAATAAGTGTGCTTTAGTTCAACTCTTTTTATTTCCCTGGTGCCGTTATATACTTTTACAAATTGTAACGATTTGTCATTGGTCAAATCGAGTCTTGAGGTGCTAGATGTAACAAAGTCAATGTGATTGCCGTTGCCAAAATAAATATTAGTTAGCCTTACTGATGATATATGATTGACGTTTACGTTCTTATTATTTTCAAAATATGCCTGGGAAAGACCGTAATATTGTACTTCACTCTTCATTGTTTCATAGGAAATAGGAACGTTTATATAGGAAAAGGTTACACTTTTCTTCGTGACAGGATCATAAATTGAACTTAAGAACCAAGAGGTGGGGAAGTCGATTTCGCGGTCGGTAATATTAGGGAGATAATCAAAAACCCGATTTGTTTCGAGTACATCAAATGTGTATATCAAACCATTTTCATCTGTAATTTCGAACTTAAAGGAGCCATTATTGGGGTCATCAATTTTACTTATTTTTAAGTTACTGGCTGGGACTGAAAAAAAACGCTGTTCTTCCTGGCTATAAAAGAATTTCCCGGAGAACCCTCCGGCAGAAACTGTGAAGATGTCGGGTTCCGCATCTTTGACTTTAGTAAGGCGGTATGCAATTTGGTTTTTCCACCATAGCGTGCTTTGGGGAGAATCTATTAATGGCTTCAGCCGAAGATCATTAAGTGTATTAAAATAGCCTGATCCATATACGGCATCATTACCTTCATCCGGCAGTCCCATTACTGTCCTGGATATAGATCCGCCGCTGCTTAAAGACCAGCCAAGTCCGGCCCATGAAGCGATCTCTTCCACTTTGATTCCCCCGGCGTGATAGCTAAGAGATATGGGCAACTTAATCCGCCCTTCATTGATCTCATAAATAGGAATTGAAATCGAGGGAATACCTGTATATAAAGACACAGGTATTTCCCCATATTTGCCCAGCGAGGCAGCATTGGGAGAGGCAGGGATTACCTTATTTAATCCATAAGCTTCATTATTTGTACCCTGGCCAATACTTGCTCCCGAAGATAGAAGTAGAAGCAATAGAGGGAATATCTTTTTTCTAAAAAACCGGTTCATATTGGAATATTTATAATTATATTTTATGCTGAATATTGTGCACGGATAGTGATGTTATGCCAGTTTGCATGGAATAACGAAACAATTATTAACCTATAGTTGGAAATGTAATACGTCAGGTAAAGAGGGAAGAAAAGATAAGCGACTTATTGGCCCGTGGCGGGCATTCGTCATCCAAGGTATGGTGTAAGCAGGTTCGATTCAATAGAAGGGGCGGTTCCCATGGATTTCTCATGGACAGTCAGGTTTAGGTTGGGTAAGAAAGGGATTTGATTTCATGAACAGCCACAATACCACAAAGTGATAGTGGTTGATGTCACATAACGAAGTAAGTATTAATAATTGAAATCGACAAGGACAAACCGATAAGTGTGCAGTTTAGGTACGAAACCGTGCATATACAGGCCATAAGTGTGCAGTCTGGATGGGGAAACAAATGACGAAGCATGATAAAAAAGGAGGATGTCCCTAAAAGACATCCTCCTTTTTAGCATATAGCCTGATAAGATGGAGTGTTGCTATCTAACTTCTTATTCCCAGCCTGTATTTTGTGTAAGCATACCAGCAGGATAAAGTGCTATCTGCCCGGTAGGGATGGCAGATAAGTAATGCTTTGGATTAATAAAGGGTCTGCTGGCAGTTGCCGGATAGGTCATGATGTAACCTTGCGCATTGCGCAGCACTTTGCCATTGTCGGGTACTTTGGCGCCGAGGAAGAGTTCCGTGTTTTTGGAATTGTCCAGGTAATCTCCTTTTTTCCAGCGCATGAGATCCTGATAGCGGAATCCATCCATCATGAGTTCTGTGCGTCTTTCGCGGCGTACTTCCCAGATGAGGGGTGTGAGTTCAGCATCTTTTTTCGTATCGGCAATAAGGATAGCACCTACACCTACGGTTTGTCCGCCTTTGTATTCCAGTTTGGCTACGCCTGCACGGGTGCGCAGGAGGTTGATGGATTTGTCGAGGTCGGCCTGGCTGAAGGTGTATTTACCCAGCAGGTCGAGTTCTGCGGCTGCTTCTGCATAATTCACCAACACTTCTCCCAGGTAAAAGATAGGCGCGTCTGTTTCGTTGTTCGGCGCCAGTTGTGTAGCAGCCGGGTTCAGGAACTTGGCGGGGCGATAGCCTGTGCTGGAGCTAAGACCACCTACCAGGGTTCCGTTGTAGGCCAGGAAGGTATCGATGGTTACAAGTAAGCGCTGATCGCGGTTAGCACGTAATTTTTTGATATCATCATCTCCCTGGTAGAGGGGCGACTGGTTGATGGGCAAGCCATCGGTAGCCAGGTAAGATTCCACGGCCCCTTTGGTCAATCCGTGCATTTGTGTACTACTGTTGGTATAACCAATGACAGAGTGTGTCATGGCGCCTGCTACGTATGATTTGTATAAAATAACTTCTTTGTTGCCGGCCAGGTCTAAAGAACTGTACAGGGCTTTGTAATTGCCCAGGGTGAAGCCACCAGCCATCACTGCTTCTGAGGCTTCCTTGGATGCCAGCAACCACCTGTCGGCATCATTGAGAGCGAGTTCTGTATGGTACTTACGGTAAGTACCTTCAAACAGGCATACGCGCGATTTGAAGGCCTGGGCTACTGCCTTATTCACGGTGTTTGCCTGATCGGTGGTACGGAGGTTGGCGATGGCATAGTTAAGGTCTTCGAGTACGCTGTCCATTACCAGTTTGCGTGGATCGCGGGCTTTGTAATAGATAGCTGTATCGCTTACGTCGACCGGGGTGCCGATCCAGGGTACATCTCCGAATAGTTTCACTTTATTAAAGTAATCGAAGGCACGGAAGAAGCGTGCAACGCCTTTCCAGTGATTCTTAGCTTCATCACTCATGGTTACTGTTTCCACACGCCTGATCATAATATTGGCCTTGCGGATAAAGTACCAATCCCAGTTGCCATTGGTGGCTCCTGCGTTTACAGGAAATATATTGAGGCTGGTAGCTGCCTGGTCATCGCTAAAGGTGGAGAAGTAAAAATCAGCAGTAGTACCGGTGCCAAAGCCGGTGAACATATTGTAAAACTCCCAGTTGTAGGCGCGTACATTGGGTTCTCCTGTCCAATAGGTACCATCCACAAACTGGTCTGGTGTTTTTGTTTCCAGGTATTTGGAGCATCCGGTGAGCGACATCAGCGCAACGGAGGCTATGTATAATTTATGCTTCAGTTTCATAATTCAAATTTTAATGCTGCACAATGCTGTTAAAGGGTTACTTGTAAACCAAAAGAGAAGTTCCGTTCGAAAGGGAAAGTTCTTCCGAGGAATCCAAGTTCGCCATCTGTGATCTCGGGATCGAGTGGTAAGCCTACATTGGAAATCTCTGCAAGATTCTGTCCGCTTACATAGATGCGGAGTTTCTGAACCTTGTAACGGGTTGTGAGCGCTACGGGCAGTGTGTATCCCAGTGTTACGTTCTTCAGGCGGCAATAAGCCAGGTTTTGCTTGTAGGCAGTTTGGGGATAGAAGTTATTACCACCGGCCAGTAAGGCAGTACCTAAGCGGCCACTGTTGTTGCCAATGAAAGGATTTGGGTAACGTGCATCGGTATTAGTGGGTGTCCAATAATCAAGCTGGTGTGCATACAGGATGTCAGCTCCCTGGTACATGGGGATGGCTACGTTACCGGTGCCCCAGTAATCGCGTTTGCCAACGCCCTGGATGAAGATATCGAGGTCAAATCCTTTGTAAGTGCCTCCAACGCGTGCGCTGTACTGGTAGCGGGGGAGGTTGTTGCCAATTACCTTCAGGTCGCCCGGATCGTTTACGCTGGTCTTGCCTCCGTTGATCACGTTATCGCCATTGAGGTCTTTGTATTTCACATCGCCGGGACCATAGACGAAATTGGTACCTGCGATCTGTGTTTGGCTGGGAGATTTGGCCACGTCTTCTGCAGATGTAAAGAAACGGTCGGTTTCAAAGCCCCAGATCTCACCCATTACTTTGCCTTCATAATTCTGGCTGATCAATTTGGAGGGATTGTCCCATTTGGTGATCACAGCTTTGTTGTCGGCGAGGGTAACAAGACCATAGAGGTTGAGGTCGCGTCCTATGCTGTAGTTTCCATCGATGCTGAGTTCCCATCCACGGTTGCGCATATTGCCGCCGTTTATTTTGGGGCCTCCGGTTCCAAAGGTAGCAGGCACTGAAGTGTTGCTCAACATGCCTTTTGTATTACGCTCGTAATAGTCAAACGTAACACCCAGGTGGTTGTCGAGCAGTTTGATATCGGTACCGAGATCAAAGGTGGTCACTGTTTCCCAGGTAAGAGATCCAGCTACTGCATTGGGTGCGAAGATGGTTTGTGTACGCACGCTTGTGCCTGGTTGAATCCAGTTGGCTGCTCCGGCGCCCATGATAGGGAGGTAAAAATTGCCTCCTACATCCTGGTTACCTACAGATCCATAAGATACCCGGAATTTCATATCAGAAATGTAAGGCTTGAGGGGATCCATGAATTTTTCTTCGCTGATGCGGTAACCTGCGGAGAAGGAAGAGAACCATGCCCAGCGGTCTAATTCTGAAAAGAGGGAAGAACCATCATAACGGCCGTTCAATTCCAGAAGGTATTTACCCTGGTAGTCGTAGTTCAACCTTCCGAAATAACCTGCATAAGAGTTTTTCTTGTGGCCACTTCCAACAATGGCATCGCCGGTTGCGAGGTTCAATTCACCTTTTTCGGAATCGAGTTGCACTCTTTTCTCGGCAGAGAAGTTGATGGCTTCATTCTGCTCCATATTGGCGCCCACAGTTACTTTAAAATTGTGGTCGGTGAACAGTGTTTTGTTATAGGTAGCGTAGGCGTTCAGGGTGTTGACGAGGTATCTTCCCTGTGCATAAACAGCTCTATCCTGTGCCACGCTGGCTACGTTAACCAGTTTGGGTTCACCAGCGGCCCAGAAGTCGTAAACGTTAACGGGACCGCCTACTTCGTGACGGATATAGTTATCGCGGCCAATGGTATAGTCGGCGCGGATGTTCAGGTCTTTAGTGATCTTAAAGGTGGTTCCCAGGTCGATCCTGTTGTAGTTGTCTACCACATCATTGGTATTGGCCTGTGCGAGGTAGGCTGGTGTGTGGCGGAAATAATTGCCATTGTATGTACCATAAGGGAAATAGGAACCCCAGCGCCAGAAATAGTACCAGTAATCATAATACTGGAAGGGTTGCTCATATTTGAAATTGCGGTACAGCATTTTTACATCAGCATCCATCCAGGGGGTTACGGCTGCAGTAACAGAGGCTGTGATGTTGTATTTTTTCAGGTTATCGGGATTTATTTTCATGATACCATCTTCACCTGCATAGCCGAAAGACATGTAATAGCCAATCTTTTCGCTACCACCCTGAATGCGGATATTTTGCTGCTGCTCGTGTGTGTAATCATTGATCATGATGTCTTTTGCATCCCATACGCGGTAGAAATACATGCGGCCATCTGCCTGATTAAATTCAAAATCTTCACCCGGCACCATTTCATTGCTCTTTCTGTTGTTGGCATATTTCTCCTGCCAGTTTTTGATACCGGCCCTGAGGGTGGTGAGTTTCATACCGAAGGTCTCGGGGTTGTTGGCATTCACGCGTGCGTTGGCCGCAATGAGGGCATCGAGTTCGGGCACAGGATCAGAAAAATCGGGAAGCACTGTTGGCTTATTCCAGGAAAAGTTGTTGGAATAAACAACGGAGGTCTTTTGATTTTTCTTACCAGATTTAGTTTTGATCAATACCACGCCGAAAGCTGCACGTGCTCCATAGATGGAGGTAGAGGCGGCATCTTTCAACACGGAAATTGTTTCAATATCATTGGGGTTGATGATGGACAGGTCGGGTGTTTCCACATTGTCTACCATGATGAGTGGTTTGCTGGCGCCATTGAGGGAGCCGATACCACGGATATTGATAGAGGGGCCTGCCGTGAGGCCTCCATTACCGTAAGTGATGGTTAAGCCTGGCACCACACCCTGGAGGGCCTTTGTGGGATCGGTGACGGGACGGCTCTGCATGGTTTTGGAAACATCTACGGTAGTAACGGCGCCGGTAAGGTTGGCTTTTTTCTGGGAACCGTAAGCTACCACTACTACCTGGTCGAGGGAGGAGTTGGAAGGTTCCAGTTCAATATTATAGTTGAGGGCATTGGTGATGCCTACTGTTTGTGTGGTATATCCTACATAGGATACTTCGATACTTTTATCTCCGTTTAATTCGATCTTAAATTTGCCATCCGCATCGGAGACTACGGATTTTTTGGTTTTGCTGGCTACGATGGTAGCAGCAGCAACAGGTGACCGGCTGGATTTGTCGATGATCTCACCGGTGATGGTCTGCCCATAAGCAAAGCCGGTGAGGCAAAGCATTAGCAGCAGTAAGAATGGTTTAGTCGTTCTCATAAAATGTTATTTAAAGTGTATGAAGCCGCGTTGATGAGAAGGATAAGGTCACGGAAGGAGAAGGGTACGGATCAAAGCACCTCTATGCCTGCATTGACATAGGGTTGTAAAAAGGGATCACCTGGTGGTAATTCGGTAATAAGGGTGTGGATACTGTTTACGGGACATACATGTACGGGTTTTACGGCATTGGTCTTTTCGGCAATGCTGAGGCAGACCACTTTTTGGGAGGATTCGATCATGGCTTTTTTCAATTGCACTACATCCCAGTCGCTGTCGCTTACTCCCTGTTGTACATGAATGGCATCCACGCCCAGGAAGCAGAGGTCGGCGCGGATATGCCCGATCTTGGCAATAGCTTCTCCGCCAACGGTGATGCGGCTGTTCTTCGATATTTTATCGCCGATCACAATTACTTCTATATTGGGATGATGAAGATATTCTACAATGGCAGGGAGGCTACCGGAAACAAAGGTGGCCCTGAGCTGGGGTGGTAGCATCCTGGCCAGTTCGAGAATGGTGGAGCCACCGCTGGTCAATACGTACATGCCATCTTCGATGAGTGCTGCGGCTTTTTCAGCTATTATTTTCTTATGGTCGTGGAGGTAAATATTACCGGATGGGTTGTAGATGTCGTGAAAAGAGTGGGAGAGGGCGCCACCATGGACCTTAATAATCCTGCCATCTTCTGCTAATTCGTGCAGATCCCTGCGAATTGTGTCTTCCGAAACATTGATTTCGGTACTCAAACTGGAAGACAACACTTTATTATGCAGGTTTACCTGCCGGAGTATGTAAGCTTGCCGTTCTTTTTTAAGCATATCAGCCTTGGTTGATGGCCCAAATTAGGGATAATATTGCATAAAGCAGCATAAAATAGAACAAAATGACATAAATTACGTGAAAGCCTGCAAGGTATTGGTGGAATTTGCTGGTTTGGCGCTTGAAGCTGAATCTTTTCTGAAAAAACGGCCGGGGACGGGAGGGGCCGAATGGACTGCGGAATTTCAAGGGATGATCTTGCCGGGGATGGGGTGTAAGGATGTGTTGCCGGAAGAAACATGCAAACGAGGTGTGAAATGAGCAGTCCTGGTGTTTACTACTTAATGGTTATTACTTACAATGTTTTCATTTTGTTAATTGATCGTAATGGTTACCGGTAGTAACATCTGTTCAGTAGCATTGATCGTATACTACCAGTGGTTAGTAGTACTATCATGTTTATTTTGAAGTAAAAAATATTTGATGAGTTTTGTATAATAATATTTTCTGTAAATTTAGAATCGGTCTACGTTTTGCATGATGAAAGACAGCCTTGTAAAATGTAGCAATCAGTGAGTACCGCTCAAACCTTACCTATGATATTAGATACAGTGAACGTTGCGCTTGTTGACGACCATACGCTATTTAGAAAAACGTTAAAGACCTTTCTGTCGGAGCAAAAGAACTTTAATGTAATTATTCACGCCAGTGATGTTTTTGAACTGGAGGCCAAACTGGGAGGACATAAAGTAGATGTTTTGATCATGGACCTTTATCTTCCACAGTTAAGCGGGGAAGAGGCCTTGAAGTTCATCAGAGAACAATTTCCCGACCTCAAGATCATTGTGTTGTCCATGTGTACAGATGTAGTGCTGATCAATACGCTGCTCGACATCGGCATCTATGGATATGTTTCAAAGGCCGACGAGCCTGAAAGCCTGATCCTGGCGATCAATTCAGTTTTCGAGAATCGTATTTACCGAAGCAGGATGCTCACCGAAGCCTTGTATTGGAGTGCCAAAAAGAATGTTACGGGCAAGAGTGTGATCTTCGATATGCGGGAGCGTAATATCCTCCAGTTGTTATGGGAGGAAAAAAGCAACCGGGAAATTGCGAGCGAGGTTTTTCTAAGTGTCCGGTCTGTGGAAAAGATCAGGCAGGATATGAAGGAGAAACTGGGGGTAAAATCCACGATCGGGTTGTTGAAATATGCGCTCAGTAATAATATTATTAAAAACCAACAATCTACGGATGTAGGATTGTAACTGTAAAAAATTACAACCTGTACTTTTTTGTAACCGGATCATTCCTGATCCGGTTTTTTATTGTAGTGATTGTTTTATTTCAATAGTCCTCCATTTTTTCCGTTATAGCGATAGCCTGTAACCGCAATCGTCCATTTTTCGTAATACCCGTATTTTGATTTAGCAGGAATACCCAAACGGGAACTGATTTTATTTGATTTATTTGTGCTGAACCTTATCCTTGATCTGTTGTAAAAACCATCCTTTTAGTCATACCCATATCGTTGAGTGCAGTACAACCGTACTTGCAGTAGCGATAGCTTTATTGTTGAATAAATTGTTGTAAAAATTTCCAGGTATGGCAAATTTTAACACAGGATGGTATTTAATGTATACCAGGCCCCGTCATGAGAAAAAAGTAAAAGAGTTGCTGGAGGACCTGAAAATGGATTGTTTTCTGCCGGTCACCAAAAAGGTTGCGGTTTACCGCAGCAGTAAAAAAACGGTGGTGGTACCGTTATTCCCTTCCTATATATTTGTATACCTGCGGGATCTGGCGGATTACTATAATGGTATGCAGGTGGATAGTGTGTTGAATTATGTAAAGGTCGGCAAGGCTATTGCCCGGGTGGATGAATCGATCGTGGAAAACATAAAAGTGGTGACGGAAAAGGCTCTGGAAGTCGATGTTTCGGGCGGTTACTTTTATCCGGGGCAGCAGGTAGTGATCCATGAGGGGCCATTGAAGGGGCTATCCTGTGAGATCGTACAACTGAGTGAAAAGAAGAAAATACTGGTGCGGGTACATATATTGCAGCGGAATTTGCTGTGTAATATTCCTTCGGAAAGTTTATTGATCGCTTCCTGATAAAAAATCCCGTTTTGCAGGCAACATTCGTGTAAGGGGCCTGTCTATAAGCAAAACCTGTTTCTTATGCTGAAAAATTATCTGAAGACGGCCTGGCGTAATATTCTTAAAAATAAAGGTTATAGTGCGTTAAATATCCTGGGACTGGCGTCGGGGATAGGAGTGGTATTGATCATATCGCTGTGGATCTATACTGAATATTCTTATGACCGGTTCCTTCCTCATTTTGACCAGTTGTACCAGGTTAAAATGAATCATATCAAGGACAAGGGAGAAGTGAATACGATGGACGCCACTTCGCTGGCGCTGGTGGAGGTGCTCAACCATGATATTCCTGAAATTCAATATGTAGTCGAATCGGACCAGGTACATGACCATGGCCTGATTGCGGGTGAGCGCAAACTCCTCCTCGACGGTCAGCAGGTGGGGAGTGATTTTTTGCGTCTTTTCCAGTTTACGATGCTGGAGGGGGACCGTGCAACCTGTCTTAAGGAACCTTATTCGATCGTGCTAACGGCTTCAACAGCAAGGTCTTTGTTTGGAAATGAAGACCCGATGGGCAAGATCGTAAAGCTGGACAATAAGGATGGCATGAAAGTAACGGGGGTACTGAAAGACCTGCCTGGCAATTCATCTTTCCGCTTTCAATACCTGGTACCTTTTAGTTATTTTGAACAGACGAAAGACTGGATGAAAGGAGCACGCTCGCAATGGATGAATAATTCATTCCAGGTATTTGTGGGGCTTCGTGATGGTGTAACCTACGGGCAGGTGGAACCTAAGATAAGGAATATTGTGCGGCAGCATACAAAGGAAATGAATTCTGATGTGATGCTGCATCCGATAAAGGAGTGGCGCCTGTATTCGGAGTTCAAGAATGGCAAGGCGGTGGGTGGTTTTATTGATTATGTGCGGATGTTTGGGATTGTGGGTATCCTGGTATTGTGTATTGCCTGTATCAATTTTATCAACCTGTCTACAGCCCGTTCTGAGAAAAGGGCCAAGGAAGTGGGGGTAAGAAAAGCGATCGGATCAGGACGGAGGGAGTTGATCCTGCAATTCCTGATAGAATCGGTTATGCTGACGTTTATGGCTTTTGCTGTGTCGGTATTATTGGTGCAACTGGTGATTCCTTCTTTTAATACGCTGATCAAGAGTTCGGTGCATATTCCTTATGGAAGTCCGGTCTTCTGGCTTATTATGATCGGGTCTATTCTTGTGGTAGGGTTGTTGTCGGGCAGCCGGCCAGCTTTTTACCTTTCTTCTTTCCGTCCTGCCAAGGTGTTGAAAGGGTCGATCAAAACGGGTAAGGAAGCTGCTTTACCGCGCAAGATCCTGATGATATTGCAGTTTTCCTGTTCTGTGGCGCTGATCATTAGTACGATGGTGATCTACAGGCAGGTGAATTATGTAAAAGAAAGGCCGGTAGGCTACAGGCCTGAAAACCTGATGATGACAAAAATTACGGATGATCTGCAAAAGAATTATGAGGCGCTTAAAACTGAACTGACAGGTAGCGGGCTTGTTGAAAATATTACCAAAGCTTCTAGCCCGGCTACGGATGTTAAATCGCATACAGTTATAGAAGACTGGCCGCAAAAGACCTCTACGGATAAATTATCGGTGGGGGTGATCTCCACTTCAGAGACGTATTTCAATACGCTGGGTATCAAAATAAAAAGCGGCAGGAATTTCTATGAGAACTGGCAAGCCGATACGTCGCGGGTGATCATCAATGAATCGGCAGCCCGGACTATGGGCCTTACTGATCCTGTAGGACAGATCATTACCTGGAACAGGGCGCAACGTGCCACGATCGTGGGGGTGGTGGAAGATGCCATCATGGAGTCGCCTTTCACACCGGTAGCGCCAACGGTATTTGTGCATGGCCGTGGCGGCAATGATATTATATACAGGCTATCGGCATCCACCAAAATGAATGAAGCGATAGAAAGAGTAGGGGCCATATTTAATAAATACAATCCTGCTTATCCTTATAGTTACCTGTTTGTAAGTGAAGAATATGCCCGGAAGTTCAACCTGGAACTGCTCATTGGTAAGCTGGCCGGGCTGTTTGCCGGGTTGGCTGTTTTTATATCCTGCCTGGGATTGTTTGGCCTGGTTGCCTTCCTGGTGGACCAGCGCACGAAAGAGATCGGTATCAGAAAAGTGCTGGGAGCTTCGGTACCTCAATTGTGGTTCCTGTTGTCTAAAGACTTTTTCCTGTTGGTGCTGATCAGTTGTGTTATTGCTTCTCCGGTTGCCTGGTATTTTTTGCAGGGTTGGCTGGAGCAATACGAGTACAGGATATCGATTGGATTTAGTGTATTCATTATAGCAACGATGTTAGCTCTCCTTATCACATTTTTCACCATCAGTTTTAAATCAATCAGTGCTGCATTGGTGAGTCCGTCGAAAAGTATGCGGAATGACTAATGCAGTAAACTAAGGTTTCTCCCCACCAACTTACAGGACCTGTGGGCGCAGCTGCGCGTACGGGCTTACCTGCCATTTAAAAATACTGTACCATGGGAAAAAGTATTCCTGGCCACATGAGTTTGGCGTGGCTTGTTCTCTGTATATATATACTGGACCTGTTAAGTATGTCGAAGGCTGAAGCATTGCTGACATCCCGGCTTTGCACAAGGATGAGTAATTGGCTGGGCCTTCCGCTAACGATAAAGAAGATCAGGATCAGTATTACAGGAAAATTGTATTGTGAAGAGGTAAAGGTGCATGCTGCTGCTGAAAAAATGGTGATCACGCTCTCTTATTTGACGGTAGCGGTGAACCTGGGTAAAATGCTGCAAAGGAAGATTGCTTTCCGGCAGCTGCTGATCGGTAACCTTCATTTACTGTACCGGGGCGGCGCTGTAGAACAGGTGGCAGGGAGTGAGCGGCCGGCGGCTGGTGGCCCTGCAAAAGGGAATGAGATGTGGGTGCAAAGGGGATATTTATTGATGCGGAAAGGATTGAATATGGTATTCAGGTACCTGCCTGATCAAATGATGGTGCAACAATTGAAAGTGGATGTGGAACAGGGGAGCCTGCGTGAAGTAGCGGTAATAGATGGTATTATTGTTCGTGATGGGGCTTATTGCGCCACGATGCGTTTTCCCGGGCATGTGTCTTTGCCGGTAAAGATGAAAGGCCGCATTGACCGTGCCGATAAGCGGATCGCTATAGAGGAATTGTACCCGTTTGGAAAAGATAAGGTGTTGCATATTACGCATGGGAAGCGATCGCTTCTATTGGGCTATAGTTTTTTTTCGTGGGAGCTGAGGCTGGCAAGTGCCAGTTTCTTTACTATGCGGCTGACTGTGAAGGATGCGGAGGTTCATAATAATATTGTGGCAGCGGAAAAGGTATCGCTTTCCCATGTACGGCTGAAGCTGGATTGTAGTGTGAACAAGGGCTTTTTTACTATCGAGGACAGTTCGGAAATGGAATACAATTTACTGGCCTGTAAACCTTATGTGCGGTATACGGCTGCGGACAGGTCTTTTGCCATCAAGATGGATTTCCGGAATACTTCTGTGCGGGAGTTTTTGGCTTCTTTTCCGTCTTTTTCCTGCCAGGACCTTTACCAGGTTGATTGTAGCGGTCATTTGTCCTTCGATGTATTTCTATCTTTTTCGCTGAAAAATACTGATAACGCCTTTTTCCAAACAAGGCTGCTGAAAGACAAGTTTGCCATTCGTAAAGTAGAGAATACTTGTTTCTATAACCTGCATGGCCCATTTGTGCATCACGTATATGATGATGGCCGTTTTGTGAAAACGATTGAATCGATACCGGGGAAGGAATGTTTTAGCCGGCTGGAGGAGGTGCCGGAAAAGCTGTATAGAACCATCATTAATACTGAGGACCCTAATTTTTTTGTACACAAGGGAACGGATATTTCATTTATTGGTTATGCGCTACTGCAAAACCTGCAACAAAGAAGGGTGGTGCGGGGTGGCAGCACGATCACGATGCAACTGGCCAGGAACCTGTACCTGAATCACAAAAAGAGTGTGTACCGGAAGATTGAAGAAATAGTAATCGCCTGGCTGCTTGAAACGGGTTTAACGATCCCCAAGAAGCGCATTTTAGAGATCTATTTAAACATAATAGAGTTTGCGCCCGGTATTTATGGTATCAAAGATGCCTGCCGGTATTATTTTTCCAAGGTGCCGCAGGAACTGTCTGTTACGGAATGTATTGTGCTGTCGTATATTATTCCCCGGCCCAAACATTTCGATGAGGCTTTACAGATTGAATCGGACCAGCTAAGACGCAACCTCAGGAAACATATAGAGACTGTTTCACGGTCTGTACTCTCCAACGGGATTATCAACGCCAAGGATTTTTCAGAGATCAATTACGTGCTGCCTATCAGGAATAAGGTAGTGGATATGTCTATTCTTTAATTTTTACCGGATGATACAACACCTGCATGGACTTTCCCCGGTATTCCGGGACAAGGCGGAGACGCTATTGAGCAATTGTATTGAGCGAGGGGTTATCATGTGCCCCTATGAGGGGGTGAGGAGTCCTTTCGGACAGGCGCGGTATTGGCGCAGATCGCGGACGGATGAGGAGACCTGGAAAGAGATCAGGCGGCTGGAGGAGAGCGGGGCTTCTTTTTTGGCGCATTGTATTGAATCGGTAGGTCCGCAGGAAGGCAAGCAGGTGACGAATGCGCTGCCAGGTTATTCCTGGCATCAATGGGGGGAAGCGCTGGACTGTTTCTGGTGGGTCAATAATGAAATGGTTTGGGATACGGAACTGTTGGTAGACGGTCTTAATGGCTATGCGGTGTATGGTGAAGAAGCGAAGAAGCTGGGACTGGATTGCGGGCTTTACTGGAGTTCTTTTGTGGATGCACCCCATGTTCAGCTAAGATCGACTGCAGGCCCGCACCATTTGTATTCTCTTCAGGAGATCAATGATGAAATGGAGCGATTGTTCAAAGAAGAAATAGGGTGAGCGGCACCCACGGTGGTGTGCGTGCACGGCATCATTTTACTAAATCATAGCTTATAATTATGGCAACCATTGCTTTTCTGATTGATAACAAGGAAGGACATATTATTCCTTCGATCAAGCTGGCTTTTCATTTGAAAGAAAAGGGACATGACATTGTGTACCTGAGTGTAATAGACAATGAAGCTATTGTGCAGGAACAGGGGTTTGCCTTTCATGCTGTATTTACGGATGTTTATCCCAGGGGATTTAACGCGATGAATAAAAAGAATATGGACGAGGCGTTTGGTGACGCGGAAATAAAGAGCCGGCATTTGCATAAGATCATGGAAGGGGAGTTGGACGGATTCCTGGCGACGGTAAAGCCTGACTTGTTCATCATCAGCAGTTTTCTGAATATTGAAATTTTGTTATTGCATTATAAATATGGGATCCGGCCTCTGTTGCTAACTACTTATTTAAGGAAGCCTGGGGCTGGCTTTGCGCAGGAATGCATCGATACGCTCATGGACCTTCCCGGAAGCACAGCCGGAGATATTATTGGTTTTGCAGAAGGGCTGGGTGTTGAATTTACCTCATTACAAGACCTGCTGTTGCCTTTGAATGATTTTCATGAGCTTATACTTTGTCCCGGGGAATTGGAAATGGAGCTGGTGACGGCCAATGACAAGGTGCATTATACGGGGCCGTCGATATGGACGAAGGGGCGAGGGGGAGAAACGCCGGACTGGCGTACGATAAAGGCTGGGGCGGGCATTATTTACGCTTCGCTCGGATCGTATGCAGTGAGTTATGGCGCAGCCTGCGAGCAGTTTTTTTATAACATGATGCAGGTGATGCGGCATAAGGACCTGCAAGGGCAGCATTTAATACTTTCAGTAGGTAATGAATTTGATATCACCAAGCTGGGCATTGTGCCTGAAAACGTAACGCTCATGCGGTGGGCCAGGCAAACGGATATTTTGCAGCGGGCCTCGCTGGTGGTTACGCATGGCGGCCTGGGTTCTATTAAGGAAAGTATTTATTATGGGGTGCCGATGATCGTTTTTCCTATCCGGTATGACCAGGTGCGTAATGCAACGCTGGTTGACTACCATAAGCTGGGGCTACGTGGCAATATTGAGGCATTGTCTGAAGAAGATATGCGTACAAAAATACTGTATGTATTAAAGAATGATACAATAAAACGGAATATCAAAAAGATGCAGCAGGTATTTCAAGAAAAAGAAAAGCAGCAAACGGGGGGCGCTGTTGTGGAAGCTATTTTACAGGAAAGCGCTGCCCGGCATTACCGATCGCATCTTTCGTAAAAACCGAAGTGGAATTGCGTAAAATCTTTACTGTTGTAAGTGAGGTTTGAATTTAACTTAGATAACTGTTTTTAGTATAAACGATTTTTTGCAGTATGTACTACACCTTACCGTAGCGATAGCTATGGTTTCAACCGCCTTACTGCCGGTTGGTATTCTTACATTACCCAATTCCGGGTGTATTTGATGCTTTTTTATTGGTGCTGCTATTTCCTCATGCTGATACGTTTGTTTCATGCAACAATACAATCTTACTGTTTCGCAAAAGCTGATATGGCTTGATCAGCTTATTTCTGACGGATCTTCCAAATATAATATCGGGGGGTATGCCTGTTTACAGGGACCGCTCAACGAAGTGCTGTACCATCAGGCGATCCGGATGGTGCTTGCTTCGCAGGAAGTGTATGCTTCCCTGTTTTTCGATTCAGCCGATGGCCCCGCTTGTTTTATAGGGGATGTGCAGGCGTATTACCAGGATGAAACAATGGATCTTTCCACCTTAGCCAATCCGGAAGGGGCAGCAATAGACTGGATGAGAAAGGATTTCGGGACTGCTTTTAAGATGGAGAAAAGCTGGTTATTTACTTTCCGCCTTATTAAGATAGACGCCAACACGCATTTCTGGTATGCGAAGATCCATCACCTTATCAGTGACGGATGGTCGTTCAGGCTGTTGCTGAATCAGGCTGCGGAGGCGTACAGGGAGCTGAGCAAGGATGCTGGTTACACGATGCCTTTGTACCGGTACAGTGATTATGTGTTGGATGATGAAACTTATTATGGTTCAGATGCCTCTGCCAGTGACAGGGATTTCTGGCTACAGGAATACAGGCAGGTGCCTGCTGAACTGTTGCCGCGTCATCCTTTTGCGATAGAAGAGGGGGATCATACTGGTTCAGGCAGTGAGGTGCTCTATCTTTCGGGAGAGACGAAAGCGGGGTTGAAAAGGATTGCGGACAATAACCGGGTTTCGCTTTTCCATGTGTTTATGAGTTTGTTCCTGATCTATTTCAGCAGAACAAGGCAGCAGGGGGATATGGCTATTGGGGTACCGGTATTGAACAGGGGGAAGAAAATATATAAACAAACGGCAGGTGTATTTATGAACCTGTTGCCGATAAGATTTGACCTGGAAGCCGCGGGTACATTTGGGGAGGTGCTGCAGGTGGTGAAACAAAAAATGCTCGCTGTACTCAAACGTCAGCGTTATCAATATGGCAACCTGGTAAAGGACTTGAGATTACCGGGCAATAAATTATTGTATGATATCAGGGTATCGTATGAGGATTTTGATTTTGCGGATGATTTTGGTGGGTTGAAGGCCAGTGCTGTAGCGTTTTCCAACCATGAGGAAACGGATAAGCTGGCTATTTACCTGCGGGATTATCATGGAGAGGGATTTGATGTGCGGCTGGTGTACCGGAAAGACCATTTCACGCAGGCGATGGTGCAATCTGTTTGCCAGAGCCTGGAAGAGCTGGTGGGTGTGTTAATGGCGGAAGGGGATCTTGTTCCGGATAAAGTGAATCTCCTGGGACAAACAGAAAAAGAACAATTGTTGTTTCATGCTAAAGGTCCGGTGGCGGAGCGTGCTACAAACAGTGTGTGGGAACTGTGGGGGCAGTCGAAGGTGCTGAACAGGAATCGCATTGCTGTTTCCTGCTGCAACGGCTCTTTTACATATGGTGAAATAGACAGGCTGGTCATGGCGGTATTGCCCCAATTGCAGGAAAAGGCGGCCCGGCATGGAGGAAAGATCGCTTTATTATTGCCCCGCTCTGAACAAATGATCACGGGGATATTGGCGAGTATGGGCGCGGGCCTGTGTTATATACCGCTCGATATAGAAACGCCTGCCCGGCGCATTGAACTGATACTGCAGGATGCAGGTTGCACACTGGTGTTGACGGCTGCAGGAGTACTGGAAAACAGACCTTCCAGTGAGGACATCGAGGTGTTGGAAATGGAGGCGCTGTTGGATGGTGAAGAGGCCCGCGAGGCTGTGCAACCGATCGCGCCAAATGGCGATTCACCTTGTTATATAATTTATACTTCGGGCACTTCGGGTACACCGAAAGGGGTGGTGATCTCTCATGCTTCGATGGCGGATTATGTGTGCAGTTTTGGAGATTATTTTCAAATAACAGCTGCGGATAGTTTCCTGCAGCAATCTTCTATCAGTTTTGATACCTCGGTGGAAGAGATATTTCCCTGTCTGGCAGCAGGTGGCCGATTGCATATCCTGGAAAACAGAAGGGACCTGGCGGGGTTTGTGGAAGCGATTGAACGGGAGGGAATAACGGTGATCAGTACGACTCCCTTTGTGGTGAAGTATTTAAATGAACAGTCATTGCCTTCCTCTGTACGCATGGTGATTAGCGGGGGGGATGTTTTAAAACCTGTTTATACACACAGGATATTACAGCAGGGCATTGCTGTGTATAATACTTACGGTCCCACGGAAGCCACGGTATGTGCGGCTTATTACCGGGTACAAGCTGAGGATATTGTCATTCCTATCGGCAAGCCTATTGCCAATAAAGAGATCTATGTACTGGACGAACATTTACAAATGCAGCCGTTTGGCGTAGAAGGGGATCTCTTTATTGCAGGTATGGGCCTGGCATCCGGGTACGTCAACAGTAAAGGACTTACGGAGGAGAAATTTGTTGCACATTTTCTGAAGCCGGGAAAAAAAATGTACCGGACAGGAGATACGGGAATCGTATTGCCTGATGGAAATATCATTTTTAAAGGAAGGAAGGATAGCCAGCTGAACTACCGGGGATACAGGATCGAGGCGGCCGAGGTAGAAAGGGCGGTGCTTCATCTTCCAGGTATTGCAGAATGTATTGTTGAGATAAAAGAGTTCCAGGATACACCGTTGCTGGCAGTCTATCTCAAAATGGCGGACCAGTCAACCAACTCACCGGTGGAATGGAAGCAGGCGTTGAGAAGGACCTTGCCTTCTTATATGGTGCCTGATGTGTGGGTGGTGCTGGAGGAGTGGCCCTTACTGCTGAATGGAAAGGTTGACAGAAAAGGATTGCCTGCTATAGAAGCTGCTATGCTTCGTTCTTCGGAGGATGCATTGAGTCTTCCCCAATCGGTGATGGAAGCACAAATGGTGGAAATATGGCGTGAAGTATTGCAGCAGGACCTTATTGGCACGAATGAATCCTTTTTTGAGCGGGGAGGGCATAGCCTTAATATTATGCAACTCGTGAATCATTATGCCCGTGCTTTTGAGGTGAAGGTGGGTATTGCTGATCTGTTTCGTCATACCACGATCGCTGCACATGCTTTACTGATTGCCCGGCTTACGGGTGTCGATCATCATGTGATTGCGGTGGCTGAACTGGCTGCGGACTACCCGGTATCGGACGGGCAGCGAAGGTTGTGGATATTGAGCCAACTGGAGGGAGCCTCTCGTGGATATCATCTTTCGGGTTCTATTGAATTGGGCAAAGGGTATGACGAAAAATTCCTGGAGCAGGCTATCAGAAAAGTGATAGCGCGCCATGAAATATTGCGCACTGTGTTCAGGCGTAATGAGGAAGGAACATTGAGGCAGGTTATTTTACCCTATCATGAATCTTTATTTACATTAGTCTGCGAAGATGCCGGAACAAAAGGACAGGAGTTGGGGAATAGCTGGCAACAGTCTTTTGTTTCCGCTCCTTTTGACCTGGAGAAAGGATTGTTGTTAAGGGCGGGTGTGGTGAAAAATGGTGAGGGGCATTACGCGTTTCACTATTGTATGCACCATATCATCAGTGATGGATGGTCGATGGAAATTCTGAAGGAAGAAGTATTCCGCTATTATCAAAATTATAACCAGGGCATTGAGCCGCTTGAGCAGGTGCTTCGTATACAGTATAAGGATTATGCGGTATGGCAACAATCGGGATTGGGTGAAGGCAGCATGCAGGTGCATAAGAAGTATTGGCTGCAACAGCTATCCGGCAAGCTGCCTGTACTGGACCTGTCGTTTGGGAAAAAACGACCAGCGGTCTTCACGCATCATGGCTACCGGGTAGCCACCTCTATTCCGAAAGCATTGACAGAAAGACTTCATAGTCTGTGCAGACAGCAGGAGGGCACTTTGTTTATGGGATTGCTGGCTGTACTCAAGGCTTTGTTATTTCGATATACGGGACAAAAGGATATCATTGTAGGGGTACCGGTTGCGGGTCGCCTCCATGCAGAACTCGAAAATCAGATAGGTTGCTATATCAATACGCTTGCATTGCGTACGCAGTTTGATGGAACCTATACACCAGCAGGGCTGATCAACAATATACAGACGGTGACGCTGGCGGCGTATGAACACCATGCTTATCCATTCGACAGGCTGGTGGAAGAACTGGGTGTAGTGAGGAATCTAAGCCATTCTCCGGTATTTGATGTGGTGGCGGTATTGCACAACCAGCCAGGGGGATCTAATGAGGTTATTCCTCCATCTGCGGAGGCTGCTATTGAAGAAGGGCCGGCGGCTGTAAACTTTGACCTGCTTATCAATTTCAGGGAAGCAGGCGACGGTTATCACTTCTGGATCGATTTTAACCTCGATATTTTTGATCAGGCAACGATTGTACGGCTTACAGACCATTACAAGGAATTGCTGGAGCAGTTTGTACTGCATCCGGCAGTGGCTATACAACAACTCGAGCTTTTACCTGCGCGGGAGCAAGCGGTATTGTTGACGCAATTCAATAATACAGGTTCGGATTACCGACGGGATACGACGATTGTGGCCCTATTTGAGGAACTGGCAGCCAGGCAACCAGATAGTCCTGCAGTGCAGGACGGCCAACAACAACTTACTTACGGGGAACTGGATGAGCAAGCTACACGGCTTGCCCATTATCTCGTTGGGCGTTCATGGAACGATGGCTCGCCGATACCGGTGTGCATGGACCGCTCGGTTGATATGGTTATTGCTCTATTAGCGATCCTGAAAACAGGAGCAGCCTATATTCCGGTGGACCCTTCTTATCCGGCAGACCGTATCGGGTATCTGCTGGAAGATAGCGGCGCGAGGGTACTGATCTCTCATAGCCGGTATCGCGATCTGATGCCAGCTGAAAAAGGGATCAGTTTTATATGGTATGATGAGGTGATCACAGAGATCAATAATATGCCGGTGAACCGGCTGAATGCAACCATCCAGCCACATGGGCTTGCCTACATTATTTATACTTCAGGATCTACAGGAAAGCCCAAAGGGGTAATGATCGAACATACTTCGGTGATCAATCTTATTGAATGGCATATCAGGAAATATAAGGTATCGCCTGCATCCAGGTCGACGGTCATGGCAGGGGTGGGTTTTGATGCCAATGCGCTTGAAATATGGTCGGGCCTGTTATCAGGCTCCTGTTTGTATGTGATCGATAATGACATGCGGCTGCACAGTGAGCAACTGTATGCGTTCTATTGTGACCATCAGATCACGCATGCTTTTGTGCCGCCTGCGCTGATACCGGGTTTGGTGGCCTGCCACCAGGGCAGGGCCATGGCATTACAATATATTTTGATCGGGGGCGACAGGCTGCCTTATGTGGATGTGTCTGCTTTGCCTTATACGCTGGTGAATCAATATGGACCTACGGAGTGTACGGTGATGGTAACGGATTATCCCATTGCGCGGGATAATAAAACCATACCGCTTATTGGTAAGCCTATTGCGAATACGCAATTGTATGTATTGGATGAAGGGAGGAAGTTGTCGCCACTGGGGATAGCCGGCGAAATATATGTGGGTGGGGTATCGCTGGCCAGGGGATACTGGCATAATGAGGCTTTGACCGCGGAAAGATTTGTGGCTAACCCTTTCTCTCCCGGAGAAAGGCTGTACCGTACAGGTGATATAGGCCGCTGGCTGGAAGATGGCAATATAGAATACCTGGGCCGTGCAGATGAGCAGGTGAAGGTGCGTGGTTATCGCATCGAACCCGGTGAAGTGGAATATGCTTTGGCCGCGATAGCAGGGATCGATGGCGCGCTGGTGATGGCGGTGGATGGGGGCGATGGCCAGCAATACCTGGCAGGCTATGTAGTAAGCCAGTCATTAACGGATGGCCTGGCCATCAGGGAAACGCTGGGCCGTCAACTGCCAGGGTATATGGTGCCCACTTATATTATTGTATTGAAGGAATGGCCTTTAACGGCCAATGGTAAAATAGACAAGCGGGCGCTTCCGGAACCTTCGGGTGTGGAAGGAGAACAGGCAAGTGGATATGAAGCGCCGGGTAATGCTATAGAGGAACGTGTGGCTTTGATCTGGCAGGAGGTATTGCACCAGCCTGCAGGGATCAGTGTACTGGATGATTTTTTTATGCGGGGTGGTCACAGTCTTCGTATGATGCAGCTGCTGAATCATTATTATCAGTGGTTTGGGGTGAAGTTAACGATCGCTGAATTGTTTGCACATACCACGATCCGCAGGCAGGCGGCATTGATAGGGGGTAAACAGGTAACAGGTTATAGCGGTATAACAAAAGCGGCGCCAGCTGCAGATTATCCTTTGTCGGATGGGCAACGGCGCTTGTGGATGTTGAGTCAGCGGCAGGATCAGGCGTTTGCCTATAGTATGCCGGGCCAGTTGCTGCTGGAAGGGGAGCAGTCGATCGATCACCTGGAACAGGCGATCAGGCTGGTGATAGCGCGCCATGAAATATTGCGTACGGTATTCCGTGAAAATGAAGAAGGGGAAGTAAGGCAGGTGGTGCTATTGCCGAAACAATATTCGTTTATGCTGCCCTATGTAGACCTGACGGGCAGGGCGACAACGGCCGGCGCTTATATACAAAAGCTGGCAACACAGGTATTCGACCTGCAAAACGGGCCGCTGTTGCGCGCAATACTTATAAAAACGGGTGACCAGCAATACATTCTTCATTACAATATGCACCATATCATCAGTGATGGGGTGTCGATGGAAATATTAGGACGTGAAGTGCTGGGCTATTATGAAGCGTTTATCAAAAATGAAAGGCTGGAATTGCCTTCGCTGCGGATACAATATAAAGATTATGCGAACTGGCAACAGCAGCAGTTGCAAACAGCAGGGTTCAGGGATCATCAAGGGTACTGGCTGCAACAACTGGGCGGTGAATTGCCGGTGCTGGTATTACCGGCAGACCATGCAAGGCCACCTGTGTTAACGCATAACGGGTATTGTCTGGCTACTACGATCGATGCGGCTGTCATTGAACCTTTCCGTCGTATGTGCCAGGATGCGGGTGCTACTTTCTTCATGGGATTGGCAACGGTATTAAAAGCTTTGTTTTACCGGTATTCGGGGCAGGAAGATATTATTATTGGTACACCGGTTGCGGGGCGTGAGCATCCGGAACTGGAAAATCAGCTCGGTTTTTATTTGAACACGCTGGCTTTGCGTACGCGCTTTAGCGGAGAGGATGGATTCTTTACCTTTTTGGATAAGGTAAAGGCGACAACGCTGGCTGCTTACGAACACCAGGCTTATCCATTCGACAGGCTGGCGGAGGAACTGAACAGGAGGCAGGATACGAGCCGGTCGGCATTGTTTGATGTAATGCTGACGCTGCAAAATCAATATGCGGATGGAGATACCAGGAGCGCGGATATATCGGTGCAGGAAGGGATTACAGAGAAAGGAGATACGCCTGTGAAGTTTGACCTGCTGCTAAGTTGTACGGAAGTGAAGGAAGGGCTGGTGATGAATGTGCGTTTCAACAAAGACATTTACGAGAAGGCAACGATTGCGCGCCTGATCGTTCATTATACTAATTTTCTGAAGGCGGTATTGATGGCGCCAGGGCTACCCATTAGCCGGCACCAATACCTGGCGGCAGAAGAGATACAGCAATTGACAGCAGGCATCAACGTCAATGAATCCAACTATCCGCGCGATAAGACGCTGGTGGACCTGTTCAGGCAACAGGCAGGGCAAACGCCGCAGGCAATTGCAGTTGTTTGCAATGGGGAGCAATTGACTTATGAGGAACTGGATAAAAGAAGCAACCAACTGGCGCATTACCTGGTGGGTAAAGGCATTGGCCGGGAAGATCGTGTAGTGATCTCTGCCAAAAAAACAGGAAGTCTGATCGTTGGGCTATTGGGTATTATGAAAGCGGGCGCTGTATTTGTGCCTGTAGACCCGGCTTTCCCTGCGGATAGAAATCAATATATTTTTAATGATACGGGGTGTAAACTGATCCTTGCTGAAAAGGAATTACCGGGCTTGGCGGATATTGGGCCTGCCATAGGTGTTGTAGATATTCATCAAGACTGGCCGGTCATTGCGCGAGAGGCGTCAACCGCTCCGGATATAGTCATCCATCCCGGGCAACTGGTGTATATTATTTATACATCGGGATCTACGGGCCGGCCCAAGGGGGTAATGATCGAACACCGCTCGCTGGTAGACCATGTGTATGGCATTATTCCAGGTGCGCGGCTTGCAGGTTGTAGCTCCTTTGCGTTGCCTGCATCGCTCGCGGCAGATGCTTACCACTCGATGTTGTTTGCAGCGCTTACGCTGGGCAGCGCGGTGCATGTGCTGACGGATGAGCTATTGCATGATGGTACTGCGCTGGTCAACTACTTTAAAGACCATGGGATTGATTGTCTCAAGATATTTCCTTCTTTATGGCTTTCTTATGCCCGTGAGCAAATGCTGGTACTGCCTGTTAAGCGGCTGCTGTTTGGCGGAGAAGGATTTTCTTTAAAAATAATAGCCCTGTTAAAGGATCATGGTTATAAGGGAGAGGTATATAATCATTACGGGCCTACTGAAACTACGATTGGTGTGTTGCTGCATCCTGTGGACCTCAACAGACCATATAGTAAAGTGCCTGTTGGTAAACCTTATTCACATACCAAGGTATATGTGCTGGATAAAGCATTGCAGCCTTGTCCCGTAGGTGTTACGGGAGAATTGTATGCGGGAGGAGATGGTGTGGCGCGTGGTTACCTGAACAATCCTGTACTCACTGCGGAGAAATTTATAGGCGATCCTTTTTTGCCGGGAAGTATTGTGTACCGGACGGGTGACCAGGTGAAATGGCGGTCTGACGGTAATATTGAATATGAGGGACGGGTGGATGACCAGGTGAAAGTAAGGGGCTACCGGATCGAGCTATCAGAAATTGAGTTTGCCTTACAACAAATGCCGGGAGTACAATCTGCAGCGGTAGTGGTTCATACGGATGCAGCGGAAGAAGAAAAGATATTGGTGGGTTACTATACGAGTGAGGAAGGAAGACCGGCAGCGGATATCAGAACGCAGCTGGGCACCTTATTACCTGATTATATGATACCGGGCCGGTTGATCCGGTTGGAAAAAATACCGCTGACGGCCAATGGAAAAATTGACAGGAAGCAATTGCCTTTAACAGCTGTCACGGAACCAGCGGGTGAGCAGGTGTTCAGAGCTCCAGGGAATGAATTAGAGGCGCTGCTATTGGAGGTCTGCAGCAAAATATTGAAAAAGGAGATTGCCGGTGGAATGGATGGCAGCTTCTTTGAATCGGGCGGCGACTCGATCAAGGCGATCCTGCTGGCCAGCCGTTTGAAACAAAAAGGATATACGGTTACGATCGGTGATATTCTGCGGTACCCGGTATTGCGTGAACTGGTATTGCAGGTACACAAAACGGCGGTCAATAACCAGCAGGATACGAAGGTAGAAACTGCTGCAGACGGTGAAGTACCACTTACACCGGTACAGGCCAGGTTTTTCGAACAATCGTTTACCAATAAACAGCATTATAATCAGTCGGTGCTCTTGTACCGTGAAAGCGGTATCGATGAAGGACTGTTGCGTCAGTGCCTGCAGGAGATTGTCCGTCGCCATGATGCTTTGCGCATGGTGTACCAGCTGACTGGACATGTATGGAAGCAATACAGCAGGGGAAGGGTGGATAACGGCTATCATCTCGAAATACACCAGCTGGAACAGGAGGCAAATGGTATGGATGCCCTGATGGGCATTGCGGATGGGCTGCAAGGATCTATGGATCTGGAAAAAGGGCCTTTGTTGAAAGCCGCGCTGTTTCACCAGCAGGATGGGGACAGGCTATTGCTGGTGATGCATCACCTGGTAACGGATGGGGTGAGCTGGCGCATACTATTGGAAGATCTCTCTACTATTTATACGCAGCTTAGTAAAGGTGAGCGGCCAACATCTGACGGTGACAGGTACAGCTTCCGCCAATGGGCATTACAACAAGCAGGGTATGCCAATAGTGAGGCGGTGGAAAAAGAACTGCCTTATTGGATGGCTATACGGGAAGGTGCGCCCGAAAGGCTGCCGACAGATGATGCGGGTGGCGTCAATATAGAAAAAGAAGCGGGTCAATTGCGTTTTGAACTGGACGAGGTGGAGACAGGGCAGTTGTTGTCAACGATCCACCATGTGTATAATACGCGTGTGAATGATGTGTTGCTGGCAGCGCTGAGTTTATCTGTCAGGAAAATATTTGGAAGATCATCTGTACTGATCAACCTGGAAGGGCATGGCCGTGACGGGCTTTTGCAGGATATCGATGTTCATCGTACGATAGGCTGGTTTACGAATATTTACCCGGTGGTGGCTGATATCAGTGATTGCGACACTGATATAGATAGTCTGATCGCGATCAAGGAAATGATCCGGAAAGTGCCCGGCAACGGAGGGGGATATGGCCTGTTGCGGTACAGGCAGGGGAAGGGTATTTCTCCCTTGAAAGATATGCCGGAAGCTTCGATCCTGTTTAATTACCTCGGTGATTTTGGAACGGGAGCGACTACGGCATCGGGAGAAGATACTTTTGCTTTTGCTGCCGGTTATGCAGGGAAAGATGTGGATGTGGATCATGAACGCAAAGAATTGCTGACGGTTACAGGTATTGTAGTAGCCGGAAAGCTGGCCATCACGATCCGGTACAGCCGTACCAGTTATCAACAGGCTACGATAGAGGGCCTGGTAAATAATTATGAAGGTGCGCTGAAAGGGCTTGTTACAGCGCTGCAGTCGGCAAGAAATAGTTTTGTAACTCCTTCGGATCTGCTCTACCAGGGATTGACGATGACGGAATTGCAGCAATTGAATGCCGACGGAAGTGTTGAAAATATATATGGGTTATCGCCGCTGCAGGAAGGTATCTATTACCATTGGCTGGCGCAGCAGGATGCCGGCGCCTATATAGAGCAGCTTGCGTACCGGTTGAACGGAAAGCTTGATATGGGTGTGCTTCAGAAAAGCTATGCATACCTGGTCAACCGGCATGGAGTGCTGCGCACTTCATTTCACCATGAATATGGGGCAGGCACTTTACAGGTAGTAAGGAAAAAAGTGGCAGCTGATTTCAGGTATAAGATATTGCCGGCAACGGATGATATGGTGCTGTGGCTGGTGCGCTATAAGGAGGAAGACCGGAGGGAAGGATTTGAGATGAATAGTCATTCTCAAATGCGGTTGACGGTGCTTGACCTGGGGCAAGGGCAATATGAGTTCATCTGGACAAGTCATCATATACTGATGGACGGCTGGTGCAGGGGCATACTCATCAAGGAACTATATACTATTTATAAGAGTTTTCTGAGTGGTGAACCGCCTTTGTTGCATGGGGTGGCACCTTATGCTAACTACATTCAATTTATCTCGCGGCTGAATGATACGATCAGCAAAACTTATTGGGCCAACTACCTGGCAGACTATACAACAGCTTCTACCATACCCTTCAAAACTATTCACCAGGGGGCGGTAAGTTATGTGGCCAGACAGGAGTCCTTGCATTTCAATGGGGAACAGGTAGCTGGCATCAGGCGTTTGTGCCGCATGTGTGGGGTAACGGAAAGTGTATTTGTGCAAGCTATATGGGCATTTTTATTGAGCCGTTATAATAATAGCCGGGATGTGGTTTTTGGCCTGGTAGTATCGGGCCGCCCGGCAGAACTGGACGGTGTGGAAAGCATGATCGGGTTGTTTATAAATACGCTGCCTGTTCGTGTGCGGTTGGAAGCCGGCATGACTATGAAGGACCTGCTGCAACAAATACAGGCTGATGCTATTGCAGGTGTGTCACATCATTATTTACGGCTGAGTGATATACAAACGATCAGTGGCCTGGGCAATCAACTGTTTGATCATATTCTCACGTATGAGAATTACCCGGTTGAACAGCTGATAGATGGGCTGGAAGACTTATCGCTGCTGGGCGCGGAGGTAAGGGATCAAACGAATTATGATTTTACAGTGATGGCTGTTCCTGACGGAGAAGGGATGTATATAAAGTTTGGGTATAACGGGGCTTTGTTTGCAACAGATGCCATCCTGCGGATAAAGGCTCACCTGGAGCAGGCGGTCAACTTCGTTATCAGCCAGGAAGAGGCGCCGTTATCAGCCATCGGGTATTTGCCTGAGAAAGAAATTGCTTTGCAGGTTGCTGCTTTTAATCCACCTATTGCCGGCTTATTGCCCGGGAAAACGATTGCAGACCTGTTTTATGAACAGGCGGACGGTATACCCGATGAGGTGGCAGTGGTATGTGGTGAAACGGCATTGACTTACGGGGCACTGGATGCGCTGAGTAATCAATGGGCGCATTACCTGACAGGCAAAGGGATAAAAACAGGTATGCTGGTACCACTGTGTACAAAACGCTCTACAGGGCAGATCGTTGCGATACTGGGCATTATAAAAGCAGGCGCTGCCTACGTTCCAATAGATCCTTCTTATCCGCCTGAACGCATAGGCTATGTGCTGAATGACCTGGCTGCGCCTTTTGGCATTGTTCATGAAGACTATGCATCGCTGTTTAATTTATCAGCAAGTGAAACTATTTTGTTCACGGAAAACAATAACGCTGAAGTGCTGGCAAGTCCGCAAAGCCGGGTGGCGTACAGGCCACAGGCGAATGATCTTGCCTATGTGATCTATACATCGGGATCTACCGGGCGACCCAAGGGCGTCATGATCGAACATGGCGGTGTGGTCAATTTAAGCCGGGGCCAGGCTGCAGAGCTGGGCATCGGCAAGGGTACGGCGGTGTTGCAATTTGCTTCTCCGGCATTTGATGCTTCCTGTTATGAAATATTCAATACGCTGCTCAATGGGGGGAAACTGGTGGTGGCCACAGCAGAGGAAGTTCATTCACCGGTGCTGCTGGCGGATGTGATCAGGAAAGAAGCGATTGAAGTGGCTGTTTTGCCTCCATCGTTGCTGCCAGCTATCAAAGCAGGGATCGGTTCGTTGAAGACGCTGGTGTCGGCCGGGGAGCCTTTGAACAGGGAGCTGGCGCGTTCGATACAGGCACAGGGCATCCATCTGATCAATGCCTACGGGCCTACTGAAAATACGGTATGCGCTACTTTATCGCATGATCCTGTATTGCCGGATGGCAAGGTGACGATAGGTAAACCCATTCGTAATGTATCTATTCATATCCTCGGTTATGAGGGTGGTTTGTTGCCGGTGGGTATTGCCGGAGAAATTTGTATTGGTGGCGTGCAGGTGGCGAGGGGATATTTTAACCGTGCGGATCTCACTACCCGTCAATTTATCAAAGATCCATTTAGTGAAAGAGAAGGGGCCAGGCTGTACCGTACGGGTGATATAGGCCGCTGGCTGGAGGATGGTAATATAGAATACCTGGGCCGTGCAGATGAGCAGGTGAAGGTGCGTGGTTATCGCATCGAACCCGGTGAAGTGGAATATGCTTTGGCCGCGGTAGCAGGCATAGATGGCGCGCTGGTGATGGCGGTGGATGGGGGTGATGGTCAGCAATACCTGGCAGGCTATGTGGTAAGCCAGTCATTAACGGATGGCCAGGCCATCAGGGAAATGCTGGGCCGTCAACTGCCGGGGTATATGGTGCCCACTTATATTATTGTATTGAAGGAATGGCCTTTGACGGCCAATGGTAAAATAGACAAGCGGGCGCTTCCGGAACCTTCGGGTGTGGAAGGAGAATTGGAAGGTGTGTATGAAGCGCCGGGCAATGCTACAGAAGAACGTGTTGCTTTGATCTGGCAGGAGGTATTGCACCAGGCTGCAGGGATCAGTGTACTGGATGATTTTTTTATGCGGGGTGGTCACAGTCTTCGTATGATGCAGCTGCTGAATCATTACTATCAGTGGTTCGGGGTGAAGTTAACGATCGCTGAATTGTTTGCACATACCACGATCCGCAGTCAGGCGGCGTTGATAGGGAGTAAACGGGTAACAGGTTATAGTGAAATAACAAAAGCAGCGCCTGCTGCAGATTATCCTTTATCGGATGGGCAACGGCGCTTATGGGTATTGAGCCAGATAGAACAGGCATCGCAGGCTTATCACTTATCGGGCGAGCTGTTGGTGGAAGGGGAGTATGTAATTGATCACCTGGCCCGCGCCATCAATACGGTGATAGACCGTCATGAAATACTGCGTACGGTATTCCGTGAAAATGAAGCAGGGGAATTGCGCCAGCTTGTGGTTGACGCGAAGGTTGTACTGAGCTTTTTAGATGCCCGGGAGGCAACGGCTGCGGCACGGGAAGAATATGTAAAGCAGGAAGCAGGCAGACCGTTCCGGTTGTCGGAAGCCCCGTTGTTGCGGGCAGGTTTGATGGAGGTGAAGGAAGGAGAATATCTTTTCCACTTTACGATGCACCATATTATTGGTGATGGATGGTCTATGCGGGTATTGGCAAAAGAAGTAATTGAATTGTTCAATGCTTATCAGCAGGGCCTGGAACCGGCGCTTACGCCCTTGCGCATCCAGTACAAAGATTATGCGGTATGGCAGCAAAGCCAGGCGCAAACCGGGCTGGCGGCGCACAGAGCTTATTGGCTGAACCAATTGGGAGGTGTTCTCCCTGTATTGTCATTGCCGACGCAACATTCGCGGCCGCCTGTTTTCACTTACCGGGGGCATAGCTACTCAACGATCATCGGACCTGCACTCACCAGCGCGTTGAAGGATTATTGCCGGCAACACCAGGCAACCTTGTATATGGGACTGCTTGCCGGTATGAAAATGCTTTTATACCGCTATACAGGGCAGCAGGATATTATTGTAGGGAGTCCGGTATCGGGCAGGGAACATATAGAGCTGGAAAGCCAGCTGGGTTTTTATCTGAATGCGCTGGCCCTGCGCAGTGAATTGAAAGGACAGGATGATTTCAGCACCTTATTGCAGCGGGTACAAAATACGGTACTGGCCGCATACGAACACCAGGCTTATCCATTCGACAGGATCATCCAGGAGCTGGACCTGAAGCGGGATACGAGCCGATCGGCCATTTTTGATGTATGGCTTGATCTGCATGCGGATGTAACGACTGACAAAAACGAAATCAATCATACTGAACAGTCATCTTACGGCATCACAGACCATGGAAGCCGTACGGCAAAATTTGATATTACTTTTATTGTTGAAGACCGTGGAGATGACCTGCAATTGAATGTAGAGTTCAATGTTGATATATATGGTCATGAGATGATAAAAGGATTTATCGGCCATTATATAAGGATATTGACGGCAGCGTTGAACGATCCGTATAAACCGATCAGCCAGCTGGAATATTTGTCACCGGATGAACTGGTGCAGCTAACGGATCTATTTGCGGCAGGGCCATCAACCTTCCTGGCTGATAAAACGATCATCGAGCTGTTGGAAGAAAAGACAAAGGAATATCCTGATGCGGTGGCGATCTCCTTTGAAGGAGATGCATTGACTTACCAGGAGCTGGCAGACCGCAGCAATCAGTTTGCCCATTACCTTACCAGGAAAAAAGCAGGGGAGGGAACATTCGTTGCGGTGTGTATGGACCGGAGTATTGATATGATGGTGGGCATATTGGGTATATTAAAAGCCGGTGCTGTTTTTGTGCCGGTAGATCCCTCTTATCCCATTGAAAGGATCAGGTATATATTGAAAGATGTAAATGCGGGATTGCTGGTTACGCATACGGACTACAAGGAGCAACTGGAGGAGGTGACGGGAATTACAAAATTCTATGCAGACAGGGACTGGATCGCCATTGAAATAGAGCCTGACACAGCTGTACCTGCTGTATTACCGGCAGCGCAACTCGCTTATATTATTTATACATCGGGTTCTACGGGTGAGCCCAAGGGGGTGATGGTGCAGCATGGCAACCTGAGTAATTACCTGTATTGGGTGCGGGATACCTATCTCGAAGGCCGGCCGGGTAATTTCGGGTTGTATAGTTCCTTATCATTCGACCTTACGATTACCAGTTTGTTTGGTCCGCTGATCAGCGGCGGAAGGCTCCATATCTTCCCGCAAAAGGCTGAGATCAGTGAAGTGTTGCTGGATTACCTGAAGGGAGGGCATTCGCTGGATATTATTAAGTTAACGCCGGCCCATATCAGTTTAATAGAAGGGTTGACCCTTTCGGAAACTTCAATAAAGACGGTCATCACAGGCGGAGAACAATTGCTGGACCGGCATGTAGCGATATTGAGGCGATTGAACAGGGATATCGTGATCTACAATGAATATGGCCCCACAGAAGCCACTGTTGGTTGTATTGTAGCAAAGACAGGTAATGTGGGAGAGCGCATCACGATCGGAAAGCCCATTGCCAATACCAGTGTCTACCTATTAGATGAATACCGTCAACCCGTACCCATCGGGGTGAGGGGTGAATTATACCTGGCGGGCGCCCAACTGGCGCGTGGCTACTGGAATAAAGCGGCGATCACCCGTGAGAAATTTATTGATCATCCCATTATACAAGGCATCCGTTTATATAAGTCGGGTGATCTTGGCAGGTGGCTGCCCGATGGAACCATTGAATACCTGGGACGTATTGATGACCAGATAAAAATACGGGGCTACCGTATTGAAGCCGGTGAAGTAGAACATGCTTTGCTGCAGTGGGGTGGGATAGAAGAAGCTAAAGTGATGGTGTATGAACCGATACCGGGCAATAAGGAGTTGGTTGCTTATCTCACGGGCGGTAAAGACATTTCCATTGAAGAAGTAAAGGAACATCTGCGAAAATACCTGCCGGGGTATATGATACCTGCGCAATTTGTATTGCTTGAACAATTTCCGCTTAATAAGAACGGCAAGATCGATACGGCGCAATTACCCACGGTATTGCCGGTTGCTGCTGTAAAATATATAGCTCCGGTTAATGAGACGGAAACAAAGCTGATTGAGATCATTGCCTCGGTACTGGGCAGGAATGCTGCGGATATCGGTACAGGCGATAATTTCTTCGACCTGGGCGCCAATTCGCTGTTATTGGTAAAAATGGCCGGTCTTATCAATGAGCGGTTGCAGCAAAACCTGAAAGTGGTCACTTTGTTTGAATACTCCAATGTAAAGGATCTGGCCCAGCATTGCTTTACTGAACCGATCTATGTTTCAGCTTTTGCAAGGGTAGAGGAAGAAGCGGGGCAAAAGCTCGACGATGCGCTTACGCTATTTGAAGAATAATTTTTCACGTTTACCTTATGAGTAAGAAGGATATTGCCATTGTCGGAATGTCTTGCAGGTTTTCAAAATCCGGCAACCTGGCCGCGTTTTGGGATAACCTGCGGCAGGGGAAAGAGCTTGTTCATTTCCTTACAGCAGAAGAAATACTTCAATCCGGGCTTGATCAGCAAACGATGGATGATCCGGCTTATATAAAGATCCGTTCTGAGATCGAGGGTAAGGATTCATTTGATGCTCCGTTTTTCGGGTATTCACGGGAAGAGGCAGCGCTGATGGACCCGCAGATAAGGCTTTTCCATGAAAATGCCTGGATGGCGCTGGAGGATGCGGGGTATGATCCTTTTAGCTATGAGGGTAAGATAGGGGTGTTTGCAGGGGCTTCAGACAATCTCAACTGGATTGCGCACAGCATTATAAAAGGAGCAGATAGTGATGTAGCGCCTTTTATGGCGGATAAGATCTCATCCAGACATTATTTAAGCAGTTTGCTGGCTTATAAACTTAATTTACGGGGCCCTGCTTATTTTATTGATACGGCCTGCTCTACTTCGCTGGCCGCTGTTCACCTTGCCTGCCGCAACCTGCTGATGAATGAATGTAATATGGCTATTGCCGGCGCTGTGCGTATCTCAACGGTTACAGAGCCAGGTTATAAGTATTATGAAGGAATGATCGCTTCGCGTGATGGGCACTGCAAAACCTTTGATAAAGAGGCATCGGGGACGATGGCAGGTGAAGGGGTGGGTATTGTGGTATTGAAGCGGCTGGACGATGCATTGAAAGACCAGGACCGCATTTATGCGGTGATCAAGTCTTCGGCAGTTAATAATGATGGCAGTCGAAAGGTGGGTTATACAGCACCCGGTATTCAGGGACAGGCGGCCTGTATTATGCTGGCGCATAAACTGGCCGGTATCGATCCCAATACCATTTCCTATATAGAGGCGCATGGAACAGCCACGAAGCTGGGTGATCCTGCTGAAATAGAAGCATTGAATCACGCTTTTGGCAATCAGCCGGAAAAATATTGTGCGATTGGTTCTGTTAAATCCAATATGGGGCACCTGGATACGGTGGCTGGTATTGCAGGGCTTATTAAAACAGCCTTATCGTTATGGCACAAAGAAATACCGCCCAGTCTGCATTTTACGGATGCCAATCCTGATATCAATTTCAACAACGGCCCTTTTTATGTAAACAATACGTTGCGCAGATGGGAGCCAAGAAATGGAATACCATTGCGGGCGGGTGTGAGTTCTTTTGGAATAGGGGGCACCAATGTACATGCCGTATTGGAAGAAGCGCCTGAGGAAAGACCGGCGAAGAAAGAGCAGGCGCATTTTCTGTTGCCCTGTTCTGCCAGGACATTGTCTTCGCTCGAAAAACAAGTGGCGATGCTGACAGCACAGTTGCCACAGCACAAAAACAACATAGCAGATATTGCCTTTACCTTACAGCAAAGGCGAAAGCATTTTAAATACAGGCATTGTTTCCTTTATGACAGGGATATGCATGTCATTAATACTATTCAACAGCCGGCTCCGGCGCCATCAGATGGGGGCAGTAAACCTGTTATTGTTTTAATGTTTACGGGCCAGGGGGCTCAATACCGGGGCATGGGTAAAGGATTGTATGATCGCTTTCCCGTTTTTAAAGAAGTGATGGAGGAGGGGTTCAGTCAACTGAAAAAGCTGACGGGTGAAGATTTCTTCAACATCCTGTATGGAGAAGACGCTGATACCATCAATCATACTGTTTATACGCAGCCTGCCTTATTCGTTTTTGAATATGCGCTGGGGAAATTGCTGGCGCAATGGGGCATACAACCGGACTATATGATCGGTCACAGTATCGGGGAGTTAACAGCTGCCTGTATCAGCGGGGTATTTTCTTTTGAAGATGGTATCCGCCTGGTAGTAGCGAGAGCCCGGTTGATGGGAGCGCAAGCCGGCGGGGCTATGCTGTCTATCGGGTGCCCGGTGGAGTCTATCGAAGCCTACCTGCAAGAGGGGATATCGGTGGCGGCCATCAATACACCTGATTCCTGTGTAGTGGCGGGCAGTTATGAAGCTATACAGGCATTGTCGGACAAACTCATTGCTGCGGAGATACCTGTTGCGCGGCTAAGAACGTCTCATGCATTTCATTCGGATATGATGGACCCGGCCGTGGAGGAATTCACGAAAGTGGTTGCCTCAGTACGGTTGGCTGAACCACAGATACCGTTTGTGTCAAACAGGTCGGGCAATATGATCGGAGAGGAAGTGTTGCAGCCAGCCTATTGGGGCCGGCATATCAGGGAAACGGTCCATTTCAGTAAAGGTCTGCAAGCCATTTTGCCTATGGACAACCTGCTTTTTATTGAAGCAGGCCCCGGGAATACACTGGCAGGATTTTGCCGGCAGATCAGTAAAGCGGGCGCGCATAATAATTGGGTGCTGAACCTGGTGAGGCGGCCACAGGAAACTGTTGCGGATGACTATTTTTTCCTGGAGAAAATAGGACAATTATGGATGCAAGGTGTAGCCGTAGACTGGAATGCTGCTGATAAAAAAGAAAACAGCAAGGTAGTTTCCTTACCGGGCTACCAGTTTGATCAATATCATTTTCCTGTTGCCGTGAATCCATTGGCCTATGAAAATGCCAGGCCGGCGATGGCAATGGGAACGAAGCAAAAAGATATTTCTACCTGGTTCTATATACCGGGATGGAAACAAAGTCCACTCCTGGATCGATTGCCTGAAGAAGAGCATCCCAAAAACTATTTATTGTTTGCTGATGAAAGCGCCTTCAGTATAGCACTAAAACGGCTGCTGGAAGCAAAGGGGCACCAGGTAATGGAAATAAGGAGAGGCCATTACTTTGAAGTGCAGGAAGCTGGCATTTGTCGCATCAACCAGGAAGCGGTAGAGGATTATTACCAGTTGGGAAGCTGGCTGCTTCAAAATGGGTTCAGGATTGACCAGATCGTATATACGTGGAGTTGTACTTCCACCAAGAATAAGCAATATCCATCGGATGCCTGGACAGACTATTTCTGCCTGTTGAATCTCTATAAGGGGCTTGGTATTCATGAGCACACAACACCGGCTGCACTTTATTTTATTACGGCCGGTATGTATGCGATTGCCGATTCCGGTAGCAGCAACGATGTGGGTGCTTCTACAGCCATCGGCCTGTTAAAGGTATGGTCGCAGGAGAATCCTCATTTTTTCTGTAGTCATGTGGATATATCGCCGGAGGAAGAAGTTGGAATATCTGTGCATCTTGTATACCGGGAATTGCTGTGTAATGAACGGGATACGACGGTTGCGCTCAGGAATAAGCGGCGGTGGGTGAATCGTTATGAACCTTTTGCCCTTCAGAAGAACAAGAGGCCTGTTGTTAAAAAGAAAGGTAATTATCTTATTACAGGAGGGCTTGGACAGGTGGGTATATGTATTGCCCGGCATTTATTGACGCATTATGAAGCCAACGTTGTATTGATTGGCCGCAGCGCCTTGTCGCTGAAAAGTTCTTTCGACCCGGTTGCCGGAAGCGATCCTGTGCTGGCCCGGAAACTACAAGATCTTGCAGCACTGCAGTCGTTGCCGGGAAGTGTGGCTTATTATGCCGCAGATATTACAGATCAACAAGTATTGGAAGCGGTGATCCGGCAAGTGGAAGCAGGCACAGGGGCTATCGATGGAGTGATACATGCTGCCGGTGATACGGCAAGGGAATACTTTTCGCTCATCGAATCAACGGATGCGGCGAATGTTCACCGGCTTTTTGCTGCGAAAGTGACGGGAACCATGCATTTACAAAAGATCTTCAGGGATAAAGGGCTTGACTTTTTCTGGGCCACTTCCAGCTTGTCGGTAGCAGTGGGGGGACTAGGTTATAACGCGTATGCCTCGGCCAACTGTTTCATGGACCATTTTATCGATCAGCAAAATGATCAACAGGGAACCTGGATGAGTGTGAACCTGGATGGGCTGGCCCTGAGCGGGGCGCATGAAGACAAAGGGATCGATCCGGCTGAGCTTTGCGAAGTATTTGAACGGTCCTTGCAGGCAATTGGTCTGGGCCGCCTGGCCGTTTCAGTCTATGACCTTCCTTACCGCCTGGAAAAGTATACGGCAAAAAAACAACCCGCCCCAGCTGCAGTAAAGGAGGCGACGGTGTTTGATACGGGGCGACCTTCTTTAACGGTGGAATATATGCCTGCTACCACAGTGATTGAAAAAAAGCTGGTGGTATTGTGGTCAGAAGTGTTGAACATCCGGGAGATCGGTGTGCTGGACAATTTCCTGGACCTGGGAGGTGATTCGCTGAAAGCAATGACCTTATCGCGTAAGATCCACAAAGAATTTGGTATTGAACTGCCCATGGATTTCTTCTTCAAAAATCTTACGGTACAATCGTATGCTGCAGAGATCCAGCTTATCGAAAGTCTTAAGAAGATCAATACGGTGCATACCACTACAAAAGAACTGAAAGTAATTACCATATAAACGATCCTATATGCTTGAGTTAATAAACAGGCTTGCTGAAAAGAATATATCATTGATAGTAGCGGGTACTGATCTACAGGTCAGTTTTAAAGATACGGGTACTTCTATCCCGGACGAGATCATACAGGAGATCAGTCTGCATAAAGCCGCGCTTATCCAATACCTGAATCAATATGGCGGACAACGTGCTTATTTGCAGATACCAGCTATTGAGGAAGCGGCAGACTATGCGGTTTCGGATGGCCAGCGCCGGCTTTGGATCGTAAGCCAGCTGGAAGAGGCTTCCCGGGCTTATAATATGCCCAACCGGGTAGCGCTAAAAGGAAGCTATGCGCCGGATATTTTTGAAAGATCGATACGGGAAGTGGTTGACCGCCATGAAATATTGCGGACGGTATTTAAAGAAACGGAAGGAGGTGAATTGCGGCAGGTGGTGATCCCTTCAGCAGCATTTGCTGTGAAGGTAGGCTACCAGGAATTGATAGATGCTTCACCGGAGGTTATTAATGACTATATCTCCAGGCGGTCTGCAACGGTGTTTGATCTTGAAAAAGGGCCCTTGTTTTTGGCGGACCTGATACGCACGGGGGCTGATGACTATATTTTCTTTTACAATGTACACCATATCATCAGCGACGGTGTGTCGATGGAAGTACTCGGCCAAGAGGTGTTGCATTATTATCATAAACAGGTGAACGGTAAAGGGGCCAATTTACCAGCGCTCTCCTTGCAATACAAGGACTATGCAGCCTGGCAGCAGGAGGCATTGCAGAGCGGAAAACTAAAGAAGCATCAAACGTATTGGTTGACGCAGTTGGAAGGCGAACTTCCTGTACTTGACCTGCCTGCCAGTCACCAACGACCGGCTTTGATGACGTTTGATGGTCACCAGTTATCTACTGTGATCAGTAAAGAGCTGACAGAACAGCTTCGCAATTTGTGTCATGGACAACAGGCCACGCTGTTTATGGGATTATTGGGGGTGCTGAATACTTTATTCTACCGGTATACAAGGCAGGAAGATATTATTATCGGAACACCGGTTGCAGGACGCGAACATGCAGACCTGGAACATCAGATTGGATTTTACCTCAATACATTGCCCTTGCGCACACGCTTCAGCGGCAAGAGCAGTTTTACTGAACTATTACAAACCATCCGGAAGACAACGTTAAGCGCTTATGAACATCAGGCCTATCCTTTTGACAGGCTGGTGGCTGATCTGGGTATAAAGCGTGATAACAGCCGCTCTGTGCTGTTTGATGTAATGATGGTGTTGCAAAGCCAGGGCACAAGTACGCCGGCAGCACAGGAGCCTGACCACCTGCTGGCTCCAGAAACAGCGTCCTTGACCAATCATATTATTGATAAAGGAGCGTGTGCCGTAAAGTTTGACCTGCAGGTAGTTTTTACTGAGCAGCCAAATGGATTGCGGATGGATATAGATTTCAATACTGCTATTTATTCCATCGAAGATATACAAGTGCTGATAACGCATTATCGCCAGTTGCTCCATGCCATTGTTTCGGAACCGGCATTATCGCTTTATGCATTTGACTATCTGCCAGCGGCAGAAAAAGCTGATTTGCTGAGCTGGGGTAGGGTTGAAAAAGAGTACCCGGCTGGCCATACGCTGACGGACCTGTTTAAGGAACAGGTATTGAAAAGGGGAAATGAGATAGCGCTTGTATTTGAGCATACGGAACTGAGTTATGAAGCGCTGGACAAGCAGAGTGATCAGCTGGCAGCCCACCTGGGTTTGCTGAATATTCCTGCAGGAAGTCCTGTTCCGGTATGTATTGACAGATCGATTGAAATGGTGGTGGCTTTGCTCGGGGTCTTAAAATCAGGACGCGCCTATGTACCTGTTGATCCTGCTTATCCCACAGATCATATTGCCTATATTTTAAAGGATACTTCCTGCCAGGTGGTGATTACAACAGCCGATCACCAACGCCGCATTGAAGAAAGTAGTGCGGGTATACAAGTGGTGCTGATGAGTGATGTAGATCATTCATTGACGGTGGCTGTTGATGCAGCGGGCAGGGTGCAGGAAACTGATCTTGCCTATGTGATCTATACTTCAGGGTCAACGGGCAGGCCCAAAGGGGTGATGATGGAACATGCCGGAGTAGTAAACCGGTTGCGCTGGATGTGGGAACACTATAGTTTTGACGATACGGATGTTATTCTGCAAAAAACAGCCTTCACTTTTGATGTATCGGTGTGGGAGTTATTTATGCCGCTTTGCATGGGATGTAGAATGGTGATCTGTAATAAGGAGGTGGTGCGTGATCCGGGCAGTATTGCGGACCTTATTTTCCGGCATCGTGTTACCTGTCTTCATTTTGTGCCTCCGATGCTGGATGCCTTTATGGCTGACCTGTTTGACCGGGACTATAATATGCGGTTCTTATCCTCTTTAAAAAGAGTGATAGCCAGCGGGGAAGCGCTCTCTCTCTCATCGGTTCAAAAGTGGTATAGCAAAATGCAGGCTCCGTTGTGTAATCTATACGGCCCCACGGAAGCAGCTATCGACGTAAGTTATTTTGATACCAACGCAACTATTGATAAAGTATTTATAGGCAGGCCGGTGGCCAATACCCGCTTGTATGTATTGGATGATCAGATGAGGCTGGCAGGTGTAGGCGTGCCGGGCGAAATTTATATTGGCGGTATCCAGGTGGCCAGGGGCTATCTGAATAATCCATTATTGACGGCCTCCCGGTTTGTGGATGACATTATCAGAAAAGAAGGAAAACTATACCGTACGGGAGATTTGGCAAGATGGGATAGAAGTGGACAAATAGAATATATTGGCAGACTGGACAACCAGGTGAAAATACGTGGGTACAGGATTGAACCGGGCGAAATAGAGCAGGTATTGTTATTGAGTGGATTGGTTAATCAGGTGGTGATATTACCGCAAAGTGACGGTAACCAGGGGAAATGCCTGGTAGCTTATTTCGTGCAGGAAACCGGAGAAGGTATACCAGCGATCCGGAATTACCTGCAGTCTAAACTGCCTGCCTATATGGTGCCCGCTTATTTTGTGGCCATGGACAGGCTGCCGGTATTGCCCAATGGCAAGATCGACCGCAAGTCCTTGCCCGCGCCGGCCATTACAGGTGTGGAAGATGCCGTGCCTTATGCAGCTCCGGCGAATGATATAGAACGGGTGTTGCTGGAAGTGTATCAACAAGTATTGAAACGTAAGCTGCCTCGCGGGGTGAAAGATAGTTTTTTTGAATCGGGTGGTGATTCGATCAAGGCCATCCTGCTGGCCGGGAAACTTAAGCAACATGGCTATAAAGTGTCCACCAGGGATATATTAAAGTACCCTGTGCTGGAAGATATGGCCAAGTGGGTGCAGCTTTCCCACCAGGAGCAGCCTGCGCAGCTAATAATAGCAGGAGATAGTATTTTGACGCCTATACAGGAATGGTTCCTCGCAAAACCCTTTGTGAATAAGCACCATTTCAATCAGTCTGTATTGCTGCACAGTAAACTGCCTGTTGATGCCAGTGTACTGCAACAATGTTTATCTGAGCTGGTGAAACACCATGATGTATTGCGGAGTGTATTTGTAAAAGAGCAGGATGGATGGAAGCAATCTATACAAGGTATTGAACGGGCTGCATTCAGTATCGAGGTGCATGACCTGATCACTGCCACTGATCCGCTGGCCAATATGGCTAGCCTGAGTGAACAACTGCAGCAGTCTGTAAACCTCTCAGCAGGACCTTTGCTCAAAGCAGGGCTGTTCCGTTTGCCTGATGGTGACCGGCTGTTATTGATCATACACCACCTTGTGGTAGATGGTGTGAGCTGGCGCATATTGCTGGAGGACCTGCCTGTGCTGTATGAACAACTAAGCAAGGGGGATCCTGTACAGTTGCCTGGCAAAACCGCTTCTTTTCAACAATGGGCCAAACAGCTGAAAAGTTATGCAGACAGTGAATCCATCGCGCATGAGTTGCCTTATTGGTCGGCGCTGGCCGCTCAGCAGGTGGATGCGCTGCCGGTGGATTGGCCGGGGGGCAGCAATTTGTCGAAAGACAGCAGTTCGGTTACCGTAAAATTGAATGAAGAATTGACAGGGGCGCTGCTTACAGAGGTGAACCAGGTGTATAATACAAGGGTAGATGATATTTTATTGACAGCCCTGGTGCTGGCAGTGAGAGCCAGTTTTGAAAAGGCGAATGTGTTGGTGGGCCTGGAAGGCCATGGCCGCGAAGAAATAATAAAAGACATAGATGTAAGCCGCACGGTAGGATGGTTTACCAGTCTCTATCCCGTGTTGCTGGATATTCAAAGCGCCAAAGACATCACTGATGGGCTGGTATTGGTAAAAGACCAGTTGCGTAGGGTGCCTAACAGGGGTATTGGCTATGGTATAGCGCGGTACCTGCGGAGCGGCGCCTTACAACAGGAAGAGCAACCATTTGATGTGTTGTTCAATTACCTGGGCGACCTGGGAGGGGGTGTCAGCAGCTCCACGGGAGTAGAATTGTTCAGCTATGCCAAAGAAGGGAAGGGGCATGACCTGGATGAAGGCTATGAGCAGGATAGTTATATTTCAGTGAATGCTGCTGTAATACAGGGGAGCCTGCAATTGGGCATCCGGTATAGCCGGGAACAATACAAGCGGGAAACGATGGAGCGTTTTTCCTCCAGCTATGAGCAGCAGCTTAAAAAGTTAATCGACCTGCTCCGGGAAACACCTCAGCATTACTTAACGCCGGGAGATCTGTCGTTTAAGGACCTGAAGATGGACGACCTAGTGTTGCTCAATGTTCACCAGGATATAGAAGATGTATATGAATTGTCTCCCTTGCAGGAGGGTATTTATTACCATTGGCAAAAGGAGTCTGCTTCTACGGCCTATGTAAACCAGATGTCGTTCCGGTTATCGGGCCAGATCGATGTATCGCTTATCAAAAAGAGCTATGAATATTTAATGAGGCGCCATGATGTATTGCGCACTTCTTTTCACCATGAATATGAAAACCGTCATTTGCAGGTGGTGAGGAAGTTTACAGAGCCGGATTTTCATTACCTGGAAGTGCCGGCGCAGGCTGAAAAAGAGTTGTTCCTGTCGGATTTCAAAACAGAAGACAGAAAAAGAGGGTTTAACCTTGCCAAAGCGTCACAGATGCGGCTTACTGTATTGAAGGTGGCGGGTAATGAATATGAGTTTGTATGGAGCTTTCACCACATATTGATGGATGGCTGGTGCAGTGGTATTTTGATCAGTGAATTCTTTACTGTTTATAAAAGCCTGCTGCGTGGAGAAGAGCCGCGGCTTGGCAAAGTGTTTCCTTATGCCCATTATATAAACTGGCTGGCAGGCCAGCCAAGGTCGGCCACCTTGTCGTATTGGGGAAATTACCTGGCGGGGTATGATGGCCTTGCGGCGGTACCGTATCAGAAAACCCAGGTTCAAAGAAGTACGACTGCCGTAGAAGAAGTACAGTTCACGCTTTCATTGGAAGAAGTGGCTGCTATGCGGGCCTTGTGCAACAGTTTGCAGGTAACAGAAAATACTTTTATTCAAACGGTATGGGGCTATTTGCTTAGCCGGTACAATAATACCCCTGATGTAGTATTTGGCACCGTGGTTTCGGGACGGCCCGGTGAACTGGAAGGCGTTGATCGCATGATCGGGCTGTTTATTAATACGGTGCCTGTGCGGATAAAATATGCCGGTACAGAAACTGTGAAGGATATGTTGCGGCGTATGCAGCAGCAAGCCATTGGAAGCATGGCGCATCACTATGCACCATTGCCCGATATACAATCACAAGTGCGGGCGGGTGGTAGTTTATTTGATCATATTGTGGTATTTGAAAATTTCCCTGTAGAAGACATCATTAAAAAGGGCGTGCATGAAACGCAATCGGGTGAGATCAGGTCCTTGTCTTCTAAAGTGATCATTGAATCGAACTATCCTTTTACGCTACAGGTATTGCCGGAAGCAACAGGCATGAAAATATCGTTTATCTATGAGCCTTCGGTACAGGAGCGGGAATCGATATTGCGTATCAAAGGTCATTTTGAAAATGCGGTCAGGAATTTTGTAGCGCGGCCGGATATGCCCGTCAGCAAGATCGACTACCTCACGGACCAGGAATATGAAACCTTACTGGAAGTGTACAATGGGAAGGTGGTAAGCTATCCGCAGAAAACGATCCTGGATGATCTCAAAATGGTGGTAGCCGCTCATCAAACAGCTATTGCTGTAAGCTTTGGCGCCATACAACTTAGTTACGGGGAATTGGATAGCCTGTCAGATAAGGTAGCTACCTGTCTTGCGTCTGTGCATGGTGTGACAGCAGCGGACCTGGTGGGGATCATGGTTGAGCGAAGCGAATGGGTGGTTGTGCTGATCCTTGGTATCTTAAAAACAGGAGCTGCTTATGTGCCGATCGATCCTGCCTATCCGGAAAGCCGTATCGACTTTATTGCCAGCGATAGCCGCTGCAGGTTGATCATTGATGGACTGAAGTTGCAGGACATCAGGCAGGCCATTGCCGGTTACGCGGATGGAGCGCCGGTTTCCACGGAGATCAATGCAAAAAGTCTTGCCTATGTGATCTATACTTCGGGATCTACCGGTAATCCCAAAGGTGTGATGATCAATCATGGCAACCTGTATAATTATCTTTCGTTCAGTCTGAACAAGTATTTTAACCGGCCGGGAAAAAGATATATAGCACCGCTTTACACTTCGCTTTCATTTGACCTGACGGTAACGAGTCTTTTTGGCCCACTGTTGTGCGGCGGCGAACTGGTCATTTATCCGCAGGCCATGAATGTGCTGGATATACTCACGGATATTTTTTATGGCAACCGGAAGATCAATTTCCTCAAGTGTACGCCTGCCCATATTTCCTTATTGCACAATGTAACGGGCTTCCATACTGCCATCGATCAGCTTATAGCAGGGGGGGAGGAATTGACGGCTACACATATTGCGATATTGAAATCGATCAATCCTTCCATTGAAATCTACAATGAATACGGGCCTACGGAAGCAACGGTAGGAACTGTAGTGGCTACCATACCCGCTGCCGCAGAGGCGATGGATTATAGCCACGGCACCATCATTCCTATTGGTAAAGCGGTGGCCAATACACGGCTTTATGTGATGGACCAGCAAGGCGGTTTATTACCGGCCGGCATAAAAGGAGAGTTGTGTATTGGGGGCGCCAGTGTTTCGGCAGGATACCTGCACAATGAATTGCTTACGGCTAAGAAGTTTATGGAAGATCCTTATTGGCCGGGAGAACAATTGTACAGGACGGGTGATGTGGTAAGCTGGTTGCCGGATGGGAATATGGCATTTCATGGGCGCATGGATGACCAGGTGAAGATCCGTGGCTACCGGGTAGAGCTTAGTGAAATAGAACAGGTGCTGGCGGCCTGCAAAGATGTTTTGAACACGGCGATACTGGTACATACTGCTGCAGATGGCGAAAAAGAATTGGTCGCTTACCTGGTCAGCGATGAAAAACTCAACATGGCGCAGGTAAGGGAATACCTGATGGGCAAATTGCCAGCCTACATGGTGCCCGGCCGCTTTCTGCAGCTGGACAGCATTCCGCTCACCGCCAATGGCAAGGTGGATAAAAAGAAATTACCCGACCTGCCGGGTGATACGGCGCCTGTAACCGATGAGCAGCCCGTACAACCTATGAATGAGGTGGAGAAAAGGCTTGCTGCCATCTGGCAGGAACTATTGGGGCTGCAGGGCCAGGAAATAGGTATCAGGGATAACTTCTTTGAGCTGGGTGGCCATAGCATCAAAGCGATCAAAATACTGTCGCGTATATCAAAAGAATTTGGTGTGGTGATCAGCATTCAGAAAATGTTTGAGCAACCTACTATCGAACACCTGGCCGGTGAGATCATGAACCTTACCTGGTTTAAATCTGAAAGAAAAGCCGACACGGCAACTGCCAACGAAAGGATCAAACTTTAATAATCAATAATAACCTGCTATATGCAACCGGATATCCAATCTATAAGTTATTCCGCCGACACTTTTTTTAATGCCGGCGAACACGCTGTACACGCCAGGCCGCTTCATGAAGAAGACCCGCAGTTATTACCCCTGGTAATTGAACCTGCCCACAACGGCATTAGCCTGGTGGAATGGATAAAGGGCCATAAACCGGCTTTTGAAAAAGCGCTGGTGCAACATGGGGGAATATTGTTCAGGGGATTTGGCATAGATACGGTGGATAGTTTCAACCAGTTTATGAATTGTTTTGATACAGCGCCGTTGCCGTATATGTTCCGGTCGTCGCCCCGCACGGAGCTGGATAAATCGATCGCCAATATTTACCGGTCTACTATCTATCCCAGTGATCGAAAGATCAATATGCACAATGAATCTTCGTACAGCAGGGTATGGGGGCGTAAGATCGTTTTTTGCTGCATCCAGCAGGCGGAAGAAGGAGGGGAAACACCCATTGCAGACTCGCGCAAGGTATTGCAGGCGATCCCACCGGAGCTGGTACAGGAATTCAGGGTAAAGGGAGTAAAATACCGGCGCAACCTGTTGCCCGACCTGGGCATGCCCTGGCAGGAAGTATTTCAAACAACAGACAGGGCGGTGGTAGAAGAGACCTGCAAAAAGATCAATGTTGACTATACCTTTCGCAGTAATGATCATTTGGTAATAGAGTGGGTGAAACCCGCAGTCTATAAACATCCCCAGTCGGGTGTTGAAACATGGTTCAATCATGCTTTCTTCTTCAACAAATATTCCCGCTATGAAGAGCTGGATATGGACCCGGAAGATGAACTGCCCGATGAATACCTGACATCGAATACTTTTTTTGGAGATGGAAGTGAGATATCCTTTGAAGCGTATTCAGCGATCAAAGCAGCTTATGACCAAAACATGGTGGTATTCCCTTACCAAAAGGGAGATATCATTTTCCTCGACAATATGCTGGCCGCTCATGGCCGTAGTCCTTACAAGGGCGACAGGACGATTGCCACTGCGATCATAGAAGCAGCCAGTGACACTGATAGTGCATTTTAAGACTGGGCTTCAAACCTTATCAACTATTTCAGTTTCTGCTTATGTTGGACCAATATCAGTTTTTGTCTGCACTCAGGAAATCGAATATTATCCTGGACGTAGACCATGATGGGGCGCTTTCCATAGAAGCGCCGAAAGGTGTGCTTACCGATGCTATTATTGAGCAAATCAAGACGCGGAAGGAAGAACTGCTGGTATACCTGCAAGGTGGGAAAGCGCAGAACGCTATTTCCGGCAGGATACAACCGGTGGCTGTAGCCGCATCTTATCCGCTCTCTTCTTCACAGCTGCGGCTTTGGATGATCCATGAGCTGGATAATGGATCAGTAGCTTATAATATTCCTGTTATATTGACCTTGTCGTTCACTGAAGGTATTGATATTGAAAAATATCGCCAGGCTGTTGCTGCCGTGGTGCAAAGACATGAAATACTGCGTACGGTCTTTAAAAAGAATGAAACGGGGGAGATAAGGCAATGGATATTGAAAGGAGAGGAGATTGATTGTCATATTCCGTATATCGATCTAAGGAGTGCTGCACGGCCGAGGGCGGAAGCCAATCAACATATCGAAAGCGATAAACTCCTGGCTTTTGACCTGAGTGCAGGTCCGCTGTTAAGGGGCATGCTTTTTCACCTCAGTGCCACGCAATACCTTTTCTATTATAATATGCACCATATCATCAGTGATGGATGGTCTATGGAATTGTTGTCGAAGGAGGTCTTTGTTTTTTATGAGGCATTGGTGAAGAACAGAGAACCACAGCTGGCGCCACTGGATATTCAATATAAAGATTATGCGGTTTGGCAACAACAGGAAATGAACTCGGGCAGTTTGCAGGTGCACAAAGCATACTGGCTGCAACAACTGGGCGGAGAATTGCCCTTGCTGGCGTTGCCGGAAGACAAGCCAAGACCAATAGTGTTGACTTCGAATGGGCATGCCCTGGCAACTGTAATTGGACCAGCTATCCTGGAGCCGATAAAGCAGTTTTGTGCAGACAACCAGGCTACTTTGTTCATGGGTTTGCTGAGTGCGCTGAATGTATTGTTCCATCGCTACACGGGGCAGGAAGATATTATTATCGGCAGCCCGATCGCTGGCAGGCAACAGGCAGAACTGGAACATCAGATCGGCTTTTACCTCAACGTGCTCGCTTTGCGTACGCAGTTTAGCGGCCATGATAGTTTCAAAACATTGTTGCAGCAGGTGAGGAAGGAAACCCTGACAGCATACGAGCACCAGGCCTATCCTTTTGATCACCTGACGGGTGAACTGGAGTTGAAGCGGGTACTGGGGCGCTCGGTATTATTGGATGTAATGATGGTATTGCAGAATCAACGGCACAGTGATACGGAAGACAACTTCTTCGGAAACGGAGAAGGGATTATCGATGAGGGGCCTGTAAGTGTAAAGCTTGACCTGAATATCGATTTCTTTGAAGTGAACAACGGGCTGTGCATGCGGCTCTTTTACAATAGCGACATTTATGAAAAGGCTACGGCTGCCAGGCTCATTGAGCATTATGTGAGCCTGCTGAAACTATTGGTGCAGCAGCCCAACGAATCAATAAACCGGATAGATTATTTAACCACCACAGAAAAGGATTGGTTATTGCAGGCATCGGGCGCTACGGCAGCATTTGCTGCACCGGTTAAAACAGTAACTGAGCTGTTTGAGGAACAGGCGGATGCGGTGCCCGGGAATATTGCGCTCGTTTATAAGGAGCAGGCATTTTCATTCAGGAAGCTGGATGAACTGAGCAATAGCCTGGCGAATTATCTGATCAACCTTGGCATTGAAAGGGAAACTGTCATTGCGGTATGCCTGGACCGGTCTGTAGAAATGATGGTGACCATCCTGGGCCTGTTAAAGGCCGGTTGTGCCTATGTGCCCATTGATCCGGCTTATCCGGAAGAACGGATCCGGTACATGGTAGAGGACAGTGGAGCAGGGCTGATCATTGCGAATAGAAACTACCAACCGCTGTTTGCTGCCGGCGAAAAGCCTGCAGTGCTGGTGATAGAAGATCATTGGGATGCTATCATCCAATTTTCAGCGAAACGGCTGGCTGCAAAACCTGGTTTGCACAGCGTAGCTTATATTATGTACACCTCGGGCTCCACGGGGCATCCGAAGGGGGTAGTAATAGAGCATGCCGCTTTGAGTAATTACCTCAGCTGGGTAAAGCAGGAATATTTACCGGATGCGGATGGAGGCAATATGGGGCTGTACAGTTCGCTTTCTTTTGATCTTACGGTGACCAGTTTGTTTGGCACACTCATACGGGGAACCACGCTGGTTATTTTCCCCGCTTCGATGATGGTGGATGAGGTATTTGCGGCCTACCTGCAGGGGCATGAGCAGCTGGATGTAATTAAACTGACGCCGGCGCATATTGGCCTGCTGGAATCTATTGACCCGGCAGCTTGCACTATCCGTAAAGTAATTGTGGGGGGCGAGGCCTTACGCACCAAACATGTGCAGGCATTGTTCAAACTCAATAAAGACCTGGTCATTTATAATGAATATGGCCCTACAGAAGCAACAGTGGGCTGTATCGTGAAAGCTATTACTGAAGCAGATGAGCGGATATCCATCGGCAGGCCGATACCTGGCACTACCGCTTTTATCCTGGATGAGCAAGGCAATATGGTGCCGCCCGGTGTGCCGGGAGAACTTTGGCTGGGAGGAGCACAACTTGCCAGAGGATACTGGAATAAAGAAGCGCTCACTGCTGAGCGATTTATCAATAACCCGTTTATACAGAACGATAGGTTATATAAGACCGGCGATATGGCCAGGTGGTTGCCGGATGGAACTATTGACTACATCAACCGCAAAGATGACCAGGTAAAGATCAGGGGATACCGTATAGAAGTTGGAGAGATCGAACAGGCTTTGTTGCAGTTTGCAGGTATTGATGCGGCCGTGGTGATTGCGCAGGACGATGCGGAAGGCAACAAATACCTGGCAGCCTATATTACGAGCGATCAGGAACAGGACCTTTCCTTATTACAACAACAGTTAAGAAACAGGTTGCCGGAATATATGGTGCCCGCCAGCATACAGCAACCAGTCAGCCTGCCTTTGACCATCAATGGTAAAGTAGATAAAAAAGCATTACAACTTTCCGTAGCAGCAGCCATGCCTGCCAATTACCTGGCGCCGGGCAGTACGCTTGAACTTACAATAGCCGCCATCTGGCAAAATGTATTACTGCGCGATGCACCAGTAGGGGTGACAGACGATTTTTTCCTCAATGGCGGGCATAGTCTGCGTGTGATGCAACTTCTGAACAGCTATCATAAAGAATTGGATGTAAAACTATCTATGCTGGAATTGTTTCAGCATACAACAATTGCTGCGCACGCCGCCCTGATCAGGGCAAAGAAAGCGGCGCCCTATATTCCTATTGCGCAGGCCGCAGAAGCAAAAGATTATTCTGTGTCTGCCGGACAATGGCGGTTGTGGGTACTGAGCCAAAGGGCCAGGGTATCCCATGCCTATAAAATGATTGGCCAGTTACCAATGGCTGGCGAACAATACCCGCAACTGCTGGAACAAGCCATCTTAAAGGTGATCGAACGGCATGAAATATTGCGTACGGTGTTCAGGGAAAACGAGCTGGGTGAATTGCGGCAGGTGATCCTGACGCCCACGGCATTGAACTTCCGGATGGATTATGTAGACCTGCAAGCGGCGGATGAGGCGCAAAAAGAGCTTTACCTGCAACAGGAAGGGCTGATTGCTTTTGATCTGGCCAATGGTCCGCTGCTGCGTGTAGCGCTCATTAAATTGTCGCCCGATAGTTACCTGTTTAACTATAGTATGCACCACATCATCAGTGATGGCTGGTCAATGGAACTATTACATAAAGAAATAACAGGCTATTACAATGCGCTGGTGAAAGGCGTAGCTTATCAGTTGGCTCCTTTGCGCATACAATATAAAGACTTTGCTTCCTGGCAGGCCCATGAACTGCAGGGAGGGGGATTCAGTGAACACAGGAAATACTGGCTATCGCAATTCGAAGGGGAACTGCCTGTGCTTGAGCTGCCTGCTGCTTTTCCACGCCCGGCCATGATCACTTATAACGGTCGTCGTCTTTCTTCCCTGATCAGTACGGAGCAAACAACATCACTCCGTGCCTTGTGCCGCCGGCAACAGGCCACTTTGTTTATGGGCCTGGTAAGCGTACTAAAAGCTTTATTCCACCGGTACACGCATCAAACGGATATCATTATAGGAACTTCCGTTGCCGGCAGAAAAGATGCAGAGCTGGAAAACCAGATCGGTTTCTATCTGAATACGCTGGCCTTGCGTACTTCCTTTAGCGGCAGCGATAGTTTTGAGGAGTTGCTGGGCAAAATACGGAACAACACCTTACTGGCTTATGAATACCAGGCCTATCCCTTTGATCGCCTGATCGAGGAAGTGCAAATAGATCAGGGAGGCAGGCGATCCCCCTTATTTGATGTGCTGGTATTGTTGCAAAATTACCAGGCGCCGGCCATGCAACAAGAAGAAGTGGAACCTGATGAAAATTCAATCGTGGATGAAGGGGCTGCTGCTGCGAAATATGACCTTACGATCTTGTTTTATGAGATGGGCAGCCGCCTGCGGATGGAGTTAAATTACAATAGTGATATTTACGATAAGCGGGCCATGGAGCGGTTGATGCTTCATTTTAAACAGTTACTGGCCGCCGCAACAGCGCAGCCTGACATAGAGATCGGACTGCTGGATTATTTACCGGCAACTGAAAAACAATATTTGCTCACAGAAGCCAATACCAGCCGGGTCGATTTCCCGGAGCACTCCTCTGTTGTCGACCTCTTTGCCGCACAGGTGGCAAAAACACCCTTGCATACGGCTGTTGTATTCAACGATGAACGTATTACTTACCAGGAACTGGATCTGCGCAGCAATCAACTAGCGCATTATATCCGCAGCAAGGGCATCGGGGCGGAGGATAAGGTGGTGTTGTCATCTGAAAAATCATTAGAACTCGTGATTGGTATCCTGGGTATAATGAAGTCGGGCGCTGCTTTTGTACCGGTGACGCCTTCTTTGCCGGCAGACAGGATATACTATATGCTCGGGGATACTGCCTGTAAAATGATCATTGCCGGTGAAGAAATGCAGCATGCAAAGACCCCGGAAAATGAAAGTCTTTGGTTTGATTGGGCAACAGACAAAGCGCTCATCGATACCATGCCCTCCACTGCAGTGGGTGAAATGATATTGCCCGCTCAATTGTTGTACATCATTTATACCTCCGGGTCTACAGGCCGTCCGAAAGGTGTAATGATCGAGAACCGTTCGCTTGTGGATCACGTGTACGGTATGATGAAGAGTTCCAATATTGGCGCCTGCCGGTCATTCGCCGTGCCGGTTAACCTGGCTTCCGATATGAATCAATCCATTCTGTTCATTGGTTTATTGACAGGAGGCGCGGTGCATATTATCAGCGATGCGTTGCTTTTTGATGGAATAGGGATGGGTAAATATTTCAAGCTGCACCAGATCGAATGCGTGAAGATCTTCCCTTCCTTATGGTTTGCCAATGGCAGCAACAATATGGTGCCGCTCAAATGCCTGATCTTCGGCGGGGAAGTGTTTTCTCCAACCATTCTTGACCAGTTGCGCCAAATGAATTACCAGGGCGATGTGTATAATCATTATGGGCCTACTGAAATAACGGTTGGTGTGATCATACACAAGGTAGACCTGCAATATCCTTATTACAAAGTGCCGCTGGGCGCTCCTTACTCCAATACCCGCTTATATGTGCTGGATAACCGGCATCAGCCATGCCCGGTGGGCGTGGTGGGTGAATTGTGTATTGGCGGCAAAGGCGTAGCAAGAGGCTATCTTAATAATGCAGGGCTGACGAAAGAGAAATTTATTCCCGATCCTTTCGGGAATAGCGGCCGGATCTATTGCACGGGCGACCTGGTGCGGTGGACGGAAGAGGGCAATATTGAATACCTGGGTCGTAAGGATGACCAGCTCAAAATAAGAGGCTATCGCGTGGAATTGGGCGAAATAGAATTTGCCTTGTTGCGCATGCCGGGGATCGATGCTGCTGTAGCGGTGGCCCATCAGGTGGGCGCCAATCCATCTATTGTAGCTTATGTAACAAGCGGGCAACCGCAGTACAATACTTTGTTGAGGCAGCAGCTGAGCAATTTGCTGCCGGATTACCTGGTGCCTGCTTTTATCATCCAGGTAGATGAGATACCCCTGTTGCCCAATGGAAAAGCCAATAAGAAAGCTTTGCCTGCGCCGGAAACCATGCAGGGGGATCAGGAAACGGATGGGTTGTTGCCACGCAATATTCTGGAAGCAAGGATCGGGGAGGTATGGCAGGAAGTACTAAACAGTTCGCAACCTATCGGTGTAACGGAGAATTTCTTTTCCCACGGTGGACATAGTTTACGGATCATACGCCTCATGAATGCTTATCACCGGCTGTTCAATGTAAGGACCTCCGTGTATGAACTGTTTGAGCACACGACCATTGCAGCCCATGCCGCCTTGATCAATAGTCACACACGCACCAATTATACTCCTGTAAGCAAGGCAGCGGAAGCGGCCGACTATCCCGTATCAGACGGACAGTTGCGCTTATGGGTACTTAGCCAAAAAGAAGAAAGTTCCCGTTCTTATAATACCAGGAGCCAACTGCTGCTGAAGGGTGAGCAGGTGCGGCCGGGTTTTTTATATGCGATCCAAAAGGTGATTGAACGGCATGAGATCTTACGCACTGTTTTCCGGCAAAATAATGAAGGTGCAATAAGACAGGTAGTGATCCCGGTGCAGGATTTCCATATTGATCTGTACGAAGAAGATTTTGCCGGCCGGCCCTATGAATTAATAAAGGAACATATTGACAGGGAAGCCTTAGAAATATTTGATCTCGAAAAAGGGCCCTTGCTGAAGGCAGGCTTGCTGCATATTGGGGATCACCGCTATATGCTTTATTATATCAAGCACCATATTATCAGTGATGCAGCCTCCATTAAAGTGCTGGAAACAGAACTCCTGCATTATTATAACAGCTACATCAATAGGGTACAGGAAGAGCTTCCTGCATTGACTATCCAATACAAGGATTATGCAATATGGCAACAAGCCATGCTGGCAGACGAAAGCTATAAAATCCACCAGGACTGGTGGCTGCAGCAATTCAGTGGTGAATTACCCGTATTTGAATTGCCTGCTTCCAGGCCCCGCCCCGCCGTTTTTTCCTATAATGGCCATAGCTTGTCGATCCTGCTCGACCGGGAGTCTACGGAAGGCCTCCGTGCGCTTTGCCGCCGGCAACAGGGCACGCTGTTTATGGGATTGCTAACGGTGTTGAAAGCCTTATTGTATAATTATACGGGGCAGGATGACATTATTGTTGGTACGCCGGTGTCGGGAAGAGAACATGCTGATTTGGAGCATCAGATCGGATTTTACCTCAATACCCTGGCCTTACGTACTCAATTCAAGGGCAGTGATACGTTTAAAGAACTGTTGCAGCGCGTACGTGCTATGATGGTGTCGGCCTATGATCACCAGAGTTATCCTTTTGACCGGTTGGTACGCGAACTGGATGTGAAAAGAGACCCAAGCCGGTCGATCCTGTTCGATATTATGGTGGTATCTCAAAATCCGATAGATAGTACGCACCTGGTGCCTGGTGGCCATGTTACCGATGAAGGAGAAGAGTCTGCCAAGTTTGACCTCATGGTTGATTTCCAGGAGCAGGGAGACAGTGTACATATCAAGATCAATTTTAACCGCGATATATATGATCAAGAACTGATCACGCAATTATTATTGCATTACCAAAATTTTGTGCGGTCGGTGGTAGCGCATCCTGAACTGCCCATCAACCAGGCAGATTATCTCACAGGTGAAGAAAAACAACAATTGCTGGAAGGGTTTAACCAAACTTCCAGGCAATATGATCTCAGCAAAACCATTGCAGACCTGTTTACGGAACAAGCCATGCAAACGCCGGCAAAAGAAGCGATGTGGTTTGAAGACAGGAGCATCAGTTATGGGGAGCTGGAGAAAAGGTCCAATAGTCTTGCTTTTACCCTCGATGAAGCGGGTGTTTCGGAAGGATGTTTTGTGCCCTTGCTGATGTCGAGGGGGATCGATTTTGCCGTAGCCTTCCTGGCTGTGCTAAAAACAGGCGCCGCTTGTGTGCCGCTTAGTATTAACTGGCCGGTACGGCGGCTGGAATTATTGCTATCGGAAATAGCTTCACCGGTGGTGCTTTTGAATGAAGAAGGGTTACGCAGAAGTGAATTGCCTCCGGCAGCCAATTTCCTGTTGGTTGATCATACATTACTGACCGGCGATAGGGTATTTGTTTCGCGTGCACAGGTGGCAGCGCCCATTTATATGTTTTATACTTCCGGATCAACCGGCATGCCGAAGGGAGTGGTTGTACCGCACAAGGGTATCCTGAACCGGTTCTTATGGATGAATGATTATTTCGGTGTGCAGGCTGCCAGGGCCGTGCTAAGAACAACACGCCATATATTCGATAGTGCAGTGTGGCAACTCTTCTGGCCATTGATCAATGGTGGAAAATGTATTATCCCTTCTGAAAAACAGGCTTTCGGCCTGGAGTATTTTACAGAACTGGTGCGTGATCACCAGGTAAGCATGACTGATTTCATCCCCTCTTTGTTTAATGAATTTGTGAACGAGATGCGGGAGAACAACAGGCAATACGACATTGCTTCCTTGCGGGAGATCGTGATCGGTGGAGAAGAGATACATGTGTCTTCGGCCAACTATTTCAGAAAAGCATTTCCCGGTATAAGGCTCACCAATCTGTATGGACCTACCGAAGCCAGTATTGGTTGTGTGTACCAGGAGCTAAAGCATCCCGATTATACCAAGATCCCCATTGGGCGGCCTATTTCAAATACCCGGATATACATCACCAATGCCGGAGGCAACTTATTGCCGGTAAATGTGACCGGAGAGATAAAGATTGCCGGTATTGGCCTGGCCAATGGTTATTATGGCGACGAAGTAAAAACAACCGAGAGGTTTACCCCAAACCCGTTTGTCAATCAGCACGGGGATGAAATATATAACAGGATCTACCACACAGGAGACCTTGGAAGGTGGCTGCCCGACGGCACCATAGAATACAGGGGCAGGGCCGATGCACAGGTAAAAGTGCGGGGGTACCGGATCGAATTGGGTGAAATAGAACATGCCCTGTTACAACTACAGGAAATAGATACCGTGGTGGCAGGCGTGAGAAATGATCATAGGGGGAGGGCTAGTATAATGGCCTGGTTTACCGGCGCACAAAATGCCGACACCGCATCCATACGGCAGCAGGTAATGAATTACCTGCCGGATTATATGATGCCATCGTACTTCATCAGGATGGAACAACTGCCGCTCACGGATGGCGGTAAAATAAACAAGAAAGCATTGCCCGATCCACTGGCATTAGAGGATATGGAGGATACAGTGGTGTATGCTGCTCCATCCAATATACAGGAAAAGCTGTTGCTGGAATGTTGTGAAAAGGTATTGAAGCGGGAAGTGCCGGGAGGTATAAAAGGAAGCTTCTTTGAGGCGGGCGGCGATTCTATCAAAGCTATTATGCTTGCCAGCCGCTTAAAGCAACAAGGCATCCAGCTAAAGGTGACAGACATACTGGAGTTTCCGGTATTGGAATTATTGGCCACCAAATTACAAATGGGCGCCACGCAGGTTGCAACTGTAGCCAGTGAGCAAGGCGATGTACCGCTTACTCCCGTACAGGCCCGGTTCTTTGGTAAAGCAAATCAAAACAAGCATCATTATAATCAATCGGTGCTGCTCTATAGCAAAAAAAGGATGTCAAGGGCCGTGGTTGACAAATGTTTGCAGGAATTAACAAGGCATCACGACGCACTGCGGATGCGTTACCAGCATGAAAACGGGCATTGGGCACAATACAACCAGCCCATGCAGGATGGCTTGTATTACCTGGAAGAGCAGGACCTTACTGCCGAAGCAGTGCCCTTGACAGTAATGGGACAGATCAGTGAAAGGTTGCAACAATCCATCGATCTTCAAAAAGGCCCTTTATTGAAGGCGGCTATTTTCCATACACCCGACGGGGATCGTTTTTTGCTCATTGTTCATCACCTGGTGGTGGATGGCGTAAGCTGGCGTATTCTGCTGGAAGATCTTTCCGCTTTGTACAGTCAACTGGAAAAAGAAGCGCCGGTGCAGTTGCCAGCCAAATCTGATTCATTCAGGCAATGGGCTTTACAATTGCGTCAATATGCTGCCAGTGATCAGTTGGAAAAAGAGCTTTCCTGGTGGGCTGCCATTGCCAGCCGGCCGGTGAGGCCTGTTCAGCCTGATTTCCCGGAAGGCGATAACCTCATCAGTGACGCCCGGGCGGTTGAACTGGCGCTGGATAAAGACCTGACTGAGCTATTGCTCACCAAAGTAAATACTGTTTATCAAACAGAAATAAACGATATCCTGCTCACCGGCTTATTACTCGCCGTGCGTGAAGTGTTTTCCCTTGATGAGGTGATGATCGCCCTGGAAGGGCATGGCCGGGAAGAGGTGGTGCAGTCGTTGAATATCGGGCGTACGGTAGGCTGGTTTACCACTGTATATCCTGTACTACTGGAAAGCGAAGAAGGAAACGATGTGGTGAAAAACCTGTTGAAGGTTAAAAAACATTTGCGCGAAATTCCCAACAAGGGTATCGGCTTTGGCATACTGCGGTACCTGAGAGCGCCGGTTGTGGAAGCATTGCGCCTGATGCCCGAGCCTTCGATCATGTTTAATTACCTGGGAGATTTTGGGTCGGGCGTTGCCGGTCATTCCGGAGCGGAGGTATTCAGTTATGTGAACGAATACAAGGGCAGTGAGGTGGATACCGGCAATCGAAGGGATAGTGTACTGGCTGTAAGCGGCCTGATCATTAACGGGTCGCTGAGGTTCAATATTCAATTCAGCAAGCAACAATTTTGTGCCGAAACGATTGAGAAGCTATCGGTAAGTTATCAGCAATGGTTGGAAAAAATGATCAGGAGCCTGGCTGTAGTACAACCGGGCAGGAAGGTGAATGCCTGGCCTTTGTCCTATAATCAGCAATCTTACTGCAGGGATGGATCATTGGTGCATGCGCATGATGTCATTTCTTTTGAGATCGATCATTTCGATAAAGAACGTTTTTCAATAGGATTCAAACAACTCATAGAGAAGTTTCCGTTACTCAGAATGCGTATTTACCAGTCGGAAAATGGTTTTCTGCAGCAGGTGCTGCCGGCAGATCAATTGCCCCATGCCTTACAGATGATAGAAGGAGCGGCTTTGGGTATGGAAAGCCCTGAGGTAATAGCCATAGGGACAGGCATGATCAACAGGCCCTTTAATTTCAATGCGGGTGAAGTGATCAGGTGCGGTGTATTCCATCAAGAAGGTAAGGCGCAGGTGTTACTCATTATTCATCATATCGTAACGGACGGGTATTCCAATACACTGTTGAAAAAATACCTGCTCGACAGGTATGCCGGGATAGATGCTTCCCCTTTACACAGCAACGATTACCTGCATTATATACAGGTGCAGGAAAATTACCTGCAATCGCGTGAAGCCCGGGAAAAACTGAGTTATTGGGAGTCGCAACTCAGGAAGATAGGCGCCCGGGAAAAGGATGCTGCTCTGGAGGAATACATAACCGCTTCCCTGGTGGTAAGTGGTCCGCTGTATAAGCAGGTGCTGGAATATTGTAAAAAACAAAAGGTATTGCTAAGCAGCTTGCTGTTGACAGCCTTCAGGTTGTTCAACTACAGCGAAAAGCCCGAACAGGAAGCACTGTTACTGGGTGTGGTAGCCAATGGCCGCGATGTAGTGCTGCCGGGCTTTTCCATAGGCGAAGAGATCGGACAGTTTGTGAATACACTGCCGCTGGTATTTGTCAATGACAACAACAGCAGCTTTGCGGAAGCAGTGAGCCGTACGCAACAAGTATACCTTGAAGGACGGCAACACCAGGAAGTGCCGCTTATAAAGATTGACGAATCATTCAAACGCCAATCCGGAAAAAGCATCCATGCCTGTATGGATGCTGAATTTAACTATACCGACCGGTCAAGGCAGGGAATGCCTGCGGGAACGGGCACAGGAGTAAAGCACACAAATGCCGGCAGCGGTGTAAGAAGATATTTTTGGCGGGCCCAATGCAGTGAATACCAGGAAGGGATCCACATGGATTGGAAAGGCTGGTGCACCGCCACACAGGCAGCCACCAACTACTATACAGAAAAAATGGAACGCATTATCTGGTGCATTGTCAATACACCCGACGAGCCGGTTACCATATTACATACTCATCATCACCAGAACCTTATATAATGAATATCCGCAAAGGCCATCTTCGAAGCTACCTGTTGTTTACCTGCTTAAGTATCCTGGCAGCCGTGGGGAGTATGGGAGTCATCTATATGATCAACCAGATCATTAATCAATATTTCACCGGTACTAAAGTAATTGCCAGCAGTTATTTTTTCTATTTCCTGGGGGCACTGGTGCTTTTTGTGGTAAGCAGGTGGCTGGTATCCATCGCCATCATAGGTTTTACCCAAAAACTACTGATCAAAACAAGGATGAATGTGCTGGAAATGGTATTGAGGTCTCCTTTTCTGAATGTATGGAAAAGCAAGGAAAAGATATTCACCGCCCTCACCAGAGATACTGACATCATCGTCAATGCCTCTGTAAACATTGTAGATGTACTGACCAATAGTGCTATTGTGCTCATTTGTTTTATATACATGGGTATCATCGCCTGGCAATTGCTGCTTTGCATATTGGTGCTATTGGTGGTAACCCTGGCTATTTATTTCTTTTATGTAGGCCGGGCAAGGAAACTGTTCATTAAAGCAATGACCTTCCAGGACACTTTTATAAAGTATTTGAATGAAATACTTTCCGGGTTTAAAGAAATAACCCTGGAAAAAAGAAAGGGCTTTGATATAGCCGACAAGCATGTAAAGAAATCCATTCTCGGCGCTTCTGCCCTTTACCGGAAAGCCCATGTAACTTTTTTGAACAACCGGATCATCGGCATCATGTCTTTCTATGTATTTATAGGATTGCTGCTGCTCTTTCTGGGAAATGTATTTAGCATACAGGACAGGGTAGTGGTGAACTTCATTTTTCTGATCCTGTATGTTTTCGGTCCCATTGAGACATTGGTCCTTATGATACCGTCCCTTACACAGGCCAATGCATCCCTTAAAAGGATCAACATGATCGAATCGCAGATGGATGCTATCGATACAGACAATACGGCAGGTAAGCCTTATCCTTTTTTCGAGGAGCTGAAGCTGGAGCATATTTGCTACCAGTACCGGCAGGAAGAAGAAGAAGGCGACAGGCCATTTGCCATCGGGCCCGTTGATCTGTCCTTGTCGCGCGGTGAAGTGGTATTCATCAGCGGTGGAAATGGGAGTGGGAAGACCACCTTCCTGAATATCCTGATCGGTTTGTTCCGGGCTGATGAAGGACTTACCTACGTGAACGGAGCGCTGGTGGAAAAGGAGCGGTGGACAGATTACCAAAGATTGTTTGCGCCTGTATTTAATGACTATCATTTATTCGATGAGTTTTACGGTATCCCGGTAGTAGATGTGGAGAAAGCCCAGGAATACCTCAGGATGTTTGAGTTGGAAAGAAAAGTATCGGTACAAAAAGATAAATTCTCTACCGTGCACCTGTCTGCCGGTCAAAGAAAGCGCCTGGCCCTTATTGCCGCGATGCTGGAAAAAAAGCCCATCCTGGTACTGGATGAATTTGCGGCTGACCAGGACCCTCCATTCAAACGGAAATTCTACACCGAGATCATTCCCTATATAAGAAATGAAGGCTTTTCGATGATCGCTATTACACATGATGATACTTATTATGCAGCAGCAGACAGATTATACAAAATGGACACCGGGCGGCTGCATACTGTTATTCCTGAACACGGGAAACCCGTTTACATCCTTTCCTGATTATGAAACCACAGTTATTCTTATTGCACTTTGCGGGTGGCAACGGCTATTCCTTTGAGTTCATGCGGCGTCATTTGGCCGACTTTGAATTCATTCCCCTTGAGTTGCCCGGAAGGGGCAAGCGGATCAATGAACGCTTATTGTACGATCTGGAAGCGGCAGCGGCGGATATTTGCCAGCAGATACTTAAACGCCTGCACACTGCCCCTTTTTTGATATACGGACATAGCATGGGTTCGATCCTGGCGCTAAGGGTAACTGCCTTGCTGGAAGGACTGCATAAGCTTCCGCAACACCTGGTGGTGAGCGGCACTTCGGGTCCTAAAGAAATCATTACCAGCAAGCGGCATTTGATGCCCCGCCAGGAATTTATGGAAGAGCTTAAAAAAATAGGCGGTATACCCGATGAGATACTCAATCACGCTGAACTGTTTGATTTCTTTGAGCCTATTTTGAAAGCGGACTTTCAGGTGGTGGAGACCTATGATTACACCGCTTTCAAACCAGTACAAACTCCCATCTGCGCCATTATGGGCAGCAAGGAGGAAAATGCGGGTCTTATCCATCACTGGAAAACCTTTTCTCATGCTTTCTTTTCTGCAGAGATACTGGAAGGGGGCCACTTCTTCATCTATCCCGAAGTGGAAAGACTTTGTCAGATCATAAGGGCCTGCTACCAACCGGTACGGGCAGCCCTTTAACCAGCCTATAAAAATTCATTCATCATCACTATCAAATTTTTGAAATGAGCACTAATGTCATTGGTATTGCCGCATTTTTCCATGATTCGGCCTGTTGCCTGCTGCAGGATGGTAAAATAACTGCGGCTGCCGAAGAAGAACGTTTTTCCCGTATCAAAGCTGATGCAGCCTTGCCCAAAGAAGCATTCAAATACTGCCTGGAACAAGGTGATATAACCATCGCCGATATCGACTGCATTGCCTATTATGAAGACCCTGAAAAAAAGCTGGCCCGCCAGTTATGGAGTGGTGTATTGGGCAATCAGCCTGATCTGCTGAACAAGATCAACCCTTCAATGGTGGAAGATCAGATACGCGAAGTGCTGGGGTATGAAGGCCCGATAAAGTATTATGATCACCATAGCTCCCATGCTGCCAGCAGTTTCTTTTTCTCAGGATTTAAAGAATCGGCCATCCTCACAGTAGATGGGGTAGGTGAGTGGGCAACTACTACTTACGGCATGGGCAAGGGCAATACCATTGACCTGTTTGAAGAAGTACAGTTTCCCGATTCCCTGGGCCTTTTATACAGCACCATCACCAGTTACCTGGGATTTGGAGTGAATGACGGAGAATACAAAGTGATGGGCCTGGCTCCTTATGGCAAGCCTTTGTATGTTGATAAGATCTATGAACTGATACAGCAGGGGCCCGACGGGCAATACAGCCTTGATATGAAATACTTCAATTTCCTTAACGGAAAGACCATGTATTCTGAACACCTGCCGGCGCTTTTTGGTCAGCCCGTTCGTAAGGAAGATTCATCTATGGACCCCTTTCATAAGGATATTGCTAAAAGTATACAGGTAGCGCTGGAAGAAATACTCCTGCAAAAAGTTACCTACCTGCATAAGAAAACAAATACAAATAACCTGTGCATGGCTGGCGGTGTTGCCCTCAATTGCGTGGCCAACGGGCAAATATTGCGTAAAGGACCTTTTGAGCATTTGTTTGTGCAGCCGGCTTCCAATGATGCAGGCGGAGCGATTGGCGCGGCAGCGCTGGCACATATTGAACTTACCGGTGAGCGGCCAACAGAGAAAAAACTGCAGCATGTGTACCTGGGGCCTTCCTATTCTTCCAGGTCTGTTGACAGGTTGTTGCGCTCAACATCCATTCAGTATAAAGATTGTCGTGATGACTATGAAAGCCTGCTGGCCTTAACAGCCGAGCGCCTGGCCCAGGGAAAAGTAATAGGCTGGTTCCAGGGCAGGATGGAGTTTGGCCCCCGTTCATTGGGTGCAAGATCCATCCTGGCCGATCCCCGCAATGTGACCATGCGCGACAGGATCAATGCCATGGTAAAGAAAAGAGAAGGATTCAGGCCCTTTGCGCCGGCTGTGCTGGATACGAAAGCCGCAGAGCATTTCGACCTCGATCATCCCTCGCCGTTTATGCTCGAAACCTGCCAGGTGGTTTCCGGATTTGATCTGCCTGCCATTACCCATGTAGACGGATCGGCAAGGGTGCAAACGGTACACCGGGAAACCAACCCACGTTTCTATGATCTGATCAATGCTTTTTATGAATTGACCGGTTGTCCCATTTTGCTCAATACTTCTTTTAATATCAAAGGCGAACCCATTGTATGTACACCTGAAGATGCGACAAGGTGCTTTATTACTACCGATATCGATAGCCTGGTGATGGAAGACTTCATCATAGACCGTGACGGGAACAACCTGGAAATTTTGAAGTTGTTGCTTACCAGTCAATCTGCCCGGCCCGGAGGTATCACCCACGATGTATACACTTTTGTTTAAAGCTCAAACCCATGATGATGTATAGACCATTAGCATCGTTAAAGCCCATAGCGGCTGAATTGGCTGCCCTGCTCAACGCCTCATCGGTTGATGAAGAGAAAAAGGAGCGGCTCCGCGCCATGCTATTGCCGAAGCAGGCAATAGCGGATGCCCAGCCCGAAAAGGCCCCTCCGCAAGAGGATATAAACAGGAGTGCTGGTATCTGGATACCTTCTGCCAAAAACAATCAATCTTTTGTTCGTGATCAAACGAAAAGGGCAGAATGGCTGCTGTGGGCCGATATACGCGAAATACCTGCAAAGAGTAGCAGGAAGCGGATCATCCTGTTGGGTGAATCAGTTGCCCGGGGAGCATTCTACGATCCCTGTTATACCGTTGCCGGTGAATTGCAGGGCACTTTACAGGCGATGGCCGGCATGGAAGATGCGGAAGTGATTGACCTTGCCAAAACAGGCATGTTCATTCATGAATTACCGGCGCTCATCAAAGCTTGCAAAGTGTTGGAGCCCGATGCCGTAGTGATCTTTGCAGGCAACAACCTGGTATTTACCATGCAGGGGAAGGAGGATTATTACTCAACCATGTATGAACAATACCGGCAGGAAGGATTTGCGGGCGTAAAAGCTTTTGGGGAAAATGAACTCCGGCAATCCATTACAGCGATCCTGGAAGAGATACAAAGCAGCCTGGTGCAAGCGGGTATCACGGCAATCTATGTAATACCGGAATTTAATCTGCGAGATTGGAAAAGCAATACGAATGAACAGGTATTACCCTGGCTGCCGGAAGAAATGGTACTGCAATGGCAGCAGGCCCGGGATACAGCCCGGAAAGCATGGAAGAACGAAGCTATTGAAGAAGTGCGGCTGGCAGCTGATCGCATGATCGCTATCGATCCTTCCAATCCCCTTGGTTATGAAGTGCTGGGTGAATATTATTGCAGAACACAGGAATGGGATAAAGCGAGAACCTCGTACGAGCTGGCCCGGGATACGGCGTTTATGAACAGGGGCGTGGTAAGTAAACCGCGCTGCTTTAAAGTTATACAGGATACGATCAGAACAACCGCTGCCAGTTATGGCATCGGTGTAGTAGACCTGCCGGCTGTTTTCAGCAAGCAGTTGGATGGCCTGCCCGATAGAAGACTGTTCCTGGATTATTGCCATCTGACTGTTAGCGGTATTAAGCTCGCTATGCGTTATACCGCAGCAGCGCTGGTTGAACGCATGACGGGTACCTCCATCAACCCGGAACAGATCAGCGATTCGGGTATATGGTCCGACAACAACGTACAGGCGGTGGCACATGCCTGCGCAGCCATCCACAATGCGCACTATGGACAAAGGGATGAAATACTCGCTTACCATTGTGATAAAGCCGTATCCTGGTCGGCAACGGTAAAAGACCTGATGGTCCGCTTTGCTGATTTCTCCACCAGAAAAGCTTCCTCTCTCTTCTGTCGTTCATTTGAAGAATTGATCACCGAAAGCGAAACACAGCAAAGCAGGAGTATATTTTCACTGGTACATCCAAGGGGGCAAAAACTGCTGGATATTGAATTGGTAGACCTGATCGTGCAATCCCTCAATAGTATTCAGGTACCAATCGGCGACAGCATACAAAAAATAAGAATGGAGGATCACAAGGTAAGCTTGCAAAAGACAGACCTGCTGGCATCCTTTTACACGGATACTTATTACAGCGATGCGATGCCGGGATCAGCTCCTGCTTATTTCCGGTCGCGCCATGCCTCCTCTTCCTTCTCTTTCATTGCACAAAAAGAAGACCTCAGTTTTGAGCTCGTATACAGAACACCTGCAGCAAGCCCTGGCGGAAAAAAACTAAGCATTGCTATTAATGACAGGCCCATACCGGAAGCTACCTTTCCTTCCGCTGCTGCATGGTCCAAAGTTGTTTTTGTGATCGAGGCAGCCTGGTTGCAGGAAGGAGTCAACCAATTACTGATCAAATGGCCTGTACCAGATACCCCTGCACAGGAAGCTGTCCTGGCGTCAACTCCTGGTTTTTTCGATGCCCTATTCCCTGTAAACGGCGAGATAAGCTCCTTCACAGCCATCGTTACCTTTAAAAAATCAATCATGTCACATAGACCTTCTTCTTCATTAAAGCCGGTAGCCGGAAGTCTTGCGGCTCTCATGATGTCAAAAAATACTGACCAACAACAAAAGCTTGCCCTGTTGGCGCAATTGGCAGTGGAGAAAACAGCTGTTCCCGATAACAAGGCCACTGTGCAACCTGCGCGGCAGCAGGAAGATATTCCTGTAGGTATATGGAAACCTTCGTTGACCAATGATAAACTGGTTTATACGCGCGACATGAGAAAAAGGCCTGAGTGGCCTTTATGGGCGAATGTACACGAGATCAAACCCAAAGGGAAAAAGAAACGGATACTGCTGTTGGGTGAATCTGTAGCGCGCGGCTATTTCTATGATCCCTATTATACCGTAGCGATGGACCTGGAAGCTACCTTAAACAAGATCAGCGGTATGCATCCGGTGGAAGTTATTGACCTGGCACGAACGAGTATGAACCTGCCGGGATTGATCAACATGATCAAAACCTGTACGGTATTGCAGCCCGATGCGGTAGTAGTTTTTGCAGGCAATAACTGGCGTACTGATATTTCTCTTACAGCAGATGACATGTTTAAGCAGGTGTATGAGATCTACAAAAAAGAATTCTTTACCGGCACCCTTTCCTTTTTGGAAGCGAACCTCAAAGAAAGAGTGCTGGATTGTTTAGATACATTAAGGGAATGCCTCATCAAAAAGAATATCCCCGTATTGTTCATGGTCCCGGGTTTCAACCTGAAGGATTGGCGAAGTAACGCAGTTGAACAAACACTGCCCTGGTTGCCCGGTGATCGTATTGAGCAATGGTTGCATTGGAAGGAGGTGGGCCAGCAGGCGTTGAGCGATGGAGATTTGCAGGTGGTGGAAGAAGCAGCGCTGCACATGACAGCCCTTGATCCCTCCAACCCGTTGGCACATGAATGGCTGGGTGAGTGTTACGATCTGAAAGGACTAAGAGACCAGGCCCGTGCCAGTTTTGGATCAGCACGCGATACCGCGTTGATGAGCCGGGAAGACAGCAAGCCCAGGTGTTATGGAATCATTCAGCAAACACTGGTTGCCGAAGCTGGTAATTATGGTGTAAGACTGATCAACCTGCCTGTCATTTTTGAGACCGTGCAAGGCAAACTGGAAGATCGTGACCTTTATCTTGATTATTGCCATCTTACCGTTACAGGTATTAAAATAGCCACCCGCTATGCCGCGCTGGCGCTTACTGAAATGCTGGAAGGTCTGAAGTTACGCATTGAAAATATCAACCCTTCCGATCTGCGGCCAACCAACGATGTGATAGCCACTGCCCATTTTTGTGCAGCCATTCACAATGCACACAGCGGCCAGCGGCCTGAAATTATCCAATACCATTGCAATAAGGCTGTATCACTTGCGCCCAATGTAAAAGAGTTGATGGTGCGGTATGCCGATTTCTCCACCAGGAAAGCCCTGACCTTATTGTGCAGCGCTTTTGAAGCATTGATACTGGAAGGAGAAATGCGTCAGTATGAAGGCGGACTGGGGCTTGCACATCCCAGATCGCGCAAACTGATGGATGTTGACCTGGTAGACCAGATCATTCAATCAGTCGATAGCCCCCTTGCCAATACCATTAATGAGATCAGATTCAGTGAGCACGGTGTGAGCGAGGAGAAAAAGAACCTACTGGAATCCTTTTACAGTGATACTTTTTATCATAATCCTGTACCAAAGCCGGGTGCTGTTTTCCTGCAGGCGCGTTCCACTGAAACACGTTTTCAGTTTGTAGCCGACAGCGATCATACGGACCTGTCGATAGTATACCGCACGCCCCGTAGAAATTATCCCAATAAAAAGATCAGGATCTATATCAACAACAGGAAAAATGTTGTTGCCGAAATACCCATGGCAGGCAAATGGACCAGCTATTCTTTTTCAATTGGAGCAGCCTTGCTGAAAAAAGGCGTTAATCACCTCATTATCGACTGGCCGTATACCAGCGAGCCGCAGTTTACCGAACAAACAGCTTCCGGCCATTCCATGTTTAGCGCCATGTTTCCCGTACTTGGTGAAATAGCTGTATTGACCGCAACCGCCAGCGAAAAAAGCACTGCTTTTGTTAAAAACGAGGATAGCCTGATGAGTGTGGAAGAGAATTAACCTGCTATTGATTTAATACAACTATATGAAACGAATACTTTTCACAGCCATCTTCTTTGTATTGGCAGGGGCCTGGATCTATTTTACGTCCATGCATTATAACGGACTTAATTCATTACAAAACCTGGCCAATTACAATGCCGGCTTATTGAGCAAAAAGCCTTTGCAGTTGCAGAACCCGCCCACTATCTCTACGCCTTTTGCCGGGGCAGAAGTGAATATAGATTCACTGGGCATTCCCCATATTTTTGGAAAGGATATGAATGCGGTGGCCTACGCAATTGGCTACATGCATGCACGCGACCGTTATTTTCAAATGGAGTTGATGGCTTATTCCATGATGGGCCGCCAGGCAGAAATACTGGGAGAAGCAGGCATCAGATCCGACAGGCATTGGCGGCCTTTTGAAATGGAAGCCCGTGCAATGGCTTTATTCGACAGCCTGAAGCTGGCCAATACCGCCCTTTACAATTACCTCAACGCCTATGAAAAAGGTATCAATGCCTATATAGCTGCTGAGAAAGCAACGGAGCGTGATCCATTGTATACGGTATGGCACTACTCCCCGGGTACCTGGAAAGCCTGGTATGTTTTCCTTATTCAATGGTACATGAGTTCTGACCTCACTTATTATGATGATTATGTAAACAGGCAGGAAGTGCTGGACAAGGTACCGGATACAGTAAGAAAGGCTTTATATCCTGCCCAAACTGTTGAGTACCCCTATATTGTTCCAACAGCCACTGGTGCAAAGCGCACTCCCTTACCGGCAAATGGAGTGGTTAGTTTGTTTCAACCATCGCAGCGCAATAATTATCAGTCTGCCCCCGTCAACAGAAGCCTGGGTAGCAATAATTGGGTGGTGGGAACTTCCCGTACCCGCTCCAAGGAAGTGTTATTGTCAAATGACCTGCACCTGATGCTTGTATCGCCCAATATATTTTATGAAATGCAGCTCGTGTGCAAGGAGGTGAATGTGTATGGTTATTCCATCCCGGGCGTTCCGGTGATCGTAACAGGGCACAATGGAAAGATAGCCTGGGGTATCACCAATGGAGAATGGGATGTTACCGAGCAATACCTGCTCAGGATCGATTCGGCCAATAAGAACAATTACTGGCTGGATGGAAAATGGCAACCCATGACCACCAAAGATTTTGTGATCAATGTAAAAGATCAGGCCCCTGTAAAAACCACGGCCCGGTATACCGTCTTTGGACAATACAAAGAAAAAGAGGGGATAGGGTATGGACTTAAATGGCATCCCCTCCAATCGGGTGGCGCTGTGCAGGCCTTCTGGAAATTGCTCAATGCTTCAGGCTGGAATGACTTTCGTGATGCGTTGCGATTGTATGATTATCCGGCCCAGAATTTTGTATACGGCGATCTGGAAGGAAATATAGGTGTTATCTGCGCCGGTAAAATGCCGTTAAAACCCGCAGGTTATGCGGGAGGCCTCATGGATGGTAAAGTATCGCCTGGGAAAGACTATATCCCATTCGATTCCTTACCACAGGCATTCAACCCGGCAAAAGACTATTTGTTTTCTGCCAACCAGGAGCCGGGACCCGATCAATATTATTTTTCATCCCGCTGGTTCAGCGATCTGTACAGACCACGACGGATCGATGAGCTGTTATCAACAGGAAGTCAGTTGACCTGGGAAGATATGCGCGCTATGCAACTGGATGTATTGGATATATCGGTAACAGATCTTAAAAACCTGCTTACGAAATATGGAAAAGAAAAGAGCTACGGTGCCAATTGGGACCTACTGATGAAATGGGACGGTAAAATTGTACCTGGCACAAAAGAAAGCACTTTGTTCAGGTCTTTCAGGCAGGCCACCCGCGCCGTTGCAAAAGAAATAGCTGTCCAGCTGGGCGTAAAGGCCCAGCCCTCATTTGATCAAACCATCCATTTTCTCTTGCACACCGATACCCTCAACTACAATGGTGGCAGGCTGGAGGGAAGGCATTATTTTGAAAGAGTGATAAAAGCAGCAGATTCAATTTATACCGGTACCAGGCAGTATCAGCAATCACCTGCCCAGGCCTATAGTTTTAAGATCCCGCAATTGACCTTCTTACCGGGTTTTGAAAAAACAATTAATGGCATTGGCGGCAACGACAATACGATCAATGTCAACTACGGCGCCCATCCTGTTATCCGTACGGTGGTTGAATTAAAGGCCGGGGCTGTAAGGTCCTGGATGGTAAACGTCACCGGGCAAACAGGAAGGATCAATGACAAGAGGTATTTCCAGCAGTTGCAGGCATGGAAAGAAAACCGGCTGCATGAAACCCAGTTTGTAGCCGATCCTTCAAAACTATCATCCATACAACAAAAAATATCATTTTCCCATGAATAAGAACACTCCTGCGCAGACCAGGCAGTATAGCCTGTATGTGATAGCACTCCTTTTATTGCTGGCCAGCCATTTCTTTTTAAGCGGTTGGCTTAGTATCCTGTTCTATGCCTTCCTGGGAGCAGGGTTGGCTATCTTTTTGCCTGCAGACCGTTATGTGCTTGTAAAAGTATTAGCGGCGGAGATACTCATTGCCTGCCTATTTGGCCTGTTTGTTTGGAATAAGGAGCAGTTAAAGGCTTTTTCTTTAAACTTCTCTTTATCTCCGTTCCTGATCATATTGGCAGCCGTGGTGGTAAACATGTTGACCGTTTTTTTATGTACGGGTACTGCCTTTCATTTTACTAAATGGATTGCCCAATATGGCCGTGGCAGCAAGCATAGCCAAAGCAAAGAGAAAATCAAAGTGCCTGTTCCGGAAACAGCCTATGAAGTCTAAATGCAGGTTGAGCCCGTTGAACCTGTCTTCTTTTATCACCTTCAACAAGCTTTATAAATAAAGTATTATATGGATAATCGTGTAGTGTACCTGAAACCCAACGTTGTGATAGAGCCGCTGGTAGATTCCTGGTATGCCTGGCCTCACCTCATATCGCCTGCAACGGCGGCTATGAATGTGGTGAAACGGCATATGGATATTATGGAGTCCTATCTGGCCAATCCGGAAGCCCATGCGCAGGCGGTATTAAATGCGAAAATGAGGGGCGGCCCCTTCATGGATTTCAATGGTGGCCGCATCGAAGAGGTCACTGCCCTGATGCAAAATACATTGACGGAAAGGGCTGCCATGTTCGAGCTTACAAAAGCCATCCGCGCCCTGGATACCTTATTGCTCAATGAAGCAAAAGGCTATTCAATGGAAGAGTTGTATAAAAAAGTGCCGGAACCATTACAGGGATATGTGGAACTATATTATGATCTGCACAATAACCCCTCTTTCAGATTCTTTGAATCCCTGCTGTATAAAAGCAAATATTACGACCTCAATGCACAAAGCATCGCTTTATGGATAACCAATAATGATCATCGCCCTTTTTGCCTGAGTACACCCAGGCTGGCAGAGCCGGATGTGCTCCGGTTGGACATACCATTCAGCCATCCAGGTATAGATGAGCTGGCCAAAATGAAAAGAACGCCACAGCCAATAGGGTATATTAAATCATTGTTGGGTATCTCTCCCCGGCAGGAACCATTGTTTGAAACCCTTTTTACAGACGAAACGCCAACGGCTTATAGTAAATACACAGGCGATAAGGTGCGGATGCGTTATTTCGGACATGCGTGCATACTGGTGGAAACAAAGAACGTGAGTATCCTGCTCGATCCGGTGATCAGCTATTATGGTTACCATTCAGACCTGGAGCATTTTTCCGATATCGACCTGCCCGATACGATCGACTATGTAATGATTACCCACAACCACCAGGACCATATACTGTTTGAAACATTATTGCCATTAAGGCATAAGATCAAAAATCTGATTGTACCCCGCACCCGTGGTGGAAGGCTGGAAGATCCCAACCTGAAATTGATGTTTAACAATATTGGCTTTAATGAAGTAATAGAACTGGACGAAATGGAAACGATCCATTTTGAGGATATTACCATTACAGGGCTTCCTTTTACGGGTGAGCACAGCGATCTTAATATCCTGTCTAAACTTTGTTATCATGTGCGCATAGACCAGTTCAGCTTATTATTCATGGCCGACTCAAGGGTTATTGAGCCTGCACTATATAAGCATATTCAAAAGGAAATAGGTAATGTGGATGTGGTGTTCCTGGGCATGGAATGTGACGGAGCGCCGCTTAGCTGGCTGTACGGGCCCCTGATGCCGAAGAAGATCCCCCGTGATCAGGATGGCAGCAGGAGGCTGTCAGGGTCCGATTATAATAAAGGTATTGTGTTGGTGGACCTGTTTCAACCGGGAGAAATTTATGTGTATGCCATGGGGCAGGAGCCCTGGCTGGAGTTTATCAGCAGTATTAAATATACCGAGGAATCAAATCCCATTATACAATCGGATAAACTGATAGCCGAATGCGTTTCCCGCGGAATGATAGCTGAACGGTTATATGGAGAGAAGGAGATATTGTACGATAAAAGAAAATTCGCCTGATCTATGGTGGCTCCCCTCATTTATTATACTGCTACCGCCAATAAACAGGAAGCAGTACGCCTGATGAACAAAGCCTTGCCCTTTTTACCCGAAGCCGTGAGAAAAGGGATACTACGGTATACATACGATGAAGACAGGATACTGACCTTTTCAGGAAAACTCTTGCTGCTACAGGTATTGAAAGATCTGGGACTGGATCACCGGATCTCTCTGGCCGATCTTCAATATACCTCCTTCAGCCGGCCCTGGTTTAATTATCCTGTTGACTTCAATATCACCCATTCAGGCAATTACACCCTGTTGGCTTTTACCCAAAACGGAAAAATAGGAGTTGATATCGAGATCATAAAGCCCCTCGGTATGGAAGATTACAGCAATGTATTCAGCAACCGCGAATGGAGTGCCTTGCAGGAAAATAATGACATTGGCTTGTTTTACTGGTTATGGGCAAGGAAAGAAGCCGTCGTAAAAGCAATAGGGAAGGGGCTGTCTATGCCGCTTTGCGAAATAGATGTGACAGATGATTTAATAAGCATAGACAACGAACAATTGCAGTTAGTATCAATCGATATTGATAAAGGATACGCAGCGGCGGTTGCACTTATCGGCGCAACCAGCGTGCCGGCTCCACCCCGGTTCATAGGGCTTGAAGCATGCATCGCATCTTGTTTTCCGGACTAACCGGCTTTCATATTACATACCATGAAAAGAATTGGCGTTTTAGGAGCAGGTATTGCTGGTCTTAGTTTTGCTAGACTGGCAGCCGATCATTTTGACGTTGAAATACTGGAAAGGAATCCTGTGCATGGTGGCATAGCCAGAACCAGAACCGTAGAGGGTATTACCTGGCATCCCACAGGAGGGCATTGCTTTAATTCAAAGTATCCTGAAGTGCTCCGCTTTGTTTTTGAAAAGGTGCTTAGTAAAGACAAATGGCATCTGGTACAAAGACGGGCGGTTATAAAACTGCTGGGCCACGAAGTACCGTACCCTATTGAATTTGCTATAAAGCAGATCCATGGGTTTGCGCCCGACCTGGCTATGAACATAACAAAGGACTTTCTAAACGCTGTTGATAACGGGTCGTATGATTCCCTGGAAGACTGGTTTAGAAAAATGTTTGGTCATACACTGGCTGAAGCCTACTTTATTCCCTATAATACCAAAATATGGAACAGGCATCCCCGGGAAATGAGTCCCGCATGGGTGGAAGGAAAACTGCCCATACCCGATAAACAATCATTTTTCAAAGGGTTGATTGGGCAGGCCAATGATCAGATGCCACATGCCAGCTTTTATTATCCCAACTCCAATGACCAGAATACATTTATTGATGCATTGGCCGATGGGTTAAACATTGAGTACGGCTTCAACGTCAACCAGGTTCGTCATGATAAAATTCGCCAGCAATGGATTGTCAACGACGAAAAAGCCTATGATATGATCGTGAGTACCCTGCCGTTGGATATTTTACCCGGATTAGTAGTGGGTACGCCGGACGAAATTCTTGAAATGGCCGGATTGCTCAGGTATAATAAAGTAACCACCATGCTGTGGGAAACAATACCTGCCAATAGTACCTGGACTTACATTCCCGCAGCCGACAGCTTGTTTCACCGGTATATTCATATCGGCGCCTTTTTTTCACCCGTAAAAAATTACTCCATCATTGAGGCGGTAGGAGAAAGACCATACGAGCTTATGGTGGAAAATGCGCAGCAGGACCCTTTTTTGATCCGCCCGCTCGATTACCATGTATCTGATCATGCCTATGTGGTATTTGATGAAAATTATGCTGCTGCTACCAAACGCATCCAATCCTACCTGCAGCAGACAGGTATTGCTACATTGGGAAGGTTTGGAGAATGGCAATACTACAATATGGATGTTTGTATAAAACGCAGCATGGACCTGGTACACCAGTTGGTGCTGCAAATGCAATCCCTTAAAGAAGTCTATTAAATCTTAATTATGAAGATCAATATATGTGGTATTGGTAATCCACATGATCCCAAAGTGTGGTCGGGTACACCTTATAGCATTTTAAAAGTATTAGAGGCAAATGATAACCTGGCTTCGGCATTCTCTTCCGATGAGAATACCCTGCTAAGCCGTTTCCTGAAATTTACCGGCAGATTGTATTACAATACCAAACCTGGCTGGGAAAGGAGAAGCAGGACCGTAAGACAAATCAATGCGGCTACTTCCATCAAAAATACCAGCAGGTCTGTCTCTAACCATACCCTCCATTTTGGAACCGGCGATCTTCCTTTCAGGAGACTGCCCAAAGGGCAACATCATTATATTTATTGTGATTCAACCTGGGATCTGTGGTCGGCACAAGCCACCTTCAGGCATTTGTATTCGAAACGGATCATAAATCTTTCCGAAGAATTGGAGCAGCTTTCGTTTGCACAGGCCAGACATATTTTCTCTATCAGCGAATATGTAAAAGACAACCTGGTTAACCACTATAAGATCAATCCTTCCAAAATTACAGTAGTGGGTACCGGGCCAGGCGTCATCAAGCCGTTTTTTGGCCAGAAAGATTATGCACAAAAAAAGATACTCTTTGCAGCTAAGGGAAGGTTTGAAGATAAAGGGGGCCCGATAGTACTGGAAGCATTCAAAAAAGCGCTTCAGGAGCATCCGGATATGCAATTATCCATTGTGGGGCAAAAGGAATACCGGCAAATTGCCCGTCATCCCAATATCACTGCCTATGAGTTTCTCTCCATCGGTCAATTGCAGGAATTATTTAATAGCCACAGCTTGTTTCTCATGCCTGCTATCAATGAGCCCTGGGGACTGGTGTATATTGAAGCCATGTTGTGTAAAATGCCGATCGTGGGATTGAATCGCAACAGTTTTCCTGAATTATCGCGCCATGGTAAATTTGGCGTAGGGATCGATACGCCGGATGCCGGGCGATTAGCTGCCGTATTGAGCAATTTGTTGTCCGATACCAGCCGGCTTACTGCCATGGGCGCTGGTGCGCAATCATATGCCCTACAGCAATTCACCTGGAGAAATACCGTACAGAGGATCATTGATCAGATAGCCCTGATCGATAAAAACGGGGGAGATCCGGCTAATTGACTTATCTCAAAGTAAAGCGTACCGTAAGGGCAAAGGCGTCCGGTACAAAGTTGATATCGGGCATGATGTCCAGCTCTGGTTTCCAGTCGAGCGACAGGTTAATAGGAGCGTTGGAAAATTTATAATCCAGGCCCAGGGCACCGGTAGGTCCGAAGTAGGTGTCTCCGTATTCCCAGCCTACATAAGCACCCACGCCATAGAACCAGCGAAGTCCGGGAGCCGATGCAAAAGGCTGGTGGATCTCGAGCAAGGCACCCATACCAAAACGGCTGCCGAAAGAAACAAGCCCTTCTACAGCACTGCGGTCAGTAATGAAATACTTTCCGCTAAAGGAACTGTTGAGTGTAGGTGTGGAATTACTAAGCCGTAAACCCAGGGCCAGGCGGTAGTCGTCCTGGGCAATTGAACTTTGGCTGATGAAAACAAAGAGGCAGGTTACAGTAAAGAGCAGTGTGATGCGTTTCATGGTCCGTCCGATTTGTTACTTATGAACGAAAAATAGTGCCATTGTATTAAGAGGGCGTTGTTAAAGTTCTTGTAATGTAAGCGGAATAAAGCCTTGGGCTGTGAGTGGCAAGCTGCGAGCTATGAGCTGCGGGCAACGAGCAAAATACAATACAAAACCTTTCGAAGCAAAGGACTCGCAGCTCGGGGCTCGTAGCTGTTTTTAATTCTCAAACAATTCAAATCTTGTCTTGGGCCTTCTGGCTTCCAGCCACTTGAAGTTGCGCAGCACCTTATCCTGTTCTGTGGCTTGTTTGGCCGGGAACATGGTAGCTTTGGGTTCGCTGATGACCACTACCTTATTCAATTCTTTATTGAGAAAACGCAGGTCGATAATATCTCCTTCAGCTTTGTTCACGCCTACCAATGCACTGTCGCTGTCCATCACATAGAACACACTCTCCGCATTGCCTTTGGAGCGCATATAATCAATATTGCCATCCACAAAATAACCATTCATCCGGTTACCCCTTAGCTGGTTGTACATTTCCTTCCCAACTTTATTGACGGCAAATCCATTTTCAAATACATAGAGCCTTTGCGGCTTTTTGTTTTTGGTGTACAGGTACATCGTATCGCCGGATATCTGGCTATTGCTGGCCCAGGCTACCGGGTTGTTGAACAGTTGGAAAACCGAGTCTGCGCCTGAATAGAACATGCTGTCGGATACTGCCTGTAGGGAGTCGGAATAAATGCGCACATGGTGATAGCCCTGGAAATACCGGTCAGCACTGTCATTTTTCGGGCCGTCTTTGGTATTGATGGTCAATGCGCCTTTAATGGTATCTATTTTCCCCGTCAAGGAATCTGTTCTGGTAAGGACCTTCATTTTACTCAGCTTGCCGGAAAACAGGGTGTCGGCTGTTACATAGATGGAATCATTGTCCTGCTTAATGATCATAAGGGGATGCTGGGTGGCAAACAGCGTTTCCTCTTTCCGGTTGGTGATGATCAGATTAGCCAGCAACGATACGCCCTGCGCACTGTCGATGTGCACCGCCCGCCCAATGAGGGTGGTAATACCGGTGGAATCATCGGTTTCCACAATATCTGCGATGGTCTTTGTTCTTGCCTTGGTATCTTCAATAATCGGCCGCTTGCCAAAACTGGCATTGCGGTGCTTCAGGTCATAATATCCTTCCCTGGTCGTGATCTTGCGTTTGGCGCTGTCTTCGATATAGGTTTTCGTAATGAAAGTAGCTGTTTCGGTACTGGTATTGTATAGGAGTGAGTCAGACTTGAGGTTATACTTAGGGTCTTTGAGTACGACATCCTTCTTAAAATAAATATCCTTCAGTTCCCCGTAATAAGTCCCCTCTTTACTGGTGAGTACAGACTGGTTGTTGAGCACACGGCCGCCATTGAAATATTCCCCTATTTTCTGGTTGGCATCATAATGCAATTCATCCGTCAACAGGGTAGTTTTCCCATCGGTGAGTTTTGCATTTTTTGTCAGCGTAGCTAATTTGGTATCTGCGTGGTAGATCAGGTAATCGGCATAGGTATGCACACTGTCGGCGTCGTTGATGTGCACATGGCCAAAGGCTTCCACGATCTTTGTGTGCTTATTGTAAATAGCGCTATCGCAGAAGAATTGGGTTTTGCCTTGCCGCAGGTGCACCTTACCGGCCAATATTTGTACTTCAGTTACAGAGTCACGCTGTTCTGTTCTTAAGCGGTCTGCATAGATCAGGTCCACTACCTTCATGGTATCAGCGCCCGGCTGCGGGGTACTGGTTACCTGGGCAGAAGCACTGGAAAGCGCCAGTGCAAAAAATACAAACAGGCTGATAAACCTTTGCATCTTATTGTCTTCAGGGTTTCGACGTAGAAGTGGAATCATATATAGGCGACATCAGCGGGCCTTTTTTATCTTTCTTTCCAAAAACAGATATGTTAACATAACGTTTTGGGTTAGTCCGCAAGTCGTCGAGCAAGGTAGTCAAACTGCGATTTGTTTGCAGTAGCTGGTCGTACAATTTGCGATCATTTAACAGGGCGCCGACAGAGCTTTGGCTACTGGTAGCTTTATCTACAGCGGCTCCCAGTTTGGTGAGGGTGCCTTGCAAACTGGCTACAGCTTCATCCAATTTTACATTGGCCAATTTGGCGGTTGCTTTTTCGAGATTATCTACAGTAGCATTGATCTTATCATTGTTCTTAGCGAGATTGCCGGTTACGGATTCAGTGTTGGACAAAGTTTTGGCCAGCATACCGGTCTGTGCATCCAGCAACTTCTCCAGTGATTTGGATGAAGTGGTGAGGTTGGTCACAATGCTTTGCAGGTTGTTCTTGGTATTGGGATCGAGCACGCTATTCAGGTTCTGCAATACCAGGTCGAGGGAAGTCAGCGTTTTGTTTACACTGGCAAGGGTAGGGTCGAGGCTGCTTTGCAATTTATCGGCGAGGCCCAATGTCTTGGCAGTTTGCAAGGTGTCGCCATCCTGTACGAATTCGCCGCCATTGCCCAATCTGATCTTGATAGAAGTGGTACCCAGCAGTTCGCTGCTGATGGTGGCCACGGAGCTTTTGGGGATATTAATGTCTTTGTTGAGGCTGATGGTGACGATCACAGCACTCAGGTTCTTGTCTTTTTCCACCATACCATAGACCTTACCCACCTGGAGCCCGTTAATAAAAATGGGATTGGAAACCTGCAGGCCATCTACGGCGGGAAATTCTGCATATATCTTATCACTCCGGTCGGCGAGGTTCTTTCCTTTCAAAAAGTTAAAGCCCAAAATCAAGATAACGATAGCTATAGCAGTCAGTGATCCTACCTTGGTTTCATTCGAAATTTTCATTACAGGCTATTTTGTGAGCAAATAACACTTTTTTCAGCAGTCTGTTTGAGACGGCTCCCAAAAAAGTATATTATCAACAAAAATAAGGAATTACAGGCTGTAAGCTGCCTTCTATCTTCCGTATTCTGTCGCCGATATGTATATCAAAAGCCTTGCCTTGGTGCAGTAGTACCTTCTGAGGCATCTTTGTACCGTTTGATAGCAGCCAATACGTGGGTAGCTATTTCTTCCTGGCCCTTCTCGCTGTTGAGATAGTCCTCATCGGGACGGTGGGTAATAAAGCCGGTTTCTACCAATATGCTGGGCATAGCTGTGGCCTGGAGCACCCAGATGCCCTTTTCATTGCGTTGTTTTACGCCCCTGCTTACGCGCCCGCCATTGATGAACTCTTCTTCTACCATGGTGGCCAGGGCCAGGCTTTTGTCGAAATAACGTTTGGTCCACAACAGTGATTTGGCCTTGAACTCGGGGTCATTGATATCGGGCGCATATTCTGTGGAGTCATTCACTTCTTCCGACATGCGCTCGGATACATACTCGCCTTTGGCATCGGCACGGTCGGCTGCCCAGATATAGGTTTCGGTACCATTCGAGGGATTATCGGTATAGTAGATATTGTATTTGGGTACTTTTCTGGTCCTTTTCTTCCGGCTTTTACCTTTGCCGGTATAGTAAGTTTCTGTACGGTAGCCTGCAAAATTGGAATGTTTTATTTTGGGACCGGCATTTACGTGGATAGATACAAAGAGGTCACCTTTATTGGCATTCGCAAAATCGGCCCTGGACTTAATAGAGGGATATTCGTCCTTCGTACGGGTATAGAGTACCTTGATATTGGGGTATTCCTGTTCCAGTTTTTTACCCAATTTAAGGGCAATATCGAGGCAGATGTCTTTTTCAAAGGAGTAATCGCCCCGGGCTCCATTGTCCGATCCGCCATGGCCGGCGTCTATAATGATGGTCTTGATCACAGGTTTTTGCGTTACACCGGCAGGCTCCCTATAAAAAGCGGTCAATACTGTAAACGCCGTGGCAATCAGCAGGCAACATGTGATCTTTTTTATCATATTATAATCCGGTTCTGTGTAAAAGGATCTATGAATATAGGACAAGATGCAAAAATAACGGATGAAGATGCTTATTAATACGTTAAAATAAGTCCGGAAGACCGGAAGTCGGAAAGTCCGGAAGAAAAACTGCAACGTAACTATTGTATTACTTACCGACTTTCGGACTTTACTGACTTTCCGACTTATTTCGTGTTTTCGATGGAGTTTTTATATTTTTTCAAAGCTGCTACAATAGAAGCCACCACTTCATTTTGCCCTTTGTCGCTGTTGAGGTATTTTTCTTCCTCAGTATTGGAAAGAAAGCCCGTCTCTACCAGTATGCTGGGCATTCCGGTGGCCTGCAACACCCAGATACCTTCCTCATTTCTTTGTTTAACCCCATAACTTATGCGACCGCCTTTATCGAATGCATCCTCCACAAAATTGGCCAGCATAAGACTTTTACCAAAATACTTCTTTTCATACAACTGTGCCCGGATGCGGGCTTCCGGTGAGTTCATATCGAAACTGATGGAGCTGTCTGTTTTCTCACCGCTTTCTTCCTGCCGCTGATTAATGGCATCTCCTTTAGGCCCTACACGGTCGGATGCCCAGATATAGGTTTCGGTGCCTTTATGCGTATTTTTTACGTAGTAGGACTTGTAAACAGGCACCTTCTTAGTCTTTTTCTTTTTGCCTTTACCCGTGGTGACATTTTTGTAGGAAACGATCTTTTTTTCGTACCAGCCGCCTGGCTTTTTGCCGATGGCGTTACAATGTATGCTGATGAAAAGATCCCCATTGGACTGGTTGGCAAAATCAGATCTATAATAGTAAGATTCTTTTAGCGTTCTTTGTCCGGGCAAAATGTCCGTTGTGCGGGTATACAGCACCTTGGTATCGGGAAAGGCAGTTTTAATGGCTTTGCCCAGTTTGAGGGAAATGGCCAGGGCCACCCTCGATTCGCGGGAAATGCTGCCCAGTGTGCCGGGGTCCATGCCACCATGGCCGGGATCGATAATAATAATACCTAATGCAGGCTTTTGTTTATGTGGAACGGGTTTCTTAACAGTGAAAGCGATCAGCATTGCAATGGAAACAGCAAAGCAGATAATGCCTGTAAACCTTTTGAACATATTTTGTTATGATTTTATGGGCTAACCAATCTTCACATAATCTTAATGCATTAATAACTATTTTTGCCCACCACTGCATATGATTAACGGACGCAAAAATAGCCTAAAACAACTTTCGTTGCCGATAATACTCGCTTCATTGTTACTATTAACGATGAATATGCTGGGTAATTATTCTGCTACTACCGGATTTGGCATTTCATTAACGGCTTTCCAGGATACCACTAAGCCTGCGACCAAACCCAGGACTGATACCATTCCCAACAAAACAGATACCATCCCTTCCGTCCGGGATTCTGCTGCTATCAAATCAAAAGACTCCGCTTCTATAAAATTTAAAGACTCGGCGGCTCTCAAATCAGACACGTTTGATGTGAAGATCTCGAAGGACTCGATCGATGCTCCGGTACATTATTCTGCTTCGGACTCCATCGTGATGGATGTGCCCAGTAAAAAGATCATATTATATAGCAAGGGAAATGTGAAGTATAAGGATATGGACCTTACGGCAGACAGCATTGAAATGGATCAGCAAAAGAATGAAGTGGTTGCCACATTCCGGCGTGATTCAGCGGGTAATATCGTGGGCCGCCCTAAAATGATACAGGCGGATACGAAGATGGATGCCGATCTGATGCGCTTTAATACAAAGACCCAGAAAGGGATCACGCAGAGTACGATCACAGCGCAGGGAGAAATGTTTGTACAAGGGGAGAAGATCAAAAAGATATCACCCACTGAATATTTTGCTGCACGCGGTATTATCACTACCTGTAACCTCGATACGCCGCACTTTGCCTTCCGTACACCCCGCATGAAGATGGTGAGCCAAAAGCTGGCAGTGACGGGTCCTATACACCCCGAGTTTGAAGGTGTTCCCGTACCGGTATATCTCCCTTTTGGATTTTTCCCGCTTTCACAGGGAAGACATTCGGGCTTGCTGCCGCCGCAGTTTACGGCCAGCGACCAGTTTGGACTGGGTCTTGAAGGATTAGGTTATTATAAAGTCATTAACGATTATTTTGACGTTACCCTCCGCTCTAATATCTATTCCTATGGTGGTTGGGCTGCATTTGTAACGCCTACCTATCGCAAGCGCTATCGCTACAACGGTTCGATGAACCTGGCCTACCAAAGCACCCGTATCCTCAGTGATGATGCCAAGCAGGAGTTTACGACAGCACAAACCTTTAATATTTCCTGGAGCCATACGGTAGACAGTCGCGCCAGGCCGGGGCAAACCTTTTCTGCCAACGTGAATGCGGGTTCTTCCAAGTACAACCAGTATGTGACCAACAACCCCATGCGGAATGTGCAGAATAACCTGAACTCGTCCATTACTTATTCCAAAACCTGGGGCACCCAATACAACCTTACGGCCAGCGCCAACCACAACCAGAATAATAACGATCCGGCGCTGATCAACATGAACCTGCCCAATGTGGCATTTACCGTGAATACATTTTATCCTTTCGCGCGTAAGGAACTGATTGGTGAATCCAAATGGTATGAGAAGCTGGGTGTGGGATTGAATACCAACGTGGCAAACCAGATCAGCATATATGAAAAAGATTTCAGCCTGAGCAAGCTCCTGGATACCATGCAATGGGGTGCTCAACACAATATACCTATTCAACTGTCATTACCTTCTTTGGGTCCTTTGCAGGTGTCGCCTGGCATCAGCTACCAAGAAAAATGGTACTCCCGGAAGTTTAGACGTACCTGGAATCAGGCTAAAAATGGCATGGATACGAGTATTCAAAAAGGGTTTTATACCGCCCGGGACCTCTCTTTCAGCCTGGGGTTGAGTACAGCCATCTTTGGAAAGTTTGAAAACTTTGGAAAGAATAGCCCTATTACTGCCATTCGTCACGTAATACGGCCTACATTTTCGATCAGCTATAAACCCGACATGGCTGCCAAGGATTATTATACGGAGCAGGTTGATTCTACGGGCAAAAATTTCTATCGCTTCTCTTATTATGATGGTACCATCTTCGGCCCCTTTGGTGAAGGGCAGTTTGGGGGTATCAGTTTTGGCCTGGATAATAATATTGAAGCAAAAGTGCGTTCTAAAAAAGACACGGCTGATGGGGGTATTAAAAAGATACGCCTCATCGATGGCTTTGGCTTCAATGGTGGTTATAACTTCCTGGCCGACTCTTTCAAGCTGTCAACCATCAGTCTTTACTTCCGGAGTACCTTGTTTGAAAAGATCAATATTACAGCCGGCGCCAACCTGGATCCTTATAAGGTAAATGAAAGGGGATACCGTATCAATGAGTATGCATGGAAGGGGGGAAGATTTTCACCGGGCCGCATTACCAATGGTAATATTGCCATTTCTACTTCTTTCCAGAGCAAGCCGAAGGACGATAAAAAAGCGAAGGAAAAGGATGATCAGTTCAATAACAACAACCTGCCTCCCATGACACCGGAAGAGCAATTGGAGCAGATGAATTATACACAACAACACGCAGCTGAGTTTGCTGACTTTAATATCCCCTGGTCGTTAAACATGTCTTATTCCTTCAGCTTCTCCCGTACTTTTAAAGCCGACTATTCGGGCTTTGAAACACAGACCAATTCCAACTTAAGCCTGAATGGAGATTTCAACCTCACGCCCAAATGGAAAATGGGCATGAATACCTACTATGATTTTAATACCTCTGCGATACAGATGTTCACTATGTTTATCTCGCGTGAAATGCACTGCTGGCAATTGTCGATCAATGTTACCCCGGTAGGGCCTATCCGCACTTTCAATTTTACCATCAATCCCAAGTCGGGCATTCTACGTGACCTGAAAGTCAACAGAACTCGCTATTTCTACGGACAGTAGGAGAGAATACAGAATTCAGAATTGCTCCACGCTTTATAGTTGCAGACTATTGGTGGCAGCTATTTTCTGTGCGCTTGATAATAGGTGGCCATTATTTCATGTACCCTGTTTTTTAAGGTCTCGACGGTGTCATTGGCCTCTACAGGAATGGGCGCCAGGAAATGTATTTCCAGGCGGTGGGGCATCAGGAAAAAAGGCTTGCTGGCAGGCAATACCTTACGGGTATTGAAGATGATGCCGGGGATCATAGCCTTGCGGGTATCGATGGCCAGCCGGAAAGCGCCATCATGAAATGACTTCAGTGGTTGATCTGTTTTATTGCGGGTGCCTTCGGGATAGATGCACATGTGCAGTCCCATACCCAGCACTTTCTTCATCGTGCTATAACTATCCTTGCGGCTTTTATCACTCTTCCTGTCTACCAGCACACTGCCGGTTTTATAAATAACACCAAATACGGGCAATTTGGCCATCTCACTTTTGGCAATGGTTTTATTACCACCGGGAATAGCGGGGGAGGAAATGGGTACATCCATCAGGGAGTTGTGGTTGCATACCACCACGTAATTTTGACCGGGCGCAAAATTTTGCTTTCCACGTACGCGCAGGGGGCAGCCAATCAATGGCAGGTAAACACCCATCCATACCCTGGATTGAGCGATAAAACGGAATGTTTTTTTAGGATCGGGCAGGTAGTACGTAAATAACAGAAAAGGGATCATGAACACCAGGAGGGTGAGGATAAACATAAGGATTGCCCACACCGCAAAGATGCGACCCAATATCTCTTTGATGAACTTCATGGACGCAAGATACGGAGGAATGAGCTACGAGCTTTGAGCTGCGAGCTGCGAGCGTTGGCGCAAATAGTTCTTCGTGGTACTGATCTTCGAAGCAAAGGGCTCGAAGCTCGAAGCTGGCAGCTCGCAGCTGTTTTCACAGCGACCAGTCTATCGGGTCCAGCCCTTCCTTCATCAGGTATTCATTGGTTTTGGAGAAATGGCGGCATCCGAAGAAGCCGGCGTCGGCAGAGTAGGGCGAAGGGTGGGCTGCTTTTAATACCTGGTGTTTGGTTTCATCGATCAGTTCCTGTTTGGCCTGGGCAAATTTTCCCCAGAGCAGGAATACCACACCTTTTTTCTGATCGGAAACCTTGCGTATCACGGCATCTGTAAAATCGGCCCAGCCAATTTTGGAATGGCTCATGGGTTCACCGGCACGCACGGTCAGGGAAGCATTGAGCATGAGTACCCCTTGCTGGGCCCATTTGGTGAGGTTGCCGTGATTGGGAATGGGGAGGCCGATATCCTTGTTTATTTCTTTGTAGATATTAACGAGGGAAGGAGGGGGCTTGATGCCATCCTGTACGGAGAAGCAAAGACCGTGTGCCTGTCCTTTACCATGGTAGGGATCCTGTCCCAGCAACACCACTTTTACATTTTCAAAAGGGGTAAGGTTAAAGGCGTTAAAAATAAGCCCTCCGGGTGGGTAAATAGTGTGTCCGGCCGCTTTTTCGATGCGGAGGTGACCAACGATCTGATTAAAATACTCCTTGTTGAATTCATCCTTGAGAACCTTTTTCCAACTATCGTCTATTTTAACGTCCATACGGCATTTTGCGTAAAAATATGGAAAAAGTAAATAGTGAATGATTCGAAGCATTTGATTGCCGATTGCCGATTGTCGACTGCCGATTCATGCTCTTTGTTACTTCACGACTAATACTTTTTCCCGGAAAGATTCACCGGGACCGAAAGCATCAGGTATGCTTACGATATAAGTATCTGCACTCAATCCATGAACATTTACGGGCGTATTTTCATTGATGGATACCTGCTGAACCACCCTGCCATTCATATCGGTAATGATGGCCGGCAACCGTTTGGTATTACCATCTATGCGGATACTGAATTGTCCTTTATTGGGATTGGGCCACATCAATACAGTAACGCCACCCTGGCCGGTTCCTTTGACTGCTTTGATGAGTGTATAATTGGCCCTGTTATCGAGATCAATTTGCTTCAACCGGTAATAAGTAACACCACTGTATTGGTTGGCATCCGCATATTGATAACGCAGTAGCAGGTTGCTATTGCCGCCTGCTGACAGCGAAGGCACAAAGCCGATGGTCTTGAAGGTGGTCTCGCTTTGCCATCTTCTCTCCACATCGAAACCGCGGTTGTTTTGCTCGGTAGCGGTTTCCCAGTTTAGCTGTACAAGCGCAGCGTGGAGGCGTTGGGCCCTGAAATCAACCAGGTTCACGGGTAAGGCCGTTGCAGCGAGACCGATACCAAATTGTCCAAAGCTGGTAATGCCATTCCTGGCGGCAAATTCATGTGCTGCCATTCTGCCGGGTGAGCCTGCACCTGGTAAGGTACTACCGGCCGGGCGTACCCAGTCGGCGCCATTGCTACTGGCCAACGAACGTTGCAGGATGCCAAATGAATTGTCTGTAAGGCCCGAAAAACCGGTGAAGTACAGGAACAGATCATATTTACCACCTGTGGGCGCTGCATCGGAGCTGATGTTCCAGATACCTTCGGGTGCTATGGATACATAAGTAGTGCCGCCTTCTGTGACCATCAGACCTGCATCTGTGCCAGGTTTGGGGCGAAAGCTGACTTCTACATAATTGATCCCGGTCAGCGGATTACTGCTCATATTGGTGAGGCCGGCCATATTAGACCGGATCGTATTGCCTACCGGAAAGTGGTAACCGGAAACCGTTGCCGGTGTAATATACCGGCGCAGCGTACCGTTGATCCAGCTTTGGGTATAGCCAGGATTGCCCGGGTCGGCTTCCAGGGAAGTGGCGGAAGGATCAGTTACAATGGCTGCATAAGCGCCGGTGGTGACAAGTCCTTTTTGCAGGTACCATTTCTGCGCGCTGATATTGCTATGCAGTTCCAGGCTGGTGCCATTTATATCCAGCCGTGAGAAAGTATACGGAGTACTGATCTTTTGAGGGATAGTGCCATCGAATACAAATTGGCCGGTGCCATAATTACCGCCTGTTGCAGAAAGATCGGTCCAGTGACCGGCGCCCAACGAAGGGCTACCACTCACTCTGATGATCCCCTGGTTGGCCAGGGTGCTGCCGTTTTCCAGGGTTACGTTGCCCTTGACTGTTATTACGGTGCCATTTTGTACGGTGATGGTGGATCCGTTCTTAACATAGAGCGCATCCTGCGCCTGCAGGCAACAGGCCGCGATGAACAGGCTGGCAAATAAGATAATTTGTTTCATGAGCTTCATTGATAAGGGAGTGGTTGGATCAGCATTTATTGTACTTTGGCACAGATGGCATAGATGCGTATGGACCTTGAGCTGCCGGATGTGTTTTGGAGCATGATGCGCCATACGTTAGGATTGTCGGAATATGGACCGCTGTAGGCAAGTTCAATATCGTTGACGGCGCCGTTCCAGTCTCGGTGACCGCCACCTCCGCCTATCAGTTTCGTGCCTTCGGGACAGCCACAATAAAAATCCCCTCTGCTATTGCCACCTATGCTAAAGTCTTTGCTGATGTACTGAACACCCATATTCAGGATGCCGGTATAAGTGATATTTCCTGCTACATCCAATTTAGCTGTAGGTGCTTTTCCGATGCCCACTCTTCCAAGGTCATCTATTTCAAGCGTTGCCTGAGCAAGGTTGCCGGCATGGAGACGGTAGCCATTTTCAAAACGCATGACCATCTGGTTTGGGGCGCTGTTGCCCGTGGGAGCGCCAATGCGGGAATCGCCTAAAATAAAAGAACCCGACTTGCCATTGGTGGATACATTGGAACCCAGGGCCACTGAATTGAAGGCATTGGCAGTTACATAATTTCCCAGTGCGATGCTCTGGGGGCCTGTTGCGCTGGCGGTGTAGCCTATACCAATGGAGCCTGGTCCTGATGCCAGGGCATTATAGCCCAAGGCTACGGACCAGGCACCTATATTGTTGTCTTCCCATTGTGTGGTATTAAAGCCAGCGTGGAAAGCCCCTTTTTCGGGCATCCAGATCAATTTGGAGCCGGTACCGTAGGATGCTCCCGAATAGTTGCCGGTGTACCCACCTACGCCCACTACCAGGCCATTGGTTCCCAACTGAAGACCCGTATTGCTGCCATCACCGGAAAGGTATTGTCCGTTGGTATTGATATTTTGCTGAAGGGTGTAAGCGCTCAGGTTGAGCCAGTTGGGCGCAGCAGGAGTGCCGGCATTGTAATAAAAACCGGGTGTGCCATCAGTTTGTATGACCAGCAGACCAGTAGCCGGGTTGGCAATGGCTGTGCGTTGAGCAGTTGTCATTTGAGGGATCAGCAATCCCTTGTCTGTGGCCGAAATGTCTACAGCGGCGCTGGGATTGGGAGTGGTAGTGCCGATGCCTACCTGGGCATATAGGGTCGCCTGTAGTATCAGCAGCAGGCTTGCCATCATCATATTTCTCATAATAATGTCTTGTACCTGCTAAAGTACTATGGGACAAAGCCGGGCGGGGCAACTTGTATGTGAACGACGGAGCTATGTATGTGAACTGCAGGCCTCGCTATCGAAGCAACGCCTAACAGCTAACAGCTAACAGCTAACAGCTAACAGCTAATACCTAATACCTAACACCTAATACCTTATTCACTTCTCAGGCTTTTGACCGGATTCGCCGTGGCAGCCCTGATTGCCTGGAAACTCACCGTGGCCAATGCAATAAGCATGGTACTAATGGCAGCAATGGCAAAGATCCACCAACTGATAGTAATACGGTAAGCAAAATCCTGCAGCCATCGGTGCATAAAATAATAAGCCACGGGTGAAGCGATCAGGAATGAGATACCCACCAGCTTGATAAAGTCTTTCGATAGCAGCACCACCACACCCTGCACACTGGCGCCCAGCACTTTTCTGATCCCCACTTCTTTTCTTCTGCGCTCAGCACTGTAAGCCGCAAGGCCAAACAAACCAAGACAACCAATAAAAACAGCGATCGAGGTGAACAGGGAGATCAAAGTTCTCAATTTGTCTTCAGACCGGTACATCTGTTCAAAACTATCATCGAGGAATCTGTATTCCATGGGGAATTCAGGTGTGAACCTGTTCCAGACCTGCTTCACCTGTTCGATGGTATTGCCGATAGTGGCTGTTTCCATCTTCACCGCCACTTTCCATACGGCGCCGGGGAAGATCTGGAGCACAGTGGTTTCCATCTGGTCGTATAAACTCTTGTAGTGAAAATCTTTTACAACGCCGATCACCCTGCCCATCTTTAAAGAATCGGGATTCGCGGCTCCCCAGGGATGCCAGGCCAGCGCTTGCCCCAATGCTTGTTGGGCTGTTCCAAAACCCAGTTCCCTTACAGCTTTTTCATTGATGATAAATGCCTGGTCCGCATCCGTCTTCATGTCTTTTGAAAAGTCTCTGCCCGCTACCAGTTGCAGGCCCAGGGTTTTGATATAATCCTCATCGACCATCAATTGTGTGGCAGAATATGTTTTTTGCTGCCCGTTGCGCGGCACAATGATTTCATCGCCTGCCACCGCATCACCGGGAAAACCATAACCAATGGAAACGGAGGAGATGCCCGGCGATCTTTGCAACTGTTCTTTAAAGGATGTATAGTGCTTAAACATACTGTCGCCCCGCATGGGAAAGAATAGGATCTGCTCTTTATTAAAACCAAGGTCTTTGTTGTGCATATAACTTACCTGCCTGTATACCACTACCGAACATACGATCAGTAAGACCGATAAGGAAAACTGCACCACTACCAATCCCTGGCGCAGCCATTGCACTTTGCCGGGTTGCATGTTATCCGACATCATGCCTTTTAAGACCTTTACCGGTTTGAAGCCTGATAATACAAGGGCAGGGTAGAAGCCCGCCAGCGATCCCGTTACCAGGGCCAGGCCTGGGAGCAAGAGCCACATCAGCGGATTGGCAAAGAGGCTATAGGGAATATGCCGGCCGGTAAAATCATTGAGCCAGGGCAACAGCAAAATCGTGCAGCCCACTGCCAGTAGTACACTGATGAATGCCAATAAAATGGTTTCACCCATAAACTGCATAAAGAGGTCTTTGCGTTCGGCGCCAATGGCCTTACGTACGCCTACCTCTTTAGCCCTTTGTAAGGAACGGGCCGTGGCCAGGTTTACAAAATTGAAGCAGGCAATGAGGAGTATAAAAACGGCAATAATACCCAGGCCGTTCACATAAGTTATGTTTCCCCTTTGTGCCTTGTCAAATTTGAAGTTGGAGGAATAAAGATGTATTTGCTCCAGGGGTTGCAGGTAGGGGCGGTATTTATAAGTCTTGTCCCCCGCAGCAGGTTCAGCATGTCGCGATACTGCCTGCCGGAATTTTGCTTCCAATGCGCTGGCATCAGTACCCTTCTTAATCTTTATATACGTATAGAATTGTTGCCAGCCCCATTTTTCCATTCTTTCAGCGGGTAAACCCAGTGATGTTACTGGAGCCAGGAAATTAAAGGACAGATGATTTTTGGGATCTTTTCGCACCACGGCCTTTATTATATAGGCAGTCTTGTTCATCATTACTTCCCTGCCAACAGCATGCTCACCGCCAAAAAGCTTTGCCGCCAGTTCATCTGAGATCACCAGCGAATGGCCATCCAGCGCTTTGGTATAAGCGCCTTCTTTGAGCGCCAGCGGGAATACCTCAAAGAAAGTAGGGTCAACAAAAAAGCCGCTTTCTTCATACAGTTTTATCTTACCGGCCTCAAACAACTGCTTGAAGTCAGAGGTCATCATCACCCGGGTGGCCTGCTGTACTTCGGGAAAGTCCTTTTGCAGGGTGGTCGCATACATGGGGGAGGAGACGGCCATATATTGTGTGCCTTCATCACTTTTGTGCTCATTGTACACACGGTATACCTGATCGCCTTCCGGCAGAAACCGGTCGTATTGTTTTTCATCCCATACAAAAAGCCCGATCAGCAGGCAGGCGGTAAGGCCCAATGCCAGACCAGCGAGATTGATAAAGGAAAACCCTTTGTACTTAACAAGATTCCGCAAGGCAATTTTGAAAAAATTAGGTAGCATGGTTAACAGGTTGGTAGGTGATGAATGGGCATACATGTCCTTGCTGCCGGATATGCACCTGCCTGTTGATTGTCCTGTCTAAAAGCTATACCATAATAAATGTACGAAACAATTCGTTCAACTCCTAGATAATCTCCATCTTCTGCATGAGGAAAGAGGCATTCCTGTTTTTTGCAACTCCCCGTTGCAGGGTATAATCGAAGATCAGTTCCCCATCGCGGATAATGCTTTCAAAACAATAATTGCTCAGCTGACCGGGGAGTTCCTGCTCCAGTACACTCAGCGAAAGATCGTGGGTGGCAAACATGGTGAGGGAATTGTATTGCAGCAGTTTTTTGATGAACTGTTCGGAGCCATGCGTTTTATCTTCTGAATTGGTGCCCCGCAATATCTCATCGATCAGCACCAGCGCAGGCGTATTTTGTTCCTGTAAATGACGAATGATCTGCTTCAGGCGTTTCAGCTCCGCCATAAAATAGGAAGTATGTTCCTGCAGGGAATCACTTACCCTGATGGAGGACAAGATATTCATGGGCGTAAAGGCAAATGCCGTAGCACATACAGGTGCGCCGCATTGCGCCAACAGGAGGTTCACACCTACTGTTCTTAAGAAAGTGGTTTTGCCACTCATATTGGAGCCTGTTACCAAGGCCAGCCGTTCTTCTACACCCAGGGTAAAATCATTGGCCACACATTCTGCTGCGGGGATCAATGGGTGCGCCAGTCCTTTACCGGCAATACTTACGCCGTTGGCGTTGACTGTGGGCCAGTGATACGCGGGATTATTAAAAGCAAAAGTGGCCAGTGCATTCAGCATTTCGATAGCGCCTGTGCACTCGATCCATTTGGTGAAGCGGTCTTTATTGGTAGCCTTCCAGTTTTCCAGCGCCCACATGCATTGCAGGTCATAGAGAAATAAGGCATTCAGGAATATCAATATGAGCATATTGATACGCTGATCAAAGAGGCCTGAAAGTTTGGACAGTTTCTTTATTGCCTTATGGGCTTCTGTAGCAGTGGCCTGCTCCCGTTGTAATAAGGCGGTACTGCCTTTAACGCCACTGAACAATTTAAGGATCGTAGCATACTGGCCAAGGATGGATTCTTTTTTGCCCAACATGGCATGCTGGCGATTGATGTCTTTGGCAAAGGCAGCAATGACGCACCAGCCAATGAAATAACCGGCCAGCAAGGGTAGGTAATTACCGGTGAACGCCCAAAAGATGATACTCCCGATATTGAAAGCAGGTACCAGCAAGCGTAAAGTGTTGGGCCATTTTTTTCCCTGTATAATGGGATACCATCGCAGCCAGGCGGCCACATCGTGCAGGTTGCCTTCTTTCTCTTCGTGCAGCAGGCCATGGGCTGTTATCAGTTGACGTAATTCTTTTTGCGTGCTCAGCGCTTTTACAGCTGCTTGTTGTTCCTCAATGGCCTCTTTTGTCAGCAAAGATTGTTGCAGTAACCCAGCCAGCGCCTGTGTGCCATGATGCGTGGTGGTCCTGTTGAGCAGGTGGTATACCGAGTTGGCGCCAAAGATATCCAGGTCGCCCGAGTAATTGTCGTTGCTCGTAAATGCCAGCCCGTTGTCAAACTGATTGGGCTTGTATTGCAATATATCCAGTTCATTGCGGTTCACGTACAGCAGTTTCTCCAACAGCTTTTTCCGGTCGCCCAGGTTAAGCGCAATACGGATAAACAGGATGAAGAGTACCAGGAAACCTGGCGTGGCTATTTTATAGACAAGATCGTCTTCCTGTTTCACCCATTGCCAGATGCTCCAGGCCAGCGCCACAAAACTGGCAAGGCGGGCGCCTGATACCAGGAGACTGCGCTTTTGTACCTGCTGTAATTCCGTGCTGTATTGATTGATCCTTTCTTCGTAAAAAGCCTTGGGCGTTTGCATCATCGGAGGGTTTATCGGGTGGGTTGCATCAATACCTGAACGGTTTCGGGCGATTGTTGCCTGAGTTCTATCGTATGGCCGGCAATCATTTTTTGCAGGATCGCCTCATTGTAATGGCGAATCGTGAGGAGCGTAAGTCCTTTTTCTACTTCCACTTCAAAGAAATCTGAAGCAGCCAGCGCCAGCTTTTCTATTTTCTCGGGCCGGTCGTCCAGGCATACCTGGATAGACACTGCGCCTGTTTGCATCAGGTTGGGCTTGATCCTGATCTCCGCCAGCAGTTCATACAGATCCGCCACCGGTTTTTCTCCAACAAAAGAAAAATCTCTTGAATGCAGGTGTATCAATGCCTGCTGTGGTTTCACTACGATAATAGGGGGGAGGCCCTTCACCGGTTTATTGTGAATGACCGTGCCTGGCAAGGTCTTATCCAGGAAACATTTTACCTGCAGGGGAATACCTTTATTCTGCAGCGGCTTAATGGTCTTGGGGTGTATTACCTGCGCACCATAATAGGCCATTTCAATCACTTCCGTATAGTTGAGCGCGCTGATAAATTGTGCATCGGGGAAAGCTTTGGGGTCGGCATTCATTACCCCTTCCACATCTTTCCAGATCGTTTGACTTTCCGCATCCAGCATATTGGCAAATACCGCGGCCGTATAATCACTGCCTTCGCGGCCCAGCGTGGTACTTTCGTTATCGTCCGTAGCGCCGATGAATCCTTGTGTAATGACCAGGTTGCTGTCATCAAACAGCGGCAATATTTCGCTGTTGATCTTCTGTTGCGTAAAGGCCCAGTCAATATTGGCGTCGCGGAAATTATTGTCCGTGCGCACAATGTCGCGTACATCGATCCAGTTATTGTCAATACCCACTTCATTGAGGTAGGCGCTCATAATACCAGTAGACAAAAGCTCTCCGGCGCATACGATCTGATCATAATAATAATCAAAGTCACGTACCGGTTTATCGTGCAGCAGCCATTCCACTTCTGTAAAGAAATTGCTCAGCTGTTCCAGCGCTTCATTGTAATGCGTAACGAGGAGGTATTTGGCCGTTGTAAGATGGCTTTGTTTCACCGCCTCAAACAATTGCAGCGCCTCTTCTTTATGGTTGTTGAAGAATGATTCAGCTACTTTTTCCAGCGCATTGGTGGTTTTGCCCATCGCTGAAATAACGATCAGTATTTTTTCATTGGGATAACTCCGCAGAATATCTGCCACCAGCTGGATCCTTTCAATGCTTTGTACACTGGCGCCCCCGAATTTAAAAACCTTCATGTAAGTTAATAGTTAGTAAGTTGATAGGTTGACCGCCCATCAGGCTTTCAACGGTGGCAAAAGTCGTTAAAAATATGATAGTATGATCCTTTCCCATCCGTTGAGCCCCAATACATACCGGAATACCCCAGGCCGGGTTCTGGTAGCCGCGGGGCGGGCGGATTATAAAAAATAATTACTTGTTTCCCCTTCAGCTATACCGTTTTTGCACGCGGGACGGGGCTTTGCCGGCTCTGGCATGCTTTGACTTTCAGGCCTTTCGCCTTACTTTTGGCCCCACTTAACCTATTTCAAGCAAAAACAGCCTACATGAGTACCATCAACCGGCAAGTAATGACCCTGGATGAGTTCACCATTCAACAGCTGCGGGATTTTCCCCATGCTACCGGTGAGTTGAGCGGCCTCCTGCGTGATATGGGCCGGGCTGCTAAAAGGGTGAATGTGGAGGTGAATAAAGCCGGACTGGTGGATATATTGGGCGATGCGGGCGCCGTGAACGTGCAGGGCGAGGATGTGAAGAAACTGGATATTTTTGCCAACAATCAGTTTATGGGCGTATTGCAGCATGGCGTAAGCTGTGCGGGTATAGCCAGTGAGGAGCTGGATGAGTTTGTGGCTTTTGATGATGAGATCAGCTGTAATTCGAAATACATCTGCCTGTTCGATCCCCTCGATGGCAGTGGTAATATAGATGTGAATGTTTCCATCGGTACCATTTTCAGCGTGTACCGGCGTATCAGTCCTATCGGCACGCCTGTAACGGAAGCCGACTTCCTGCAACCAGGTCGTAAACAGGTAGCGGCGGGTTATATGGTATATGGTTCTTCTACCATGCTGGTGTATGGTACGCGTCGTGGGGTGAATGGTTTTACCCTCGATCCTTCCATTGGTGAATTTTGCCTTAGCCATCCCAATATCAAATGTCCGGATTTTGGTAAAATATATTCTGTCAATCATGGCAATTTCTTCCAATACGCGCCCGGCGTACAGAAGTACATTGACCTATGTCAGAAGAAGAATAAAGATAACGGCGGACCTTACACTCAACGCTATATCGGCAGTATGGTAGCCGATGTACACCGCAATCTCATCAAAGGTGGCATCTTCATGTATCCCGGTACTATCGATAAGCCAAAGGGCAAGTTGCGTTTGCTGTATGAGTGCAATCCTTTCGCTTTTATATTGGAAGTAGCGGGTGGAAAAGCTACCAACGGCAGCGAGCGCATTCTCGATGTAGAGCCTACCGAACTGCACCAGCGTTCGCCCCTCTTTATTGGCAGTAAGGGTATGATGGAAGAGTTTGAGGCTTGCTTATAATAGCTTTTTCTTTTTGTCACTTCCTGGCGCTACCTGTCCTGCCTTAGCGGGAATTGTGCAGGGCTGGCCGCGCATGGCGTATTTGTGCCCATCGAAGCAAAAGTGCGTTTTGCGCTCAGCTCACCGCCGTTTTCAAAGCAAGCGCATTGCCGACTGCCGATTCACGATTCTTCAGTAAACTTCGCCAGGTTTTCCAGGGTAGATTTTATTCCTTCCTGATGATCTTCCTCTTTGATACCATTGGGCACATCGCTGCAAATAATGCTCACTTCCGTTCCGCCTTCCACTGGCGTGAGGGTAGTGGTAATCGTCATCGTGCCGGCAAAAGCAGGGTCCTCCGATTCAAATACAACCGCTTCCACTACACGCTTATCGGGTACCAGTTCTACAAATTTTCCTTCGAATACATCAGCGTTTTCTTTGGTCTTGCCAGCTATTGCTTTATCCTTATAGATAAATGCCATTCTGTAGATGCCTCCTTCACGCGGTTCGAAAGTATAGACTTCAGCTTTCATACCCGTTGGCGGGCGCCAGGCAGCTACTGATTCGGCGTTGAGCATGGCCCGGTAAATGGTGTGCGGAGAAGCCTTGATCACCCTGGCTCCACGGTCGGTTCTTTTTTGATTGGATTCGAATGCCATATTTATTTCCTCCTGCATGATGAATGTAGTTTTGTTGCTGATGCAAATACGGCACCAGCGTATTTCCATGGTGACGGAATTTTTTGTACCTTGCTCTTCTACTCACTGGTCCTTCTAAAACACAATGCCTTAATCAGTGCACTGCTGCATTGGGGCAACCTATTTCAATCTACTTATTTAATTAATAAACCTTTAAAAACGGTCTTATGATCTCTATTGTGTTATACGAAGACAAGCACGCACCTGCATTTAAAACACTTAACCTGGAATGGCTGGATAAATACAACCTGACCGAACCTGCAGACCTGGAGGTGCTGGATGACCCCCGGGGAACCATCATTGACAGGGGCGGGGTTATTTACCTGGCGATGGCCGGGGATGAAGTGGTGGGTACTGCGGCCTTGATGAAAGAAGGAGAGGGAGAATATGAATTTGCCAAGATGGCCGTCACGCCGGCCTGGCAGGGGAAAGGTATCAGCCGCATGCTAATTGACCGCTGTATGGACACCGCCCGCGAATGGAAGGTCAAAAAGCTCTCCCTGTTTTCCAATAGCCAGCTTAAAACGGCCATATCCCTGTACGAAAAATATGGTTTCCGGCATGTGAAGGTGGAGCATTCCCCTTTTACCACGGCAGATGTGAAGATGGAGCTGGAGTTGACCGGGTAAGCAGGAGGACGTTCCGGGACTTGGGGACCGGACAGTAGGCCTTTAGTCAGCCTTTTAACTCATCGGCCACCCTCTCCCGACTCCCGACTAAGAACTCCCGACTCGTATTTCTCTTTTCCTTCACCAAAGCTGGTATAAAATTAGTAAGCGGATATAGTAAATTTATAAATTCATGCAAAGGGGCATTTTCTACACAATTGTATTGTATATCAGCGTTTTTATCGTTGGATTCTCTTCCTGCTCCAGCAGTAAGCGGTCGTCTACTGATTCGAAAACAACGACGACCACCACCAAAACTTCCAGGCCAGCCTTGCCGAAGCCTTCTACGGCTACTGTGGCGCCCGCACTGGAAGACCAGATCCTGACCCTGATCAACCAGTACCGGAAGAAGAAGGGGTTGGCTGCTTTGCAAACCGATCCGGTTATAGAAGCGGAGGCGCGCCGGCATACCGTGGCGATGGCTTCCCACCAGTCACCTTTTGGCCATGATGGCTTTTCTTTTCGCAGTAAGGTGATCACTTCCAAAATACCCGGCGTTACCGCTACGGCCGAAAACGTGGCCTATGGCAGCCGTTCCGCCCAGGAAGTGGTCGATGGCTGGATCAAGAGTTCCGGTCACCGCAAGAATATCGAGGGCAAATTCAAACTTACCGGCATTGGCGTGGCCAGGGATGAAAAGAGCGTGCTGTTCTTTACACAGATATTTGCGAATTAGGCCTGTAATCCTCTCTTCTGTAACTTCCCTGGTGAGGTTGTGTATCATTGTTTAATAGCTTAGATTAGTGGTTTTATCGAATGCCTAATTTATATATCATAGCGGGCTGCAATGGTGCGGGTAAGACCACTGCGAGTTTTACAATTTTACCAGAGATCCTGCATTGCCGGGAATTTGTCAATGCAGATAGTATCGCTGCCGGGCTTTCTCCCTTTAACGTCGAAAGTGTGGCCTTGGAAGCTGGCAGAATAATGCTTCAAAGGATTAACCAATTGATGGAGGAAAAGGCTGATTTTGCTTTTGAAACAACACTTGCTACGAGGAGTTATGTGTCGTTAGTCAAGAGGGCCCAGGAAGCCGGTTATAGGGTGAGGTTGGTTTATTTTTGGTTAGACGGCCCTGAGTTGGCTGTAAAAAGAGTTGCTGAAAGAGTAAGTGAAGGAGGGCATAATATTCCGGTCGAAGTTATTAAACGACGGTATTATCGGGGAATTTACAATCTGCTGAATTTATACATTGGTATTTGCAATAATTGGATGGTCTTTAACAATGTGACCTATCCTGAAAGGATTGCTGAAGGAGGTATGGGGGTTGATGCTGTCATAAAAAAAACGGATATTTGGGAAATTATTTTACAACAAAGCAAGCAACGTGATTGATAATTCGACATATGATATTGACCTGTCTGAAAAGATTCTGGAGGGAGCGAGGGAGGCCATGCGAAAACTTGTTGAAAAAAGAGCCGCTAATAATGGGTCTTTGATTATCAGAGACAAGGACGGTGAAATAAGGGAGGTGCCTGCCAAAGAACTACTGGAAACTCTTCCTAAAAAGTAATAAAACATTCTTGGATACGAATATTGATGCGAGGCAGACAGCCTCGCATTTTTGTTTTGTGGGTATTCTGAAATGGCCTGCGCAGGCAGCACTTCAAGCCATTTCTGCCATCCTCCAATAAATGTTGTAAGAAAATTTGCCTGGTGTGTCCAATTCTTCTTGTCCTAATCCTTATTGGGGTGTAATTCAATTAAGCACTAAAAAAAACTAAACAAAATGGATACATTTCTTGCTCCCATCGAGAAGCCCAAAGGACTGACAATGAAGCTGGCGTATTATTTCACCCGCAAGCAGTTTGGTAAAGTGCTGGCGCCACTGAAAGTACATTCTGCCCGTCTCCCCGGTGCCTTTGGTATGTTTTACGGTAAAGTGTCCGGCCTGGACAAAAAGCTGATACTGCCGACCGAGACCGTCTTCCTGATCCGTCAGCAGGTAGCGCGCATCAATATCTGCCTGTTTTGCATGGATACCAGCCGCTGGGCCGCTGTCAATGCTTCCATGAATGAAGCCAGGTTTGATGCCTTGGATGAATATGCCACCAGCCCGCTTTTTACAGAAGCAGAACGGGCAGCCCTGGACTACGTAACAGAACTCACAAAAGACAAACAGGTAAACCCTGACACCTTCGCCCGTATGGCCCACTATTATTCCGAACGCGAAGTGTGCGAGATCGTTTGGCTGGTGGCTAGCGAGCACCTCTATAATCTCACCAATATTGGGCTCAATATCCATTCGGATATGTTGTGTAAAATTAAGCGGTGACTGCCTGCCAATAGTGGAGAAAAGGCATTTAGCGATTGGTGGGGGTTAAAGGAATAGTGATTAATGTTCCTGAATAGAAATAGATTACAGATTCACAGAAACGGGCGCTTTCAGAAGAAGGCGCCCGTTTCTATGAAAAATATAATTCTGGATGGTTGGGTAAATTAGGTGGTCCGTTATTACTGTAATGGAAGGCAGAAAGATTCAGTGAGATTGCTTAAGCCCAAAAAGCGGGCAAATATAGAGTTGACAATCGGGCGATCCTTTTTAATAAAATATTTAAAGGGAGACTCGTTTTGCAAGATTGATCGTATAAGTATGGAAGATCTGGAGTCTTAATAAGGAACATAATCCCAACCAACAGACAAACCGCGATGTAGCAATATAGCATATTGTTTAAATCATTGACGGGCTGTCCAGGTAGACGGTCCGTTTTTCGTATTTTATCAACATAAATTAATAGTTAAATAAAAAATGGCAACTAAAAAAAGAGTAACGGAAGTAGCGCAAGAAAAGGTACCGACGCAATTGACTGTAGGGAAAGACTTTTTTACGCAAAGGCTTAATGAAAGAATACAGGCTGGGCAAGAGATATATAATCGCCAAATACAGACAAGGGAGCAACTTGAAGAGGCTGAACGAGATAAAAACTACTGGAACGACTATAATTCAGAGTTTTTAAAACAATCATTTAATAACGAGAATAATGAATATAAAACTTCATATGATAAAGTTAATTTCTATTATGGAATGATTGATAAAGGATCTAAAAATGAGTTAGTAAAGTTTAAAGAAAGGATGGATAATAAGTTGACTAATCTCAAACAGTTGTTAGCAAAAGTAGATCTAATGAAATCAGAAGTTCCAGAAAGCGTGATAATTGAAAAATCTGATTCTGAAGATAATCACTCTTTAAATGATAATGTCTTTATTGTTCATGGTCATAATAATGAAGTAAAGATAGAAGTGGCAAGAACTTTAGAAAAACTTGGGTTAAATCCAATTATCTTACATGAACAACCTAATGCTGGAAAGACCATTATCGAAAAATTTGAAAAACACTCTGTTGTTGGTTTTGCAATTGTTATACTTACGGATGATGATTTAGGGAGAGCAAAAAAAGATGAAGATTTAAATCCTAGGGCAAGGCAAAATGTAATATTGGAATTGGGATATTTTATTGGGAAACTAGGGAGGGATAGGGTATGTCCCCTATATACTAAAGGGGTTGAATTGCCAAGCGATCTCTATGGCATACTGTATACTGAAATTGATGGCGGGGGGTGGAAAATTCAAATGGCAAAGGAGCTAAAGGCCGCCGGTTATAATATAGATGTGAATAAAATAATTTAAGGGCTGTAATCTGCTCTGTTTCTTTATTGTTTTTAGTTCATATAAAAGCCCCGCTCGAATGAGCAGGGCTTTATCATATCTATAGTAAGATGAGCGGTATAATGTACCTTCCGGATACCTGCATGCCTTCGCGCAGACCCGCGTGCCCGCATCGATGCCGCCGGTC